>Ga0126310_10000836_pt1 | contig 11282 bp, 11 predicted proteins | sample Plot60_FD_92540 | JGI IMG/M metagenome (GOLD analysis project Ga0126310, IMG submission 92540) | Serpentine soil microbial communities from UC McLaughlin Reserve, CA, USA - Plot60 | ecosystem: Environmental > Terrestrial > Soil > Grasslands | place: USA: UC McLaughlin Reserve, Lake County... | reverse complement strand
GTCCGGGACGAGTCCCCGCCACTGCTTCCAGATCGCGCGCGGGAAGACGGTCGACCGGCCGCCCAGGCGATGGATCTCGAGCTGTTCGGCGAGCTGCTCGTACGGGCGAGCGCCCGGGTAGGAGCATGCGATCACGCTCACCCGATGGCCCCATGCGATCCAGCGCCCGATCTGTCCGTAGAGGTTCGTGCCGGTCCCGCCACCCTGGGGGTGGGTCCAGTCGCGGTCGGTCAGGACGAGGATGTGCATGAACGCGTTAAACCGCAGGCGGGACTGCCGGTGCGCTGACAGCCCCCGGCTGGTCGCGAGTCGCCGGCCCAGCCGGGACCAGCCGCTTGAGTGACAGTACCGGGCGCTCGACTAGGTAATAAGAAAGGCTGCCTGCGAGCCACGACAGCAGGATCGCCGGCACCAGCCAGTGCACGTACGGATGGATGATCGTGTGATCGCCCCAGCCCCATCGGTCCAGCTGGACGATGATCGCGACGTGCCAGACGTATACGCCGTAGGACACAAGCCCGAAGTGAGCCAGCGGCCGGGCGCCGAGGACCTTGCGCACGAGCCCCCGGCGCGGGTCGCCGAAGACCGCCGGCAGTGCGATACAGATGCCGATCACGGCGTAGAGCGCGTGGCGGCCTAGGCCCTGCAGCGTCGTCTCCTCGGCGGCGGGCGTGCCGTAGAGACCGATCTGCGTCGACACGACCCAGAACGCGATCGCCGCGATGATCCAAAAGACACCCGGCCACCGGTCGATGAACCGCTCGGCCCGCGTCGGCTCTGAGCGGCTGTGCGCAGCGACGCTCAGGACGGCGAGCCCCATCCCGAGCGCGATGAAGTCAAGGAAGCCCGGGATCCACGACAGGAACGGCAGGCTTCCCGTGCCGGGCCCCGCACCGGCGAGCAGGATCACGGCGATATACACGTACGTGGCGGCGATCAGCACCCCCACGGCCAGCAAGTCGCGGCGGATGGTAAGTGGGCCCTTGCGCCGCGGGGCCCACCAGGCCATGAACGCGACGAACGCGGGCAGCAGCGCGTAGTAGACGGCCTCGACGTTCAGGGTCCACGCCTGCGGCAGCCCGCCCGCAAAGCTCTCCCGTGTGTAGGTCTGGGCGAAGCCGAAGTACAGGAACACGCCGTCGAGAGAGAACACACTCGGCGGCGGCTGCGACGACTGGATGTGCGGGTTCGAGCCGAGCCACAGGGTGATCAGGACCAGAGCGACCCAGTACGCGGGCAGGATGCGGAGCACGCGCCTCCAGGCATATGCGAGGAACGACGGCTGCGGCCGACCCGACAGCCTCGCGGCGACGAACGGCCGATAGAGCAGGAACCCGGACACGAAGAAGAAGAGCATCAGGACCGCTGGCGCCTGCTCGATGTAGGGCTCGATCGCAGCCCCGGGGGGCACCATGTCGCCGAAAGCCGCGCAGTGGCCGACGATCACGCCCAGGCAGCCGATCGCGCGAAGCGAGTCGAAGTGCGGGAATCGGTCGGCGCGAGCGTTCATCGGGTTGCGCACTCCCGATCCTCGTCGCTCGCGATGGCTGCTGGGGCGAGCGTCAGAGCAGCGACGATCGCGGCGAGCCTCATAGCGTCCGAGTCTAGGGGCGCCGTTACCCTAGGTCGCCGTGGACGAGTGCGCGCTCGCGAAGAGGCTGATCGCCTGGGATACCTCGAATCCTGAGGGGATTCGCTCGTGTGCCGGCTTCATCAAGGGCTGGCTCGAGGCGCGTGACATAGACGTCCAGGACACGGTCTTCAACGGCCGTCCGGTGCTCGCCGCGACGGTGGGTGCCGAGCAGGGTCCCACGATCGTCTTCCACGGCCATCTGGACGTCGTGCCGGCTCACGGGGAGCAGTTCGAACCGCGCGTCGAGGGCGACCGCCTGATCGGCCGCGGGACCTATGACATGAAGGGCGCGCTCGCGGCGATGATGGTCGCCACGCGCGAGGTGTGTGAGCGCAGCGACGTTCGCGTGCACTTCGTCTGCGTCGCCGACGAGGAGTCCGACGAGACTGAGCTGCGCGCGTCGGACTGGCTCGTCAAGCATGGGTATGTCGGCGACTTCGCGATCACCGGCGAGCCGACCGACATGAAGATCGGGGTGCAGGCGAAGGGCGTGCTTGCGCTTCGGCTCGTGTTCGAGGGCCGCGCGGCTCACGGGTCGACGCCGTGGCAGGGCGACAACGCGGTGATCAAGGCGGTCCACGGCTTCCACCGGATCGAGCAGATGGGCTGGGCGCAGGAGTCGTCCGAGCTGTTCCCGCGACCGTCGGTGAACCTCGGCCGGATCATGGGCGGGGACGCGCTCAACAAGGTCCCGGACCGGTGCGTGATCGACCTCGACATCCGCTATCTGCCCGGCCAGGAGCCGGGCATGATCCAGCAGGAGATCGCCTCGCTCGGCGACGTCGAGGTGCGCAAGGTCTTCCACCGCCAGCCGATCCTCGTCGAGGCCGACAACGCGCATGTGCAGCTCCTCGCGCGCGCGATCGAGGAGGGCACGACGGCCGAGAAGATCTCGGTTGGCCGCGACGGCACCTCCGACGCGATCAGCTTCCTGGAGGCGGGCGTGCCCGCGGTCGAGTTCGGTCCGGTGGGCGCCGGCCACCACGGTCCGGAGGAGTGGGTATCACTCACGTCTCTGGAGAGGTACCGCAAGACGCTCGTCAATTTCATCGAGCTCGCCGCCGGCGGGACCGAGGCCACCCACCTGCGCATTGCCTGAACAGTTCGAGAGACCCGGCAACTACTGGAAGCGGCTCCTCCTGGGGTCGCTGTGCCTGATCGTGATCGCGGCCGGCGCGACGTCGGTCGCGGGCTGGAACGAGATCGATCGCATCACCGACGCGTTCGAGCAGGGCAAGCAGCTGAAGCTCACGCGCTATCTCGAGGATGCCGAGTCCGGCCAGCCGCAGACGATCATGCTGATCGGCTCCGACAAGCGCGCCGCGACCGCGATCGGCGGCTCCGGCGGCGCCCGCTCGGACACCATCATGCTGGTCAGGCTCGACCCGTCCGAGCGTGCGACGGCGCTGCTCTCACTGCCGCGCGACCTGAAGGTCCAGATCCCGGGCCACGGCACGGACAAGATCAACGCCGCGTACTCGTACGGCGGCCCGAAGCTCACGCTCCGCACGGTTACGAAGGTCACCGGCATCGACGTAAACCACGTCGTCAACGTGGACTTCAAGGGGTTCCGCGAAGCCGTCAACGCGCTCGGCTGCCCCTACATCGACATCGACCGGCGCTACTTCAACGACAACTCCGGCTACGAGCCCGACTACGCCACGATCGACGTGAAGCCCGGCTATCAGAAGCTCTGCGGCCACGACGCGCTCGACTACGTCCGTTACCGGCACGAGGACACCGACATCGTGCGTGCGGCGCGCCAGCAGGAGTTCCTGCGCCAGCTCAAGCAGCAGATCGGCCTGACGAAGCTCTTCGAGCGGCGCCAGGACCTGCTCGACATCTTCGGCAAGTACACGGAGTCCGACATTCGCGGGCGCGCGAATGTCCTGCGCCTGCTGAAGCTGGCGCTCGCGTCCGCGCAGCACCCGATCCGCGAGATCCACTTCAAGGGGTCGATCGGGGTCAGCTACGTCACCGCCACCTCCGCCGTGATGCGCGACCTCCGAGAGGACTTCCTCGGCCTGAAGGCGACCCCAGGACCGCGCGGGCATCTAAACCCGAAGGGGAAGCAGAAGAAGGAGCCGGTGAGCGGGCTCGAGAACGCCGAGGTGGCCGGCAAGGACCAGGCGCTGCAGCTCGCCGCGATGGGCCAGAAGCTGGCGAAGCTCCCTGCCTTCTATCCGAAGCTCCGCACGTACGGCTCCCTGTACGCGGGGCCGCCGCGCTACTACCACATCCCGGTCGGGCCGCGGGCCGACCGCACGTGGTACCCGGCGTACCGCATGGTGATCAAGAAGGGCCTGATCGGCGAGTACTACGGGATCCAGGGCACCACGTGGAAGGACCCGCCGGCGCTGCGCGACGCGTCGGAGACGCGCGAGATCGGCGGGCGCGAATACGAGCTCCACTTCGACGGCGACCGGCTGCGGATGGTCGCGTGGAAGACCGACAAGGGTGTGTACTGGCTGCAGAACACGCTGCTGCAGACCCTGACCGAGCAGCAGATGATGGCCATCGCCACATCAACCAAAACTCTTCGTTAGCTCCGCGGGCATCCTGCCCGCGTCCTGATGGGAAAGCTCGCCTCCGGCTCGCGTAACCGCGGGCTTCGCCCGCTAGGGTCCCGGCGTCATGAGCGAGCGCGAGCCGATCGGCGTCATAGGCGTGGGCTGGGTCGGCCTGGTCACCGCGGCCGGCTTTGCCGAGCTCGGCCACGAGGTCTACGCGCGCGACATCCTTCAGGGCAAGATCGACGCCCTGAAGCGCGGCGAGGTGCCGATCCACGAGCCGGGGCTCGAGGAGCTGGTCGTGAAGAACCGCGACCGTCTCCATTTCACGACCGACATGGGCGAGGTGATCTCGAACGCGCAGCTCCTCTTCTGCTGTGTCGACACGCCGCCGACCTACTCGGGCGACGCCGACCTGTCGCGCGTCGAGCGCGTCGTTGAGGAGCTGGGGGACTCCACCGAGCATGCGCTCGTCATGAAGAGCACGGTCCCGGTCGGGACGGGCCGCACGATCCAGCGCCGCCGCGCCGACGTCGGCTACATCTCGTGCCCCGAGTTCCTCAAGGAGGGCGCGGCCGTCGAGGACTTCATGAAGCCGGACCGCGTCGTCGTCGGGGCCGGCCCCGAGTCCGCTGACTTCGCCGATCGGGTGGAGAAGCTCTACGAGCCGCTGGGGGCGCCCATCGTGCGCACCGACGTCGCCTCGGCTGAGATGATCAAGCTCGCGTCGAACGCCTTCCTCGCCACGAAGATCTCGTTCATCAACGAGATCGCGAACGTGTCCGAGGAGCTCGGCGCGGACGTCGAGGAGGTCGCGCGCGGCATGGGGCTCGACCAGCGCATCGGGCCGAACTTCCTCCGCGCGGGGATCGGCTACGGCGGCTCCTGCTTCCCGAAGGACGTGTCCGCGCTCAAGCAGCTCGCGGGCAACTCCGGCTACCACTTCCAGCTCCTCTCGTCCGTGATCGAGGTGAACGAGCTACAGAAGCGGCGCACCATCGGGAAGCTCCAGAAGCACCTCGGCTCGCTCGTCGATCGCGAGATCGCGCTGCTCGGGCTCGCCTTCAAGCCGCACACCGACGACGTTCGCGAGGCGACGGCGCTCGTGCTCGCGCATCGGTTGATGGGCGAGGGTGCGACGGTGCGGATCTACGACCCGGTCGCCCTCCGCAACGCGGGCGACCTGCTCGCCGGGGCGACGATTTGCAAGAGCGCCGAGGAGTCGCTCGACGGCGCCGACGCGGCCGTCCTGGTCACGGAGTGGCCCGAGTTCCGCGAGCTCGACTGGGCGGGCACGGTGAAGGACTCGATGCGCAACCCGCTCGTCGTCGACGGGCGCAACTTCCTCGACGACGAGGCGCTGCGCGCGGCCGGCTTCACCTACGAGGGCATCGGCCGGCCGGCGGCGTCGGCGGTCGAGGCCTGACGCGTGCAGGCCCTCGTCCTCGCCGGCGGCGAGGGCACGCGGCTGCGGCCGCTGACGCTGACGACTCCCAAGCCGGTCATGCCGTTCGCCGGGCGGCCGTTCATGACCTTCATGCTCGACTGGCTCGGCAGCCACGGGGTCGACGACGTGATCCTGTCGTGCGGGTTCATGTCGGACGCGGTAGAGAGTGTCCTCGGCGACATCCACGCCGGCATCCGGCTGCGATACGTGCACGAGGAGGAGCCACTCGGTACCGCCGGGCCGCTGCGGCTCGCGCTCGATACCGGCGCCCTTCAGGATGAGCGGCTGTACGTCCTCAACGGGGACGTCCTGACCGACATGGACCTCACGGCCGAGCGCGAGCAGCACGAGCGTACAGGCGCCCGCGCGACGCTATGCCTGATCGCGGTCGACGACACGGCCAGCTACGGCGTCGTGCCGACGGCGGAGGGTGGCGAGGTCGAGCAGTTCCTCGAGAAGTCGCCCGGGACCGCGCCCACCAATCGGATCAACGCGGGGGCGTACCTGCTCGAGCGCGACGTGATCGAGCAGATTCCCGCGGGCCGCGCCATGTCGATCGAGCGCGAGATCTTCCCCGAGCTCGTCGGCGACGGGCTGTACGGGTACTTGGCCGCGGGCTACTGGAAGGACATCGGGACCCCGGCCCGCTACCTCGAGGGCACGTGGGACCTGCTCGCGGGCGTGATCGACAGCACGCTCCCCGAGCGCGACGAGACTGGCTCGCTCGTCTACGAGGGCGGCCTGACGAGTGGCGCCCACATCGGGCCGCAGGCGGTCGTCGGCCACCATTGCAGCGTGGGATCCGACTCGAGCGTCGAGCGGGCGGTGCTCTACGACCGTGTTGCTGTCGGGGCGGACTGCAACCTGCGCGAGTGCATCGTCGCGGAGGGGGCGAGGATCGGCGACGGCGCCGAGGTGCGCCCGGGCGCGGTGATCGGAAAGGACGCCCGCATCGGAGCGGGGGCCGTCGTCGAGGAAGATGCGCGCGTGCAGCCGGGCGAGGAGATCGGATGAGCGAGCTCGATATGGGCGTTGACGTCGGCGGGATGGTCGACGACATCCTCAACCAGCCGCACCAGCTGGAGGACGCGCTGTGGCGGGTGGAGTCCGCGGGGATCGCACCGGTCGACGCGCGTATGGGACTCGTCGTCTGCGGGATGGGCGGCTCGGCGATCGGGGCCGACCTCGCGCGCGGCGCGATCGGCGACCGGGCGCGGCGTCCGCTCGTCAGCTCGCGCGAATACGACCCGCCGTCGTGGGTCTCGGAGGACACGCTCGTGCTCTGCTCGAGCTACTCCGGCGAAACCGAGGAGACTCTCGCCGCCTACGACGCGGCCGGCGAGCGCGGCGCCCCGCGAGTGGTAATGACCACCGGCGGCAGGCTCGCCGAGGCGGCGCGCGCGGACGGCGTGCCCGTGATCGGTGTGCCGTCCGGGATGCAGCCGCGCGCGGCCGTCACGTACATGACGGTCGGTGCGCTCGAGGTGGCGGCCCTCGCCGGGGTGATCGACTCGCTGCGCGACGAGATCGATGCGGCAGCGGCGCTCCTGCGCGAGCTCGTCGAGGAGTGGCGGCCGGATGGCGACCCCGAGTCCGAGCCGAAGACACTCGCGCGTGCGCTGCAGGGCCAGGTCCCGGTCGTCTACGGGGCCGAGCTGACGGGCCCGGCCAGCGTCCGATGGCGGTCGCAGCTGAACGAGAACGCCGAGACCGCGGCCTTCGACGGCGTCCTGCCGGAGATGGACCACAATGAGATATGCGGCTGGGGCCAGCCGACGTTCACCGCGATCTTCCTCGAGGACGATGAGCACCACGCGCGCGTCAAACAGCGGATCGAGCTGACTGCCGAGGTGGTGGAGGCCGCCGGGTCGCCGGTCAAGCGCGTGCACTCACGAGGACAGACGCGAACCGAGCGTGTGCTCTCGCTCGTATTCCTCGGGGACCTCGTGTCCCTGTACCTGGCCGTCCTGAACGGGGTGGATCCGACACCAGTTGCACGCATCGAGGACTTCAAGCAGCGGCTCGGCTGATCGGGCCTGGCTCCTCTACGACGCGGACTGCGGGCTGTGCAAGTTCGTGGTTGCCCGTGTCCTGGGGCTCGATCGCGAGCGGCGGCTGCGCCCGGTCGCACTTCAGGATCCGCGCGCGGCCGAGTTGCTTCCTGCGCTGAACGAGGAAGAGCGCATGCGGTCGTTCCATCTCGTCGACTCCTCGGGGCGTGTCCATTCGGCCGGTGCCGGCCTGGCCGAGCTGTTCCCAGTGCTGAGGCGGTCGCCGCGGGTTGCGGATCGCCTCTACTGGCTAGTCGCCGGCAACCGCGACCGGCTCGGCCCGCTCATCCCGGGCTTCGCGCGACGGCAGGCCGACCGGCGTATCCGCGCGCGGTCTGACAGCGAGTAGCGCGCCGCGCATCGGCACGAGCGTGATGTGGTGCAGCCGCGCGCGCTCGTCGCGGCGGCCGCCGGCCTCCAGGTCGACGCGGTCGAGCACGGTCTTGATGACGACCTTCATCTCGAGCATCGCCAGGTGCGAGCCGACGCAGCGGCGGCGGCCGCCCCCGAACGGAATCCACCCGCTGAAGCTCTTCGGATTGCCGATGAAACGCTCCGGCCTGAAGGCGAGCTGATCGTCGTGGATGTCGCGGTCGCGCTGGACCAGCGCGATGCCCGGTGTCGGATGCCGGTCGACGGGGATCTCCCACTCGCCGAGCTGCATCGGCTCCTTGAGCGTGCGGATGACGTCCGAGATCACCGGCCGGACGCGCAGCGTCTCCTTGACGACTGCATCGAGGTACTCCTCGCCGTCCTCCTCACGGATACGGCGCACCACATCGGGATGGCGCGCGAGCCGTTCGAACGCCCACGCGAGCGCGGTGGCCGTGGTGTCGTGTCCGGCGGCGAGCAGCGTCATCAGCTCGTCGCGCAGCTCCTGGTCGTCGGCGTCGCTTCCCGTGATCAGCAGCGAGAGGATGTCGTCGCGCTCCGCGACGTTCGGGTCTGCTCGGCGCTGAGCGATTTCGTCGAAGAGGATCTCGTCGATCGCGTGCCGCGTGCGGAAGATGGCCTTGATTGGCGGGAACCACATGTAGCGGGAAGGGGGCTGGAGCCAGAAGAGCCACGCTCCCTGCTCGCCGAGCTTCGGCAAGAGCTCGCGCAGCCGCTCGAGCCGTGCGGCGTCGTCGATCCCGAATACGAGCCGCAGGATCGTTTCGAGCGTGATCGCCAGCATTCGCGGCCGGAACGGGAACGCCATTCCGCGCGGCCAGCGGTCCACCTCGCCCGCCGCGATCTCGCGGATCTGGTCGCGGTAGTTCTCGATCAGCTCGCCGTGGAACGGCGGGCCGATCAGCTTCCGCTGCCGCTCCCACTGCTCCCCGTCGGTGGTGAGCAGCGATCGGGAGCCCAGCAAGGGCTCGAAGATCGGCCGCCGGGCCGCGCCGGCGAGGCCGATGTCGCGGTCGGCCGCGAAGACCTGCTTGATCAGCGCCGGGTCGGCGATGTAGACGAACTTGCCCATGCCGGGAAGGCGTACCTCGTAGACGTCGCCGTAACGGTCGCGGCACCACTCGAGGAACCTGATCGTGTCGAGCGCGAACGCGGCGCCCTGAAGCAGGGCGGGGAGGCGAACGCGTGGCGGCGCGGCCATGGACTGAGGGTACTCTCGCGCGCATGCTCGTACGGCCCGACGGCGACTCCTTCCTGTGCATCGGCCAGGCGTCGCACGCATGGATCTCGGGACAGATGGCGCGCGCGTGGGCGGAGCCGTTCGAGCCGCGCGAGGAGGTCTGCCTGGCGGCGGAGCAGCACGACATCGGGATGGCCGAGTGGGACCTGGCGCCGGCGCTGAACCAGGAGACCGGGCTGCCGATGGGGTTCACCGAGATGCCGGTGGAAACCCACGCTGCGCTCTGGCTCGAGGCGCCCGAGAAACTGGTTACGACGTCGGTGTACGCGGCCGCGCTCGTGTCCCTGCACGGGACGCGTCTGTATGAGATGCGGAAGCGCATGCCGGAGGTCGACGACTTCTTGCGCCGTCAGGAGGACTTCCGGCGCAGGTTGGGATTCGAACGGGCGGACCTCGAGCCGGGCTCGACGCTCGTCTGGATCTGGGACTACCTCTCGCTCGCCGCTCTGCTCGGCTGGGATGGGGAGGTGGAGGGCCTGAGCGTCGACGGCGTCCGTGTGACGCCCTGGCCGTTCCGCGAGCCGAGCCTCGTGGTCCGCTGCGAAGCCCGCCGGCTCGGCGGCCGCTTCAGCGACGAGGGCGAGATGCGCGCCGCGCTGGCAAAGGCGCCCGTCGAGACGCTCGAGCTCGAGCTCACACGCTGACGGAGGCCCGCTCGGCCGCGAGCAGCGCGCGCTTGCGCTCGATCCCCCAGCGATACCCCGCCAGGGAGCCATCCGACCTGACGACGCGGTGGCACGGGACGACCACGCCGAGCCGATTGGACGCGCACGCGTGCGCGACCGCGCGCACGGATCGCGGCCGTCCCATCTCGGCGGCGAGCTGCGTGTAGCTGCGCGTCTCGCCGCGTGGGATCTCGAGCAGCTTGCGCCAGACCGCGAGCTGGAAAGCGGTGCCGCGCATGTCGAGATCGACCGGTGGCGAGTCGAGTATCCGCACCGCGAGGCTGCGCAGCTCCGGATCGCGCCGGATGAATGCGCAGGGGTGGAGGTCGCGCAGCGCAAGCTCGGCTTCCGACGCCGAGGCGCCGAGCAGGACCGTCCGCACGCCGCCGTCGCTCGCCGCCACGAGCACCGTGCCCAGCGGGGTTCGGGCCGTCGCGAAACGGAGCTCCTCGCCGAGGTCCGGGCGGCACCGCTTGCACGCCCGGAAACCGGCGTCTTCGGCCGCTTCGCGGGTCGGGTAGGTGGTCACGTTCTCGGGCTTCGGTCGCGCGGAGCACGAGGGCCGGCAGTAGATCTTGGTGGTCTTGACCGCGTTGAACATGGGGGTGAAACGGGCCGGAGGGCGAGTTCGTGAGGCCTGGCGAACCTTGACACACTCGTGGTAAGGTTGCCCGCGATGGATGGGCTCACCATCAACGAGGCCGCGGAGACGACCGGCTGGTCGCCGCGAATGCTCCGCTACCTCGAGCGGGTGGGCCTGATCGAGCCGGCCAGGACGGCCTCGGGCTATCGCATCTTCGGACCGGGCGAGCTGCAGCGCCTGCGCACGCTGCGCGAGCTGCTGGCCCGGTTCGACTGCGCGCTCTCCGACGTCGCGTTCGCGAAGCGAATGAGCGAGGAGACCGACCTGAGCGGAGCGCTGGAGAGCTGGTTCGAGGAGGAGGCCGAGCGTCCCGAGGAGATCGACCCGGGCGACTGGCTCAGCTGGGAGCAGGACAAGTACGAGCGCCTGCTCGCGACCACGACCTAGGAGAACCATGGAAGCAACCACCGCAACGCGCACCGACGACTTCAAAGTCGCCGACCTTTCCCTGGCCGACTTCGGCCGCAAGGAGATCCGGCTCGCCGAGCACGAGATGCCCGGCCTGATGAAGACGCGCGAGGAGTTCGCCGCCCAGCAGCCGCTGAAGGGGGCGCGCATCACGGGCTCGCTGCACATGACGGTCCAGACCGCCGTCCTGATCGAGACGCTGGTCGCCCTCGGCGCCGAGGTGCGCTGGTGCAGCTGCAACATCTTCTCTACGCAGGACCACGCCGCCGCGGCGATCGCGAAGGCCGGAGTG
>Ga0126310_10000835_pt1 | contig 11282 bp, 10 predicted proteins | sample Plot60_FD_92540 | JGI IMG/M metagenome (GOLD analysis project Ga0126310, IMG submission 92540) | Serpentine soil microbial communities from UC McLaughlin Reserve, CA, USA - Plot60 | ecosystem: Environmental > Terrestrial > Soil > Grasslands | place: USA: UC McLaughlin Reserve, Lake County... | reverse complement strand
TTTTTATTTGAAATTGCCGTCAACAACTTCAACGGTGTTTGTGTAAAATGTCATCATCAGATATACAGAGTTCACTTGAAGAGATAGATAAGACCCTCAAGGATGTGCAAGATCGGCGCGAGAAATTGATCAAGGGCACCCGGGATGTTGTTATGCTATGCAGCAAATCTATAGTAGCCATGCATCACAGCGAGCTTGAAGACGCAAAGAGCAAAATGGATCAGGCAAAGACAATGCTTGAAGAATTTAGAAAGTATGCAAGACAGGATCTATATCGATATATTACAGTGGCTGAGCAGGAACTGGTAGAAGCCTATGCGTTGAAATCGGTGATGGATAACAAGCCAATACCGTCTATGAGAGAGCTCGACGTCACAGGTGAGTCATATCTTACCGGGCTACTTGACTGCGTAGGCGAGATAAAGCGCCTTGTATATGATAGGATGCGCTCAGGCAAAGGAAAAGATGCCGAGAAGCTGTTTGCAACAATGGAAGAGATATACAATGCTATCTACCCATTTGCAGTTTACGATAATATTGTGTCCGGCCTCCGCAAGAAACTTGATGTTGCAAGGATGCTAATTGAAGACATAAGGGCGACTGTGACTGAAGAAAGCAGGAGAAAAGCGTTAATTGAAGCGGTTGGTAATTTTGAAAAGAGGGCATCAAAAGAAGACTGAGAAAAACAATCGAGTTGTGAAATTTGACACTTTCTATTGCAACGGGTAATCGATTTGATTCATTTTATATATACTCGTTTTCAGGGGAGTTGTTAAAAGATGATGAACTGGAAGGGTTGCCATTGCCATTGTCATCATTATCATGGAGGTAGTCTGAGATAGATGCCCGCAAGACAGGCTTTCTTGGGCTCTATCAAAAAAAGTCGATTGCGTACTTGCAAAACATAATAGATAATGTAGAACAGAGTAGGAAACACCGGCGGGAGTAATGACAAAAGAACAACTGAAAGAGTGCCATGTAACAATTTCAGAAGGCCTCGAAGGAGATTTGACTATTCCTTTGGGGGCACAGGCTATTGTTCTATTTTCACATGGAAGCGGAAGCAGTAGATACAGCTCAAGGAATCAGTTTGTTGCCAGTGTACTAAACAATAAAGGGATTGCAACATTGCTTGTGGATCTCCTCAGCCAGAAGGAGAAGAAAATAGACGAAGAGACAAAGCATCTTAGATATAACATAGATCTGCTTTTGAGAAGATTTGAGGCAGTTACAACCTGGCTCGTTCAACAGCCTCAAACTAAGGGTCTGAAAATAGGGTACTTCGGATCAAGTACTGGAGCAGCTGCCGCACTAATAGCAGCTGCAAGACTTGGCCTTGCTAAGGCAATTGTAACACGTGGAGGGCGGCCTGATCTGGCTAATGAAAGTGCAATCAATCAGATTAAGGCTCCGACGCTATTCATAGTAGGTGGCAACGATGTACCTACAATTACAATAAACAAGAGGGCACTTGAATCGCTGACTAGTTCTGAAGCCAAAGAGCTTGCAGTTATTCCTAATGCAACACATCTTTTTGAGGAACCTGGCAAGATGGAAGAAGTCGCTTGTATTGCAACTGATTGGTTTGAATGTTATTTGCTTAGAACCGGCAAGGGATTTCACAACAGGTATGCCAGAATATCAGGATCGGGATTTTTTTCCTCTCTGCAGAGTAAGTATGCATTTCACGTAAAGTTTAGGGATCGATTTGCTGCGGGAAAAATTCTCGCTTCAGTACTCAGCAGATACAAAAATGAGCAAGATGGCGTCACTGTAATAGCAATTGCAAGAGGAGGGGTCATGGTTGCAGATCCTATAGTAGAAAAGCTAAATGCAGATTTTGATATTATCGTTCCAAGAAAGCTCAGGTCGCCCCATAATTCGGAACACGCTATTGGCTCAATCATGCATGATGAGTCTGTGTATTTAGACACCCCAACTTTGGTAGCGCAGCATGATATTTCTAATGAATACATAGAGATGGAAAAATTGGAGCAGAGAAAAGAAATGGAACGCAGGCTGACTGTGTATCGCCCTTATCCGGGAGAATACAAAATAAGACATAGGACGGTAATTCTTGTTGACGATGGTATTGCGACAGGAGCAACTATGATTGCAGCTGCAAGGTGGATTAGAAAACAAAATCCAAAACTCCTGATATTAGCCGCCCCTGTTGGGTCAAAGAGAGTTGTCGAGCGTTTGAAGGAGGAGGCAGATCAAATTGAGGTCTTAAGGAATCCTCCAAAATTTAAAGTGGTGGAGCAATTCTATCAACACTTCGCCGCTGTTTCTGATGATGAGATCATACAAATCGCAAAAAGGCGATTTCCTCCTTAGTTTTTAATACCACCATTATATCATTCTAAAAATAGACAAAGAACTTGTGTGATTTTAATGGTTATATTATACAGTTAGCAAAAGGTCATAATTCATTTTAGTGATCGAGCGTCAGCTCTTTACTTATCGCCTTAACAAGCGCCTCTATAATGAATGGCTCTTTGAGAAACAGACAGAAGAAGATTACTAACCTGCGAACAATTCTTTTAGAGCATCATAATATTCTCCAAAGGCAGAGGGAAACGCCCCATATTGACTTTTCATCCTCATTTTTCTTGCTCTGATATTACTTATCATTAACCATCTTGAGCAATCTAATGTCTGTCAAAACTGCGTCATCCATGTATGCTTGAAACTGGAAAGCGTTTGTTAAGGCTCATCAATTATGATAATATTATGTCCAGCATGCTCAAGAAATTTAATGTGACGAGAATCCTTGGGGCATAAGGCCGACTGTGACAGAGGAAAGCTGGAGAAAGGTGCTAATAGAAGCAGGTGGTGGTTTTGAAAAAAGGATATCAAAAAAACAACGTTGAGAGTTTTGCCACTACTAGATGCAAATGGGAAGTCGCTCGGATATCATTATTTATATATGTAGTTCCAGTGCAACGATCATCAACTCGATGAAAGGAGAAAATTTAGAGAAGAACGGACGATAGTCGTTGGGTTACACACGTATAATCGCATTTTCATTTGCTGCTGAGGCTTTTGAAAAATTTCTTATTAAATGAGTAAGGTAAATTCCATTTATTAGATATTGAGCCTCATCTTTTTCGTTATAAAATGTGAGGATCGGGAATCCTTAAACTTATACAAAATAGCTTAAATGGTGTGTCTCGAGCTCTGTTGCTTCTGAGATAATTTCGAAGAGCATAATAGAAGGAGACGAAAGCAAAGATTTTAGGAAGCATTTCTACTGAATCTACCCTTTGTTCTGTTATCGATTTCTTTGACTTTCTTTCGATCAATACGATCATCAGTAGGATTAAGCTCTGGCAACAATTTGCCAATGTTAACGGGGAAATCCTTATGCCACATAAATCTTAATAAGTAGTACTATGCCTTTAAACCTATGGCTAAAATGCTAGCAATTCTTATCGGCTTATTAACAAGGAAGGCAGCACCAAGTTTACAGCTTTTTAATACAAACCAAGATTCGTATCAGTAACAAGATCTTTCCCTTTTTGTACACAGGATGAAGAATATGTTGATTGTATTCTGATTTCTTACTATGAAATCAGTAATTTACTCTAAGTTTGGATGCAAGCTAATCTGGAAATTTACGTCGGTTCTTCACCTTCTTTCTTGGTCTTGTCTTTCTTGGTCAGAAATTCGTCCATTATCTCATCTATATAATGTCGGGCATCGGGAAATGATTCAGTTACAGGTTCTTCTTTTACGATATTATCAACCTTGTTTTTTTTCATTATTGCCGTGACCCTATTCTGCATTTCCTGTTCTAGCTGAGCCTTTGAGATGCTTTCGAGTAATCTTGAGTCATTTAGGACAGATTTTCTGATATCCCTACGCAGTTTAGCATCCTCAGATATCATAATTGCCGATGAATAAATTCCTAAGAGTAATAAGTAGGATGAAAGACTTAGAATTGGCACGGTAGCTAGTCCAAATGGCGGATATGGATTCGAGAACAAAGTATTTGCCTGACTAGAAATAAATAACAAGACAAATCCCCACGCTGAAATAACAATACGATCTCTTATAATCGTCCTATTAGGTATATTTCGGGCAATTGCCCAGAAGGCAACACCGAATAGAATGACTCCTGCAGGCTTTGTCAATGAAAAGATCATCGTAAAAAAAATGCTGAAAAAAACAGGGTCTGATTCAATCAATGGGGTAAATACATTCAATAACACAGTAACAAATTGACTTAGGAAAAACACTAATGGGCTACAAATAAAAATCCAGTATCGCAATCTACCAAGCCTCAGGGAATAAGAATATAACAATAGTGCAGTTGTTAACCACATTGCAGCAAATGACATGATGGAAAATATGACATAGGCTTGACTGAGTATCTCAGTCAATGAGCCTCTCGAAAAGCCTTGTGGACTCACTATCCCATAATGTGGCCATATATGCATTGGCGCATTCAGTAACAGATTAATTGTCAAAGATAGCGTTACAACTATATCTACAAAAAGTATTGCAAATGAAATGCCATATAACAAGACTATCCATCTCCTATTCGATTTAAACCATGATACGAACTTTTGTGCAAGCAAACCCATTATGACAAGACTAGTTGTATAGCTTATAGCTAAAGCTGAGATTAACAAGACAGTGCTGTAATATGTAGTCAAAATTAATTGTAAAATTACTGAGACCACGATGGCCACCAAAGCAAATTGGACCACTGGAACTAGTCGCTGTAGTAAGCCAAGATGGTGACCTATCGCTTGTGCTTTACTTTTATCTCGAATAAAAAGCAGAATAACCAACTGCCCTAGGCTTATAACAACTGATACAATAATGAATATAATCGTCAGAAGGTATTGTTCACGATAAAACACCGATATTCTAAACGCTAATGTATCTATCAGTATCGCAGTGAGTATTATGGCCATTATCACTGAGAGCCTAGGGGAAATACCTCTAATCTTGGAATGCATGCCTAAAGTACCATCACTCGATGTTTAGCTCCTCTAATTAGTAAACAGAAATCCTTATAAGGTATTCCCTTTGGAATGCACTGTGAAGGACATTATTAACTCTTATTATTACTCTCACTCGAAGAGAAATATGTCAATATATTGTCTTATCTTGACACTGTCTTTTTTTCCTGCTAATCCCATAGTTGCTCAAACTGATGATAGGGGAACTAATGTGCAGCTTTTTACATTAGATTCTATACCATTTGGAACTCCCTACAATGAATGGACGAGTATATGGTGGATGTGGCTAATTTCAACACCCTTATCTGAGAGCCCAGCCGCCGATAGTAATGGCCAGTATTGTGCAAAAAGCCAAACTGGTCCCGTCTGGTTCTTAGCTGGGACATTTCAGGGTTCAGCAGAACGGACTTGTGAGATCCCTGCAGGCAAGGGCATCCTCTTTCCAGTGTTTAATGCAGAATGTTCTTTTGCTGAATATCCCAACCTTAAAACTGATTCTGAATTGAGTCAGTGTGCCAAGGAACTTATAGACAAGGTGACGTTTGTTCAAGCAACTATTGACGGAGTACAGATACAAAATATTAGCAGGACACAGTCACCCCCTTTCGCTGTAACTTTTCCTGAGGAAAATATATTTGGAGTACAAGCAGGCCCCACAAGAGCAGTATCTGATGGTTTTTGGATATTTTTGCAACCTCTGTCGGCTGGCAACCATGTGATCAACTTTAAGGGAGCGCTGATTGATTATACAACTACAGGCATCGTGAGTGTTACTAATGACGTTACATATCACTTGATTGCGGTGGCAGTACCAGAAGGGGCTAACCAAACTCAATCAATTCCACTCCAAGGATGAGCACTAATGGTAAGTTCAAAGTTCAGATAAATTGGACCAGGAGGATATTGGAAAAATAGTAAATTCTTAATCAATAATGTGATGCGAGTGAAAATCAACTTAACAAATCAAGATATGACATAATGCAGCATAAAGGTAATATGCATCTTGATCATCATATAGGACAGCTCAGACGATACCTAAACAAGAATAAACGTTTAGTGAGCCTAGCTCATATTCCTTGTGATTTATAACATTCCGATAGCGGAGAAGATGAGAAAATTACCATCCGCTCTAAGGTACCCAAGAATTTCCATTATGGCATTAGTACCCATGGCTAATGTATGGTGGAGGGTCATCATACTTACTGCTTGACTATAGCCATTTTTCAGTTATACAGTAAATTGGCTCCGGGAGATGATGTATGTAGGTGCAGATTGTGTTCTGTTATTAGAGTCTAGATTGAATGACCTCAATGCATTTTGTAGCAGACGCTATCCCGGACGATATACCATTATTAGTTTTTGCAAAAGTATTTCTAGATCTAATTTGATGCTTCTCAAACATGAGCTCTGTTAGAGACAATAAGTCTATTCGTGTATTTTCAGTAGAATCTGCGCCATTTGGCTTGGCGTTCTCTGAGTGGTGCGTGCGATGGCTTAAGTGGTGTCTAGAACAACCAATAGAAGATAATCCTGCTAAGGACATGACTGGAAAAAACTGTTGTCAGAACCAAAGTGGGCCCGTATGGTTTCTAGCAGGGACTTTTGGCGGCCCAGCAATGCGGAGGTGCACTATACCGACGGAAAAGGCCATTATGTTCCCAATTCTTGAAAAGGAATGCTCCTTTGCGGAGGACAAGGATATTACAACTGAGGCAGACTTAATTTCTAGAACTAAAGATCTAACCTCTCGCATTTCTCATCTGGAAGCTTCTGTAGATGGAGTAACTTTGCAGAATCTGAGCGGATACCGAGTACAGACTCCTGTGTTCGATTTAGTATTCCCTAAGAACAACATTTACTCAGTCCACGAGGGCCCCACTCAAGCTACCTCTAATGGCTTCTGGATTCTCCTGGAATCACTTTCCGCAGGAGAACACATGATCTATTTCAAAGGAGTACACAGACAACCTGATTTTCATACACAAGTAACCTACGAACTATTTATCAAGTAGGGAGAAATTCAATTGGATGTTCTTTTAATATGGGGATTGCTTAAAACAGAGTTAAGATAATGGTAAACGGCTCGTCCTTAACCGTTAGAGTTAGGGATGTTTGATTCTGATGCCCTCGCCTCCTGCATTTTGAGGATAGTCTGATGGGAACAAAGCCGCATATTACGGTGTAGGTGTGAATTTATTCACATTAGCAAGACTGAACCAACGTGATCACACCATTGACATGATGTATACATTTTAAATACCTCTGAGGCTAGCCTTCGCAATTCGGATAAATTATTGTAGCAAAACTAGTGCACTTGTAAAGCAAAACGAAAAGTATTGCAAGGATAATAATAAATGCGTTAGCAAAGACATTCTCTAAATAACATAATCTTTCTATAAGACGCATCTTAGCTATCAATCAAAACGCCTAGTGTACCGAAAAGTCCATCTCCAGAATTGAGTTAGTTGTAACTTTTCTACTAAAGCTACATGGTGATTGCAGTACCATCAAACCTTCTTATGTTAAGGTAAAAGTTTTCATTGTAGATATTATTCTTTTGTTCCTCTAAGAGCCGAATGGCTACCTCTTCACCGAGATTTAGTCCTGCTTCGTAATCACTGCGGTAGTGGATACCTGCCATATTTCGTCCAAGGGAAATATTAGAAGCAAGTTTATCTAATTCATCACCTACAGTTAGGTGACCATCATAGTGTTCTAGAGCGACACCATCTGAGTTAGGTTTTACAGGATTTGGAATCACAGTAGATTCATCAAAATATGCCTTGAGTATTGTTACGCATGCACCTGCAACTACTGCATGGCCTGCTGGATAGGATGGGTGTAAGGGGGAACCTTCGGGATATGCTTGCGGCAAGAGGTAAGAGCCACTTGGAGAATTAGGCGGGTTATTAAATATCCTATAGAGTACGCTTGTATTGGGATTCAATATCTCTCGATCAAACGGATAGTCAAAGCTGTTAGCATTAACTCTGCAATCAGAGTTAATGCTTATTCCTGAAAACTGCTTATGAACCAGCGCGCCAAACTCCTCTGGACGTAACCTTCTATGGACAAACCATTTTTGGAACCATGTCGCTTTGAGAGCCCTCGTAGTAACCTCTCCTATCAGGGAAAGAATGTTAGGATCACCAAGTGTCGCAAATCCATCCTGATTTCTTGAATCGACATAGGGATTGCCTACATCGACTGGGCCACGAGGCATAGGTTCGCATGGACGTTCTAAATGCTGCAATATTAGAGCAGCATTCCAAAACGCCTGCGGGAGGTCATCAAAATGGACATAGTTTGCCAAATCCCGCATATTGCGTATATAGCGGCGTGTATTATCATAATCGTTTCCACATGCCTGATCGTCTGGACGTATTGGATTGATGCCCTGTTCACCTCGTAACCAGTCTTCAAAATTTTTCAAAAAGTCCCCAGGAAGAACAGTCCTTTGTTTTTGATCGATTCTAATAGAGCCATAAGTAATATATCCAAGGGTTAAAGGGTTCAACGCAGGATCAGTATTGTGCCTTGGAGGACGCTGATCAGACTCTGTTCCTAAGAGTAAAAATTGAGATACGTAGGGACCTTTTCTGTCTCCCCTGGTAAATCCACGAAAAATTGTATTCTGTGTAATTCTTAGTTGTCCATTCACTATCTCTTTAGGGCCTTTAAAGTCAGGTAACTTTGATAATTCCTCAGCGGCGGCACGTACGTGTTCGTTTGTGCTAAAATCTTCAAAGTTTACATCTCTTAGTAATGCCATCCAGTATAATTCTACCATTTCGCCAGCGGCTTCCTGATTATCTAGTCTTGGAGCAGGAGGCACAAACAATGCATGACTATCCGCACCTTCTAAATCAAATGCTAGCCCTGACTGAGGGTTAACAACTCTACGTGTACCTCCAATGGGGATTCTTCCAAAAAAGTAAGGCTGTCCACTTGCTAGCGCTCTTAACATTCTCCTATAGGCTATCGGCTTTACTTCTCCAATTTTATTTACAATATCGTTCCGATCATTACAATCGAAGTGAGGCAGCCCTTTAGAGTAGTTGCCTACATAATTTCTATTACCATAATCATTTTCGTCACCATTGTTGGGATGGTCAGGGTGATCTCTCAGAAAAGCGATTTTAGCCGATTCTTCTCTTACCTTGCGGGATATAGTGCGTCTAGCGAACGGCTCATTGTTTGTATGGCTAAAAGGTTGGCTCAATATTACTTCTTTTTTCTTCATTTATTTAAAAAGTCCGAAAGAAGTCTTGATTCGGCCGCATAGTCAGGCTAGTGGCTCGCTTAATTCTGCATGCCTTTTATCTATTTTTGCGTCCCGTGATCTTTCAAAACGGAAAATAGCGGATGGATAGCACTCCAACATGTGAGCATTTAACGGCAACTACCCGCGTCTGTATAATTGTTATCGTATTTATATTTATTAGCGTAATAAGGTTGGTGCAATTGCATCAGTTCCTAATTAATATTAAAATGTAATCGTCACGGTAACGGGCATCGATCAAATGGCTCCCAGAATGCTGCCGCTTAAAGTGGGAAAAATTGAAGAAGCTTAAGTAATGATTAGTTTCAAATCTAGAGAAGAAGAAAAAACTATGATTGGAGAAAGCAGGCATACATTGCTTTTATTGGAAGATGAACTTATAAGCATCTGTTAATTATTGATCTTATTGACTTCCGCTGGAACACAAACCGCACCACCAACACCAGAAGAGGTAACAACCCTATGGCATCGCTTGCTTTCGCTGCCGAGACATAAAAATCCCGCAATTGATAAAACAGGTGCGCATTGCCAAGATGGTCAACCTTCAGAAAGGCTATGGTTCTTGCAAAGCACTATTGGAGGCAGTGCCAACAGAGCGTGCACCATACCTCCAGGAAGAGAGATTGTCTGCAATGTTCTAAGTTGTGAGTTATCTGATCTAGAGCTTCCAGGCGAAAATCTCACAAATCAAGGGCTTGGAGAGAAGACTCTACCCGCAATAGATACTAATGTAGAGACAAATACTTTGTACTTTAAAGTTGATAGCGAAGCTCTCATTGAAGGGGAAAAATGGAAAGATTACAAGGTGCTAACACCGCCATCTCAAGTGGTTCTTCCAGAGAAGAACTTGTTTCTGGTACAGCCTGGGCTAACCCGCTTTGCAGCATATGGTTTTTACGTTAAGTTGCTCGGCCTAGAGCCCGGTCCTCATAATCTTTCATTTGGAGGTACAGTAATGGATCCAGAGAAGCAATTGACGATCTTTGAGACATCAGTAAATTACAGTTTGAATCAACTCTAATCTGAGAGATTAAAGTATTAAGTATAAATCCATGACAATATGTCATATATGGCAGGAAACTTATTTATTCTCAAATTGCTATTTTTCCAAATAATACATGACAGAATTTTCAAAGTCTGTTGTCAACTGCATCGCCGAGTGGAGTAAGAAATCCGGAGCCTGCAATGGCAACACAGAGTGCTTAGAATACTCTGCAAAGCAGCTGAGGGAGTGCCTAGACACTGCATTTCCAGATTCTAAGAAAGTTGAGCTTGAAAGTGATAAGGTAAACTATATGCTCTCATCAGTGTTCTTCCTTGCAAACAGGCTTTCAAAGGCTATCGAGGGGTTGGCTGAATTTGACAGAGTTATGAACAGTATCGAAAAGGTAGGTAAGACAAGCCTTGAAGAAAAAGAGAACCAACAATTGCACACAAAATTCCAAAAAGAGCTAGACGACATACTGGCCAAGTATTTTTAGCGGCCACTACATCTCATCAAACGATTCCCTTTTCAAACTGTTCATACACTTGAGGGTCTGCAAGAATCCACCCGTAATGATGCTCGTCATGTATATAGCGTACTTCGCGCACATTTGGCACGACGTTTCGTCTACGCAATCCAAGTATAAATTCTCCTTGAAATGCAAGCCCTATCGTCTTTGCATTCCTGGTTGATTTTTGGTCCCGGGGTAGCAGTATGCGATAGCTAAATTTTCCTACAGCGTCCTGTGCCAGATAGGCTTCAACCATTCTGTCGACTGCTTGCCGGATGGTCGATGTTCCGCTTAGATCTATTGTCTCAATTACTGGGAATTTAACATATAGCGCATGTGGCATATTATTTTTTTACGAAAGATAAAAATTCATTCCTCTGTCAGTTTGGCGCTGTTGTAAATGACTGCTGCTGATTCTTCCCGGATGACGCAAGAGTAGCAGCAGAGCTATTATCCTTGTATCTTAAAAATGCATTCTCAAGATGCCTAATTAGGACATTGTGCCACTCTGGGAACCCTTCAGGTGCCTCA
>Ga0126310_10000834_pt1 | contig 11290 bp, 12 predicted proteins | sample Plot60_FD_92540 | JGI IMG/M metagenome (GOLD analysis project Ga0126310, IMG submission 92540) | Serpentine soil microbial communities from UC McLaughlin Reserve, CA, USA - Plot60 | ecosystem: Environmental > Terrestrial > Soil > Grasslands | place: USA: UC McLaughlin Reserve, Lake County... | reverse complement strand
CGACGGCGTCATCGAGGGCGACGTGCTGATCCCGCTCGACGAGCTGAGCGTGCGCGCCGGCGAGATCGACCCGACCAGGCCGGCGCTGATCTACTGCCGCAGCGGCTCGCGCTCGGCGATGGCCGTCGCCGCCCTGCGCGCCGCCGGCTATGACGCGCACAACCTCGCGGGCGGCATGCTCGCGTGGCTCGAGGCCGGCCTGCCCGTCGCGGGCGACTGACGCCGCGCCGCACCTGCTGCCCATTCGCCGCAGACTCCTCGCAATCGCGTGTTGTTCGGTGCCACGCTCGCGAGCGATCCTGCGCGAATGCACATACCAATCCGCGTTCACCAGGAAGAAATCAGCGCTATTCTTCCTCACACGATGGCGCTCAACATCAAGGACCCAAACGCCGACCGCCTCGTCCGCGAGCTCGCCGAGACGACCGGCGAGAGCATCACGACAGCGGTCTCCGTCGCCGTCCGCGAGCGCCTCGAGCGCATCCGCGGCATGGCGCCGGTCGAGGTCCGCAAGCAGGAGCTGCTGCGAATCGCCGAGCGCGCCGCAGCCCTCCCGGTGCTCGATGATCGCACCCCCGACGAGATCATCGGCTACGACGAAGACGGGCTGCCGACCTGATGGTGGTCGACAGCTCGGCCGTCGTGGCCATCCTCCAGCGAGAGCCCGAGCGCAATCGCTTCATCGACCTGCTGGCAGGCGCGAACGATCCGCTCATCTCGGCAGCGACGCTCTTCGAATGCTCGATCGTCATGCACAGACGCAGTGGCGACCTCGGCATCGAGCACCTCGATGAGCTGCTGCTCTCGGCCGGCGTCCGCTGCGTCGCGGTCGACGTGACGCACGTGCACGCCGCCCGCGAGGCCTGGCTGCGCTACGGCAAGGGCCGCTCGCCGGCGGGTCTCAACTTCGGCGACTGCTTCAGCTACGCGCTCGCGAAAACGACCGGCCGGCCGCTGCTGTTCAAGGGCGAAGACTTCGCGCAGACGGACGTCACTCCGGCGACCTCCTAAATCCCCGAAACAAACCCGGGTTTGCTACCTTTTTCCTCCGTCCGTCCCGCGTAGGAGGAATTGCAGCGCATGGAGCCAACCTCGGTGCAAGAGCAGGGCAAGCCCGCTGGCAAGGCCGGCTCGCTCGAGAACCCCGAGGTCGTCCAGGGCGTCCCGGGGCACATCATCCCGATCCTCGAGCGCGAGTTCGCGGACTTCGACACGGAGGCCGGCAAGTTCCTCCGTGAGGAGATCGATGAGATGCAGTTCATCGGCTTCCGCCTCAGACAGGGCGTCTACGGCCAGCGCCAGCCGGGCGTGCAGATGATCCGCGTCAAGCTGCCGTGGGGCGGCATCACGCCCGAGCAGATGGAGGCGTTCGGGACCGTCGTGGAGAGATACGTGCCGCTCAGAAAGGGCCACATCACGACGCGCCAGAACATTCAGTTGCACCACGTCCCGCTGCCCGACGCCGCGAAGCTGATCCGCGAGATCAGCGACGCCGGGCTCTCCAGCCGCGAGGGTTGCGGCAACACCGTGCGCAACGTGACCGCCGACCCGTGGGCGGGCGTGTGCGACGACGAGATCTTCGACCCGACGCCCTACGCCGGCGCGTACGTGCGCTACTTCGTGCGCCACCCCACGACGCAGCTGATGCCGCGCAAGATCAAGACGTCGTTCACCGGCTCTGACGCCGACCGTGCGATCAGCGGCATCCACGACATCGCCTACCTGTCGCGGGTCAAGGATGGCGTCAAGGGCTTCGAGATCCGTGTCGGCGGCGGCACGTCGATCATGCCGCGCGTCGCGCCCACGCTCTACGAGTTCGTGAAGGCCGACGACGGCGAGTACCTGAAGGTCGCCGAGGCCGTCTTCCGCATCTTCGACCGCCAGGACTGGCTGCGTGTCAACCGCGCGCGCGCCCGCATCAAGGTGTTCGTCGACAAGTTCGGGATCGACGAGCTGCGCAACCAGGTCGAGGAGGAGCTGAAGGGCGACTGGGTCGCCGAGCGCGACTTCGACCCGCAGCCGCGCCTCTTCATCCATGACGAGGAGGCGACCGCGCCCGCCGTGCCGACGAGCTACGACTCGCCCAACGGCGACCTGTCCGAGTTCGAGGCATTCCGCGCCGCGAACGTGACGGCGCAGAAGCAGGCCGGCTTCTCGACCGTGCAGGTGAAGGTGACCCGCGGCGACCTCAGCCCCGAGCAGTTCCGCGGCCTCGCCGCGATCATGCGGGACTTCAGCGGCGGGCACGCGCGCACGACCGTGCACCAGAACTTCCTGCTGCGCTGGGTGCGCGACGAGGCCGTCTACGACGTGTGGGCACGCCTGAAGGCGCTCGACCTCGGCGACGCCGGCGCGGACGAGATCACCGACGTCGTCTCGTGCCCCGGAACCGACTCCTGCAAGCTCGGCATCACCAGCTCGATGGGGCTCAACGCCGCCGTCAAGGAGCGCCTCGACGCGATGGACATCCAGGACCCGCTCACGAAGCGGATGCACATCAAGATGTCCGGCTGCCCGAACGGCTGCTCGCAGCACCACATCGCCAACATCGGCTTCTACGGCGCCTCGATCAGAGTCGGCGACAAGACGATCCCCGCCTCGATCCCGCACATCGGCGGAACGTACGAGGGCGGCAGAGTCGGCTACGGCGCACGCCTCAAGGCGCGCATCCCGAGCAAGCGCGTGCCGGAGGCGATCGAGCGCTGGATCCGCTTCTACGAGTCCGATCGCCACGACGGCGAGGAGTTCAACGCGTTCGCCGAGCGCGTCGGCACCGCGGCGTTCGAATCGCAGGTGAAGGACCTCACGCTGCCCGCCGAGTTCAACCTCGAGAACATGAACCTGTTCATGGACTGGACGAAGAACGTGCCGTTTGAGGTCATCCGCGGCGAGGGCGAGTGCGCCGTTTGAGTGGCGCCTCGCCGCGCCTGGCTGTGTCATCGGGGCTCGAAGTACCTTTCGGTACTCCTTCGCCCCTGCTTCCTTGCCAGGCACGACGATCCACCACTCAAACTCCCTCGGTAGCCTCGTCTTGGTGAACCGCCGCCCGCAGCTGACGATCGTCGCGCCGTCCGCCTCCCCGGAGGAGGCGGCGGCCGTGGTTGCTGCGCTGGAGCGCTTCATGCGCGAGACCGCGCCGGCGGTCGTCGCCGAGCCGAGGCGAGTCGACCGCTGGACGCGCACGGCGCTGCTGGAGGGCGTCGCGCGCGAAGACGCGATGCCGGCGGCGTGGGGCGATCCTCACCCCTGGGGTCGCTGAGCGACCGCGGGAGCGGCGAGCGACGCGAGGATCCGCGCGCGCTCGCGCGGCGGGTCCGCGACCGGGATCGCCTCGAGCAAGCTGCGCGTGTATGGGTGACGCGACTCGGCGAACAGGCGCTCGCGCGATCCCTGCTCGACGATCGACCCGCGTTGCATGACCGCGACGACCTGCGCCATGTAGCGCACGATCGCGAGGTCGTGCGAGATGAACAGATAGGTGAGGCCGAGCTCGTCCTGCAGCGCCTTCAGCAGATTGAGGATCTGCCCGCGGACCGAGACGTCGAGCGCTGAGACCGCCTCGTCGAGCACGACGAACTCGGGCTGGAGGGCGAGCGCCCGCGCGATCGCGACGCGCTGCGCCTGGCCGCCCGAGAGCTGCTCGGGCCGCCGCCGCGCGAACGCCGACGCGAGCCCAACCAGCTCGAGCAGCTCGGCGGTGCGCGCCCGGCGGCTCGCGCGGTCGCCGACGCCATGCGCGGCCAGCGGCGCCTGCAGGATGTCCGCGACCGACTGGCGGCGGTTGAGCGAGCCGTGCGGATCCTGGAAGACGACCTGCATCCGCCGTCGCAGGCGCCGCATCTGCGCAGCTCCGAGGCCCAGCACGTCGACCCCGTCGAAGCGCACCTCCCCGGCGTCGGCGCGGATCATCCGCAGCACGCAGCGCGAGAGCGTCGACTTGCCCGAGCCGGACTCGCCGACGAGCCCGAACGTCTGCCCACGCTCGATCGCCAGCGAGACGTCGTCGACGGCGCGCATCCGCCCGTCGCGCCCGACGCGGTACTCCTTCACGAGCGAGCGGACCTCCAGCAGCGGCTCAGGCATCGCCCACCTCGTCAGCCGCGTCCGAGACCGCCACCGGGCTGCGCTCCAAGGCGAAGTGGCAGGCGACGCTGCCGCCGCCGGCGGCCTCCAGCAGCAGCGGCCGATCCACCTCGCACAGCGGTTGCGCGTAGCGGCAGCGCGGGTGGAAGCTGCAGCCGCCGGCGAGCTCGCCGGGCGACGGCGGCTGCCCCTGGATCGTGGGGATCGGCCGCTCGAGCGGCAGCGTCAGGTCGCACGCCGCGCCGAGCAGCGCCTCCGTGTACGGGTGGCACGGCTCCGCGTAGATCCGCGTCGCCTCCGCCCGCTCGACGATCCGGCCGGCGTACATGACGGCGACCTCGTCGGAGAAGCCGGCCGCCACGCCGAGATCGTGCGTGATCATCACCATCGCGACGCCGCGCTCCTCCGAGACGCGCACCAGCAGCTCGACGATGCGCCGCTGCGTCGTGACGTCGAGCGCCGTCGTCGGCTCGTCGCACAGCAGCAGCTCGGGATCGCCGCTCAGCGCCATCGCGATCACGACGCGCTGGCGCATGCCGCCCGACAGCTCGTGCGGATAGGCCTCGGCCTTCGCGGCCGCGTCAGGGATGCCGACGTCCTCCAGCAGCTCGACCGCGCGTGCGCGCGCGGCGCGTCGGTCGAGCGGCGTGTGCAGGCGGATCGCCTCGACGATCTGCTCGACGACGCGGTGCAGCGGGTTCAACGTCGCCATCGGGTCCTGATAGACCATCGCGATCCGCCCGCCGCGAACGCGATCGAGCTGCCGGCGCGAGAGCCGTCGCAGATCGGTGTCTCCGAGCAGCACGCTGCCGCCGGCGATCCGCACGGGAGGCCGCAGCAGGCCCATCACGGCCAGCGCCGTGATCGTCTTGCCGCTGCCCGACTCGCCGACCAGGCTGACGCGCGCGCCGGCCGCGACCGCGAACGAGACGTCGTGCACGAGCGGCGTCTCGCCGGCTGCCACCGACAGGTTGCGCACGTCCAGCGCGAGCGGCGGACGGGCGGGGTCGAGGGCGGCGCTCATGCGCCCTGCGCTCCCGCGCGGGCGCCGAGCTGGTCGGCGAGGACGTTGAGCGTCCAGATCGTGAGCAGGATCGCGAGCGCCGGGAAGATCGCGTAGCCGACGTTCTGGTAGAGGAATCCGTAGCCCTGCTGGAGCAACGTGCCCCACGACGCGTCGGGGGGCTGGATGCCGAGGCCGATGAAGCTCAGGCTCGCCTCCAGGATCATCGCGCTGGCCGCGTTGATGGCGGCCTGGACCGCGAGCGCCCCGGTCGTGTTCGGCAGCAGCTCCACGAGCAGCAGCCGGCGGCGGCGCGCGCCGTAGGCGATCGCGGCGGCGTAGTAGTCGCGATTCATCTCGGTGAGCGCGGCGGCGCGTGCCATGCGCGCGGTCGTCGGGGACAGCAGCACGCCGATCACGAGCGCGAGGTTGAGCATCGAAGCGCCGAAGGCGGAGATGCAGACGAGCGCGAACAGCAGCTGCGGGATCGCCATCAGCACGTCCGCGGTCCGCATCAGCAGCTCGTCGAGGAACCCGCGGCGGATCGCCGCGACGAAGCCCCACAGCGTTCCCAGCAGGAAGGCGACGAGCACGCTTCCCGCGACGATCAGCAGCGTCAGCCGGCCGCCGTACAGCACGCGACTGAAGAGGTCGCGTCCGAGGTCGTCGGTGCCGAACCAGTGCGCGCCGCTCGCGCTCGCGAACGCGTCGGCGGGATCCTGCTCGTTCGGATCGTGCCGTGCGATCAGCGGCGCCAGCAGGCACAGCACGACGATCAGGCCCAGCACGCCCGTGGCGAGCGCGAGCAGCGAGGGACTCCGCCGCAGACGCATGCGCGAGCGCACGGCCGCGACCGCGGCTCCGCCCTGCTCATCCATCGGAGTGCACCGCCCGCAGCCGCGGGTCGAGCCCTCGCGCGGCCAGATCGACGGTCAGCGTCGCGAGGATGAACAGCGCGCACAGCAGCAGCACGACGCTCTGCAGCACGGCGTAGTCGCGCTTGAGCGCCGACTCGACCGCGAGCGAGCCGAGCCCGGGGATGCCGAACACGTACTCCACGAGCACCGCGCCGCCGAGCGTGTAGCCGAAGATCAGGCCGACCGAGGTGAGCGCGGGCAGCAGCGCGTTGCGCAGCGCATGGTGCAGCACGACGCGCGCACGCGGCACGCCCTTGCCCTCGGCGGTGCGCACGAACGGCGCGGCGAGCGCGTCGACGAGCGCGGCGCGCAGGTAGCGCACGACGAGCGGCGCGGCGACGGTCGCGATCGCGATCGAGGGCAGCACGAGGTGGCGCACGTTCTCCGCCGGGTCGTCCGCCAGCGACACGAAGCCGCGCGCGGGCAGCCAGCCGAGCTGGACGCTGAAGACGACCAGCAGGAAGATCGCCGCGACGAACGGCGGGAACGCCATCCCGAGCGACGAGAGCGCCGAGACGATGCGATCGACCGCGCCGTGCGGGCGCAGCGAGGCGGCGATCGCGACCGGGACCGCGACGACGGTCGCGAGCAGGACCGACACGATCGTCAGCTCGAGCGTCGCCCCGATGCGCTTGCCGACCAGCGACGAGACCTCGAAGTCATTGAAGTACGAGCGCCCGAGGTCGCCGTGCAGGACGCCGCCGATCCACGAGCCGTACTGCGCGAGCACGGAGCGGTCGATCCCGAGCTCCGCGCGCAACCGCTGGATCGTCTCCGGCGTGACGCCCTGCGTCGTCCCGAGGCGCGTGAGGACCGGGTCCCCGGGCAGCGCTCGCAGGACGACGAAGATGACCGCCGACGTGGCGACGAGCATCAAGATGCTCGTCGCCACGCGGATGATCACGTAACGGCCCACCTCACTCCGCGGAGAGGGCCGCGCGCTCGAGGTGCGGCGCGCCGCCGCCGTCGACCCACAGGCCGACGACGCTGCGCTTGGTCGCCGTCTCCGTCATCGACTGCACGGGCGCGATGATCGGCACCTGCTGGTTGATCAGCTCCTGCGCCTTGTTCCAGAGCTGCTGGCGCGCCCCGGGGTCCGCGGTCCCGAGCGCCTCGTCGATCGTGCTCTCGAACTCGTCGTTGTTCCAGTTGCACTCGCAGCGGCCGGCCCGCAGGAAGCCGAACTGCGACGCCGGATCGGGCGGGAACGACTGGAAGTTCGGCACCAGCAGCCCCGGGAAGCTTCTGCCGGCCGGGTAGAACTTCGCGGGCCAGTTGCTCAGCTCGGTGTTCTGGATCTTCATCGTGACGCCGATCTTCTTCAGGCTCGCCTGCAGGATCTGCGCGCTGGTGTTCCACTCCGGGTACTGGCCGGCGACGCCCCACCAGGTGAACGAGTGCACGTCGGCGGCGTCGAACAGCTGCTTGGCCTTGTCGAGGTCGTAGTCGTACTCGACGAGGTCGCCGCCGAAGAACGAGCTGTTCTCCGCCAGTGGCGTGTTCGTCGTGGAGACCTGTCCCTGGCCGTAGTAGGCGGCCTTCAGGATCGCCTCGCGGTCGAGCGCGTACGCGACGGCCTTGCGCACGCGCACGTCGTCGAACGGCGGGGTGGTCATGTCGTACTCCCAGCTCACGTACTGGCTGGTGATCTGCGGCTTGACGACCGTCAGGCTCGAGTCGTTCTCGAGCTGGGCGACGTCGGAGGACGGGATCGACCACAGCGCGTCGAGGTCGCCGGAGCGCAGCGACGTGACGGCCGCCGTCGAGTCGGCCGCCTTCACGAGACGGATCTCGTCCAGCGGCGAGGGGTCGCCGAAGTACGCGTCGTTGCGCACGAGCGTGACGTGGTCCTCGGGCACGAACTCGGAGACCTTGTAGGGGCCCGTGACGGCCGGGTCTCTGTTGATCGTCTTGAGCGACGCCACGTCGACGACCATGATGTTCGCGAGCACGTTGGGCAGCAGCACGTTCGGGGTCTTGAGCGTGAAGACGACCTGCGTCGGGCCGTCGGCCTTGACATCCTTGATCGGCGCAAGCGCGGTCTTCCACTGCGTCGCGGTGTCGGGCGCCAGGTAGTAGTCGAGCGCCTTGACGACCTCGGCGGAGGTGAGCGCCGTGCCGTTGGAGAATCTGACGCCGTCGCGCAGCTCGAACGTCCACGTCTTGCTGTCGGCGGAGGCTCTCCAGCTGGTCGCGAGGTCGGGCTCGACCTTGCCGACTCTGTCGAGCTTCGTGAGGCCGTCCCACAGCAGCGGGACGAGCACCTGCTCCCACGCGGTTCCGAGCAGCACCGGGTTGAGCTGCGGGATGCCGGAGGCCGCTCCGATCGTGAGCGTTCCCCCTTCTCTGGCGGCGCCGTCGTCCGCCGGCGCGGAGGACCCGCCACCGCCGGTCGCGGAGTCGGTCGATCTGTCGCTGCCTCCGCAGGCTGCCAGTGCGAGCACGGCGAGCAGTGCGAGACAGAGAGCGACGAGTCGCTTCATGGTGCGACGTCCTTTCTCATCCGATGACGGGACACAGCAACGGCGCCTCCCGGCGCGCTCTCCCAGCGCAAGTGCAGGTGGCATCGCTCACAGCTCCAGCGCGTGCGCGGAGAGGACCTCGCAGCCGTCGGCGGTGACGCGCACGACGTGCTCGAGGCGGATGCCGAAGTCGTCGGTGTAGGCGGCCGGCTCGAGCGCGAGCACCATCCCCTCGCGCAGCCGCTCCGGCGCGTCCGGCACGATCCGCGGCGCCTCGTAGAAGGCGCTGCCGATGCCGTGGCCGGTGTGGTGCGGGTAGTCGAGGCCGGCGCGCGCGAGCGCGTCGAGCTCGGCGGCGGGGACGCCGGGGCGCACCGCCTCGATCGTGCGCTCGAGCGCCTCGGCGACGCGCCGATGCGCCGCTCGCGCCGCGGCCGTCGGCTCGCCGACCGCGACGGTCGCGCACGAGTCGCCCCATGTCCCCCCCACGCGCGGCGCGAGATCGCACAGCACCAGCTCGCCCGCGCGCACGCGGCGCGCGCTCGGCGCGCCGCCCATCGCGGCGCCGCGCGAACCGCTGAGCAGATCGGCCGACAGCGGCACGCGCGCGCCGGCGCGCGCCTCCATCGCGCCGCGCGCCGCGGCGAACAGCTCCAGCTCGTCGGCGCCGGCCACGGCGGCGGCGCGCAGCCTCGCCTGACCGGCGTCGGCAACCGCGATCGCGGCGCGGATCTGCGCCAGCGCGGCGGCGTCCTTGACCGCGCGCGCGGCGCACAGCGCGTCGCTCGCGTCGAGCAGCCGTGCGCCGTCGCCGGCGAGCATCGCGCGCGCGAGCAGCGAGTCGATCGCGGCGCCGCGTCCCGCGACGGCGTCCCCGACGAGCGCCTGCGCGCGCGCCGGCCCGTCAAGCGGACCGTTGCCGAAGCCGACGTAGGTGCGCAGCTCGATGTCCGGCGCCGGCGTGGCGACGTCGCCTTCGGCGGCGATCAGCAGCGGCGGCGCGTCGGCGGCCAGCACGAGCAGCGGCGGCGGAGCGAACGGGCTCGGGCCGGTCTCGATCTCCGCGGCGACCCCGGTCAGCCAGTGCACGTTGGCGGGGTCGGCGCACACGAGCAGCTCGGCGCCGGCGGCGGCGGCCACCGCGAGCGCGGCCCCGCGACGGTCCTCCCAGCTCATGGCAGCAGCGACGCCGTCGGGATGCGGCGCTCCATCAGGCACGGGCGGAAGCCCTCCGCGTAGGGCACGACGAGGCGCGCGCCACGCTGGCGGTCGGCGTCCAGCGCGAGGTCCGCGTAGTCGCGTCCGCGCAACGCGCGCATGACCTCCATCTGGCTCGCGTGCAGGCGCCCGATCCGCGCCTTCTCGTCCGCCAGCTCCTGGTCGTAGGCGACGAAGTGCGTCGTCTCGAAGCCGTAGCCGTCGCCCGGGTCGACGTGGAAGATCGCCGGGGCGGACGGCAGCGCCGCGCTGGCGGTGCGGACCGAGGCGATCTCCGCCTGCAGGGCCGCGAGGCAGGTCAGCCGCGCGGTCGCCTCGTGGTCGAGGTGGTAGTCGCGCAGGGGATGCGTGAAGACGAGCTGCGCGCGCGTCACGCGCAGCGCCTCGATCAGCGCGAGCCGGATCTCGGGCCCGTCGAACAGCAACCCGTCCGGCTGCTCGAGGCAGATGTACCGCGCGTCGAGCGCGTCGGCGACCGCCTGCATCTCACCGGCGCGCGTGGCGATGACGTCCTCGTGCGGGCGATCGGGATCCCACGCCGCACCGTTCTCGCCGTTCGTGAGCGCGACGAACGCGATCGAGTCGCCGTGCTCGCGCTTGAGCCGCAGCAGCGTCGCGACGCACGTCAGCTCGTCGTCCTGGTGGGCGAAGACGCAGACGACGTTCATCGCGCCAGCCCCGGCAGCGCGGTCATCCCCAGCGACATCCCGCCGTCCACGCGCAGCGTCGCGCCTGTCACGTAGCCGGCCCGCGGCGACACGAGGAACGCGACCGCCTCGGCCACCTCCTCCGGCATTCCCAGTCGCCCCCACGGATGCGCCTCCGCGGCGGCGCGCAGCTGCTCCTTCGAGTACCAGCGCCGCTCGCCGCCCGTGGCGATCCACCCCGGCTCGACGACGTTGACGGCGATGCGGTGGACGAGCAGGTCGCGCGCGAGCGAGCGGGCGAGCGCCGCCAAGGCGCCCTGCGCCACGTTGTAGGCGACGGTGCCGGGGAACGGGAGCGTCGCGTGCAGCGATCCGATCAGCACGATGCGACCCTTCCGCCCGTGCTCGACGAAGCGCTCGGCCGCCCCGCGGGCGAGCGCGAGCGCCGCGCCCACGGTGCCGGCACACGTCGCCTCGAGATCGGCGGCGGAGACGCAGAGCGCGTCGCCGTGACGCTCGTGCGCGACCGCGCCGACCGCCACGTCGAGCGGGCCGAGCTCGTCGGCGGACTGCGCGAGCGCGGCCGCGACGGCGGACTCGTCGGCGGCATCCGCCGCGACCGCGAGCACGCGCGCGCCCGCTGCCCGCACACGCCCTGCGGCGGCGTCGAGCGCTGCTTCGTCGCGATCGACCAACGCCAGGTCGTGACCCGCCTGCGCGAGGGCGAGCGCGCAAGCCCCGCCGATGCCGCCTCCGCCGCCGGTGACGATCGCGATCGGGCGACTCATGCGGGCGGGCGGCGGTCGAACGGCGCGAGCGAACGGACGCTCGCGCCGACGGCGGGCCGGCCGCCCTGCGGGCGACCTCCCGCCGCCAGCGCGACGTCCGTGCCGCGAGTCGCCGCCACGAGCTCGCGATCACGGCGCGGATCGTCTCCCCCCGGTCGTCGCGCAGGAGCGG
>Ga0126310_10000832_pt1 | contig 11309 bp, 10 predicted proteins | sample Plot60_FD_92540 | JGI IMG/M metagenome (GOLD analysis project Ga0126310, IMG submission 92540) | Serpentine soil microbial communities from UC McLaughlin Reserve, CA, USA - Plot60 | ecosystem: Environmental > Terrestrial > Soil > Grasslands | place: USA: UC McLaughlin Reserve, Lake County... | reverse complement strand
TTGCCGGCGAGCTCCTGGAGGCCGGCCTGGCCGTCGCAGTCGGCGTTCAGGGCGGCCTTGAGGCACCGGATCGCCATCTGGGAATTGGCCAGGATCTCGCGGCACCACTGCACGGTCTCTTCCTCGAGGCGCTCGAGGGGGACGACGGTGTTGACGAGGCCCATCTCGAGGGCCTGTCCGGCGTCGTAGGGCCTGCAGAGGAACCAGATCTCCCGCGCCTTCTTCTGGCCGACGATGCGGGCCAGGTAAGCTGCTCCGTAGCCGCCATCGAAGGAGCCGACCTTGGGTCCTGTCTGCATGAAGCGAGCGTTCTCCGCAGCGATGGTCAGGTCGCACATGACGTGCAGGACGTGCCCGCCTCCGACCGCCCACCCCGCGACCATCGCTATGACCGGCTTGGGGCAGGTTCGGATCTGGCGCTGAAAGTCAAGGACGTTCAACCGCTCGACGCCTGTACCCTCTTCCGAGTATCCGGCTTCCCCCCTGATGCGCTGGTCTCCACCGGAGCAGAAAGCTTCAGGCCCCTTGCCCGTAAGGATGATCACACCTACCTCGTGGTCGTCGCGGGCGTCGTCGAGTGCTCTCTGCATCTCCTTGACGGTAAGGGGCCTGAAGGCGTTTCGCACCTCGGGGCGGTTTATTGTAATCTTGGCGATGCCCTCGGCCTTGTGGTATCTGATGTCCGTGAACTCTCCTGCTTCTTGCCAATCTATGCTTGTCATGGTGAGAGATTATATGGCCTGGAAGAGATCCTGCAGTAGTTTCAGATACACCTCCGGGGCCTCGAGGCGGACGTTGTGACCCGCGCCTGGGACGACCGTGGCGCGGACGTGCGGGCTCGCCGTCTGCATGCGGCGCGAGATACCCGCGAACTTCCCGTCCAGCGCTCCGGCAACGGCGATCTTCGGGACTGCAAGCCCTTCGAGCTCGCCCCACAACGAGGGTTGGTTGCCCGCTCCCATCCCCCGCAGCGAGACCGCTAGCTCCTCAGGACGGTTGCGCAGCCTCGCCTCGATGGTCTTGTGCACGAGACCCTCGCGCCGCGCGAGCGATGCGAAGAGCGGCTGCCCGTACCAGTCCACGAGGAAATCCTGGAGATCATCCTCCTCCAGAGACCTCGCCCGCTCCTCGTCGGCCTCGCGCCTCGCCCGCCGCTCCGCCGCACCTTCGATACCAGGCGAGGCCGACTCGAGGAAGAGGCCGGCGCAACGCTCTGGATAGCGCAGGGCGAGGTACAGCGCCAGCCGCCCACCCATCGAGTAACCGACGATGGTGGGGCGTTCGATGTCTAGCTCGTCGAGGAGGTCCAGCACCCTCAGAGCCGCACCCTCGAACGTGTAATCCTCCCGCGGCAGCCCGACCGAACCTCCGTGCCCCGGCAGGTCAACGGCGAGACAAAGATATCGCTCGTCGAGCGCGGCCATCGTGCCTCTCCAGTCCTCCGCGGAGCCCATGAAACCGTGCAGGAAGAGGACCGCAGAGGCACCGGCCTCGCCGGAGAGGGTGTAGTTCAGCTTGCCCACGGAGCTAGGAGGTGATCTCGGAGGAGATCATCGCAGGTACGTGTGACCGCAATCCATGGGTTATTCGGGCCAACGAGCCGACCTGGACCTCTCAGCGATGAGGTCGCCGGCGAAATCTCCCGCCTCAGCTTCCGACAACCTCGGCAATGGACCAAGCAGACCTGGTAACTCGGCCAGCGGCTTCCCTGCGGACAAAGGCCTCGGCTCAGCGACAGGCTTGTTGCCAAGCGTCAGCACGAAGCGCTCGCCTTGATCGACTACCCTGCCGACTATGTCGGCACAGTGTTGCGCAACTTCAGCGACGGAATGAGCCTCATTCATAATCAATCCTCTCTGAAATCTTGGTGTGTCTAGCCAATGATCCTATCGTAGTCGGCGCGGCTACCGATCTAGAACCACAGTACCCCGCCCTCGACTTCGACGCCAAACGCCTGATGCGAGAGCCCTGCACGTACCGAGAAGAAACGGCCAACCCGCTTGAATCCTGTGTAACGTCCCGCTATCCCTTGTAGCCGATCGCGGCTCGATCCAGGTGTCGTAGAAAACCTACGAAGTTGACCGCGTAGATAGCCGCGAGTGCCACTACGAAGGTTGCCTGGGTGATCCTGTCCGCGCCGTAGCCGGCCAGGATCAGGGCTCCAAGCAGCGTGGCGAGCAGGCCGTTACCGAGCTTCGCCCCCACCCCTATCGCCAGTTGTTCCTCACCGCGGTTCCTTACCCTGTAGAGACGGTGAAGCATTACCAGCACGCCCGCGAGGTAAGGTTGCAAAAGGACTGCAAGCCACAGCCTGTCGGCCAGGGCCGATACCAGCAGCGCGTCCCCAAGGCATACGGCCCCGAGGCTGGCCAGGCAGGTCGCTCCCTTGCCGTACCTCAAGAGAAAAGTAGGCTTGCCGTAAGCTGCGTCGCCCCTACGATCCCTGAAGTCTTTCAGGACGATCCGGCCCGTGAACAGCAGGTAGAGGGCAGCCAGCAGGGGGAGATCCGGCACCTGCACCCTCTCCCCTACCGTCACGGCGCCGAGCCAGTATGGGATGCCGACGTATGCGACGGCCAGGGTCAGCGGCGCCATGAAGGTCCTGTAGGAGAGCTTCACCGGCGGCAGGGAGTAGAGCGCGCCTACCACCAGCGACAACCCCATTATGCCGGCTGCGGTAGGACTGACTGCGAGGGAGAAGGCCAACGCCAGCGCCCCGGCCACACCGGCTACCCGCCAGAGGTCAGCGGTACTTGCTGCGCCCGTTATGAGAGGGCGGCCGCGGTCGCCGGGGTGGTTGATCTCGTCTATCTTTTCGTCGGCGATGTCGTTGAGGCCAGTAGCGCAGACGTAGCTCGAGGCGAGCGCCAGCACGGCTACTATCACCGGCCAGCCTATGGTGGTCAGGCCGTGGTGGCAGGCCGCCCCGAGCAGCATGAAGAGGACGATCATCACCGCCACGCGGTAGCGCAGCAGCCTCCAGTACAGAACGAGCATCACTACTTGGGCGTGTAGGTCTGGAACGGCCAGATGCTGACCAGCGCGAGCAAGAAGACGGCCCACATAGCGTGGTAGAGCAGGATCAGGACCAGCCCAAGCCAGAAGAAGTTGGCCAGCAGGGTGGCCTCTCCGAGATGGACCGCCCGCTTCTCTACCTCGTCGAAGGCCTTGAAAGCGAGGATGGCAGCCAGAACCAGCGCGAGCGCGATAGCCGCACCGAAGGACGCAAAGACGTAAGAGAGATATTGCAAGGCGGGCAGTGCAACGAAGAACACAGGCAGCCACCACAAGGCGAAGCCGAGGATCGCAACGCTCGCCACGACCAGCAACGGTACAAAGAGGCCTCGACCGGCAGGCTGGCTGTTCACCCGTCCCGCTGGCGTAATATCTGGCTGTGATTCCGTCCGCTGTCGAAACCGCTGCCTGAAGTGCCGGTACATCATTCGAAAGACGACCGCGTAGAGGATAAGCACCGCCACCCCGGCTCCGGTGTAGAACATTGGGCTATTCGGATCACTCATAGAGGCATCGAAGGTCTGCTCCTGATTTGCCTCGTAGAGCGCAGCGGGGGCCAGACCTAGCTTCACCGCGGCTATAAGGGAGTTGTAACCGGCTGCCAGCACCAGCGCCGTCCTGCCGTACCCCATCCCGAGCCTGCCGATGTAACCGAAGAGGACAGCGGTCAGGGCGATGACCGCTACCCCGGCCATAAAGAAGAGCGTGATGCCTGGCGCCGGGGAGCCGGCAAAGAGGTGAGGCAGCGTCACCGCTATCGCGGAGCCTGACAGCCCGAAGAGCACGAGCGCCGTAGCCAGCGTCGAGAGGCTCCTGGCTCCTGAGGTCATGTGTCCGAGCTCCGGCGATCGAGGTCCGATATCTCCTCGAGCAGAGTCCTGTGCAACGCCACGTTCTCCTCGCGGTCCGTGCGGACCTCGATCAGTGTAGGGGTATTGCGGGCGCAGGCCGCGCCATAGGTCTCGATGAGCTCCGTCTTCGAGAGCGGATGTTCGTAGTCGAGGCCGAACATCGCCGCCGCGTGCTCGAAGCTCAGTCCTTGCGGGGTGCCGAAGTAAGGCTCGAAGAATGCTCTGTTGCGCGCCACGGGCAGGAAGGAGAAGATAGCGCCACCATCGTTGTTGAGGACCACGACGACGAAGGGTAGATCCCTGACCATAGCGAGCGAGTTCAGGTCGTGCAGGAGCGCGAGGTCGCCGATGAGTAGCGTGATGGGCCTCCCCGAGCCGCGGGCGAACCCCGCGGCCGTCGCGACGGTCCCGTCTATTCCGCTCGCGCCCCGGTTGGCGGCGACGGGAACCGACGCGCCGTCCGGCGCTGCGTAGCTATCGAGGTCCCGTATCGGCATGCTGCTCGCGACGACGACGGCGTGCTCCTCTGGAAGGTTCTGTGAGATCAGCCGCGCCACGAGCGGCTCGTTCAGTTCCTCTGTGCCCCCGAAGGAGCGATCAAGGTAGACACCCACCTTCGCGGTCGCCTCGCGCCAGCTTCTCGTCCATGAAGAACCCGCGCGCGCCTCGCCGCCCGCTGCCTTCGCGAGCGCGGCGCAGAAGCCCGGAATGTCGGCCTCGACGCTGTGGGTCACCCTATGGCCCGGGTCGATCCGGAAGGGATTCTCGCGCACGACGACGTAGGGATCAGGACGGCTCCTGATGAAGAACTGCTCGAGCCGCTTGGAGACCGCGCGGCCGCCTAGATGGAGCACGGCCTCCGGGGCATGGGCCTCCTTGAACGGCTCGCCTGCCAGCAGAGTGTCGTAGTAAGGGATGAGGTTCTCCGAGATCGCGCCGAGCCGGACCTGGGACCCGACGTCGGGCAGTAGCGGCCAGCCGAGAGCCTCGGCCAGTGCCAGCGCTGCCTTACCCTGCCTCCGGGAAGAGAGCCGGCCGGCGACGACGAGGCCGCGCTCCACGGGGCGGAGCGACCCCCAGAGGCGTTCGATCTCGGCGCGGTCCACGGCTGGCCTGGTAGGAGCGTGACGAGTGTATGGCTCGCCGCTCTCTGACCAGCGCGCGGGGGCTGAGACACCCTCTTCTCCCTCCTCAGGGATAAAGGGCTCGCGGAACATCAGGTTGAGGTGGACGGGGCCGCCTGGGGCGCGGCGGGCGCGGTAGACGGCCTGATCCACTGTGGTGAGCACCATCGCCGGGTCCACGGCCTCGTCCGGGGCTGGCAGGTCGAAGCGCCACCTCACGTAGTCGCCGAAGATGTCGGGTTGATCTATGGTCTGGTTGGCCCCTGTCTGGCGAAGCTCGGGTGGACGGTCGGCGGTGAGCAGTACCATGGGTACGCCGTCGGTAGAGGCCTCCGCAACGGCTGGCATCCCGTTGGCGACAGCCGTGCCGGAGGTCGTGATCCAGGCCGCAGGGCGTCCCGTCGCGCGCGCATAACCGATGGCTGCGAACGCCGTGCCGCGCTCGTCGAAGTGGATGAGGCTCTCTGCCTTTTCATTCGCGGCGAGCGCCGCGACGAGGGGGGTCGAGCGCGAGCCGGGCGCGACGCAGAAGAAGTCAACGCCGCTTCGCACCAACTCCTCGACGATAAGGGTGGCCCAGAGGCGGTTAGCGCGCGGCGTGTCGCCCCGGGTCAAGCCCGAACATCCTGGTGAAGTCGCTGATCTTCTGCTCGATCTCAGCCCACTCGTCCTCGGGAGTTGACCCCGCGACGATCCCTGCCCCCGAGAACAGCGCGAGCTTGTCCCCCCGCACCAGCCCGGAGCGGATCCCGACGGCGAACTCGGCGGCGTCGGTTCCGATCCACCCGACCGCTCCGGCATACCACCCGCGATCGAAGGGCTCGAGGACCCGGATCTCCTCCAGCGCCTTCTCCCTCGGGTACCCGCCGACGGCTGGCGTGGGGTGCAGCGCGCGGAGCACATCGGCGTCGGTCACGCCCTCACCCAGCGTCCCGCTCACCCTCGAGACCAGATGGCGCCTGCTCGCGAGCTTCATCTCCGAGACGCCCTCTTCGATCTCGAGGTCATCGCAGAGCGGTGCGAGCGACTCCCTGATGCCCATACGTACGTACATGTGCTCGGCCTTGTCTTTCTCGCTCCCGAGCAACTCGTCGCGCAGCTCCGCGTCGTCCGCCTCCGACGCGCCGCGGGGTCTGGTTCCCGCTACGACCTCGCTCTCGATGCCTCGCCCCCGGCGGCGGAAGACCCGCTCGGGGGAGGCGCTGACGAAGGCCGTTCCCTCCTCCGGCTCGGCGTAGAAGTGAAAGCAGTCTGGGGTCAGCTCACCAAGGCGCTCGGCGACCAGGGTCGCGTCCAGGTCGCGCGGAAAACCGAACTGCGCCCTGCGAGCGAGCACGACCTTGCCCAGACGCCCCTCGGAGAACGCAGCGAGTGCCTGCTCCACGTTGCGCCTCCAACCATCTTTATGCGGGTGGTCAGTGCGCGACACAGGGGCCGGTATGGCGTCGTCGCGGGCGTTCTGCGGGAGAGAGAGGCTCTCGATCTGCTCCAGGATCTCCGCGTGCCGCTCCGCATCGCGTGGCAGCACGAGATTGCAGACCAGCGTCGCTTCAAGCGGCCCTGCGTGCAACTCGAAGCGCGGCAGGATGAAACGGTAAGCGCCGAACGCCAGCCACTCCGCGTCCGGCTCCTGCAGGGGGTCGAAGCGGATCCCCCCGTAGTAGCGTACCTGGGGTTCACCGGTCAGAAGCGCCGCAAGACGCTTGGGGAGCTCGCCCACGCCTTCGAGAGCGTCGCCGTGGTGCACGTCCGCCACCCCTACGGCCGCGATCCCAGATACCTCACCGCGCCCCGACCAGTACAACCTGGGAAAGTACGACTGACTCCGCAGCCACCGGAACGGCCGGACCGGTTCCACGGGAACCGCGAGACGCACCACCCGCCCGGCCTGCTCGGTGCCAGGGACAACCTCCGTGTTCGAGAGTGCCAGGCTCACCCTCTCCGCAAGAAGCCATCTGGCGCGAGCCAGAGAGCCGGGCTCGCGCGCGGCGCCTTTGCGTTCCCTACTCAACAAAGTGCGTACCGTCTCTTCATCTCGATACGTAGTGTAGCAAGGAGTATCGAACGGGGAGCGGCTTCTCTCACAAACGGTCCCTACCCGTACAGCTTCGGATAGAGCTCCCTGTAACGTGCGTATGCAGTCTCATAGGCATCCCCCTCTGGCTGCACTACCAGGTCGGGGTCGGGAGCTGGGATGACATCCGCCGTCTGGTAGACGCCCGAGGCTACCGCGGCCAGGATCGCCGCGCCGCGGGCCGAGGCCACGCGGGCCACCGCCTCTGGCAACACCTGCAGCGGGCGGCCTAGCACGTCCGCCAGCATCCTTCGCCACGGCTCGCTGGCCGTACCGCCGCCGGCCAGGCGGAGCTCGGGGACCTGTGTTCCCGCGTCCTCGAGCGCCTCGAGGCCCTCGCGCAGCGCGAAAGCGACGCCCTCGAAGGCTGCGCGCAGCAGATGCCCGCGCTCGTGGTCAAGGCCGATCCCACTCCACGCCCCTCTTGCGTCGGGATCGAAGCGCGGCGTCCGCTCCCCGCTCAGGTAAGGCAGGAAGACGATGCCCCCCGCTCCCCGGGGCACCGCGAACGCCTCCTCGTAAGCCTCTTCCCAGGAGACCCCAAGGGTCTTGCGAACCCACTCGAGGGCGAGGCCGGCGTTCTGGATCGCCGCCATCGAGTACCAGAGCTCGGGCGTGGCGGCGCGGTAGAGGTGGGTGCGTTCGCGTGGATCCGGCTCGGGACTACCCTTCAAGGCTACGATCTGGCCTCCCGTCCCGACGGTGAGCTGGACCGCTCCCGGCCGCGAGAGCCCGCAGCCAAGCATCGCGGCCGCTGTGTCAGCAGCCCCGGCCGCGACGGGCAGCCGCGCCCGCAACCCGAGGTCTCCCGCGGCCTCGCGGGTGAGCGTACCTGCAACCTCAGCGGAGGCGACCAGCGGAGCGAGAAGATCGGGGCGCAGGCCCAGGTCCTCGACCGCTGGATATGCCCAGCTATCCGAGCGGAGGTCGTAGAGCAGGGTGGCCGAGGAGTCGGAGGGCTCTGCCGCGACCTCCTCCGTGAGGCGCAAACGGAGCCAGTCCTTGGGCTGCAGGGCCCACATGGCGGACGCGTAGGTATCCGGCTCGTGGTCGCGCAACCAGAGGAGGCTCGGCCCAGCCATGCCGACCGCGATGGGGTTTGCGAGCCTCCTCCTGGCGTCTTCGTCGAGCCCCTGGTAGGCGCCGAGTTGTTCGCCAGAGCGAGCGTCGGCCCAGAGGATCGCTGGCCTCGACGGGAGCCCGTGCTCGTCGACGAGGACTACGCCGTGCATCTGGCCAGAGAGCCCGAGCGCCGCTACCTGGGCGCCGTGCCGCCCTACGGCAGCCCTGGTGGCCTCGACTACGGCTCTCCACCACTCCTGCGGGGAAGACTCGGCCCATCCTGGCTGTGGTGACCTGACGGGGTATGAGGCCGATCCCTCGCCCGCGGGATCGCCGCTCTCGCTCAAGAGCAGGGCCTTCACCGAGCTGGTGCCGAGATCCAGGCCCAGAAGCACCCCGCGTGCTCCCCTCTACCCTATAAAACCAGAGGGCCGGGGTGAGAATGCCCCGGCCCTCTCCGCCGACATCCTTGCTATCGCAGGCTCTCCTGCCCTACGCCTCGTCTATCCCCTTGAGCTCGCCCCTCACGAGGAGCCGGTTGGTGTAGTCAGGCAGGGTGCAGGTCTGGAGAGTCACTATGTTCTTGCCGTCCACGGGATTGAGCACGGAGAGGTTCTCCGGCGTAGCGATGAACTTGTTGAAGACCTGGTAGGTGTACTTCCTGCCCTTGGAGTCCGTTATATAGAACTCGTCGCCCTCCTCGAGCTTGTTGAGGTCCCAGAAGGCGAGGTAGCTGTTGGTGTTCTCGTAGCCGAGGCGGTGACCCGCTATGTAGACGTTGGCCTCCTCCTCCCAAGGGAAGCCCGTGTTCTTTATGTGGACGGCTGCGTAGTCGTGGAACAGCGTCTCGTCGGTGCCGAGCCCCGTCGGGATCTCATCGTTCTCGATCTTGTCCATCTTGGGGATCGTGAGCTTCATCATGTCGTTTGGAGGAGGCTGGATAGCAGCCTCCTTCGGTTCATCCTGCTGCGCGCCCTGGTCGGGAGCGACCTGACCCTCTTGAGGTTTCTGCTCCTGTCCCTGGTTCTCCTGGCCGCCCTGATCTCCCGCCGACTGCGCGCAGGCAGCCACCGCGAACACCGTCGCCACCGCCACAAGGATCAGTATCAGGTTCTTCAAGCGCATCTCATCACCTCTTGCCATCCTAAAAACTCTCCGGTCCTACTATGAGAGCATACCTACCAAAAATAACAACATGGTTACATTTTGATCAAAGGTCCGTTACACCGCTTCTCCAGGATCTCAAGTTCCGCGTTCTCCTGGACGGCGGACTCAGAGACCCTTCAGGACGATATACTAAATTTTGTCCGGGTGTAAAGCCCCCAGCGCGCGTCGGACCTCGACTTTAGCAGCGCGGGCGCATGCACGGGTAGAAATGACTCCGAAGTGAGGTCCGAGTCAGCCCGTAAAGCGGTCCAAGCTAGGTGGGCTAAGAAGCGGCGGGAAGAGCAATCTTAGACTAGTTCGGCGAATTCCCGATCATCTGGCCTAGAGTGGATGCGCTGTTCGGCGGCGCCTTCGATGGTCTTAATGTACGTCCTTGTTTCTTCTGTATGCTGCGCCTCCAGGACTCGTATAGCACCTTCACGTAGGAGGTCGCTCAGCGTAACGCCGGTCTCTCGCGCAATAGCCCGCAACTCCCTAATAAGGCTTCCATCGAGGCGAACAGATACCATGTGAGCCATTCGGCGGGGAGTGCCCCGGCTGCCTGCCCCCTCAACCACCTCACCAGCGTGAGCTTGGGCTTCCTCTCGCATACGGATTTCTTCGTCTCGCCAATCTTCAGTCATCTTCATCACCTCCTCGTTATCTTGGGTATTTCTGTCGTGAACCGGTCCATTCGTACCCCGTTATCCGTTCCCATTCCCTAATCTCAGCGGGCCTTGAATCCCACCCAGTAACGGGCCGAAGCACATCGCCACGCATCCAGGATGTGGCGAAGAGTAGGGTCCACATGAAGTTCCATGCCGCGTTCGGGCCAACGATGGCGAACTCGGCTGTGTCTACTGCCATCTCTACGTTCACCCACTCCTCACCATACAGAACCACTTCCACCACCAGTTCGTCTATTCCGTGTTCTAGGCAATGGGCCAGGTTGCCTCTCTCGTACTCTTCGGGGTCCCATTCAAGAAAGTCTTCAAAGTCATCTAGGTTCAGCGGCCTACTCTTCTTGCGGTTCATCGGCGTCACCGGTGGGCGTCTGTGGGAGCACTTGCGCGATGACCCCCATCTGCGCAGCCCGTACTGTGTAGCGAGCAGCCTCGTTGCCATTAATGTAGAGGATGAAATGATAGTCGCCCGCTCGCGGCAAACTGAAGCCAGTTAGCGGAACTGCTACAGGCACATGGCTCGGCTCCCCCGGCTCCGCATCGGGCGTGGGTAGGGCACGGAAACCGCCCTCGATCCTGACAATTGGCCTCTCGTTGCCTGCTTCTTGTAGTTCCACGACAAACCGATGATCCCGCTGAAACTGTTGCGCGGAAACCTCTATCAGCCCCGCCACGGCTATCGAAAGCGGAGCGGGGAAGACCGGATAGTAAACCCTGTCGAAGAAGCCGCCGTTAACGTAAACCTTGCCCTCTGCGACTACAGCGTGATCCGCCGCAAAGAAGGCCAACACGCGAAAACCACGTAGGAGTTCCCCATTATTCATCTCTGTCATACACAGATGATACCCCGGTGTATGACACCGCGCCATACGCCAGGTGGCCTATTTTTGAAGAGATTTCTTCAGCTTTGCTACGGTTTGTAATTTTGGTTCAGACTTTGTAATTTTGAGTCAGACGCGATTAAAAGTGCAAGGCCTGAAAGGCCCCTCCACTCTGGCCTTGCACATAAAGTAGCTCCCGCACAAAAAGTCGGGGCTCTGCACAAAAAGAGGGTAGCGATAAATTCCCTGACATTGGTGCGCCCAGTATAATGTCGGTTATACTTCTTTGTCTAGCCCAGATGGCAGGAGGCAAGACCATGGCGTTCGCCGTCAACGGGAGGGTGGGGACGCTGTACGACGAATCACCGGGGGCTGTAGACCGTTTTGCGGTGTACGGAGGGGGCGCAGTAGATGTGGGCTCGTTTATCGAGGTGGCTGCTGTTCGGCGTCTTATCCGCGCTGCTGTCGTTACTGCTCCGCTGGCTGTTTGCCGGAGCATCCGGCAATATCTTGGGTTTGAAGGACCTAACGGC
>Ga0126310_10000831_pt1 | contig 11323 bp, 12 predicted proteins | sample Plot60_FD_92540 | JGI IMG/M metagenome (GOLD analysis project Ga0126310, IMG submission 92540) | Serpentine soil microbial communities from UC McLaughlin Reserve, CA, USA - Plot60 | ecosystem: Environmental > Terrestrial > Soil > Grasslands | place: USA: UC McLaughlin Reserve, Lake County... | reverse complement strand
TTGTCCTGGAGACTCTCGCTCAAGTGGCCTACCCTCCCGATCTCAGATCCTGTCCAGCTCAGCGACCGTCCGCTCGTCCCGGACGTTGCCCGTATTGAGCGTCGAGGCGGGCTCGAAGAGCAGCACGTGCGCCACTTCTTCGGCCACGGGGCGGTGCTCGACGCCGCGTGGAACTACGATGAACTCTCCCTCCTCGATCCAGACGCTCCTGTCCCGGAACTCCATCCGGAAGCGTCCCTTGACGACGAGGAACAGTTCATCCTCCTCGTCGTGGTGGTGCCAGACGAAGGGGCCGGAGAACTTGACCAGCTTGACGTATTGTCCGTTCAACTCGCCTGCGATCTTCGGTTTCCACTGCTCGTCGAAGAGCGCCAGCTTCTCCTCGATGTTCACTTTATCGACGCTCAATGGCTTATCTCCGCTCCTCCGGGAGCGCCGAAGAGGTCCCGCTCGTACGCTCCCTTGAGATCCTGCAAGCTCACGTCTACGAGATCGCCTATCTTGAACCTGTCCCCGCCGACAGTTCCGATTTGGTCGTAACCCGGCACCTCCGCCAGCGCGTCCTGTAACTCATCCCACCGCTCCAGCGAGACCGCCACGACGAAACCGCCAGGCTCCTCCCCGAAGAGCGCGACGTCGGCCCGACCGGCGATCATGCGCTCGAGCTTGTCTTCTTCGTACTCTATGCCCAAACCCCCGGCGAGCGCCATCTCCGCAAGGGCCACGAGCTCGCCTCCGCCGGAGACGTCATGTGCGGTGTCCACGAGACCGGACCGGATCATGTTCCGCACGAGGTCGGCGGTCTTCTTCTCTGCGGCAAGATCTGGCTCTGGCGGCTTTCCGGCGACACGACCGTGGATTATCTCCAGATACTCGGACCCGGCAAGCGATACGCCGGACCTGTTCCCGATCACGACGACCATGTCTCCCTCGCGCTTGAAGGCGGGGGTAGCGTGATGTCGAACGTCCTCCAACACGCCGACCATGCCAACGACAGGTGTGGGATAGACCGCCCCGGCTTCCGTCTCGTTGTAGAGGCTGACGTTGCCGCTCACGACCGGGGTGCCGAGCGCTTCGCACGCCTCGGCCATGCCCTCTATGCACTCCGCGAGCTGGTAGTAGCCCTCCAGTTTCTCCGGGCTACCAAAGTTGAGGCAGTTCGTGATGGCGACCGGCTTCGCCCCGACGCACGAGAGGTTGCGGTACGCCTCAACGACCGTCGCCGCGCCGCCGCCCCTCGGGTCGAGGTAGCAGTGACGGCCTTGACCGTCGGTAGTTATGGCGTAGCCGAGATTCGTCCCTGTTATCCGCATCACGGCAGCATCCGCCCCCGGCAGCACCACGGTGTCGGCGCCGACCTGATGGTCGTACTGCTCGAAGATCGAACGCCGCGAGCAGAGGTTCGGGTGCGCGAGCATGCGCAGGAGAGCCTCGTTGTAATCCCCCGGCTCGGGGATATTTGCGAGGTCGAGATCCTGCACCTCGTCGATGTAGGAAGGACGGACCACGTCCCGCTCGTAGACCGGGGCGTCGGCGAGGTGTTCGGCGGGGACGGAGCCGACGATTTCGCCGCCGCTCTTCACGCGTAGCTCCCCGTGACCGGCGACGCGCCCGATTATTGCTCCAACCAGCCCGTAGCGCGCGGTGAGGTCGAGCACCCGCTGGGCTTTACCGGGCTCGACGACGGCGAGCATACGTTCCTGGGACTCGGAGATCACGACCTCGTAAGGCTCCATCCCGCTCTCCCGCAAAGGGACCCTGTCGTCCTCTATCTCGATACCGACGCCGCCCTTGGCGGCCATCTCGGAGGCCGAGGAGGTTATCCCCGCGGCGCCGAGGTCCTGGAGAGAGACGAGTAGTCCTTCGTCCAGGAGCTTGAGGCAACACTCGATCAGCATCTTCCCCGCGAACGGGTCCCCGACCTGGACATTCGACCTCTTCGACTCGGATTCTTCCGTCAGTTCGTCTGAGGCGAAGGTGGCGCCGTGGATGCCGTCGCGCCCGGTCTTCGAGCCGAGGAGGACGACGAGGTTGCCTTCTCCGGTCGCTCGGGAGCGGACGAGATCCTCGGTGCGGATCAGCCCGACGCACATCGCGTTGACCAGCGGGTTGCCGGAGTATGCGGGCGCGAACTCGACCTCCCCGCCGACCGTCGGCACCCCGACGGCGTTCCCGTAGCCCCCGATACCGCGCACCACCTCCTGGAAGAGGTAGCGGTTCCTCCCCTCTTTCAGCGGCCCGAACCTCAGAGAGTCTAGGAGCGCGATCGGCCTCGCGCCCATCGCGAGGATGTCCCGGATGATACCGCCGACGCCTGTGGCCGCCCCCTCGTAGGGCTCGACGGCCGAGGGATGGTTGTGGCTCTCCACCTTGAACGCGAGCGCCCACCCGTCCCCCACCTCGACGACGCCCGCGTTCTCGCCGGGGCCCTGCAACACGTTGGGTCCCGAGTTCGGGAGGCGTCTCAGGAGCGGGCGGCTGTTCTTGTAGCCGCAATGCTCGCTCCACATCACGGAGAAGAGCGAGAGTTCCAGGTAGTTCGGCGCCCGGCCAAGGAGCTCCAGGATGCGGTCGTACTCGAAGTCCGAGAGTCCTAGAGTGCTGTACGTCTCCTGGATGTTCAAACCCTAGCCCCCGCGAGGACGGAGCGCAGGAGCCTCATTCCCTCCTCGGAACCTAGCACAGGGTCTGAGACCCGCTCGGGGTGAGGCATGATCCCCACCACGTTCCTGCCTTCGTTGCAGATCCCCGCGATGTCGTTCGCCGAGCCGTTCGGATTCTCCAGGTAACGTAGCACTACGCGGTCTTCGGCCTCCAGTTGATCGAGCGTCGCCGGGTCGGCGAAGTAGTTCCCCTCGTTGTGCGCAACCGGGAGCGTAAGATCCTCACCCGGCTCGCAGGAGGAGGTCCAGGGTGTCTCGGTCGTCTCGACCCGCACGCGGACGCGCCGGCAGACGAAGCGCATGCCCGTGTTGCGGAGCAGCGCGCCTGGCAGGAGGTGGGCTTCGGCGAGGACCTGGAAACCGTTGCAGACGCCCAAAATAGGGCCGCCGGAGCGGGCGAAGTCTTCGAGCGGAGCCATGACGTTGGCGAAGCGAGCGATGGCGCCGGGACGCAGGTAGTCGCCGTAGGAGAATCCGCCCGGTACGATCACGGCGTCCGAGCCCTTGAGGTCGGCGTCAGCGTGCCAGAGCTCGACCGGCTCAGCGCCCATCCTCTCGATGGCATAGAGAGCGTCGCGGTCACAGTTAGAGCCGGGAAAGATGGTTACCCCTATCTTCAATGGATCACCTCCCACTCGTACTCCTCTATGGTCGGGTTGGCGAGCAACCTCTTGCACATCGCGTCCACCTCGTCTGCGGTCTCGACCTCCATCTCTATGAGCCTACCCACGTGGACGGTGCTTACACCCCCGAAACCCAGAGCCGGAAGCGCGCTGCGGACGGCCTCGCCCTGGGGATCGAGGATTCCGGCCTTCGGACGAACGAGAACGCGCACTTTCAATCTACGGCGCCCCTCTGAGTTATCTCCTGCACCCTGCGGAGCATTTCGGCGTAGGCCTCCTCGACGCCGCCCATGTCCCGCCGGAAGCGGTCCTTGTCCAGCTTCTCACCCGTCTCCTTGTCCCAGAAACGGCAGGTGTCGGGGCTGATCTCATCCGCCAGCATCAGCCTTCCCTCTGCGTCGCGCCCGACCTCTATCTTGAAGTCCACGAGCGTGACCCCCCTCTCGTCGAAGAAGGGCGTGAGGATCTCGTTGACCTTCAACCCGAGCTCCTCGCAGAACTCGAGGTCCTCGTCCGAGACGCCTAGCTCCCTGAAGTGGTACCAGTTGAGCATGGGATCTCCGAGATCGTCGTCCTTGTAGCACAGCTCGACGATCGGAGCTTTGAGCTTTGTCCCTTCCTCGTAACCGAGACGTTTCGCGAGCGAGCCTGCGGCGATGTTGCGCACGATGACCTCGATGGGGAGCATATCGAGTCTGTGTGTCTTTATGGCCGCCTCGTCCACCTGCTCGACGAAGTGGGTCGGTACGCCGTTCGCCTCAAGATAGGCGAAGATGGCTGCGCTCATGGTCGCGTTGGTCCGTCCTTTGTCTTTCCAGGAGCCACGCTTCTGCGCGTTGAAAGCCGTGGCGTCGTCCTTGTAGCGGTGGACGAGCACGCCCTCATCGTCCGTCGCGAATACCTTCTTCGCCTTTCCTTCGTAGACCAGTTCTTCAGGCACCTTCCAACCTCCTTTTCAGTTCCTCCACCCTCTCGAAGACGACGCCTACGTTGCGCAGCGCGTACGAGGGGTCGAAGAGGTCTCCAAGATCTGCACCCAGCCGCTCGCGCACCTCTTCTTTTTCTTCGAGCAACTCTCGAAAACCCCCCTCCCCCTCCCAGGCCCGCATCGCCGCGCCCTGGACGACCGCATAGGCGTCGTCCCTGCTCATGCCCGCCTCGACGAGCGCGAGCAGGACCCGGCCGGAGTACACCACGCCGCCGCCCATGTTGAGGTTGGCGAGCATCCGGTCCTTGTGGACCTGTAGACCGCGCAGAATGCGCATCGTGGTGCGAAGCATGTAGAGGGCGAGGATCGTTGCGTCCGGCAACACGACGCGTTCGGCCGAGGAGTGGGAGATGTCGCGCTCCTGCCAGAGCGCGTTGTTTTCGAAGCCGACGGCCGCGTATCCGCGTAGCAACCGGGCCATCCCGCAGAGGCGTTCGGAGAGGATGGGGTTCCGTTTGTGGGGCATAGCCGAGGAGCCCTTCTGGCCGCGGCCGAAAGGCTCGGCGAGCTCGCGGACCTCCGTGCGCTGGGAGCCCCGGATCTCCAGGGCTATCTTCTCGATGGTGGAACCGAGGATAGCAAGGGTGGCGAGGACCTCGGAGTGGCGGTCGCGCTGCACGATCTGGGTCGAGGCGGGAGCAGGTTTCAGGCCCAGCTCCTCGCAGGTGATCGCCTCGACCTTGGGATCTACGTTCGCGTAGGTACCGACGGCGCCAGAGATTTTGCCCACGGCGGCAACCTCTTTCGCGTGCGCCAGCCGATCCAGGTTCCGCTCCATCTCGAAGGCCCACACCGCGAACTTGTGCCCCAGCACCGTCGGCTCCGCATGTACCCCGTGCGTCCGTCCTACCATGACGGTGTGCCTGTGCTCCAGGGCCACCTCGCAGAGGTGCAGAGCAAGTTCCCTGCTCTCCGCCTTTATGAGGTCGAGGGCCCCCCGCAGTTGCAGGGCGCCCGCGGTGTCCAGCACGTCCGATGACGTCAGGCCGAAGTGGAAGTGGCGAGAGACGGGGCTGTCCACCTTCTCCGCGACGGTGGAGACGAAGGCTATGACGTCGTGGCTCGTCTCCTGCTCTATCTCGTGGATGCGCTCGACGGTGAAGTCCGCTTTTTCAGCCAGTTCCTCAACTTCTTCCACAGGGATCTCGCCGAGTTGCGCCCTCGCGCGGCAGACGGCTAGCTCGACCTCGAGCCAGGCGCGGTACTTGGCTTCATCGGTCCAGACCGCTCCGATCTCCGGGAGGGTATAGCGCTCGATCAAGCTGGATCTCCCGAGTCTACATAGTCGGAGCGTCGCCTATGGCGCAGCAAAGGCAGCGCGTCCATCAATACTGCGTAACCTGCGGTGAAGAACCCAACTTCTGCCAGAGCGTATCCCATGGACACTCCATGAGCGGCAAGGTGTTCGTAGCTCGTAACCAGCCAAAAACTCAGAATCCCCATGAATACGTACAGTACGGCGCGACGCCGCAGGTGGTCCGGGAAGGTGGGCGTTCGCAGCCGTTCGAGCCACACAAGGGTTTTACCGAGCAACCCGAAAACGAAGCCACCGATTACGAGAATCGTCGCCGCGGCGACGACGTCACCGTTGTAGCGGAAAGGGGTGAAGATATCGAAACCGATAACGAACCTGGCTACGTATCGAACCGTCGTCGGCAACGCTATCCTATCCATTCAACCTCTGCGCCAGCTCGGGATCGCAGAGGGCGAGTATCTGCGCGGCCAGGACGGCGGCGTTCGCCGCCCCGTTGACGGCGACGGTCGCCACAGGGACGCCGGAGGGCATCTGGACAGTCGCGAGCAGGGCGTCGAAGCCGCCTAGAGTCCCGGCGGCGATTGGGATGCCGATGACCGGCAGGTTTGTCCTTGCCGCGACGGCTCCGGCGAGGTGTGCTGCCATCCCGGCGGCGCAGATGAAGACTTTGATGCCACGCTCGGGTGCGGAGGCGACGTACTGGGCGACGCCATCTGGGTTGCGGTGGGCACTGAGGACTTCGAGATCGTAGTCCATCCCGAGGTCTTCAAGGCGGGCGGTGCACTTCTCGAGGACGGGTAGGTCGGATTTGCTGCCGACCAGGATCCCTACGCTCGGGCTCAAAGGTCCTCCAGTTCTATGGCTTCCAGGGCTATGTCGGTGCGGTACTGCATGCCTTCGAAGTGGATCTGCTCGACGGCGGCGTAGGCGCGGGCGCGCGCCTCTATGACCGTCGGGCCGGTTCCGACTACGTTCAGGACCCGGCCCCCGGCGGTGTAGAAGCGGCCGTTGCGCTCCTCTGTTCGTGCGTGGTAGATGTAGACGCCGGCCGGGATGTTCTCGAGGCCGGAGATCTCATCCCCCGAGGAGGAGGACTCGGGGTAGCCCTCGGAGGCGAGCACCACGCACACCGCCTTGTCCGCCGACCAGACGATCTCGCGCCCTGCGATGTCGCCCACCTCGGAGGCGATCATCAGCTCCAGGAGGTCGGAACCCATCCGGGGCAGGATCACCTGCGTCTCTGGGTCTCCGAAGCGGCAGTTGAACTCGAGCGCCTTCGGCCCATCGTCGGTGACCATGACACCGGCGTACAGGAGGCCGGAGTACGAGGCGCCGGTGAGAGCGAGCTGGTGGATGGTCGGGCGGATGATCTCCTCCAGGATAGCCGCGTAGGTGGCTGTCTGCATCCACATGAGCGGTGAGTACGCTCCCATTCCCCCCGTGTTCGGTCCTTCATCCCCGTCGTAGATGCGCTTGTAGTCCTGCGCAGGCAGGAAAGGCAGCATCTCCTGTCCGTCTGTGATGACGAAGACAGAGGCCTCGCGCCCCTCCAGGTACTCCTCTATGACGATCCTCTCGCCCGCCGCCCCGAACTTCCCTCCGAAGGCCGCCCGCACCGCGTTCTCTGCCTCCTCGCGACTACGGGCCACGGTCACCCCTTTGCCCCCTGCGGCGCCGTCGGCCTTCACTACGACGGGGTAGTCGTCGAGCTCGCGGAGATGGGCGAGCGCGGCTGGCTCGCGGTCGAAGGCCTCGAAGTGGGCGGTGGGGACGCCGGCGTGCTTCATCAGCTCCTTCGCGAAGACCTTCGAGCCCTCTATACGGGCGGCGGCTCGGGAGGGGCCGAAGACCTTCAAGTCCGCCTCCCAGAAAGCCTCGGTAATGCCCCCGATCAGGGGCTCTTCAGGGCCCACGACCGTGAGGTCTATCTCGTTCTCTTTGGCGTAGTCGCGCAGAGCGATCAGGTCGTCCGAAGGGATGTCCGCTACCTGCGCGATGCGGGCTATGCCTGGGTTGCCCGGTGCGGCGTGCATCTCGGGCTCGAGGGGGCTCGCCGCCAGGGTCTCGACCAGCGCGTGCTCGCGCCCGCCTCCCCCGACGACCATTACCTTCACGCCCTTAGGTCCCGATCCTCTCTATTATCGCCTGGTCCCGCTCGGGTCCGACGCTGATCATGCACAGAGGAGCCCCGACCTCGGCCTCCACGAACCCCACGAAGTCGCGCGCCGCCGCCGGAAGATCCCCGCGCATCCTGCACCAGGTGATGTCCTCTCCCCAGCCGGCGAGCTCCTTGTAGACGGGCCGGGCGTGGTGCAGGGCGGTCTGGTGCATCGGGTATCCCTCGACCCGCCGGCCGTCTATCTCGTAGCCGACGCAGATCTTTATCTCCTCGACCGCCGAGAGCACGTCCAACAGCGTGACGGCGAGGTGCGTGATCCCGTTGAGCGACGCGGCCCACTTGATGGCCGGGAGGTCGAGCCAGCCTACCCTCCTGCTCCGTCCCGTAGTGGTGCCGTACTCGCCCCCGACCTCCCTTATGGTCTCGGCAGTCTCGTCGAACAGCTCCGTGGGCATCGGCCCGTCGCCGACCCTGGTGGTGTAGGCCTTGGACACCCCGATCACGTACTCGACGCTGCGCGGCGGGATGCCGGAGCCCACGATCGCCCCTCCCACCGTGGGGTTGGAGGAGGTCACGAACGGGTACGTCCCATGGTCGTTGTCAAGTAGCGTCGCCTGCCCCCCCTCGAGCAGCACCCGCTCCCTGCGCTCCAGCGCCTCCCTCAGGATGTTCCCCGTGTCCGCGACCATCGGCTCTATGAAGTCCTTGAAGGAGAGCAACCACCCGGCGAGGTCGGAGACCTGGTACGGCTCCTCGCCGTAGACGTTCTCGAAGATGGCGTTCTTCTCGCGCAGCGCTGCCTTGAGCTTCGTCTTCAAGATGCCCTCGTCGAAGATGTCCTGAACGCGGATGCCGTAGCGGGCGACCTTGTCCTCGTATGTCGGCCCTATGCCGCGGTTCGTAGTCCCGATCCTGGCGTTCCCGAGCGCTATCTCCCTGTGCGAGTCGAGTGCGATGTGGTACGGCATCACGAGGTGTGCCCGCCCGTCCACCTTGAGCCGGTCCCTTACTTCGAGCCCCCGCTTCTCCAGCGCCCTGACCTCCTCGGCCAGCACCTCGGGGTTAACCACTACCCCGTTCCCTATAGTGCACACCACCCCCTCGCGCACGATGCCGGACGGGACGAGGTGCAGTTTGAACTCCTCCTCGCCGACCCGAACTGTGTGCCCTGCGTTGTTGCCCCCGGAGTAGCGCGAGACGTACCCAACGTCGGACGCCAGCGCGTCGCACACCCGCCCCTTGCCCTCGTCCCCCCACGCCAACCCGAGGACGACCGTCGCCGTCAAAGCTTAACCTCCTGAGGGATTGGGAGAGCACCGTCCCAGCACTCCTCGACTGGGAGTAGGTAGGGTCGGGGACGGGTACCTTCCGTCCGCCGATCGAGGCCGCCGCTCTCTGCCACACGTGCAGCGTAGCACATAGATTTAACGTTTTGAAATGCCACGCCTAACCCTGGTCAACTATGTTCTGAAGCTCGCTTTAAGGTTCTCCAGCGCCTGCTCCACGGGGACCTCGGTCTTGTAGCGGTCCACGAGCGTGTCGCAGGTGAGCTCTTCCTGAATGCGGTCAAGGGTCGAGAGCCAGCGTGGGTCGGCCCGACTGCAGCTGCTCCAAGTAATCGGCGCTTAAGGCGGGCATCTCGCGCCACTTGACCTGGATCTTATCCCTGTTCTGGCGGTTGAAGTCGTCGATGACCTTCTTCAAGCCACCCGCTTCGTCGGGTGTGAAGGCGAGGGTGATGGTGGTCGCTCCTCTCCTCGCCGCCACCGCAGCCTGCGGTACCCAAGAGGGCAGTCCTGGCCAGCCTCAAGAATCGCCGGCGGCTGATCATTCCTCTGGCATAGACCCGACGCGCCCCGTCGCTATCCAAGCCCGTCTCTCCTTCCCCCTTCTCGACGTCACGCGCACGAGTGCAGAGCCTACTCGAACAGAACGACGGGCTCTTTGTAATAGCGGATGCGGTTCTCTCTCCAGAGCCTCTCGACGAAAGCCTCGAGCTCGGCGTTGCGGGCTGGGGTGTCCCCGTTCTTCATCTTCTGCAGCGGATAGCGGACGCCGAGGACGCGCTCCCTGAGGCGGAATCGTGTAATGCCGGCGGGCAGGACGGCTCCAGAGCGCACGATCTCGATCAGCTCCCCCGGTGTGAAGGGGCGGTAGCGGATCATGATCTCCCTCTCGGCCAGTTTGACAGGCGCGTCAGGCTCGAGGCGCCGCACCACAACCCCTTCGGGATAGAGCGCCTGCAAGGCCCACAGCGCCCGCACCTCCGCCAGCAGCCCTTCTTTGCGGGAGTGGAGAAAGACCTTCTCTCCCTCGGCGGTCTCCACCTCGGCGAGGGGCCTGTTGTCTGGTCTCTCCGAGACGTCGATCTCTCCGATGCTGCGGAATTGCGGGAGGCCCACACCTTCGATGAGGTGGGCCCAGCTCTCCGCGGTCTCAGGGGGCTCGACGAACTGGACCAGTGCGAGGCGGCAGCCGAGCTCCTGGAGGGCGCGGACCCTGTGGGCTCCGTCGAGGACCAGGCAGCAACCGTCCTGCGAGGAGACTATCACCGGGTTGCGCTGTTCCCCCTCGTCCTCGATACGTTCGCGCAGGCGAAGGAGGCGGTCTTCGTCGTGGGCCTCGTGCAGGATCAGGTCTTCCAACCCCACGAGGCAGAGGTCGTTGAGCGAGGGGATCAAACCTCTATCGCCGGGGGGGCCTCTCGTCGAAGGCGTCCCCGCCGCGGCTCCACAGGAAGTCGAGCAGGACGAACCCGCCGAAGAAGAAGACCACTATGAGGGCGAAGAACCCTATGACGCTCAACACGAGTAGGAGTGTGTCCAAAGCTCCCTGGCCTTTCCGTGAATGAGATCCCGCCGCGAGGAGTCGGGACGGCCGGATTTGAACCGGCGACCACTCGGCCCCCAGCCGAGTGCGCTACCAGACTGCGCCACGTCCCGACGCGCCTTATCTACGGCTTCAATAATATCAGACGGACCCAGTGCTATCATCGTGGCGCGTGACGCGCGCAGCCTCTTACATCAGGACCGACCCGGAGGGCGAGCTCCCCACCATGGAGGAGCAGCGGGCCGCTATTGAGGCATACGCCGCCATGAAAGGCTACGAGCTGGTCGCCGCCTACGAGGATCTCGACGCCCGGGGCAATCTCCTCTACCATCGCCCCGGCCTCAAGGCCGCGATAAACAACATCAAGGAGATCGAGGACTGGGAGGTCCTCGTCGTCGCCCACCCCCGCTGCGTCTCCGACACCGGGTCGGCCCTGCATGAGTTCGTCCACAAGTTCTCCCTGTATGGCAACCGCCTCGAGAGCCCCGCCCGTCCCTGGGAGGAGTCACTCTCCGCCATGAAGGCTTACCGGCGCGAGATGAGCCGGCGTTGAGAGCTGGTGCGGCCCAAGCATCGATCTTGACCAGAAGCGGCAAAATGTTTGTTAAAAGGTGCTCTCGTCCGGTAGTATAGGAGGGTGAACATTATTCTGACCGTCATCGGACTTCTCTTGCTCTTGCCTTGCCTGGCGGCTATCGTCTTCGGAGTGTTCATGGCGATGGACCCCAAGAACCGCGACTCAGGCCGGTTCTTCGCCGTCTGGTGGGTACCTGGCGCGGCGGCGGCGAGCGGCGTGCTGATGCGGGACGTCGTCACCTTCGCCGTCGGATCGCTGTGCTTCCTGGT
>Ga0126310_10000830_pt1 | contig 11325 bp, 13 predicted proteins | sample Plot60_FD_92540 | JGI IMG/M metagenome (GOLD analysis project Ga0126310, IMG submission 92540) | Serpentine soil microbial communities from UC McLaughlin Reserve, CA, USA - Plot60 | ecosystem: Environmental > Terrestrial > Soil > Grasslands | place: USA: UC McLaughlin Reserve, Lake County... | reverse complement strand
TCGTGGCTCGACGCCGAGGAGCTCACGGCGATGTTCGCCGAAACGCGTCCCGAGGCGATCGAGGACCTGCGGCAGGCCGCAGACGAGCTACGGCGCGAGCTCGCCGGTGACGAGGTGACCTTCGTCGTCAACCGCAACATCAACGTGTCGAACATCTGCGTCGTCGGATGCGCGTTCTGCGGCTTCGGCCAGGGCAGGCGTTCACCCGACGCGTACGAGCATGGTCGTGACGAGTTCGCGCGGCGCGTGCGGGAAGCGGTCGACTTCGGCGCGACCGAGATCTGCATGCAGTCGGGCATCCATCCCGATTGGACGATCGAGGACTACGAGAGCTGGTTGCGGCTCGCCAAGGAGGTCGCGCCCGATATCCATCTGCATGCGTACTCGCCGATGGAGGTCGACCACCTCGCCGGCGACATGCCGCTCGACGAGGCGTTCGCACGGCTGAAGGACGCGGGGCTCGGCTCGACGCCGGGCACGGCCGCGGAGGTGCTGGACGACGGCGTTCGCGAGCGGATCTCACCGAACAAGCTGCCCGCGCGGCGTTGGATCGAGGTGATGGAGGCGTCGTCACGTGCGGGCCTCTCGACGAGCGTGACCGTCATGTTCGGCCACATCGAGGAGCCCTGGGAGCTGGCCGAGCACATGCGCGTGGTCCGCGCGCTGCAGGAGCGGACGGGTGCGTTCAACGAGTTCGTCCCGCTCTCGTTCATCCCGTTCCACACGCTGCTTGGGCGGACGCACGGGATCGAGGAGATCTCGCGCGAGGAGAACCTGAAGCACACGGCGGTCTTCCGGCTCGCGCTGGGGAAGAGCGTGCGCTCACTGCAGGCGAGCTGGGTGAAGATGGGGCTCGACGCCGCGACCGAGGCGCTCGACTGGGGTGTCAACGATCTTGGTGGGACGCTGATGGAGGAGAACATCTCGCGCCTCGCCGGCTCGTACCACGGCGTCAAGCTGGAGCCCGGCGACCTGATCGGCGCCGCGCACGCAGCGGGCCGGCCGGCGGCGGAGCGCACCACGCTGTACGGGATCCGGCGCCGCTACGAACCGTTGGAACACGCCAGCTAGCGGAACAGATCGTCGTCGCGCGCACGCACGAGCGCCGCAGCCCCGGGTCCGTCATCCGCGGTCACGAAGCCACCCAGGCCGCTGACGACTACTACCGGCTCGCGGCTGTCCTTCGCGCGCGCGAGCTCGGAGGCGGCCGCGATCGCATCGGCCACGGCAAGTTGCGTCGCCGCGAGCTCGTGGCCCTCCGCGTCCTGACGACCGCGCCAGTCGTCGAGTGGCTGGACTCCCGCGATGCCGATCGCGACCTCGACCTGTCCGATCCGCCACGCGCGGCCGAAGGTGTCCGAGATGATCACGCCGGGCCGCTCCGGGAGGCGCGCGCGAAGCTGGCGTGCGGAAGCGTCGGGGTCGTGCGGCAGTAGCACCGCCGTCTGCTCGCCGGGGACGTTGGACTGGTCCACGCCGGCGTTCGCGCACACGAAGCCGTGCCGCGTCTCGCAGATGACGACCCCGCCGCGGGCCGCCACGATCGCCGCCGACTCGTCCAGGATCACCTGCGCGAGCCGAGCGTCGTCCTTGCCGAGCGCGCGCGCTTCGTCGGAGGGCTCGACCGAGCTGAGGTCGACGATGCGCCCCTCGGCCTTCGAGACGACCTTGTGGGAGATGACGACGATCTCGTCGGACGCGAGCGCCGGCAGCAGCGCCGCGAGGTCATCGCCGGGGCGCACCTCGGGCAGCCCGGGTACTGCGCGTAGCGAGATCAGGCGGCGCTCTGGATGACCAGGCGCCGGCGCCCGGTCGCCGCACGCGCCTGCGCATGGTCGAGCTGGTGGAGCGCGCCCCGAGTGCGCGGCGCGACGCTGCGGCGCTCGTCGAGCAGCACGCCCAGGTCGGCCAGGTCGTCGGGCGTGTCGACGTCGTGCATGAGCGAGCGGACCCGCTCCACGCGGAATCTGATCCCCGCGCGGGATGCCGCCTCGATATGCCGCTCGAGGCTGCCGGGGCCGAAGCTCGGCGCGAAGGCGGTCGGCGGCCGTAGCAGCAGCCCGTTCGTGCCGGTTCCGACGCGGTCCGGCACGATCACGCCATCCAGTTGCTCCGCGCTTGCGCGCGTGAGCATGCCGTCCACCTCGAGCGGGTCAAGCAGCGGGGTGTCGCCGGGCACGAGCAGGACGCGCTCGAACGCGCATTCGAGCGCGTGCTGGATGCCGAGCCGGGTCGCGTCCGACTGGCCGGTCTCCTCGCGGTCGCGGATCACGATCACGCGGCCTCCCCGCGCGGCCGACTCGGCGCGCGGGTCGTCGGTGATGACGGCGATCGTGTCAAGGCCCTTCACCCGCCGCAGCGACGCGAGTACGTCCGAGAACATCGCCTGAGCGAGCGCCTCACGCGAGCCCTGGCCGAGCAGATGCGAGAGCCGCTGCTTGGCGGCCCCAAAGCTCTTCACCGGCAGGATCGCGAGTGTTCGCATGGGCCTCGGACGACACTAGCCGGTCATCCGGCACCAAGCGACCGTGCGGACTCCGCAAACTCCAGGATCTTCCGGGCGAGCGCCTCCCGTCCGGCCTCATCGGGCATCAGCGTGTCGGTCACGAGCGCCGGAACGCCCTCCACGGGCTCGTCCGCTACGACGGCATCGATCACGTCGCGGTAGTGGTCGGCGATCCCCTGTGCGGACAGCTCGATGCCGGCGCTGAGGCAGAAGTCCTCCGTCGGGCCCTTGATCGCGTGACCGCCCACGAATGGGCTCACGGCGATCACCGGAGCGGGTGCCTCGCGCAGCGCCGCGCGGATGCCCGGGACCGCGAGGATCGGTCCGATCGATATCACCGGGTTCGATGGCCCGATCACGATCGCGTCGGCGGTGGAGATCGCCCCGGCGACTTCCGGCGTGGGGCGGGCCGCGTCGATCCCCTCGAGTGCGACTTCCTCGATCGGGCCCGCGGCGCCGTCGACGATCAGGAACTCCTGCAGGGAGCGGAGACCCTTCGGTGTGCGCACGTGGGTCCGCACCGGCTCGTCGGACATCGGGAGGACGCGAGCCCGCACGCCGACCGCCTCGACGACCTTCGCGTGCGCCTCCGTGAGCCGCGACGTCCGCAGCGCGTCGGTGCGCAGGCGGCACAGCTCGAGGTCGCGGTCGCCGAGCCGGAACCACGGGTTCTCCTCGCGCTCCATCTGTTCGAACGTGTCGCCGGCGATGCCCCACCCGCGCTCGTCGATGATGCCCGCGAGCCACCACGTCGCGAGATCGGGGTCGGGGGAGACGTGCACCCCGTAGATCTCGATGTCGTCGCCGGTGTTGGCGATCACCGCGACGTCGGTGAGCGCGGCGAGCCCCGCCGCCAGCTTCGCCCCGCCGGTGCCACCGGCGAGGACGGCTACCACAGCTCGTCCGGCAGACCGGTGAGCTTTACGCCCGCGTGCGTCTTGTAGCGGGCGTTGACGGAGATCAAGAGCGGGGTCAGACCCTCGATCAGGCGTGCCGTCTCGAGCGTGCCGGCGTTTACCGGCCGCAGCCCGGGCACGCGTGCGATCAGCTCCGCCACCCGCGCCTTCGTCGCCCTGCGATCGCCCGCGATCAGAACGTCCTCGTCGAGCTCGTGGTCGAGGTCGTTCAGTACGGGCGCGCTCACCGTGTGGAGTGCGCTCACGACCTCGACGCCGTCCGGCACCATCTCCTGCGCCTGCTGGGCCGCCGATCCCTGCGGCACACCTAGCAGCCGCGTCGCCTTGCCGGATACGGCGGCCGCTAGCGGCACGGTCGCGTCCACCAGGATCTGGTCCGGCTGGAGGGCCGTCTTCAGGTTCGTGAGGTTTTCCGACTGCGCGCGAAACGGCACCGACAGCACGATGATCGGGCCGCGCGTGACCGCCTCTGTGTTCTCGAGCCCGTCGACCTGCGCGCCCGGTACGCGCTCGCGCAGCTTCTCGGCGCTCTCGGCAGCTGCGTCGGGGCGGCGCGACCCGATCACGACGGGAACGTCCGCCTTCGCGAACCGCAGCGCGAGGCCGAAACCGAGCGCGCCCGTGGCGCCGACTATGGGCACAGGTTCCATCGCTGGCCACGCTATAGGGTCACGTGCCGATGAGGCTTGAAGGAAAGACGGCACTCGTCACCGGCGGGGGGAGCGGCATCGGCGCGGCCACATGCCGGCGGCTCGCGGCCGAGGGTGCTCGGGTAGCGGTCACCGACATCAACCTCGACGCCGCGCGAGAGGTCGCGAGCGAGATATCGGGCGACGCCTACCAGCTCGACGTCCGCTCGACCGAGTCGATCAAGGCCGCGGTCGGCCAGGTGGAAGCGATCGACATCCTCGTGAACAACGCCGGCACGGACGCGTTCGGCTTCTTCATCCACTCGACTCCCGAGATGTGGGACCTCGTGGTCGGCGTCAACCTGATCGGGGTCCTGGCCGTCACGCACGCCGTGCTGCCGGGGATGCAGGAGCGCGGGGGAGGGGCGATCATCAACATCGCCTCCGAGGCCGGCCGCGTGGGCTCCCCCGGTTCGGCGACCTACTCAGGCGCGAAGGCGGGTGTGATCGGGTTCACGAAGGCGATCGCACAGGAGAGCGCGCGCTACAAGGTGCGCTGCAACGCAATCGCTCCCGGTCCGATCGAGACTCCGCTCCTGATGGCCGCGCCGGAACATCTCGGCGAGCTCGGCGAGCGGCTGGTGAAGGGCATGGTGTCCAAGACGGCACTCGGCCGAATCGGTCGGCCGGATGAGGTCGCGGCCGCCGTCGCATACCTCGCGTCGGACGACGCGTCATACGTCACAGGCGAGACGATCGGAGTGAGCGGCGGCCTCGGCATGATGTAGACGTGAGCGATCGCGTCGACATCCGCGAGGTCGGACCGCGCGACGGGTTCCAGAACGAGCCCGAGGTCATCCCGACGGCCGAGAAGGTGCGCCTGATCGGACTGCTCGCGCGAACAGGCGTCAAGCGGCTCGAGGTGACGAGCTTCGTCAAGGCGGAGGTGATCCCGCAGCTCGCGGACGGGGCGGAGGTGCTCGCCAAGGCGGACATCCCGGACGACGTCGCGGTGACCGTCCTGATTCCGAACGAGAAGGGGCTCGACAACGCGCTCGCGCAGCGCGACAAGTTCGACGAGGTCAACCTCTTTCTGTCCGCCAGCGAGACGCACAACCTGAAGAACGTCAACCGGAGCGTCGAGGACTCGCTAGCCGGGCTGGAGCGCGTGATCGAGCGCGCACTGAAGGAGGGCCTACGGTGCGAGGGCGTGATCTCGGTCAGCTTCGGTTGCCCCTACGAGGGCGAGGTGCCGCCGGAACGCGTGTTCGAGATAGCTGAGCGGCTGATCGCCGCGGGCTGCGCGGAGATCGCGTTCGGCGACACGACCGGGATGGCGAACCCGCGGCAGGTGACGGAGTTCTTCGAGGCGGCGGACGAGCGCCTCGCCGGCACGCAGCTGACAGCGCACTTCCACAACACGCGCGGGCAGGGGCTCGCGAACGTCCTCGCCGCTCTCGAGACGGGCGTGCGCTCGTTCGAGTCGTCGTTCGGCGAGCTCGGCGGCTGCCCGGTGCCGCGCGGCGCGACCGGGAACATTGCGACCGAGGACCTCGTCTCGATGCTGCACGAGATGGGCTACGAGACCGGCATCGACCTCGAGAAGCTGGTCGAGGCGGCGGGCTCCGCGCAGACGGTGCTAGGCCGTACCCTCGGCAGCCACGTGCTGCTCGCCGGCCCCGTCGACTGGGACCCGCGCCCCCGCTGAGCGGAGCCAGCCCAGCAGCAGCTCGTTGAACTCCTGCGCGCGCTCCATGTTGAGCGCGTGTGGCGCGCCTGGCATGACCGAGTAGTCCGCGCCGGAGATCAGCTCTGCGATCTCCTGCGACTTCCAGACCGGGACGAGCGTGTCGTGCTCCGCGCCGATCACGTGGGTGGGCACCGAGATCTGGCTCAGGCGGTCGCGCGTCTCGTGCCGGCCGCTCGCGTCGACCTGGCGCTGGAACGCCTCGGCCGACTGCGGATGGGGGTTCGCGCGCATCAGCTGCTTCGCGTACGCGATGCGCTCAGGGTCCTCGTAGAACTGCTCCGACATGCCGAAGAGCAGGAGCCAGTCGAGATGGGTCTCGCGGTCGATCAGGCCACGGATCTCAGACCACAGCCGTGAGCGCTCGGTCGCCCAGTTGCCGCCGCCCGCGAAGGTCACGACAAGCGTCAGCGTGCGCAACCGCTCCTGCGCCTGCAGCGCCATCTCCTGCGCGATCGCGCCGCCCATCGACATTCCGACGAGGTGGAACTCGTCGAGCTCGAGGTGGTCGGCGAGCGCAAGGCCGTCGCGCGCCATGTCCGCGATCTCGTACGGCCCGTCCGCCTGCTTCGACTGGCCGACGTCGCGGTTGTCGAAGGTGATGACGCGGTAGTGCTTCGAGAGCTCAGGGACCTGGAGGATCCACCCGAGGTGGTCCGTTCCGAGGCCCTGGACCATCAGCAGCGGCTCCCCCTCGCCCGCCTCTTCGTAATACAGGCCTTCAGCCGTAGGCATGAGCGCAGGCTAACGTCGTCGCGTGCTCGACGAGCTGGACTACCCGATGTTCATCGCGACCGTGCCGGGCGACGGATGCCTGGTCGGCTTCGCCACCCAGTGCTCGATCGATCCGGTGCGCTTCCTCGTATGCCTGTCGAACAAGAACAAGACGTACCGACTCGCACGAGACGCGACGCACATGGCGCTGCACGTGGTGCCGGAGGACCGGAAGGACCTTGCCGAGCTGTTCGGAGGGGAGACGGCCGACGATGTGGACAAGCTCGAACAGCTCGACGTGAAGTCGGGTCCGGGCGGCGTTCCGTTGGTGGCGGGCTGCCCGTACGTCGCGGGGCCGGTGCTTGACCGCTTCGACGCGGGCGACCACGTGGCGTTCCTGCTCGACGTGGAGATCGAGAAGGGCGCGGCGAAGCCGATGCCGTTCGCGCGCGCCCGCTCTATCGATCCTGGGCACGAGGCCTAGGCAGGCGGCATCGCGTCCTGTCGCGGACGGCCGTCGCGCCACCGTCGGCGAACTCGAACTCGCCGCGCGATCGCCAGCTGCGGCGCCTGGGGCACCGGGGCGGCGTCGTGATGTAGGAGTCGCCTTCCGGCCCGATGCGGCGTGGCACGTTCAGCTCGAGCTCGCGAATCGCGGTGCGGCCGTCGGGCGGCCCGCCGGGAGGGGAGGGGGGATGCGCGACGAGCCTGCCCTCTTCGATCGTCACGCGGTCGATCCCCGCGACGACGTTCGAGCCGGCGAAGAACACCACCTCGACGATCTCGCCGTCGCCGTTGAACGCGACGAGGTCGAGCTTCTGCGGATCGGCCGGCGGGATGCCCAGCATCACGGTGACCGCGCCACTTCCGATCTGCGTCTCGGCCGGGCATGCGCCGCGGCCCTGCATCTGGAAGTCGTCGTCGGTAGCGTCGCAGCTCGGAACCGCCCCGTCGTCGATCTGCATGCCGCGGGGCAAGCCGAGAACGCCGCCGTCGAGGGCCGGCGGCTTGGCCTCCGGGTCCTCCGGGTCCTTGAGCACGACGTGGACGCTCATCCCGGACGGCGCGCTGGGGCGCTTGCCCGAGAGCTTGAAGTCATAGGTCGCCCGATCCGTCTCGCCGCCCTGCACGGTCGCCGCGACGGCGAGCATCACGGCCATGGCCGCGACACCTCCCAAGGTCTTCCGCATCACCTGCTCCTCCCGCACTGTGTGCCAACTGTGCTAGCACACTACCCGACTGTGCGGAATTCCTAACGCACGGCGACGATGGCCTCGATCTCCACGGCCATCCCGAACGGCAGCTCGGCCATCCCGACCGCCGAGCGCGCGTGCTTGCCGATCTTCTCGCCGAGGACCTCGACGAAGAGGTCGGAGCAGCCGTTGATGACGGTCGGCAGCTGATCGAAGCCCGGCGCGGCGTTCACCATCCCGAGCAGCTTCAGCACCGAGGTCACGTTCTCGAGATCGTCGAGCTCCGCCTTGAGGGTCGCGAGCAGGTTGAGCCCCGTCACGCGCGCGGCATGAGCTCCCTCTTCGACCGTCAGGTCCGCGCCGACCTTGCCGGTGATCAGATTGCCGTCCTCGATCGGCCCGTGGCCCGAGAGGAAGACGAGGTCGCGATGACGCTTCGCCAGCTGGTAGTTGCCGGCGGCGGGCGGCGCGGCCGGCAGTTCGATGTCGAGCTTCATCGGCCCGCGAAATCCGGCTGGCGTTTCTCGAAGAACGCCCGTGCGCCCTCCTTGAAGTCCTCGGTCTCGGCGAGCCGCTGCTGCGCCTGGACCTCCTGCTCGAGCGTCGCGGCAAGGGCCGGCTTCGCGGCTGCGTCGAGCACGCGCTTCGCGAGCCCGACCGCCTTGGGCGCGCACGCGAGGAACTCGTTTGCGAAGGCTTCGGTCACCTCGTCGAGCTGGTCGGCGGGCGCGATTCGGTTGGCGAAGCCGATCCGGTGCGCCTCGCGCCCGTCGATCACCTTGCCGGTCATGATCAGCTCCTTCGCGTTGCCGAGCCCGACGATTGCCGGCAGCCGCGAGCAGCCGCCGACGTCGGGCAACAGGCCGACGCGCACCTCCATGATCCCGGCGAGCGCGTCCTCGGCCATCGTGCGCATGTCGCACGCGGTGGCGAGCTCGAAGGCGCCGCCGAGTGCCGCGCCGTGGATCTGGCAGATCGTCGGCTTCAGCATCTCCTCGAGCAGGTTCCAGATCTGGAGGATCGGCGTGCGATAGCGGCGCAGGTCGGACGGGTCGTCGGACAGGTTCTTCAGGTCGCCGACGTCCATGCCCGAGGAGAACATCGGCCCCTCGCCGCGGAGTACCACCACGCGCACAGCGTCGTCGTACGCGGCCTCCTGGATCGCGGCCCCGAGCTCTGCGATCACGTCGGCCCCGAGTGCATTCCGCTTCTCGGGACGGTTGAGGACGATGTGCCGGACCGCGTCGCGGTCTTCTGTAAGGACCAGGCCCATGTAGGCTCCTCCGCTCTTTGAGGATCGGAGGCTAATGAACATCAAGAAGGTGGGCGTCGTCGGCTGCGGGCTGATGGGGCATGGGATCGCGCAGGTATCCGCCCAGTCCGGCTACGACGTCGTCGTCCGCGAGGCCGACCAGGGAGCACTTGACAAGGGCCTCGGCAAGATCGAGAAGCAGCTCGCGCGCGCTGTCGAGAAGGGCAAGCTCGAGCAGTCCGACGCCGACGAGACCCGCGGCCGCATCACCGGCACCCTCGACTACTCCGATCTCGCCGACTGCGACCTCGTCGTCGAGGCGATCACCGAGGACCTCGACCAGAAGCTCGAGATGTGGCGCGAAGTGGACGGGATCGTCAAGGACGGCGCGGTGCTCGCCACCAACACGTCGTCGCTGCCCGTGATCGCGCAGGCCACCGCGACGCAGCGACCCGAGAGCTTCATCGGGCTCCACTTCTTCAACCCGGTGCAGATGATGAAGCTGCTCGAGGTGATCCGGTCGGTTGCATCCTCCGACGACGCCTTCCGGGCGGGCGTCGAGTGGGGCAAGAGCCTCGGCAAGCTCACGGTCGAGACCAAGGACAAGGCTGGCTTCATTGTCAACCGGCTCCTGGTGCCCTACATGCTCGACGCGATCCGCGCCTACGAGGAGGGCGTCGGCACGATCACGGAGATCGACGAGGCGATGAAGGCCGGGGCGGGCCATCCGATGGGGCCGCTGACCCTGGCCGACTTCGTCGGGCTCGACACCATGGGGGCGATCTGCGACGTCATGTTCGACGAGTTCCGGGAGCGCCGGTTCTCGCGCCCGCCGACACTCAGGAAGATGCTGATGGCCGGCTGGTACGGGCGAAAGACCGGGATGGGCTTCTACGACTACTCGGGCGACGAGCCGAAGGAGAACAAAGGGTTGGCGAACGCGGTCTAGCTGCTCTACCTTGGGGGAATGACTCGCTCCTTCCCCGTAGTGCTCGCGCTTCTCTCTGCCCTGATTCTTCCGGCCGCGGCGTCAGCCGCCCCGTCCGTAAAGGACCGCTACATCGTCGTCCTGAAGGACTCGGCGGACTCCCAGGCCGTCGCTGCCGACCACGCACGCCGCTACGGGGTCACCGAGAGGGTCGTCTACGGGAGCGCGCTCGAAGGCTACGCGGGCAAGGTGCCGCCCGGTCGCGTGGATGCGCTGAAGAGCGATCCGCGTGTGGCGTACGTCGAGCCTGACGCCGTCGTCCACGCGACCGCGACGCAGACGGGCGCGACCTGGGGACTGGACCGGATCGACCAGCGCGCGCTGCCTCTGAACAGCTCGTTCACCTACTTCAACACGGGCGCCGGAGTGACGGCCTACATCATCGACACCGGCATCCGTTTCGCCCACAACGAGTTCGGCGGTCGTGCCACAAGCGGCTACGACGCCGTCGACGGCGGCTCGGCGGACGACTGCAACGGCCACGGCACTCACGTCGCCGGCACCGTCGGAGGATCGACCTATGGCGTTGCCAAGGGCGTGTCCCTCGTCGCCGTTCGCGTGCTGAACTGCTCCGGCAGCGGCACATGGTCGGGCGTCATCGCTGGCATCAACTGGGTGACCGCCCAGCACGCCGAGGGCGCACCGGCCGTGGCGAACATGAGTCTCGGCGGCGGTGCGAGCAGCTCGGTCGACAGCGCCGTGCAGAACTCGATCAGCGACGGCGTCAGCTATGCGATCGCGGCCGGCAACGGCAACGCAGGCGGCAAGGCGCAGAACGCGTGCAACTACTCGCCCGCGCGCGTGGGCGCCGCGATGACGATCGCGGCGACGGATCGCACCGACACCAAGCCGCGCTGGAGCAACTACGGATCATGCGTCGACCTGTTCGCGCCGGGCGTGAGCATCACGTCCGCCTGGTACACGAGCGGCACCGCCACGAACACGATCAGCGGCACGTCGATGGCGACGCCCCACGTAGCCGGTGTCGCGGCGCAGTACCTCCAGAGCAACACGGCCGCGACCCCCGCGACCGTGCGGAACGCGCTCTACAACAACGCGACGCCGAATGTCGTGAAGTCATCAAGCACGACGAACGCCCGTCTGCTGTTCACGAACTACTAGAGGCCGCGCCGTAGACTGCGGCGCCCGTGAGCGACCTTCGAGACGCACTGGATCGCGCCCGCTCCGGCGGGCCTGAGCGCCATCACGAGAAGTCGGCGCAGCAGGGCAAGCTGCCCGTGCGCGAGCGGATCGCGCGCCTGCTCGACGCCGATTCGTTCGCGGAGGAGGCGCTCCTCGCGAACTGGGAGCAGGACGGCTTCGGCGCGGACGGCGTCGTGACCGGCATGGGCACGATCGCGGGCCGCCAGGTCGCCGTG
>Ga0126310_10000829_pt1 | contig 11326 bp, 7 predicted proteins | sample Plot60_FD_92540 | JGI IMG/M metagenome (GOLD analysis project Ga0126310, IMG submission 92540) | Serpentine soil microbial communities from UC McLaughlin Reserve, CA, USA - Plot60 | ecosystem: Environmental > Terrestrial > Soil > Grasslands | place: USA: UC McLaughlin Reserve, Lake County... | reverse complement strand
GTAGCCCGCCCGTCGGTGAGGATCACGAGCAGGGGACGCCGCTCTTTCTCCCGTGTTCGTTCGCGCATCAAGACCTCCGCCGCCTTCTCCAGCCCCGCCGCTAAAGGTGTGCGGCCACCGGTCGGGAGATCTGCGAGCCGGGAAGCCGCGAGTTCCACGCCGGAGGTGGGTGGCAGGAGCACCCGCGCTCCCTCGCCCCTGAACGAGACGAGGCCCACCTTGTCGCGCCGCTGGTAGGCGTCGGTGAGCAGCGAGAGCACGGCTCCCTTCACGGCGGCCATCCGACTGCGAGCGGCCATCGAGCCACTCGCGTCCACCACGAAGAGGACGAGGTTGCCCTCGCGTCCCTCGCGCACGTTTCTCCGCAGGTCCTCGCGGCGCAGGATAAGGCCGGACTTATCTCGCCCGCGTGCTCGCTGGTGTGGGGCCGCCGCCCTCACGGTCGCGGCGAGCGCGATGTCCTCAGGGCTTTCGCCGGCCTCGCGGTCGCCGACGGGGTGGCCATGATCCCCCACGACGCGGCTCCGGCGCCCGAGCGGTCCGCCGCGGCCCTTCTCCGGCACCTCCAGGCGCGCCGGCTCGAACCCCTCCGTGGCGGAGAACGTACGCTCCCCGGAGCCAGATCTCACCTCAGACGCGGACTCTCGGGCCTCCGTACCTCCGCCTCCCGATGGGTCCGGGTCGGGGTCTTCGGGGAAGAGGCTCTCCAGCTCCTCGGGGTCTATGCCGGTCTCCTCGAACGGGTTGCGCCGGCGGCGGTGCGCGAGGGCGAGCAGCGCAGCGCGGCGCACGTCTTCGGTGGCGACGACGTCGCGCGACTCCCACGCGGCCAGAGCCCTGGCGGCTTTCGCGGTGACGAGGTCGCCGCGCATGCCGTCCACCCCGAGGTGGGTGCACACGGCGGCTATCTTGTGGAGCGTCTCCTCGGGGAGGTGGACGGATAAGACCCCTTCGCGGGCCTCCTCGATACCGCGGGACAGTTCCCTGTCCGCGGCGGCCCATTCCGTCGCGAAGTCCTCGGGGCTGGCCTCGTAGCGGAGGTGGCGGCGGACTATCTCGACCCTCTCGTTCGTGTCAGGGTTGCCTGAGACCTCGACGGTTACGCCGAACCGGTCCAGGAGCTGGGGCCTGAGCTCCCCCTCCTCCGGGTTCATCGTCCCGACCAGGATAAAGCGCGAAGGGTGGCGGACGCTCACGCCCTCGCGCTCCACGTAGTTCACGCCCATCGCCGCCACGTCGAGCAGGAGGTCCACGAGGTGGTCGGAGAGCAGATTCACCTCGTCCACGTAGAGGATGCCCCGGTGCGCGGAAGCCAGGATCCCCGGCTCGAACGCCTTCTCACCCTCCGTGAGCGCCCTCTCGATGTCCAGCGTGCCTGTGAGCCTGTCCGTGCTCGCCCCCACCGGCAGCTCAGCGAGCCGCGCCGGTCGCCACTCCCACGGCGCTTCCTCAGGATGCGGCCCCACGGGACACTGGGGGTTCGGGTCCTCGGGGTCGCAGGAGTACGGGCAGCCGGAAACTATCCTTATTGGCGGCAAAAGGCGCGCGAGCGCCCGCACGGCGGTCGACTTCGCGGTCCCCTTCTCGCCGCGCACCAGCACACCGCCGACCTCGGGGGAGACGGCGTTCAGGAGAAGGGCGAGCTTAAGGTCCTCCTGGCCGACGATGGCGGAGAAGGGGTAAGGTATGTTCACGCGTGGCCCTCCTCGATTAGTCCCTCGTTCTCCAAGTAAGCCGCCTTGAGGGCGTCGAGGTCCTCGGGGTCCGGCTCCGACCACAGGCCGCGCTCGGCGGCCTCAAGGAGCCGCTCGGAGACCGCGCGCAGGGCCCAGGGGTTGGAGTCCTGCATGAAGTCCCGCACCTTCTCGTCCAGGACGTACTTGTGGGTCACGTCGCGGTACATCCAGTCCTCGACGACGCCAGTGGTGGCGTCGTAGCCGAAAAGGTAGTCAACGGTGGCGGAGAGCTCGAAGGCCCCCTTGTAGCCGTGGCGCTGCATAGCCTCGATCCACTTGGGGTTCGCCACCCGCGAGCGGAAGACGCGGCGGGCTTCTTCGGAGAGGCTCCTCGTCTTGGGGCGGGAGGGGTCGGCCGAGTCCCCGATAAACCCTTTCGGGCTGCGGCCTGTGAGGGCGCGGACGGCGGCGATCATGCCCCCGTGGTACTGGAAGTAGTCGTCGGAGTCGAAGAGGTCGTGCTCGCGGTTGTCCACGTTCTTTACCGCGACCTCCGTGCGCTTCAGGTTCGCCTCCATCGCTTCCCGTGCCTCGACGCCATCGAGTCCCCTGCCGTAGGCGTAGCCGCCCCAGACGGCGTAGACCTCGGCTAGGTCCTCGTCATCGCGCCAGTTGCGGGCGTCTATGAGGGGCAGGAGGCCCGCTCCGTAAGCGCCGGGCTTCGAACCGAAGATGCGCGTCGTGGAGCGGCGCTCGTCTGCGCCAACGTTCCTCTCTTCATCAGCGTGCTTCCTGACGAAGTTCATGTCGTGAGGCTCGTCGAGGGCGGCGACGGCGCAGACGGCGTCGTCCATCAGGGAGATCAAGTTCGGAAAAGCGTCCCTGAAGAAGCCGCTGATGCGCACCGTAACGTCCATCCTGGGCCGCCCGAGCTTCTCCAGGGGGATGACCTCGAGGCCCGTCACCCGCAGCGACTCCTCGTTCCATACCGGACGCACGCCCATGAGAGCCAGGATCTCCGCCACGTCGTCGCCCTGGGTGCGCATCGCCGCCGTCCCCCACACCACGATACCCACCGTATCGGGATACCGTCCCTCTTCTTCCAGATAACGCCGAAGGAGGCCGTCCGCGAGCCCCTGCCCGACCTCCCACGATAGCCTCGATGGCAGCGCCTTCGGGTCCACGGAGTAGAAATTGCGGCCCGTTGGCAGCACGTTGACCAGCCCGCGCGTCGGCGACCCGGACGGGCCAGCCGGCACGTAGCCGCCCGAAAGACCACCCAGCAGGTTCCCCATCTCCTCCGGCGTGCGCGCGAGGCGCGGCACGACCTCCCCGGCGGCGAAGCGCAACGAGAGCGCGACCCCCGCGTCAGCGATACCCAGAATCTCCTCGCATACCATTTCCGCCGCTCCAGCGTCCCAGCCGCGCTCCTCCATCGCGAGGAGGAGAGCCTGCGCGGCCTCCTCCAGACGGTCAAGCAGATCCGAAGCCGTCACCGGCGGAGCCACGGCGGGGAAACGGGCTACAAGATCCTTCGGGGCCTCGACCCTCGTGCCGCCGTTCTCCGAGAGAGAGCGCTCGTCGAGGCCGTAGGCCGCCCCGACGGCGCGGCGGAGTCCGGGAACCTCGCCGGCGCCGAGGCGCAGGATCGCAGCGAGGAGGTGCCGCAAGGGTTCGCCCGCCGGAGGTTGGCCGAGGATATGCAGGCCACCACGGATCGGGAGGTCTTTGATCTCGCAGAGGTAACCGTCCACGTGGTTGAGGAAATCGCCGAACTCCTCGGGCTGCTCCTCGACCCCGAGGTCCCGGTGCAGCTCGGCGTCGCGCAGAGTGTCCCAGATCCTGGCGCGTATGGCCGGTAACTTCGACGGGTCGAGCGTCTCGACCTGGTAGTACTCGTCCAGCAACTGCTCCAACCTCGCCAGGTCGTCGTAGGTCTCCGCCCGCGTCATCGGGGGGATGAGGTGGTCCACGACGGTCGCGTGCGCTCGCCGCTTGGCCTGCGTCCCCTCGCCAGGATCGTTGACGACGAACGGATAGAAGAGCGGCACGTCACGCAAGGCGGCGTCCGGAGCGCACGCGGGCGAGAGCCCTAGAGATTTCCCTGGGAGCCACTCCAGGGTCCCGTGTTTGCCGAGGTGGACTATGGCGTCGGCGCCGAACTCCTCGATGATCCACCAGTAGGCAGCGAGGTAGTGGTGCGTCGGCGGGAGGTCAGGGTCGTGGTAGATGGCGATGGGGTTCTCCCCGAACCCTCTGGGAGGCTGGATGCCGACGAAGACGTTCCCGAAGGAGAGGCCGGAGACTACGATCTCCCCGCCGTCCACATAAAGCTCGCCCGGCGGCGGCCCCCAATGCTCCTCGACCTTGACCCTTAGCTCCTCCGGGAGACGCGCGAACCATTCCGCGTAGCGTCCGGCGTCCAGCCGGCCGATGGCTCCCTCGAGCTGCTCTTCCGTGAGGAACTCGAGGTCGTGGCCGCCGGCGCCGATGAGCGCGTGGATCAAGGCGTCCCCCTCCTTGGGCGCGCCGTCCACCCCATATCCCGCCTCCCCCATCTCGCGCAGCAGCCGGATGGCGCTCGCCGGGGTATCGAGGCCGACGGCGTTGCCGACCCGCGAGTGCTTGGTCGGATAGTTGGAGAGCAGGATAGCCACCTTCTTCTCCGCGTTCGGGGTGCGCCCGAGACTGGCGAAACGGATCGCGAGACCAGCGAGGCGCTGCGTGCGTTCGGGGTCGGCCTCGTAGAAGCTGAGCGACGCTGCGACGGGAGAATCGTCCTCTACTCGCTCCTTGAAGGAGAAGGGGACGGAGACGATCCTGCCGTCGAACTCCGGGATCGCCACCTGCCAGGCGGTGTCGAGCGGCGAGAGCCCGGCGTCGGAGCGGAGCCACGCCTCGCGCGAAGAGGTGGTGCAGATGCCCTGCACCACCGGCACCCCGAGCTCCTCGAGCGCCGGCACCTCCCACTCGAGCCAGCCTTCAGGGCCGTCCCCGCTCTGCGCGTCCGCGGCGTTCGAGCCCCCGCTCGCGAGCACGGTTGTAACGAGGCAATCCACCCGTCCCTCCAGCAGCTGTAGCGCCGGGACCCTCGTGTCCGCACTGGGACGCAGCGAGTAGCAGTAGGTGGGAAAGGCGTTCGCGCCGGCTTCTTCCAGCGCATCCACGAGCGCGTCCACGAAGGCGGTGTTCCCTCCCAGGAAGTGGGTCCGGTAGAAGATCACGCCGACGGTCGGACGCTCCGGGTCGTGCAGCGCGAGGAGATCCTCCGGGGTCAAGCCGTCCAAGTAGCGCGGATGGTAGACGCCCAGCTCCGGCACAGGCGTGGGAGGCTCGAAGCCGTAGCCCTCGAGGAGCAGGGTGTCCGCGACGAAGCGGAGGAGGTTGGCGGTGTTGGCGACCCCGCCCCACCTCATGTACTCGAACGCCTCGGCCACCGCGCCGGAGGGCACCGTCGAGAGGGCTGTGAGCTCGGCGTCGGGCTCGGCCTCCCCGCCGAAGGCAAGTAGCGGCGTCCCGAGCTGCTCGCACCGGCGGCGGAGCTCCTCGAACCCTTCGGGCCAGGCCCGCCGCCCGCCGAGCAGCCGTACCAACACAGCTCGCGTCTCCGGCAGCGCTTGATCGAAGAACGAACCGGGGTCTTCGAGCTTCGCGGGGTTCGTGCACCGGACCTCGGGGAAGTCCTCCGGCAACAGGTCGATCGCTCTGGCGGCGGCCAGGATCTCGGTGTCTGCGGTGGTCAGGAACAAAAAGGCTTCAGGCATCAGGCTTCAGCTTCCAGGTTTGGTCCGTCCGGTGCCGCAAGCGCGGGTGAGGCAGACGTCGCGACCTTCCTGTTCGGCGACGGCGCTTCTCGCGCGGCGGCGCCGTTCGAACCCCCCTGCTGATGCCTGATCACCTGCAGGTCGTCCGGCGGTCCGTTTTCTATCAGTTGCAGCAAGGCATTCCGGTCCACGTTTTCGGAGATGAGATCTCCGAGGCGGTCAAGCTGCGCTTCGCGAGCGGCGGCGAAGGCCGCCTTGCCAGGCGTCCAGTCGAGGCCGCGTTCGCCCGCGACGAAGCGCAGGAAGCTCCGGCGGAAAGCGTCGGACTCCATCACCCCGTGCCAGGAGGTCCCGAAGACCGCGCCAGCCCGGCAACCCTCCTGAAAACCGTCGCCCACGAAGAGAGACTCTCCGCCGCAGCGGTGGACCCTGCCGTGCCGGATCTCGTACCCCGACACCTCCGCGTCCCCGAAGATCGGCGCCCGCCCGGCGGGACGCCCGAGCAGCTTCTCCTCCTCGAAGACGGTCTCGACGGGGAGAAGTCCGAGACCAAGTGCCTCTCCCCCGCTCTCGATCCCGTCGGCTATCCGCTCCCCGAGCATCTGGTAGCCGCCACAGACGCCCAGAGTCGGGAGGCCGCGCCGCGCGCGCTCCTCGAACGCGCCACTCAGGCCGCGGGAGCGCAACCCCGCGAGGTCGGCGACGGTTGCTTTGGTGCCGGGGATTATCGCGAGGTCGGCGGAGAGTATCTCTGTTGGCGAGGTCGTGAAGGAGACGAAGACGCCGGGCTCGTGGGCGAGGGCGTCGAAGTCGGTGAAGTTGCTGATCCTGCCCAGCCGAACGACCGCGACCCGCAAGACGTCCCGCCCGAGCGGAGGCTTCGCTTCCCTCTTCGCGTCGAGGGCGAGCGAGTCCTCGCCGTCGAGCCCGAGCCCCGCCACGTAAGGCAGCGTTCCGAGGAAGGGACGGCCCGTGAGGCGGCTGAGCTGTTCGAGGCCAGGGGCGAGCACCGCCGGGTCGCCGCGGAACTTGTTGACGAGGAAGCCGCTGATGAGTGCCTGATCCTTCGCCGAAAGCAGTGCCAGCGTCCCGTAGAGGGAGGCGAAGAGGCCGCCCCTGTCTATGTCCCCGACCAGGATCACGGGCAGTTTCGCCGCGCGCGCCAGGCCCATGTTAGCGAGGTCGTGGGGGCGCAGGTTGATCTCCGCCGGGCTCCCTGCGCCCTCGCAGACGACTACGTCGTACCGATTCTTGAGGTCTTCCAAAGACTCCAGGACGACCGGCAGCAGGTCCTTCTTCATCCCCTGGTAGCTCCTCGCGCTGGCCGTGGCCCGGGGCCTGCCGCGCACGATGACCTGGGTATCCTGCACCGATGGCTTCAGGAGCACAGGGTTCATCGCGGCCTCGGGCTCCACCATAGCCGCCTGTGCCTGGGCGGCCTGGGCGCGGCCTATCTCGGCCCCCTCGTGCGACACGAAGGAGTTGAGGGCCATGTTCTGCGCCTTGAAAGGTGCGACCCTGAGCCCTTCGCGGGCGAGCCAGCGGCAGATGCCGGCGACGACGACGCTCTTCCCTGCGTCAGAGTGTGTCCCGGCAACGAGCAGGGTCCCCCTCAAAGCGCGCCCCTCCGGCCCGCCCGCTCGCACAAAGCGCCGAACAGCACCCCGAGCCCCGTCCACAAGACGAGCTGCGTGCCCAGTGACGAGAGCCGGAAGCTCCACAGCAGTCCCGCGGGGAAATCGCCTGGATCGGCGGTGGCCGGGAGCATGAGGAACAGCGCGGTTAAGACTGCCGCCAGCCCCAGGCCCACGGTGACGTGGCGCACGGGGGTACTCACGCCCCGTCCCCGGAGCAGCCCTGACGCGTACCAGGACGCCAGAACCGCGAGCAGCGAGAGCCCGACCATCGCGAAGTATGCTGTGGTGCGGGCCCCGATGGTCGCGGGATCTCCGACCGTGGGGGGATTGGCCGGGTACTTGAGGAAGGGGATCAAAGCCGCTCCTGCGAAGATCGCCGCCGCGAGGGAGAGGCTGCGGCTCCAGTCGCTCTCGGAAGCTAGGCGACCGCGGAAGTACGCGAACGCTAGCCCGAACAGTCCTCCGACGAACGCCCCCGAGAACCCCGTGGCGAAAAACAGGCCAACCTTCTGGGTGGAGCGGCTGAAGACTTCCTCGCCTTCTGCGTGGGTGGCCTCCTCCAGTCCTATCGCCTGGTCGAGCAGCGGCTCTCCGGTAACGAAGGCGAAGAGTCCCGCAAGGATTCCGGCCAGCAACCCGGCCGCCATACCCCGGCGCAGGTAGAGCGCGATCACTTGTCCGTCCCCTCTAGTGGCAGGGAACGGCGAGCAGGTGACGCCCGTCATGGGCGAACTCGTGCAGGTAGTTGGCCACCCCCGCCGCGTGCCCGAGCAAGGGCACGAGCAGGTCCCCGCTGGCAAAGAGAAGAATGGAGAGCATTCCCAGGAGAAGCAGCGTCAGCAGCCAGCTCCACAGCGGCATCTCCCCCAGAGAGACGCGTCGATCGAGAGAATCCCTTTCCACAAGAACCTCCTTCTCGGGGTCCTCGCCCCGGCCGGATCTTTGCGGGCGAAGGTCCAGTCTCCTGGCTCCCGGATCGACGCTCCTCCTTTAGCCTTCCCGCCCGGCTTCGCCGGCAGTGGCTCTTTTTTCGGATCTGCTCCCCGGTCACAGTGGCGGGACCGCGCCGGACTCGCACCGGCTTCCTGTGCCCCTTCGCCCCCTGCTTACCTTGCCGCGCAGCATAGCCGTGGCTCCCGCGCGCGTCAACCGCCGCGCATGGGAAGACGCCACGTGGCGTGGTAAAACTTCGGTTCATGCCGAGCTTTGCGGACCTCATCGCATCCATCCCCGATTCGCCGCAAGGCATCCTGCACTTTGTTGCCAGTCTGCTGTTCGCCCACGGCTACGTCGTGATCTTTATCGGGGCGGCGCTCGACAACTTCGGCCTGCCGGCGTCGGGTGACGTGGTCCTCTTCGCGGGGGGATGGTTCTCCAACCTCGGCCGGGTCGCGCTCCCGCTGGTAATGCTCTCCGGCTTCGCGGGCGCTCTGGTTTCGGACAACGCGGTCTACTGGATCGGGCGGATCGGCGGTCGGCCCCTGATTAGCCGCGTCCTCAAGATGCGCTTCCTCCACTTCCTGATCAACGAGGGTACCTTGAAGAAGGTGGAGCACTACTTCGAGGCGCACGGCGGCAAGATGGTCTTCGTCGGCCGCTTCGGGCCGGGCCTCAGGAGCATGACACCCCTGTTCGCCGGTGTGAGCAGGATGAAGTACTACAGGTTCCTCCCATACAACCTCTCTGCCGCAGCCGTGTGGGCGGTCGCATACACGCTCGTCGGCTACGTCTTCGGTGAGTACTGGAACGAACTCCTGGCCGTTGCGAAGTCCTTCGGCTACGGCATCGTCGCCCTCGTCTTCCTGGTCCTCGGCACCTACCTGATACGACGCCTCCTGAGAAGGCACCGGCGCGAAGAGGATAACTAGGCTGCGCGCGGACCCGGCGCCGGAGCGACTATCCGAGCTCATCTCGCGTGCGCGGGCGTTACATCCCTCCGAGGGGGTTCTCACGCAGGGATTCCAGGACGGTCAGGGTGAGCAACGCGAGCGTTACGAGCGCCACGAACGCGGGCGGCGACAGGGGAGCGCCGAGGAGGGCGAGAACGATGAGGAACGCCGCGGTCGCGAGCCGAACCAGTACCGCGCGGTCGCCCGCGATGCCCTCGTTCACCCGATCCACGAAGGCGATGCCGGCCAGATAGAGGGCGACGCCGCCAGCCAGCACCAGCCTCGACCCGAGATCGTAGTCACCCCCCGCGGGGGCGCCAGCCGCGAGCGCGACCTCCGTCTCCGCGGCGGCCTCGATTGCAAGCTGGGTGCCCACGCCGAAGGCAGCTATCCCCGCATAGACGGCGAAGTGGCCGTAGCCCCAGTAGAACGCGGGGCGCGGCCCGAGCTCGATCCCCGAAGACCCCACGTGGTCGAAGTACAGCCACCAGACGCAGGCGGCCACGACGAAGCCGAAGACGGCGGCCAGGACCGCCGGCGGCTCCCAATTCGTGTCCGCCGTGCCCACGACCACCGCCAGCACCGACTCACCGAGCACGATGATCGTGAAGAGGCCGTAGCGCTCGGCGATGTGGCGCGGGTGGAAGCTCACCCTCGGGTTCGAGAGGGTGCGCACCGCCAGGATCGGGCCCAGAAGCTCCACGAAGAGCCCCGCGGCCCACACCGCGTACCGTCCCGGCTCCGGCACGAGAAGCGATGAAAGCCAGATGGCGGCCCCGAGCGCGTTTCCGGCAGCGTAAAGGATCACAAATGGACGAAGGCTTGCGAGCACGTGCCGCAGCGCTCGCAGGAAGAGGCCCGTCATCAAGAGCCGCATCGACGCATATGCCAGCACGAAGCTCACCGCAGCGTCCGGCTCGACGCCGACCTCCCCGACGGAGGCGGCCAGGCCCAGCATCGAGAGCATGGCGGCGAGCAGTGTTACGCGGTAGGGTACGTCGTCGTTGTCGAAGGCGGTAGCGTACCACGTGAAGATCATCCACGACCACCACACCGGCACGAAGAGGCCGAGGAAACGCAGAGCTCCGCCGAGGTTCGGTTCGTCGTGCAACCCCCGCGCGAGCGCTGCGACCGCAACGACAAAGCACAGATCAAAGAAGAGCTCGAGCGGGGTGGACGTGCGCTCCTCGGAGCGCTGCTCGAGGGTGAGGTTTCGCAACACCTGCGGCCGCACGAAGCGGGGACGCCGCCTTTCGGACGCCTCTTCTGGGGCTTTCGTCGAGGGCCCGGTTGTCCCGTCGGGTCTCGAGGCGTCGCTCACAGCGACGGCCCCGCCATTCCTTCCCTGGGTTCCGCTGAGGGGAGCGTGACCGCGCCAGCTCTAGGGCTCTGGGACAACGGGGTCTCCTTTCGCTTACGACGCTGGATCCACTCTACAGGCGGCACCCGGACCGCGCATCACCCGAAAGGCTAGGTTTCGCCAGGATCTCCTCCACCCCGGATCCGCTTCGTGCGCGCAGTCGTGGAGCTTTACTCGCCCTCGGCCTTGTTCGCGCCCTGAGGGGTGAGGCTGAAGCGTGCGTTGGTGGGAGACCATCCCTCCACGTCGCCCTCTTCCTGAAGGTCGAGCACCATGCTCGTGAGCTCGTTCCGGACGTCTTCGTCCCTGCCAGGGTCCTTCAGCCCCATCTTCTTCGCGACCTCGTGCAGGTGCACCGAGGCCGAAGGTCCCCCTTTGGGCGCGGCCACGTCGTAAGCCGCCCGCAGAAGCTGCAGGCGCCTGTCCTCCGATTCGCTAGCCATACCCGCGACCCTCCTTTCTAGCTCTTCCCCACGTTCTCCGGCACTCTAACTATTCGAGTCGCGTCTCGCTACGGTCCTCGCGGACGATCATGCTTCCCACTTGTCCCTTTAAACTCGAGAATACCTGGCCGGGCGCCACCGCATGGCATACTGGCGGCGACGCTATCCCTACCGAAGTGAGGGTGACCACCGTGGTGTTCGAGATCTCGCTGATCCTCGTGCTCATCCTCCTGAACGGCCTCTTCGCCATGTCCGAGACCGCCCTCGTCTCCGCCCGCAGGATCCGCCTGAGGCAGCGCGCCGAGGCGGGTGAAAGGGGCGCCCGCTCCGCGCTGGAGCTCGCAGACTCGCCTAACCGCTTCCTCTCCACGGTGCAGATTGGCATCTCGCTGATCGGGGTGCTGGCCGGGGCCTTCGGCGGCGCGACGATCGCCGAGCCGCTGGCCGGAGCGCTGCGCAGCGTCCCCGCTTTAGCCCACTACGCCGGGCCGGTCGCGTTCGGCGCGGTGGTTGTCACTATCACTTACCTCTCCCTGATCCTCGGGGAGCTGGTGCCC
>Ga0126310_10000828_pt1 | contig 11330 bp, 14 predicted proteins | sample Plot60_FD_92540 | JGI IMG/M metagenome (GOLD analysis project Ga0126310, IMG submission 92540) | Serpentine soil microbial communities from UC McLaughlin Reserve, CA, USA - Plot60 | ecosystem: Environmental > Terrestrial > Soil > Grasslands | place: USA: UC McLaughlin Reserve, Lake County... | reverse complement strand
GCTCGGAAACGACCATGCCGAGCGCCGACAGGACGCCGGATGCGGCGGGCACGACGACCCGGCTCATGCCGAGTTCCTCAGCGACCGCCGCGCCGTGCATCGGGCCCGCGCCGCCGAAGGCGAGCAGTGCGAGCCCTCGTGGGTCGAGGCCGCGCTCGACCGTCATCACGCGTACCGCGGCGGCCATCTCGGCGTTAGCCACACGGCGGATCCCCTCCGCGGTCTCATCCACGCCGAGGCCGAGCCCGTCGGCGAGGGCGGCGACGGCGCGCTCGGCCGCGTCGCGGTCGAGCTCGACTCCGCCCGCGAGCGGAGCGTCCACGTCGAGGAAGCCGAGCAGCAAATTCGCGTCGGTGACGGTGGGGTCGGTGCCACCGCGTCCGTAGCACGCCGGCCCGGGTACGGCCCCCGCCGAGCGGGGCCCGACGCGCAGCGCACCTCCGGCGTCACGCCAGCCGATGCTGCCTCCGCCCGCCCCGACCGTGTGTACGTCCACCATCGGCAGCGCGAGCGCGCGACCGGCCACTTCGCGGCCACTGCTCTCGCGCGCGCGCCCGCGCGCGACGACGCTCACGTCCGACGAGGTGCCACCCATATCGTGGCAGACCGCCTCCGGCTCGTCGGCCTCGCGTGCCGCCGCCGCGGCGCCGACCGCTCCACCGGCCGGGCCCGACAGCACCGTCCACGACCCGTGCTTCGCGGCCAACGCGGCCGGTGCGACACCACCGCCGGAGAGCATGATCTCCGGCACGGGCAGCCCGGCATCGACCGCTCGGTCGGCGAGCCGTTCGAGATAGCGCCGCAGAAGGGGGGAGAGCGCCGCGTCGACGATCGTCGTCGCGCAGCGCTCGTACTCCCGAAACACGCCGGCCGTCTCGTGCGAGAGCGAGACGTGCACGTCGTCGCCGAGCGCTTCTGCGCATGCGCGCTCGTGCGCCGTATGACGGAATCCCCACAGCAAGCACACGGCCGCGGCGTCGAACTCGCCGGCCGCGTCGAGACGTGCGCGCAACTCGTCGCTGTCCAGCGCACGCAGGACGCCGTCCGGGCCGCATCGCTCCGGCACCGCGACACGCAGCTCGGACGGCACTAGCGGCGGGGGATGGCCCGCGCACAGTCGGTAGAGCTCGGCACGCGCCTGACGGCCGAGCTCCTCGATGTCAGTGAACCCCTCGGTCGCGAGCAGCGCGGTGCGCGCGACCTTGCCCTCGAGCAACGCGTTCGTGCCGACCGTCATCCCGTGCACGAACCGCTCGACGTCGCCGGCTCGCGCTCCGGCTCGATCGAGCGCACCACGCACGGCGTCGAGAACACCCGCGGACTGGTCGTCCGGAGTGCTGGGTGCCTTCGCCGTGACGAGCCCGTCCGGCGTGGCAAGAACCGCGTCGGTGAACGTTCCGCCGACGTCTACGCCGAGTACCACACGGCGGACGCTAACTCAGGCGGCCACGACCTCCGCCGCCTCGAAGTCTTCCTCGAGATGCTGATGCGACGGGCAGTACTTGCTGCCGGGCAGCGGCACGCGCTGACATGCGGTGCCCTTGCGCGTCGTCGCGTGACAGCAGAGCGGGCTGCCGTCGAACGTGACTCCGGCACGAGCATGCTCGTCGACGTATCCGATCGCGAGCTTCACGTGGCGCTCCACGACCGTCAGGACGCGAAGCTGGCTCTTGATCGGAAAGAAGGCGCGGATCTCGTTGAACAGCGAACGCGACGGCCGCGCGAAGTAGTACCTGTCCGTTGCGAGCCGCTCCATCGCGGCCTCGCACGAGCGCAGGACTCGTTGACGGTTCTCATAGAGCTCGACCTGGTCCGCTCCTTGCACCTCCGGCGCAAGCTCGCGGTAGATCGAGCGACTGAATTGATACACGGTGGGTGGCCCTCCTCCTTGGCCTTTTGTCGTCATTCCCCCCGACGACAGAACGCGCAGTATCCCCTAGAGCTTTTACAGGGCCAAGAATCCACTGTTAAGGTGGGTTTAACGTGGCCACGCTCCTCGAGCTCACCCAACAGGTCGACCCGGGCACGGTCGCCGACGAGGGAAAGCTCGGCCGCGATATCAAGCTCATGGAGCCGCAGCAGCTCTACGAGCTCTGGGAGCGCCAGCAGTGGGCCTCACAGGAGATCGACCTCAGCCAGGACCCAGACGATTGGGCAAACCTCGACGAGGCCGATCGCGAGGAATGCCTGTGGGGGCTCTCGTCGTTCTTCGTCGGCGAGGAGCGCGTCGCGACGGAGTTCTCCGGGCTCGTCATGGCCTACGAGGACGAGCAGGAGGAGGCGTTCCTCACGACGCAGCAGGTCGACGAGGCGCGGCACATGCAGTTCTTCGACCGCTGGTATCGCGAGGTGCCGGGATACGGCGATACGTCCATCTCCGGCCGGCTCGAGATGGCGCGTCGCGACGTGAGCGACGCGTTTATCGAGCTGTTCGACGGCGTGCTCGTGGACACAGGCAAGCGGTTGATCGACGATCCGAAGAACATCGACGCGAAGGTCGACTACATCGTCACGTACCACTTGCTCATCGAGGGCGTGCTCGCACTGACCGGCCAGCACTTCATGACGAAGTTCTTCGAGACGCGCGGCATCCTGCCGGGCTTCGTCGAGGGCTTCACGAACATCTCGCGCGACGAGCATCGGCACGTCGCGTACGGCACGTGGTTCCTACAGCAGAAGGCGCGCGACGAGCGATACGCGAAGCGGATCCAGGACCGCATCATCGAGCTCCTGCCGGCCACGGCGGGCGTGCTCGTGCCGAAGGGCAAGTCGCTCGGCGACGACTACACCTTCATGGGCTACACGAGCCAGGAGCAGGCCGAGTGGTCGTTCGCGGCGCTCACCCGGCGGCTCAAGGTGATTGGCGTGGGCCTGCCTGTTCTCGCCTGAACGAAGCGCTTAAAGCGCGCGCACTCGGGTAGGGCAAAGGGAACCCGAATATGCATACGTAGGAGGAATCCCTTTGGCAACCGAGCTGAATGCGCGAGATCTGAAACTCGTGCAGTACCTAAACGAGGCGTACGGCAAGGAGAAGCAACTCGAGACCGCGCTGACCGCGGACATCTCGATGACGACCGACAAGAGCTACCGCAAGCGCCTCCAGGACCACCTGAAAGAGACGCGCGACCACGCCAGACGCGTGAAGAGTCGCATCAGAGCGATCGGTGGCCGGCCCGAGGAAGTCTCGGTGCCCGGACCGGATGCTGTGAGCAACGTGGCAACGGGCGCGGTCAACCTTGCGAATCGTGCGGTCGCGGCCGCGAAGGGACCGACGCACATGCTTCGCGGCACGGGTGAGCAGGAGAAGCTCCTGAAGAACGCCAAGACGCAGTACTGGAACGAGTTCGAGGAGATCGCGAACTACACCGCGATCGAGACGCTCGCCGACAGCGTCGGCGACAAGGAGACCGCGAAGGTCGCGCGCGAGATCCGGCGCGAAGAGGAGCGGATGGCGAAGTTCCTAGAGCGTCTGCTGCCGCGACTCACGAAGGGCGTCGCGCGCGAGGAGATTCCCGCCGCGCTCCGCAACGGCGGCCGTAAGCGTCGCTCTTCGTCGTCGCGCCGTCGCACCACCTCGAGCAAGTCACGCAGCTCGAGCAGCACTCGCTCGCGGAGCACCAAGAGCCGCAAGCGGAGCACGAAGGCCCGTTCGAAGAGCACGACGCGCAAGGCCAAGGGCCGCGCGCGTAGCACCGCTCGGACCACGAAGAAGGGTGCTCGGTCGGCTGCGAAGACGGCCCGCTCCACCGCGAAGACCGCGCGCACGAGCGCGCGGGCTGCGAAGACATCGGCCAAGCGCAGCCGCGCCGGGTCGAAGGGCGGCCGCAAGCGCGCGAAGAGCCGCGCTCGCTAGCTAATCCCAGCGTTCGAACCGCGGCACGCCGTCGCCTCGCGCGACGGCGTGCATGCGGTCCAACTTCCGATCCACCTCGGGGAAGTCGGATCGCTGGTGTGCGCCCCGGCTCTCCTCGCGTGCAAGCGCCGACGCCGCGACGATCCGCGCGAGCGGGAACGGGTCGTCGAGTAGCTCGCTCAGCTGTCCCGCTTCGCGCTCGATGCCCGCGAGTCTCCACAGCGCCACGCGCGTTTCGCGCGGCGGCACGGGGTTCGGCCCCTCTGCGGGCGCCTCGCCCGGATCGCTCGGCGGCCCCGGCTCCGCCAGTCCCGCCAATGCGGCGCGGCGCCCGAATACGAAGCACTCGGCGAGCGAGTTCGACGCCAGCCGGTTCGCGCCGTGCAGGCCGTTGCACGCGCACTCGCCGACGCCGTAGAGCCCGCGCAGCGACGACCCGCCGTCCAGGCCCGTCGCGATCCCACCCATCGTGTAGTGCGCGGCCGGTGCGACAGGCACCCGCTCGCGGTACGGGTCGATACCGACCTCGTTGAGCGTGTTGACGACGTTCGGGAAGCGCCCCTGTTGCACCATCGTCATGTCGAGCTCGACCCGTTCGCCGGCGTCGAGCTTGTGCTTGACGGCGAGCGCGACCTCGTCGCGCGGGGCTAGCTCGTTCACGAACCGCTCGCCCTTCCCGTCGTAGAGGAGCGCGCCCTCGCCGCGCACCGCCTCGGTGATCAGGAATCCGTCGCGGTCCCCTCCGGACGCGAGGGCGGTGGGATGGAATTGGATCATCTCCATGTCGGCGAGCGCGGCGCCCGCGGCGTGCGCCAGCGTCATGCCTGCCCCGATCGCGCCGCGCGGGTTCGTGGTGCGCTCCCACAGCGCGGCCGCTCCGCCCGTCGCGAGCAGTGTCGCGCGCGCGACGACCGCGCGCCTGCCATTGCCCTCCTGATCGACGCTGACGCCGATGCAGCGGCCGTCGAGCGTCCATATCGCTCCGGCGGTGGCGTGCTCGAGTACCTCGATGCGATCGTCCCGGGCGGCGATCGCCGAGAGCTCGCGGGTGATCCGGCGCCCGGTCGCGCTGCCACCTGCGTGTACGACGCGCCGAACCGAATGACCGCCCTCGAGCCCGAGTGCCAGCGCACCATGGCGGTCGGCGTCGAAGCGCACGCCTAGCGACTCGAGATCGCGCACGCGCGCCGGGGCTTCGCGGCAGAGCACGCGCGCCGCGCTCTCGCGCGTGGTCCCGCGGCCGGCGGTGAGCGTGTCGGCGAGGTGGCGGTCCGGGGAGTCGTCCGCCGCGATCGCCGCCGCGATTCCACCCTGGGCCCAGTAGCTCGCCGACTGCGCGAGGGGGGACCGCGATACCAGCACGACGCGCGCGCCCTCGCGCGCGGCCGCGAGCGCCGCATAGATTCCGGCGGCGCCGGCGCCGACGACGGCCATGTCGGCTCGGATGGGCGCGGTGCGCGACTCCGCCATGAGCGGCGAATTACGGTACCTGGATCGGTTCGCCGCTTTATTTCCACCACGCGAGCTCGCTTGAGCACGACACCGGCTCGCACCCCGAGAACAAGGCGCGCATCCCCGCGATCGAGTCCGAGCTCGAGTCGCGCGGCTGGCTGGGGCTCGAGCGGCGCGAGGCGCCCGAGGCGGATCGGGCATCGGTGACCGACGTCCACCCGGATGCGTACGTCGACGCGATCCGCACGGCGGCCGAGGCGGGTGGCGGATACCTCGATGCCGACACGATCCTGAGCCCGGGCTCGTACAACGCGGCGATGCACGCCGCCGGCGGGACGTGCGCAATGGTTGAAGAGCTGCTGGGCGGGAACGCTCCGTTCGCCTTCTGCGGGATGCGCCCGCCCGGCCACCACGCGGAGCGCGCGACCGCGATGGGCTTCTGCCTCTTCAACAACGTCGCGATCGCGGCGCAGCATGCGCTCGGCCGCGGCGCAGAGCGTGTCCTGATCCTCGATTGGGACGTCCACCACGGCAACGGGACGAATGACATCTTTCACGCCCGCGACGACGTTCTCTTTGCGAGCATCCACCAGTCGCCGCTGTATCCCGGGACGGGACCGCTCAGCGACGTGGGCACCGGAGCAGGAGAGGGCTTCTCACTCAACCTGCCGGTGCCGCCGGGCTCGGGTGAACAGACATTCGTGTCGCTGTTGCAACACGTGGTCGTGCCTGCCGCGCGCGAGTTCAAGCCGCAGATCGTGCTCGTCTCGGCTGGCTATGACGCGCACCGCGACGACCCCCTTGCGCAGTGCATGCTCGAAGACGCTTCGTACGGCGCGCTTGCCGCCTGTGTGCGGGAGCTCGAGCTGCCTATCGGCGTCGTGCTCGAGGGCGGGTACGCGCTCGGCGCACTCGCGCGCTCGGTCGCGGCCACGATCGAGGCGCTCGGCAACGGCGCGGCGGCGCCGTCCGCCGAGCCGGACGCGGTCACGGCGCAGGCGGTCGAATTTCTCGGCCGCTGGTGGCCGCTCGCGGTTTAGGCGCTAGCCCGTGGCCGGCGGCAGCTGGTCGCTCACGAACACCGCTTCGGCGTCGGGGTATCCCGCGGCGATGTAGCGCGTGGCTTCCTCCTCGGCTTCGCTGCGCGTGTCGAAGCGCCCGGCGAAGACGAGCCACTTGCCCGGATCGAGCGTCGGGTAGGAGTCGGACTGGAGCACGCCCGCCGGCACCCCGCCGGTGATGGCTGCGCTCGCACGCGCGCGTGCACTCGTCTCGTCGGGGGCTTCGGCCAGGGACACCGTGTAGGCGGAGGTCCCGGTCGGCCATGCGGCCACGTCAGTCGGCTGCTCGCCCTGTGGAGGCTTCGGCCGCTCGACCACGATCGCCGGCTTCGTTGCCTCGCGTTCGGCGTCCGATTCGACCTGGTCGAGTGCGATCAGGACGCCGATGACGGCGATCAGCGCGATCACCGCGATGATCACGGTCGGCATGGCCCAGCTCTGACGCGGCTCGGGCTCCGGCACGAGCCTCGTTCCGCACTGGAGGCAGAAGGTCTCGCCGCCGGCGAGGGGCGACTTGCATGTCGGGCAATCAGGCACGGCTTCGTAACAGTCTTGCGGGCCGGCGGGTCGCTGCGCGCGTTGAGACGTCGGATGGCGTTCCGGACGATCGGTCGCTCATGCAACCGGACCAGGGAGGTCTCGATGTACCGCGCATTCGGCTACGCCCACGCAACCATGTCCAGCACGCTGCGGCGGCTCCGCGAGGTGCACGGACAGGGGACGGTGGAGTACGTCGCGCTGATCCTGCTCGTGGCGCTCGTGATGGCGGGAGTGGTCGCGGCGATGAACGGGTTCAAGACTGACGAGGGCCAGGCGCTCGGCGACGTGATCCTGTCGAAGATCAAGCAGGCGGTGAGGAAGGTTCAGTTCTGAGGAGGAGAACGGGTCAGGTGCCCATGACAACATGGGCGCCGTGCCTGCCGCAGATTCAGAGCTTCCGATCGCGGTCTTCGACTCCGGCGTCGGTGGGCTGACCGTCCTACACGAGTGCCTCGTGTCGCTTCCGCACGAGGACTTCATCTACCTGGGCGACACGGCGCGCTTCCCGTACGGACCGCGCGCGCGCGAGGAGCTCGAGGCGTTCGCGCTCGAGCTCGCGCGGATCCTGCTCGCCGACGGCGCGAAGCTCTTGGTCGTCGCGTGCAACTCCGCGACGGCCGCCGCGCTGCCGGCGCTGCGGCGTGAGCTGGGCGGCGAGGTGGGGATCGTGTCCGTCATCGGGCCGGAGTCTCGGCTGGCGGCCCGCGCGACGCGCAATGGCGACGTCGGGCTGCTCGCCACACAGGCCACCGTCGCCAGCGGCGCGTACACGGACGCTGTGGCCGAGGCGAACCGAGACGCTCGCCTGCACCCGGTCGCGTGCCCCGAGCTCGCGCCGCTCATCCAGGCCGGCGGCGAGGTCGACGACCGCGTCGTCGCACAGGTCGAGGCTTACTGCGATCCGCTCCGGGAAGCCGATGTCGACACGGTGATCCTCGGCTGCACGCACTATCCGCTCGTCAGGCCCATGCTCCAGCGCGGCCTCGGTCGCGGAGTGAAGATCGTCACGTCGGGTCAGGCGATCGCCGACGAGGTCGAGGTAGCGCTGCGCCAGCGCGGCCTCGAGCGTGACGATGACCGCCGCGGCGAGTACCGCTTCCTCTGCTCCGCCGACCCGGGGTCGTTCCGCGCAGTCGGCACGCGGTTCCTGCAGCTTCCGATGGGCGAGGTCCGGCACGTCGACGTAGCGCCGTCGCCGAAGGCGGCAGCGGCATGAGCAAGGCGCGTAATGACGGGCGCGGCCCCGAGCAGCTGCGCCCGCTGACGATCGAGGCCGGGTTCATGCGCACGGCCACCGGCTCCGCGCTGATCTCGATGGGCGGCACGCGCGTGATCTGCACGGCGTCGGTGGACGAGTCCGTTCCGAAGTGGATGGCCGGCAGAGGCCGCGGGTGGGCCACGGCCGAGTACGGAATGCTGCCGGCGTCCACCGGGGAGCGAAAGCAGCGTGACGTCTCCAAGGGGCGCGCCGACGGGCGCACCGTCGAGATCCAGCGGCTGATCGGTCGCTCGCTGCGCGGGGTGATCGACTTCGCGGCGCTGGGCGAGCGCACGGTCTGGGTGGACTGCGACGTGCTCGAGGCCGACGGCGGGACGCGGACGGCGGCGATCAGCGGCGGCTACGTCGCACTCCACCTGGCCCTCAACCGGCTCGTGGAGGAGAAGAAGCTCGAGCGCCTGCCGCTGACCGGCTCGATCGCTGCTGTGTCGTGCGGGATGGTCGATGGGCGTGCGTTGCTCGACCTCGACTACTCCGAGGACTCGACCGCCGAGGTGGACGCGAACGTCGTGATGACGGGCGACGGCGGCCTCGTCGAGGTGCAGGCGACGGCCGAGCGCACCCCGCTGTCGCGCGCCTCGCTGGACGAGCTGCTGGCGCTCGCCGCGAGTGGGATCGAGGAGATCCGCGCCGCTCAGGCCGCGGTCGCCGGCGCGCTGCCGGACCCGCCCGCGGCGTGAGGCTCGTCCTCGCCACCCGAAACGAGCACAAGCTGCGCGAGTTCCGCGTGCTGCTCGACCCGCACGAGCTCATCCCGTTGCCGGATGACGTCGAGCTTCCTCCTGAGACGGGGGAGACTTTCGAGGACAACGCGCGTGTGAAGGCCGAGGCCGCGGCGAGCGCGACCGGGATGCAGGCGGTCGCGGATGACTCGGGTATCGAGGCCGCGGCCCTCGACGGCCGGCCCGGCGTGCGGTCCGCGCGCTACGCGGACGACCGCGCGAGCGACGAGGAGAACCTGGCGAAGCTGCTGGACGAGGTGCCCGACGACGGCGACCGCCGGGTGTCGTATGTGTGCGCGCTGGCGTACGCCGAGCCGGGCGCCGAGACGCGCCTGTTCACCGAGCGCTGCGAGGGCGAGCTCGTGAAGGAGCCCCGCGGCGACGGCGGCTTCGGCTACGACCCGGCGTTCGTGCCCGTCGACGGCGACGACGGCCGGACGATGGCGGAGCTGAGCGTCGCCGAGAAGGACGCGGTCAGCCACCGCGGACGTGCGGCGCGCGCATTCCTCGACTGGTTCGGAGGCCGGATATGACCGGCGGGCCGGCTGGGGTACTCAACCCGACCGCTCCGCGCAAGACGCGCGCTGCCGCGTTCTCGATCGCGTCGAACGCGACGCTGATCCTGCTCAAGGTAGTGGCGGGCGCGATCACGGGCTCGATCGCGATCATCACGGAGGCCGTCCACTCCGGCATCGACCTGCTCGCGTCGGTGATCGCCTACTTCTCGGTGCGGAAGGCGGACGAGCCACCGGACGAGTCACACCCTTACGGCCACGAGAAGGTGGAGAACGTCGCCGCCGGCATCGAGGGAATGCTGATCCTCGTCGGCGCGGGGATCATCATCTACGAGGCCGTTCGCCGGCTCGCTGACCACGCGGGCGTCGAGAACCTGGGCGTCGGCATCGTCGTGATCGCGTTTTCGGCGGTCGCGAACTTCGCGGTCTCCGGTTACCTGTACCGGCAGGCGCGGCTGACGGACTCGCCGGCGCTCGAGGGCGACGCCGCGCATCTCCGCACCGACGCGTTCACCTCGGCGGGCGTCCTGCTCGCCCTGGTTCTGGTCCAGGTGACCGGGGTGGACGAGTTCGACGCGATCACGGCGCTGATCGTTGCCGTCGCGATCGTCTGGTCGGGAGTCCAGATCCTCAGCCGTTCGAGCCGAGTGCTCGTCGACGAGGCCTTGCCGCCGGACGAGCTCGACGCGGTGCGCGCGGCGATCGAGGAGTTCGGCTCCGACGAGGTCGTCGGCTTCCACAAGCTGCGCGCGCGCAGCGCGGGCTCACGCCGCTACGTCGACCTGCACGTCCAGTTCCGGAGGGGGACGACACTCGAGCGCGCGCACGAGCTGGCGCACGAGCTCCAGCGCGCGATCCGCGGACGGCTCCGCGGCGCCGATGTCCTGATCCACCTCGAGCCGGACCGGCGCCGGCGCGACCGCGACTAGCGCAGGTTGACCGCGGCGGCGGCGCCCACCGCGAGCAGGACGCCGAAGTAGCCGACGTACCCCTCGATCAGGAGGAGGAGCGCCGCGATCAGGCAGAGGCCCACCGTGACGAGCCACGAGATTCGCGGAAGGGACACGCGAGTATTGTGGCCGCATTCCGGACGCGACACTGACTCCCGACCGCGCGGCGGATTTCGTCGAAGGCCTCTCGACCGACGTGAGGGCCTGCGCACTGCTCGATGCGGACGGGCGGCTCGTGTCGGTCGACGCGGCTCACGAGGCCGACGGCGAAGCAATCGCCGAGTTGGCGATCCAGCTGCTCGACCGCGCCGGCACGGATCAGGTGGAGGTGTCGACCGGCGCGGGGATCGTCTACGCGCTGCGGCTGGGCGGGTGGACGCTGGGCGTGGTCGCCGGGCGGTTCGCGCTCTCCTCGCTCGTGTTCTTCGACATGCGCCAGGCGCTCGAGGAGCTGGCGGCATGAAGGAGCAGCGCAAGGGCCCGCTCGGACGGGTCGGCAACATCGCCGAAACGCTCGCCGCCGGCGCGAAGCGCCGGCAGCAGGCGCGCGAGCCGCGCGTGCTGATCTATGACGGGAACGGCGAGCCCCGGGTACTGCACGCGGGCATGAAGGGACGCGACGAGTTGGTCGAGATCGCCGAGCGCATGGTCACCCTGACCGAGAAGCCGTGACGCTGCTGGCGCCCGAGATCGCGCACGCGGCGCTGGGCCGGGCGCTCGCGCGCGGAGGCGACTGGGCCGAGGTCTACGCCGAGGAGCGCACCGGATTCGCGGTCTCGCTCGACGACCGTCGCGTCGAGCGTCCGCAGAGCGGCCGCGAGATCGGCGCGTCGATCAGGGTGGTGAAGGGCGACCAGACCTATTTCGGCCATGTCGACGGGCTGGCCGAGCCCGACCTGTTCGCGCTCGCCGACTCGGTGTCGCAAGCACTGCGCCAGGAGGCGAAGAACGCGGTCGC
>Ga0126310_10000827_pt1 | contig 11332 bp, 8 predicted proteins | sample Plot60_FD_92540 | JGI IMG/M metagenome (GOLD analysis project Ga0126310, IMG submission 92540) | Serpentine soil microbial communities from UC McLaughlin Reserve, CA, USA - Plot60 | ecosystem: Environmental > Terrestrial > Soil > Grasslands | place: USA: UC McLaughlin Reserve, Lake County... | reverse complement strand
CATTCTCAGCACCTTTTCCTGAACCCATCATTAAAGCTGCAGGTGTAGCTATTCCAAGAGCACATGGACATGCTATAATTATTACAGATACAAATGCCAAAAGCGAAAATGTCAATCCTATATTACCAATAAAATACCATCCAAGACCTACTCCTATTGCTATTGCTAAAACTGCTGGAACAAAGTATTTAGCAACTTGGTCTACTAACCTTTGCATTTGTGCCTTTCCTGTTCTTGCTTCCTCAACTAGAGTGATAATCTGTGAAAGTACAGTATCCTGTCCTACTTTTGTTGCTTTGACTTTCAGCAAGCCACTTTTGTTAATTGTAGCACCTATAACTTCATCTCCCTTTTTCTTATCTACAGGTATACTTTCACCTGTTACAGCTGATTCATCTATAGAAGACAAACCTTCTATTACAATTCCATCTGTTGGTATTCGTTCTCCAGGTCTTATGACCATAACTTCTCCTTCTTGTACCTGTTCTATTGGAATCTCTTCCTCAACTCCTCCTTTCCTTATGACTTTGGCCATCTTTGGTTGAAGATCTAACAATTTTCTTACCGCACTAGAGGCTTTCTCTTTAGTTCTTGTTTCAAGTAATCTTCCAATTAATATTAAGGTGATAATAATTGCTGCAGTTTCAAAATACACTGATTCAAATGGAAAATAACCTGGGATAATAGTAACTGTTGCACTATACAAATAAGCAGCTGTTGTTCCTATCGCAATAAGTGTGTCCATATTAGATGCTCTTGCCTTGATTCCATCCCATAATCCTCTGTAAAAGCGCCATCCTATCCAGAATTGTAAAAGGGTTGCAAGTGTTAACATTATGTAATTAGAATTATGCATAATATCCATAGGAAAGAATTTTCCAAATTGCATTGGCAACATATGTGGTAAGGAAAGTATTACAATGGGAATTGTCAGGGCTATACTTATAGCAACATATAGTTTGAGCTTCTTTAGCTCTTTTTCAGGTTGTGTAAATTCATCTAAGCATTGCTTACTGCAAAAATAATATTCTCTTCCATCTTTGTTATACCTTATAGAATCTGGTTTCTCTTCAACAAACATTCCGCAAACAGGATCTTTTGCCATATCTATCTTACATTATATAGAGAGAAAAACACATGTATAACTGTAGGCCTTTACAATTGTAAAGTATAATAACACGTACGGCTAAAGAAGATTCATATAAAAAATGCCTTTTAAACTAGACGACTATGATGTATCTATTCTAAAATCACTATTAAAAGATGGTCGTAAATCATTTAGAGAGATCTCACGTGAAACTGGGATAACAACACCAACTGTCAAGGCAAGATTTAACAGACTTGTCAATGTGGGATTTATAAAGTCTGTGTCTCCAGTTCTTAATTTTGACATAGTAGAACAACGACGTATTGGTAAATCAGAATTTGAAAGTAAGAACACCAACAATAACGAAACTGATGAGATAATGAAAAAAGAAGAATATGAGGATAAAGGAAGGATAAAGGAAAAACGAAATGATATACCTCAATATCAAAATCAACATCAGCAGCAACAGCAGCAACAACAACTGCAAGATGCCAAATTCAAAATCAAAAAAGGAATGAAAATCAAGTTAGATTGCGAATTTTGTAAAGGACCAATTTCAGGTGATCCTCACGTATTCAGTTTTGCAAATTATGAGCGATTTTTCTGTTGTACGGGATGTATGTCAGGTTACAAGACAAAATACGCCGGTAGAATAGAGTCGATAAAAAGAAAGTTTGAGCAGACAGAATAATAAAGAGTTCTAATGCAAGCTACATTCGATAATATGGTGGCGGTTATATGTAACTGTAAAATACCGTGTTGTTCAGTATCCATATTTGCTTGGGTTCTGGTCAAACTGACTTTTACAATTTGCAGAGCACAGGTAGATTTTCTGTCCATTTACTTCTGAAATATGCTGTGCTTTCTTTTCATCCACCATCATATTGCATACAGGGTCTTTTTGTGACATAAATTCTAGAAGTTAAACAGAAATATAACACTATAGGTTTACAAATGTAAAAAAAGTCTAACTAGGAAGAAGGCGAATTTTATTTTAGACTTGTTAAGCCATACCAATATTTAGCATCCATATTCTTGACATCTAAAACAATTTGTCATAAATGGATGTTTGTGGTTTTACTATGTTAACGGTACCTGTTGTCCAAGGATGAATCAAACAGATATATCTGTATACGCCTTCTTCTGAAAAATTAATAGTTATGTCAGATAAAGAATTATTTTGATTATTATTGTTATTATTGTTATTTGGAAAAATAATACCACTATTAAAAATTGATACAGATTGGTTTAATGTGATATTATCATCATTATTTTTCTGTGAAGTAAATACTTCGTTGTTATTGTTTGTTATAAGAAATTGTGTTTCAGGTGTTAATTTTGTCTTAAGGTTGGTAGTATTATTATTATTCAAAGAGTCTAATATGCTATTCATCACACTTGAAGAATCATTAAATTTTGATAATCTAGTGATCAATGATTCAGGGATAAAAGTTACAGTATGAGGTTCTTTTAATTCGTTAACCCATTGTATTGGTTCACCTCCGACATTAACTGTCAAGTTGTTAGGAAAAAATTCTAACGATTTAGTTCCATTGGAAAATTCTCTACCGGTAAATACATTTGATACAATTGTTATATCACCAAAATGATTTCCATAAGCAATTCCAAAGCTAAAGGTGATAAGCAGAGACAATAATAATAATAATATAAACATCAATTGGATTGCTGACATATTTGATAAAATAAGTTCATCTATTATATGATTTTTATGTTAATCTAAATGAAAAATGCTCTATATTGTTTCTGTAAATTGGCAGAGAGGGAGAGAAAGAGAGAGAAAATATACGAAGTAATAATTGATTCAAAATTGAAAAGTCAAAAAAGCGTATTAAATACTTGCATAACGTCTATAATACTCGATGTCAATAGTAAATTTTACTTTAATACAATCATAAAAAGAAGAAGATTTAACTTTTTAGAGTTATCTAAAATTAAGGTGGCATTGCCATAGGCTCTTGTTCTTCTGCTGTACCTGTCTGAATAGCCGCTACATGTATAATAGCAGAAGTCATATTAGGAAGCATAATATTTTGCTCTGTTGGATTTAACAATGCAATATCAGTTACACTTGATTTATTTTGTGGCATTATATCAAGATGATACATACATATCATTCCTGGAGTAGACATAGCAGGATCAAGTGTCATATTAAGTGGTGGTACCTCCTCTGGCATCATCATCATACCTCCTACAACTTTAAGTGGTGAAACTCCATTGGCATCACAAGGAATGTGAGCTTGTATATGACCTGTAGCTATTTTAGATGGAGCAGAAGTATACAAGTGAATATACTCCTTTGCAGGAATAACTTTTCCATCCAGTAGAATTGGTACTGTATCAAATACTTGAGTGGTTTGTGCTTCATGTACTTCATGTTGACTAAAAGCAACATTAACATTGTTAGTAGTAGATAATATTATTGCCGAAACAAGAAAACTACAGCCAAAAATAGATATAATATTTTTTTTGTTCAACTCATTGACAGTACAAAATTGGGGCTATTTATAATTATATAAAATATGCATAAATATAAAAACACAAGCAAAAATCGCTAATCATAAATAATAATATAATAATAATAAAAGTATAAGTAGTATAGTGGGTTTATTTGCTGATATCTCAATGAAACTGGCAGGAAAATGAACTTTATGATATATTCTTTAATGAATATCAGTGGCAGATGTGTATTACTTTAGAGTGAGTAACAGAGTATGATATTGCTAATGCATTTGCCACCTGTGAAAATACACCAGATCCTCCAAGTATGAACCAATCTTATCTGATGCCAAACCAACTTTCTGACATTGTTCATAAACTTTTGATATGAATGATTTGAAAGCTTCATTGAATCTCATTTTTCTCATAATCATAGAAATCTTAAATTCTTGAGCGCATAGGGCAGCAGTATCGATTCCTGTTCTCTTCATATTGATTCCTAATTCCCTTAAAGCCTCTGCATCTCCGTTCCCAAGGTTCTGTCTCCATTCAGCTACTATGCTAGATACTGTATGTTGACCTAATCCACAGGTAATAGCAATATGCTTTCTTGACTTGCCTTCAGTCCATAATCTTATTACTGAATGTCTTATATTTTCTGGAATTTTGAAATTCATTACCTTAATCTCTAATACTATATGCTCATTTCTTTTATTACCTATCATAGGGTCAAGTTGGTCATCTACTCGGTCAAATCAGTCGTCAAGTTAGTCAAAGCAGGAAATAGATTGATGAGGGCCAAGAAAAAGAACATAATATTAGGAAATCTAGAGTATCTAAATGATAATAGATTATGACGCATATATGTCATAGTCATTTCCACATATGAACGTCGAACGCACTGAATAGTTGCTATTCACATATTGTGTTTGACATTATTAGAATTTATTCTACTCCATAAGAAATTATGTCTTCATTTTATGTACAATACAACATATAAAAAAATAAAATAAAATGATGATAGATGACTTCTTCATTACCCTTGATAGGAAACATTTTGCTCATCATTTATGTTGAACATAATTTTACCTTTAATGGGATCTAGTTTTAGTGAATTTGATTATTGGAGTTGTCACAATCAAGAAGGTTTCATGGTAAATTCATGGTAATGAATCTGCGAAAGTGTTAATAAGTTCATGGAGAGCACAGGATACAGACAAGTAATAATTGAGACTTTCACAAATATCAAATCAGAGATTGTTCTTAAATACTATATTGATAAACTACCTCATGCTAACAATAATAGAGTTGAAGATGAATATAACTCAGATAAAGAATCAAAGTGCAAAGAGAGCGCGGAGGAACTCACTTCACCATGTGCAAGTCCAAAGAATATAGTGTATACTTCATGAAATCACCTCTGGCTTTAGAAAATGTAATACAGTTAAGGAAAATGCAGTAGAATAAATTATATAAAAATAACAAATAGTTAAAAGTAATAGAATAATCTATTATGAAGTTAATAGCTAGCCCACATTATTACTCCTACTAGTCTGGCACACACGATAGGAAGATAGCCTTGTTTGGATTTATCTAAACAACAATACATCAACAATAATTGGAAGGGTGTGAATAAGTTTGGTTATCCAGTTAGGCTTCATCTCCCATGTCGTATCCGATATATAATTTCACAGAATAAAGATAAGTGAAGGATATGAATAACTAATAGACTGCTACAGGAATATACTGCATCTTATGGTCACTAATACTAACATATAACTTAAACATCGGATAGATAGATCTCAGTCTTATCTGGCATTCAGTCAAAAGATGGCTCAATCAAGACGAGTACAGTTTTAAGTTAGAGCACAATTGGTGGTGGTGCTGTCATGCAACTGCGGGAATCGTTCCTAGTATTACTATGTTTTATTGGTTATATCTTTGTAATAGAATCTTCTTAGTAAAGATAGCTCTATTCGGTTATGGAAAACCATCTTGAATTTAAATAACTCAATTGAGACTTTCAGTAGAAGATTTTCATCTATGAATGTACTAGAAAGACATATATTTTCTTACTATCGATTATCCGAATTTACTATTACATTCTCTGTTTTAAATAGAGTTACCAATTATCTAAATATTATTTTTACTTTTTCTAACCTATAATTAGTCTATAACTTTAAACCTAGCTATTTTTTGCATTATTATTTCTATGTCTTCTAAATCGAATTAGTCGAGTGGCTTTTGTGTAATATAGCTTTGGTCATTCAAAAAAGAATGGCCGTGTAAAGATTGGTGTAAAAATTTTAAAAACTGTGTAATTTTCTGTTATCGCAACACATACAGAACACATTGCATATATAGCTTATTGCGTTTTTGATCTACTTGACGATTTTTCTTATAAAATTGACAGATAAGTATGAAAAAATATCATTGTTTATTCTATGACTATACCATACTGCTAATAATACATATTACAATACAACAGACAAATTATTAGCATCTAAAAACAAAGTCATCATTCATCAAATACATCTAGAAAAAATACTAGTAAAGAAGTAAAAATTTTGTCAGTATTAAATAGCGTTAACAAAAAGGGGGAAGTGAGCATGTTTGCATCATTCATTCACTACCCTAGTCTCTAACGCTACTTTCTTTTCTCTAATCCCAAATACTTCTATGGTGATGCATCAATCAAGTCTTATTTTTTCTCCATTAAATTTCGTAAACTCGAAGAAATGCTCCTCTTGATATATAGTATTTTCCTGCCGGAGTACTTCTATTGCGACCTTCTCACCTAGCAAGATAGATTGATAATAGTCACTCCAATAGTGCACCCCAGCCCAGTTGCGACCAATAGCAACGTTACCAACTAGCTTGTTTAGTTCACCACCTACTGTTAATTCATCTTTGTCTGAGCCTCTATAAGGTTCAAGCTTTGTACCGTCTTTACTAGCTATAAAAGCACGTGGGAGGACATATGTCTCATCAAAGAATGCCTTTAGAATTGTAGCCATAGCACCAGAAGCAGTAGCATGTCCTGCACCATAAGATGGATGAGGTGGACAACCTTGAGGAAATGCCATGGGCAGTAGAAATGAATCTCTTTTCTTGAATTCTGGCTCATCAAATACATTAGATTCGAGTAATTCACGATTAATTGGATACTCTTTTTGACCAGTCTTGTGAATATGAACACGTCCTCCAAATTCTTCAGGTCGCAGTTTTCTATGTACATAGAATTTTTGGAACCATACTGCTCTCATTGCAATAAGTAGCACCCTTGAAAGCTCTGCCAGAGGAGTAAAAGGTCCAAAGTTAAACAATGCTTCCTGTGTACGTGAACCTTTGTATGGATCACCTGGATGAAATGGAGCACTGCCTCCTCGGAGTATGGCTGCTGGATCAGGTACTACCCTCATACAAGGAACTTCCTGATGTAGTAAGATGAAGGTTGCGATTGTAAATTCCTGGGATGGAAGATCGTCGTACTGAACCCAATTGGCTAAATCTCGTCCGTGACGCATAAAGCGAGGGGTTGTGTCGTAGTTATTAGAACAAAACTCGCCGCTTCTGGGATCAAAACCACTTTGTACTCTCAGCCATTCCTTAAAATCAGTAAGATAGTCACTTCCAGGCATATAGGTTAAAATTCGCTGGTCTACCTTATTACCCCATCCAAGTATTACCCATCCATCCTCTGGTTTAAAACCAAACGCTGGAATCTTGGTGCCTGAGAGTGCAAACTGAGAAATATATGGACCTTTTTGTGTTCCTGGCAAGTTAGGACGGAAAATGGTATCTGGAGTGACTTTACCATTTCTTTTAGGACCATGGAAATCAGAAAATGATGACAAATCCTCTGCTGCTCGTTCAATCAGCTTGCTATTTTCAAATTCATTAACATTTACATCGCGTGCTAGTGCCAGCCAGTACATTTCAGCCATTTCACTTCCGCCCTCGGCTGAATCAATTCTAGGAGCAGGCGGTTGGGCTAGTCCAAATGGATCTGGGCCAAATAGAGTAAAAGTCAATCCTGCCAGAGGATTAAAGAACTTGAGAGCATCGCCCCTCTCTGGAATAGCCACCTTAACCTTTTCCCAAGCTTCAAATGTCCCCGTTTTTGCTGCCCTGAGGAAAGATTCATACGATTCTCTATCTGGCTCGCCTAATTTGTTATGAATTAATCCTTTACTGTAATTAGCAATATAGGTACGATGGCCATTCTCACGGTAATCATCTTCCTCACCATTGTTTGGGTGATCAGGCCATTTTACATTTTCACCATAGGTCCTTTCAGCAGCTCTTTTGCGTATCTCAAATCCCATTCTTTTACGCTCTGATTCACTCATTGGAAGCATAGTTGTAGAGTCTCCTCTTCCTCCGCTTCCTCCTTTATCCCATGCAAAGGCAGATTGAGTATTACCATTACTTCTATTTCCCATTTTAAAAAGGCCCATTCCACCCAGCACAACACCTGTACCGCCCCAAAATAAGGCTTTTAAAAAGTCTTTACGTGTTATACTATTGTCTGACGTACTATTATCTCTGTCTGATGTGTTATTGTTGTCTGACACTCCTTGTCAAATGAAAAAACGATATAAAAGCGTTATTATTGATTGGTAATTATATTTTTCACGCTACATAGTGACAGTAGATGGCTAATATACTTATTACTGTCTTTATTTTAGATTTGTTTCCAAACTAGGTAACTACAATATTTTTTATTATACTCCCTTATCATCATAGCAAATAACATAAAACAGAAAATTAGAAGACAACAAAAAAAATTGTATAGTATTCTAGTTTTGTCGAATCTTAGTGTTGACAAAAATATTGTTGAAATAGTGCAATAAGCAAGAGAAAAAACTTTACCTAAAGAATAACTAATGGTTTACATTGGTTGATTGGTTCTATTGCACTTGCTATATCTGTTATCTATATCTATCTTTTGTTTTTATTCTAGAAGTAAACTTACCGCGCGTTATTCTTATGCTTTAGTGTGGCTTTTATTAATTTCTGTTTCGATGGCTAATCTGAGTTGTTCATCATCTTTATTGGTATAATCAATTCCTAGTGTATCAGCAATAGATTCCAGCTTTTCTCTACTTGCAGCTGCATTTGTGGTTGTTGATGAGGAAGATGAGCCTGTTCCAGCATTTTTAAGTTCATGAAGTTCTCTTTTTGCTTCAATTCTAGCCTTTTCAAATTCTGAAGTAGCTTTACCGAAACCTCTAGCAAGGTCTGGAATTTTCTTTGCACCAAAAATGACAACTACAACGATTATAACAATAAATATCCATTCAAATCCAGAAGGTATCTGCATCATCATATTCAAAGGCAATATTTCCATTCAACATTGATATTAAAAGGAATAATTTAAGGCTTTTCCTTTAATACGCTTTATACAATCTCAAGTGTTTTCTTCTTCTCTCTTCTTCTAATTGCCAGCATACCTAAAAGATATAGTGAAATCATAGGCAACGCCATAAACCACATAGTAATTCCACTACCATCAGGAGTTATCAATGCACCAAAAATCACCAAAATTATAGCGGCATACCTAAAGTTATTTTTCCAAAATTTCGAATCAACTATACCAGTCAGAGAAATAGCATACATCACGATAGGAAGCTCAAAGGCAATTCCGAATCCTATGAAGAATTGCAATACAAAAGAGATAAATTCATTGATATTAAGAAACGTCTCAACACCTATTGCCTCGCCGTAATCATATAGAAAATTAAGCATAAATGGAATTACTAGAATATAAGAAAATGCAACACCTATGATAAATAAAGATACAGTAGGAACAAACACATTCATTACTCCAATTTTCTTTGTATGCTTTCCAATTGCAGGTGAGATAAATCCATATATTTCTTTGACAATTATTGGCATAGAACCAATAATGCCAATTAAGAGTGAGACATATACATTAGCGAAGAATGCTTGCCCGGGAGCTGTTTGGATTAGTTTTACCTCTGATGGAAGCAGTGTATTTTGCATATATTTGGTAACCTGAAGAGCAAAATTTCCAAAGGGATCAGGATAAGGATAATATAGTGTTAAATTGTTGGCATTGTTATTATTATCATTATCACCACCATCTAAATCAATTGTAATTGATTTTATCCCTATACTCATAGAAAAAACAGTAATAATTACAAGAGAAATTACAATACGGAGTATTCTTGAGCGTAGCTCATTAATATGCCCAAATATAGACATCTCTGAAGACATGATTTCGATTAACAAGTAAAGAATATATTATTGAAATATAATAGTGTGTCGCTGTTATATCTTATCAAAATTATTATTGGCAAGGATGTTATAGTATAATAACAAGTTCCGCAACAACAATCTTTTCTTCTATACTCTATATTGTAAAAAAAAAAACCGGTTTTTCTTGACAGAACCCTTATGCTTTTCATCATCATTTTCATCAGCAGCATCATAATAGTCTTCTTCTTTTTTTCTTCAATCTGACCTAACATAGAAAAGGCTCGTCATAACAGCAAATGAAATAATTGACGGGTGGGATTATAATACAATTATTATATACTTTATACCATGCATATAATAAGATACTTCCTCTGTGTTTGTGATATGTATACTGGGAAGATAGAGCGACACGATAATAAAAGATGATATTAAGAATAAAAAAGAATACAAGAAAGTTGGGCTATTTATATTAATGCAATAAAAAAATTCCCGCCATATGCCTGTTGTATATCTTTGCTCTGAAAGATACATAGTTTCATGGTATTAAAACACTAGAGACTGTTTTAGCAGATAGGCACAAGCCATAGCAATAGAATAAAATATCATAGACTTACCTTGTTGCAATGGGAGGATGAAGAAGAAAAATAGCAGGAGATGAGACAAGACAATACTATTACTACTACTAGCACTATCGCATCTTCATCATCAGCACCTACTATCAAGCTGTCTATACTTTCCCTCTCGCTATACATGAGTATTGACATTATTCTAATACGTTAGATCTTATTCCTCTTCATCTCTTTCTTCATCTCTTTCTTCTTCTCAATTATTGATATTCCTTAAGTGGTGGTGTTGTTGTCATTAACTTTAGGAACTATTCTAAATATTGTTCCATCAACTTTATCAAATGTAAGTATATACAGATAACCATCATCAGGTCCTACTTCTATATCTGTAATACCACCAAATCCATGAGCAAAGATTGTTTGTTCATCCTCACCTTTACTTGCAACTTTATCGGCAAGTGGTCCATCAAGAATTAATCCTGTTCTGTTTTGGTCCAGTTTAAAGTGGTAAATATTACCATAGTTGATGTCTCCTACAAACATATCGTTTTGATATTGTTTTCCTAATTTATCAGAATTAAGAAACTTGAGAGCAGTAGGACCAAAAGAATCAGCCCATGTAAGTTCAGGATCACTATATTTTCCTTTTCCACCAAAGTCTACCAAACCACTATCACCATTACTAGGATTCGGTAGAGAAGAAGAAGCAATTTCTCCTCCTTTATCTCCTGCTTCATCTACTGTCCAGATACTCTGTATCTTAGCCCATCCACCATTAAAACCTGGTTCAACAAGATTAATTTCGTCACCAAATGTTGGACCATTTTCTGTATCCCATAGCTTTCCTGTCACAGGATCAAAACCAATTCCAAAACTATTCTTTATCCCATAAGCATAGTATTTGTTTAAAGGATCTTCATTTCCAAGTATACCTATGCCTCCTACTACTCCACCATCTTGAGTAATTCTGAGTATACCAGCTCTTCCATCAACATCT
>Ga0126310_10000826_pt1 | contig 11333 bp, 16 predicted proteins | sample Plot60_FD_92540 | JGI IMG/M metagenome (GOLD analysis project Ga0126310, IMG submission 92540) | Serpentine soil microbial communities from UC McLaughlin Reserve, CA, USA - Plot60 | ecosystem: Environmental > Terrestrial > Soil > Grasslands | place: USA: UC McLaughlin Reserve, Lake County... | reverse complement strand
CCCTGCGACCCGTAGGCGCGCAGCTCCCGGGCCTCACGCGTGAAGATCAGCTCGTCGCGGTGAGGTCCGTGGCCGGTGAAGCCGCGCTCGACGTCCTGTGCGCGGCGGTCGGCCAGCTCGGCCGCGAGCGTCTCCGCATCGGACGCCTTCGAGCGCGGCCGGTACGCGATCGCCGGCTCGCCGTCGAGGCCGAGCTCCTCCGCCCGCGCGGCGAACCGCTCCGCCACCAGCTCGATCGCCGCGGCGCGATCGGCCATCAGGGCGATTCCATGGCGCGCCAGCTCGCGATCCCAAGCCGACAGCGACTCGATCGCGGCGCCGGCGCCGCGGATCCGCGCGACGAGCGCGTTGCGTTGCGCGAGCGCCTGGTTGTAGGCGCGGCGCGCCACGACACGCGCGGGCCACAGCGCGGCGACGAGCTGGTCCATGTGCGCGCGGCGCAGCGAGGGAGTCCCCTTGATGAGCTCGAGGCGGTCGGGCAGGAAGACGCTCACGAGCGGACGGCCGGGGACGTCGAGCAGCCGCTCGACGCGCACCCCGTCGGCGGTCATCCGCTTCGGCTCGCCGGGCGTGAAGCCGACGCTCAGCTCGTGCAGGCCGTCCGGCGCCTCGGTCGTCACCTCCACGCGCACGACCTGCTCGCCGAAGCGCACGAGCTCCCGCTCGTTCGTCGTGCGTGCGGAGCGCCCGGTGCAGCCGAAGTAGAGCGCGTCGAGCAGGTTCGTCTTGCCTGCGCCGTTGCGGCCGCTGACGACCGTCACGCCCGCGCCCAGCTCCACGTCGGCGGCGGCGTAGCTGCGGAAGCTGCGCATCGTCAGGCGCACGATCCGCACGAGCGGCCCGGGCCTAGACGTTCAGCCGGATCGGCATGATGAGGTAGAGGAAGCCGGCATCGCCCGCCGCCTGGATCAGACCCGGACGCAGCGGGCTGATGAGCTTCAGGACGATGTCGCCCGACTCGACGCCTTCGAGCCCGTCGCGCAGGAACTCCGGGTTGAAGCCGATCTCGAACGGCTCGCCCTGGAAGGCGACCGGCAGCGACTCGCGCGCTTCGCCGATGTCGGGCGTCTGCGAGGACACGGTCAGCTCGCCCGGCTGGAAGGACAGGCGCAGCGGCGCGTTCTTCTGCGCGAGCAGGCTGATGCGGCGCACCACGTCGGTCGCCTCGCCGCCGGCGAGCGTCAGCTCGTGCTCGTACGTCTCGGGCAGCAGCTGGCGGTAGTTGGGGAACTGGCCTTCGATCAGGCGCGAGGAGAGCACGACGCGGCCGAGCGCGAAGACGACCTGGTTCTGGCGCACGGCGACGGTCAGCTCATCGCCGTCGATCTGCTGCGCCAGCCGGGCCAGCTCCTCCAGCGCCCGCGCGGGCACGTTCGCCTCGAACGCCTGCTGCAGCGGCTCTTCGAGCTGCGTCTCCTTCACGCTGAGGCGGTAGGAGTCGGTCGCGACCATGCGCAGCTCGCGGTCGGACGCCGAGACGAGGATGCCGGTCAGCACCGGCCGCGTCTCATCGCGGGAGGCGGATCTGGAGACCTTGAGGATCGTGGCGACGAACGCCTGCGCTGGCACGCGGACCGCGCCTCCCTCCTCCGGCTCCGGGAAGGGCGGGAAGTCCTCGCTGCGCAGCGTGCGGATGTGGAACGTCGCGTTGCCCGCGACCAGCTCGACGTCCTGCTCGGCGGCGCGCAGCTCCAGCGTCACCGTCGGTCCCGACAGCGAGCGCACGACATCGACCAACAGTCGAGCTGGCAGCACGGTCGAGCCCTCGCGTTCGACCTGCGCCGGGAGCGGGACACGCAACCCCACTTCCATGTCGGTCGCGCGCAGTTCGACGCCAGAGCTGTCGGCGAGGATCTGGACGCCGGACAGCGCTTGGATCGCGCCGCGCGTGGAGGCGACGCGGCTGACGGTCTGGAGCTGGGCGAGCAGCTCGTCGCGCGCGGCGGACAGCTTCACAATGAAGACCTCGAGTAGAAGAGCATCGTTGTCATAGGGGGAGTCGAGATGTGCGCAACTCCGCGAAAGGCGCGTGGCTGCGGGGGAGATCTGCGCACACGGACTGTGGACAAGAGCATGGAAGTCTCTCAGGCAGAGCGGTCGGCATGGGGCTGCTGCAGCGCGGCTGTGAGACTGCGCACGAGCTCGTGCGCCTCGGCGTCTCTCGCGATCCGCTCGGTCGTCCGGCGGCAGGCGTGCAGGACGGTCGTGTGGTTGCGCCCGCCGAAAGCGCGGCCGATGGCGGGGAGCGTGGCGTCGGTCAGCTCGCGTGCGAGGTACATCGCGACGTGTCGCGCCCACGCGACGCGCGCGCTGCGGTCGGCGGAGCTGAGCGCAGCGGCCGAGATGCCGAGGCGCTCGCACGTGGCGGCCTGGATCTCCTCCACGGTGCGCGGTCCGGCCGCGATGCCGTCGGGATAGAGCCCGTCGAGCACGTGCGTCACGAGCGATCGGTCGATCGGCCGGCCCGTCAGCGAATGGAACGCGACCACGCGGATGAGCGCTCCTTGCAGTGCTCGCACGTTCGTCGTGACACGCTCGGCGATCGGGACGATCGCGTCGGCATCGTCGAGTTGCAGGCCGTCGTGCTGGACCCGCTTTCGCAGGATCGTCATGCGTGTGGCGAGGTCGGGCGCCCGCAGGTCGGCGACCAGTCCGGACTCGAAGCGCTCGCGCAGCCGCTCGGCGAGCGCGTTCATGTCGCGCGGCATGCGGTCGCACGTGACGACCAGTTGGCTGCCGGTCTCGTAGAGCGCGTTGAACGTGTGGAAGAACTCCTCCTCGACCTTCACCTTGCGCTCGAGGAACTGCACGTCGTCGATCAGCAGGATGTCGGTGTCGCGGTAGCGGCGCTTGAAGACCTCGATCGAGCTCGACTTGAGTGCGCCGACGAACTCGCTCGTGAACGCCTCCAGCGTCGTGTAGCGGACGGTCATCCCGGCGCCGTAGTCGTCGACGTAGTTGGCGATCGCGTGCAGCAGGTGCGTCTTGCCCAGCCCCGGCGGGCCATAGAGGAAGAGCGGGTTGTACGCCTGCCCGGGAAGCTCGGCGACGGCGAGCGAAGCGGCGTGCGCGAGCCGGTTCCCGTCGCCGATCACGAACTGGTCGAACGTGTACTTCGGGTTGAAGACATCGGACGGGCGACCGGACGGATCTGGGAACGCTGCCGCCGGTCGGAGGCCCGCCCGGTCCTCGGCCCGGTGGTGGGGCGTGGGGTCGAGCGGCTGGTCGAGCGGTACGACGGCTACGGTCGTGGCTTCGCCCAACACGGTCGCGGCGCAGCTTTGGAGCACTCTCGCGAAACGGTCGGCCACCCACGTGCGGATCTCCTCGGGCGCACCGACGAGCAGCGTGTCCCCGTCGATGCCGCGCGCGCGCAGCGGAGCGAGCCAGAGGTGGTAGGTGGAGTCGGTGACCGCGCGTCGCAGCTCGGCTTGGATCTGAGGCCAGGTGTGGTCGAGCGCTGGATGCACAGGGGACGTCGACCGACTCCTCGTCGGATTGCTTGGCGGACGATGAAGGGACCGAACTGGCCCCGGCGGGGCGGCGAATATAGCAGCGGTCCGCGGGCGTGCTCCGCACCCGCGACGCACCTCCGTGAGCGAGTGCGCAAATCGCGGGAAAAAGGTCGCGGCGGTGCTGCGCAAGCTTGTGCACAGGCGTTGATGGACTGTCGAGAAGCTGTGCAGAACCATGGCGCAGCCTCCACCAAAGGCCTGCACGCGCCGGCGCGTATACTGGCCCTCCCCGACGGGAACGTCAGGGGTGCCGGAGCCGGCCACGTGGTCGGCGAGGCGGCCCCCCGCGAGGAGTAGCCATGAAACGCACCTACCAGCCGAAGAAGCGCAAGCGCGCACGCACGCACGGGTTCCGCTCGCGCATGCAGACGCGCGCCGGCCGTATGACGCTCAAGCGTCGCCGCGACAAGGGCCGCAAGCGCCTCACCGTCTGATGAGCGGCCGCCCGGGCGTCACTGCTCGGCGAAGCAAGCGCGGGCGGCTCTCGCGCAGCGCCGAGTTCGACCGGGTCTTCCGGCAGGGACGCTCGCACGCCAACCGCGTCCTGGTCCTCTACGGCTTTCCGCGCGTGGATGCGACGCCGGCTGCCCCCGAGCCGCGCCTCGGCCTCTCCGTCTCGCGCAGAGTCGGCGGCGCCGTCGAGCGCAACCTGGTCAAGCGGCTGCTGCGCGAGGCGTTCGAGCAGGAGGTCGAGCGGCTGCCCGCCGGCCATGACGTCGTGATCGTCGCCCGTCCAGAGGCGCGGCTCGTCGCGGAACGCGACGGCCTCGACGGCATCCGCACGGCGCTCCTGGAGCTGATCGATCAACTGCGCGCGCGCGTGGAGGCCGAGTCGAGATGAGCGGTCTGCGGGCTGCGGCGATCGCGCCGATCCGTGCCTACCAGAAGGCGATCTCGCCCTTGCTGCCGCCGCGTTGCAAGTACGAGCCGAGCTGCTCTCACTACGCCACGCAGGCGGTGGAGGAGTTCGGCATACTGCGCGGGCTGATTCTCGCCGGGTGGCGGGTGCTGCGCTGCAATCCGTGGAGCCACGGGGGCTATGACCCCGTCCACGAGCAGCACGTCTTCCGCCCGCGTCGATCGGCCACGCCGAGCGCCTGACGGGACCGGATCCCGCTCGCCACCGCCCCCATCGCCATGCTCATCCCCTTCGCCAACCCGCTCCAGCCGCTGATCGACGTGCTGGAGCAGGTTCTCCTGTTCTTCCACGACCAGATCGGGGTTGGCTGGGGGCTCGCGATCATCCTGCTGACGGTCTCGGTGCGGCTCGTTCTGCTGCCGCTGACGCTCAAGCAGGTGACGTCGATGCAGCGTCTCCAGGTGCTGGCGCCGGAGATGAAGGCGATCCAGACGAAGTACAGAGAGGACAAGCAGCGCCAGCAGCAGGAGATGATGAAGTTCTATCGGGAGAACAGAGTCAACCCTCTGGCCTCCTGCCTGCCGCTGCTGTTCCAGCTGCCGTTCTTCATCGCGCTGTACTACATGCTGCGCAGCGACCTGAAGGTCGACATGTGCCCGGGTATCGAGGGCTACGCCACGTCACTCGACGAGAGCGTCTCGGGCTTGACCTGCTCGCAGTTCGGCGACTCCGCCTACGCCGCCGCGCACCACGTCACGGTCGCGGATCCGAGCTTCCTGTTCATCCCAGACCTCACGGCGAAGGCGACGGGTGCCGTGCTCGTCGTGTTGATCGTGCTCTACGTCGCCAGCCAGCTGGCCTCGGGGCTGCTGAGCTCCGCCTCGATGGACAGAAACCAGCGGATGATCATGCTCGGCCTGCCGATCGTCTTCGTGACGTTCATCATCAGCTTCCCGGCTGGCCTGCTCGTCTACTGGATCACCACGAACGTGTGGACGATCGTTCAGCAGCTGATCGTGCGCAAGACGGTCGGTGTGCCGAGAAGACCGGCGCTGGCGACGTCCGGTGCGCCTGCCGGTGCCGCGGCGCTGACGCGAGGTGGAGAGGCGAAGGACGGTGCCACCGGCGCGGCCCGACGCGCGTTTGGGCGACGCGCGGAGGGGCCGTCGGAGAAGTCGTCGGAGAAATCGCCTGCCGCGGGCGGGGGAAGCGGCAACGGCAGCTCGGCGAGAGGTGGTCCGCCGCCGTCGCGCAGAAAGAAGAAGCGGACGGGGCGCCGGCGATGACCGAGAGCGAGGCGGTCGCCCGAGTGCGGCACATGCTGGAGGAGATCGTCGATGCGGTCGGCGTCGCGGCCGACGTCGAGGTCTCGGAGGACGCTTCCGAGCTGCGGGCGAATCTCGACGGCGAGGACCTCGGACTGCTGATCGGGCGTCACGGCCAGACGATCGACGCGATCCAACACCTCGCGTACCGCATCGCGTACCGTGGCGAGGAGGACCGCAAGCGGGTGACCGTGGATGCGGCGGGCTACCGCGAGCGCCGCGCGACACTGCTCCAGGAGGATGCTGACGAGGCGGTCGAGGAGGCACTCCGGACCGGCGAGCCGGTCGCGCTCGACGCGATGAACGCCGTCGAGCGGCGGGTGGTACACGAGTATCTGCGCGACCGCGACGGAGTCGAGACGTACAGCGAGGGAGCCGAGCCGGACCGGCACCTCGTGGTGGCGCCGGTCGAGCGGTAGCGGCGCCGCGCCGTTTCACGTTTTTCTCTACGGTGAAACAGATGGCCTCCGGCGCGGTCGAGCTGAGCCCGTACGACAGAGGACTGCTCATCGGGCTGCTGATCGGCGAGGGCGGATTCGGCGGCGACGGAAAGCAGCCTCAGGTCGTGCTGCGCATGCACGTCCGCCACGAGGCGCTCTTCCACTGGCTCACGGAGCGCTTTCCGCGCACGAAGCTGTATGGGCCGTACCACCACGCCGGCCGCTCCTATTACCAATGGATGGCCCGGGGGCCCGCGCTCGTGGAGGACCTCCTGCCAATCCTCGAGGCGTCGCTCACGCACGACCTCGATGCCCATGTCGCGGCACGCTTCGAGACGATGTGCACGCGGTACGCGGACTACATCGCCAGAGTTCGCGGCCGCCCCGATGCGCCATGAGCTGTGAAGCGTAGGCTGACCGACCTGAGCGGCCGTTACCAGTTGCCGGCCAGCGCCGTTCCCCGGCTGACCGCCCTGCTCGAGGCGCTCGCGCGCGATCCTCACGCCCCGACGACGGTCCGCGAGCCGGAGCAGGCGATCGACGTCCATCTCGCCGACGCGCTCGTCGCGCTGGAGCTGCGAGACGTGCGCGCGGCGACGGCGATCGCGGATCTCGGCGCCGGGGCGGGCTTTCCGGGGCTCCCACTGGCGATCGCGCTGCCGGCCGCGAATGTGGCGCTCGTCGAGAGCGTCGCGCGGAAGTGCGCCTTCATCCGAGCCGCGGCCGACGCAGCCGAGCTGACGAACGTCGAGATCGTCGCGGAGCGCGCAGAGGCGTGGCGCGCCGGCATCGGCACGCGCGACCTGGTCACGGCGCGCGCGCTCGCCCCCCTCGCCGTGCTCGCCGAGTATGCCGCGCCGCTGCTGTGCGGCGGCGGCGTGCTCGTCGCGTGGAAGGGCCGGCGCGATCCGCAAGAGGAGCGCGACGCAGCTGCGGCCGCCGAGCAGCTGGGGCTCGCGGTGGAGGAGCTTCGCCCGGTGAACCCCTACCGGGGTGTCGAGCATCGCCACCTGTACGTTCTGCGCAAGGTCGCGCCCACGCCCGCCCGCTTCCCTCGCCGTCCTGGAATGGCGCGGAAACGCCCGCTCGGAGCGAAGAACCGACCAGCCCTCTGACCGTGTTCGTCGCTACCGTGGAGGCCGATGCCGGCCGACTCCCGTTGCTGCCCATGAGCACCGTCTACGCGATCGCCAACCAGAAGGGCGGCGTCGGCAAGACCACGACGGCCGTGAACCTCGCCGCCTGCATCGCCGAGGCGGAGTACGAGGTGCTGCTGGTCGACATGGATGCCCAGGCGAACGCGACCGTCGGGCTCGGCGTGCCGAAGGACGCGGCACCGAGCATCTATGACGTGCTGTCCGGCACGGCCACGCTCGAAGAGGCGATCCAGCCGACCACGATCGAGCACCTCACGATCGTCCCGGCCAGTCCGGACCTCGCTGGGGCCAACGTCGAGCTGCCGCGCATCGAGGGGTCAGAGCATCGCCTGCGCGACGCCCTCGCGAATGTTCGGGACCGCTATGCCTTCACGATCCTCGACTGTCCGCCGTCGCTCGGTCCGCTGACGGTCAACGCGCTCGTCGCGGCCGACCGCGTGATCGTGCCGGTCCAGGCGGAGTACTTCGCGCTGGAGGGCCTCGCCGGGCTGCTCGACACCCTGTCGCTGATCCAGCGCGAGCTGAACCCGCGCCTGACGATCGCCGGCATGGTGCTGACGATGCACGACGGCCGCACCCGCCTCGCCCAGGATGTCGAGCAGGAGGTGCGCACGCACTTTCCGCAGCTCGTCTTCGACACCGTCATCCCGCGCAACGTGCGGATCGGCGAGGCACCGAGCTTCGGACAGCCCGTGATCCACCACGACCCGCATTGCGCCGGATCCGACGCCTATTTCGAGCTCGCGCGGGAGGTGGCTGCGCGTGGCTGAGAAGGCGCGCAAGCCGCCACAGCGCGCGAGGCTGCGCAACGACGAGCTGCCCAAGCCGCACGGCAAGTCGCGCGGCATGGGCAAGGGCCTCGCAGCGATCCTCGCTGCCTCGCCGAAGGACGAGCCGGAGGAGCTGCGGCAGGTAGCGGTCGAGCTGATCGGGCCGAACCCCAACCAGCCGCGACGGCATTTCGACGAGCAGGCGCTGACCGCGCTCGCAGCTTCGCTGGAGGAGCGCGGCGTGCTGCAGCCGGTGCTGGTGCGCCCGCTGCCCGGCGGCCGCTACGAGCTGATCGCCGGCGAGCGCCGGTGGCGCGCCGCCAAGCTGGCTCGGCTGGAGACGATTCCGGCGATCGTGCGCCGCCACGACAACGCGGCCTCGCTCGAGCTGGCCGTGATCGAGAACATGGCGCGCGAGGACCTCAACCCGCTGGAGGAGGCGCGTGCCTGCCTCGCACTGGTCGATGAGCTGGGACTCACGCGCGAGGACGTCGGCCGCCGCGTCGGCCGCAGCCGCGTCGCGGTCTCGAACCTGATTCGCCTGCTCGACCTGCCGGACGAGGCGCTCGAGCTGTTGGCGCGGGGCGAGCTGAGCGAGGGCCACGGGCGGGCGCTGCTGCTGGCGAAGGACCACGACGCACGACGGCGCCTCGCGCGCGACGCGGCCGCCGCCGGCTGGTCCGTGCGCGAGCTGGAGCGTCGCGCGCGCCAAGCGGGCGAGGACCAGCCGGCTGGCCGCGTCACGCCGCGCTCCAGAGCGCTCCACCCCGACCAGCAGGCGGCGGTCGAGCAGCTGTCGGACGCGTTCGAAGCGGCGCTCGGCACGACGGTGCAGGTCGCGGCCCAGAGCGACGGCTACCGTCTCCAGCTCACGTTCGACTCGCTCGACGACGCGCTCGAGCTCGCGCAGCGGCTCGCGGTGCGCACTCCCGCCTGAGTCGCGCAACCAGCGCGCAGACCCGCCCCGCCCGTCACGCGGGCACACCGCGGCCACGCTAGAATCGCCTCTCGCGGGGCGATTAGCTCAGTTGGTTAGAGCGCTTCTCTGATAAGGAAGAGGTCCCTGGTTCGAGTCCAGGATCGCCCACTGAACTGGTCGTCGCGCAAACCATGGGCGTGGCGATGCGGTAGGTGGGAGCACCGCGAGCGACGCTGGCGCAGCCGCTCTTCCTCGCGACTATCGTCTCACGCCATGCTGAGAAAGGCCAGAGCCTCGGAAGGTCACGAGGCAATGCTCGAACGGGGGTTGACGCAGTCCAAGACGAGCTTCTGCTCCGGCGTTGTCTTCGCCGGGCTCGGCGTTGGGTTGATCGTCTTCGCGGCCGCCGCTGCCGTGCTGTGGCGGGATGACGACGGCGTTAGCGCGATCAGCGTAGTAGCGCTTGTTGCGGGCACCATCGTCGCCGTGGTGGCGGCACTGTTCGTCATGCAGTCCCACCGCATGACGGTCGAGCTCATCGATTGCCAGCGGGAGGATCGTAACCGCCGCGAGGCGCTGGAGATCGCCGAGACGATCCCGGATGAGCGGACTTGCAGTCGACTCCTTGCGATGCTGACGATGAACCTCGCGGGTGCCTTCGTGTCAGACAAGGTGATGCAGGCGCTCTTGGACGCCTCTTCTCCGACTCGCTCGACAAGAGCCGTCGCGCCTGATGGAGATGGGGCGGCTACGCCGTGAGCACCGGCACCGCACTACGCGGTCCGGCGAATAAACATAAGCGTCGCGATCACGTGATCTCCGCGGCCGGGATCGCGGGCCTGGTCGCTATGCGCTGGTGGTACGGCGCTCCGATACGGGCTCGACCCACCGCAGCGCGACCTCGTGGATGATGTCCCAGAGATCGTCCACAGACTCAGGGTCGTAGAACCCTTCACGGTACTCGCGCCGTACGAAGCCCTGCTCCGAAGCATCATCCGAGTGCCGGAGAGCACGGTTCCGGAAATCGCGATGATAGATCCGCAGGAGTTTCCCCTCGTTCGTCCCGTCGGCGCGCGGCCGCTCTCGCGGAAAGCCACGGGTCCGCATCACTGCTGTCAGATCATCCGACCAGACCTGCCATACGACCTTGAAGTCCTCTCTGCTGACAGGTGCCTTGCGACCATCGATCAGCGCCTTGCGGTCGAGCGCAAGAGGGCCGGCGGTGATCCGTGCCCAGAGACGCTTCGGCCGGCGTCTTCGCCATCGCGCCGGGTTCAAGCTGATGATGTAACTTGAACCCGCCGCCGCGGCGAAGAGCGCGGCGACGGCCAAGCTGACCCACGCGAAGGGTCTCGGGAAGGTGTCGCCCAGCGAGGTTGCGAACGTGGCGATCGCACCGGCGACAGCAACCAAGCCCAGGCTTTTTCGCGGAAATTCGTCCATCGAGCAAGCCTAAGAACGCGCTCGGACACTCGCGGCTGTTCCCTACTAAGGGTCTGTCTCAGAAGTGGGAGGGATGGGTGGGGGGAGGGTCGAACTCCGGGGTACATAACGCGCTCTTGGAGGTGTGTGATGGCACAGGTGTGGGCGGTTCGCGACGAGTTGTGGGAAGTCGCCAGGCCGTTGTTGCCCGAGCCCAAGCAGACGCGGATGGGTCGGCCGCGTGTCGATGACCGGGTGGCGTTCAACGCGATCGTGTTCGTGTTGATCACCGGGATCGCGTGGCGCCACCTCCCGCGCGAGCTGGGCTGCTCACCGGCCACGGCACACCGTCGGCTTCAGCAATGGCAGCGTGCCGGGGTCTGGCAGAAGCTCTACGCCGCGGTCCTGCAGCGTCTCGAGCAAGCCGGCCGGATCGACCGCTCGACGGTCGTCGTCGACGGCAGTCACGTTCGTGCTCTTCAAGGGGGCCTTGACCGGGCCTTCGCCGGTTGATCGCGCCCGCAAAGGCTCCAAGCACCACGTCATCTGCGACGCGAAAGGGATCCCGCTGGCGATCAGCCTCACCGGCGGCAACCGCCACGACGTCACCCAGCTGCTGCCGCTCGTCGACGAGATCGACCAACGCGCCGGCCGGCTACTGGCCGACCGTGGCTATGACTACCCGAGATACCGCGCCGAGCTTGCCGCGCGCGGCATCGACGCCCAGATCGCGCGCAAGATGACAGACCACGGCTCGGGCCTCGGACGCCACCGCTGGGTCATCGAGCGCACCTTCGCCTGGCTGCACGGCCTACGCCGCCTCCGCCTGCGCTGGGAACGCCACGCCGAACTCCACCAAGCGTTCATGCACCTCGGCTGCGCCTACATCTGCCAACGCCACCTCACAACCTTTTGAGACAGACCCT
>Ga0126310_10000825_pt1 | contig 11342 bp, 8 predicted proteins | sample Plot60_FD_92540 | JGI IMG/M metagenome (GOLD analysis project Ga0126310, IMG submission 92540) | Serpentine soil microbial communities from UC McLaughlin Reserve, CA, USA - Plot60 | ecosystem: Environmental > Terrestrial > Soil > Grasslands | place: USA: UC McLaughlin Reserve, Lake County... | reverse complement strand
TGGGCTTTACCCAGCAGGTCGCGCTGATACCGGTTTTCCTGCATTTCTGGACCAGCGAGGTGCTGGCCGCCTGGCTCGTTCTGTATGCGGTCGGCAATCTCGCATTGATCGCCGACAGCGGTCTGCAGTTTCGCGCCATCAACCGCTTTTTGGCTTTCAAAACATGCGCCGATTGTGATGGCCGTTCCGCGCGCGTCTACTTGGCGATGCTGCGGATCTATCAGGGGCTTACCCTCTCGCTATTCATTTTGTTGCTGATCGGCGCGCAGCTTGTTTCGCCGTCCGCCCTCCTGGGATTTCAGGCTGTTGCGAATTTCGATTCGGCTTTTGTCGTGATGACGGCAGGCATGTTGTTGTCGTTGCCGTCCGGTCTGGTGTCCGGCCTCTATAGGGCGCGCGGCCTCTACGGTCGCGCCGTCCGGCTGCAGAACTGGGGCGTGCTGGCCGCCCAGTTGGCTCAATTGCTTGCGATTCTTGCGACCGGAAGCCTGCTGGCCGTCACGATCTCGTATGCTGTAATGCAGGCGCTCACTGCGCTCTATTTTGTCGCGATCGATGCTCCCCGGCTGTTTCCATTTTTGCGCAAGGCGCGCGCGACGTATTCGTGGCGGTGGATCATCGGTCAGTTTCGGAAGTCGGCGCCATTTGCGGTTGCTGGGGCTACGGAGCTGGCGCTGCTTAATATGCCCGTGCTGCTGGTCAGTGCATTCGTGACGGATCGCATGGCTGTTGCGCAATGGGGTCTCACCCGGGTTATCGCGGGACTGGTGCGGCAGCTATGCGTTCAAACCACGCTTCCGCTCGCGGCCGAGCTTGGCCATGATTACGCCGTGGGGCTGAACGAGCAGTTGCGTTGCCTTTACTCACGCGGCTCGGTTTTGGTGGCCGTACAGGCGAGCCTCGTGGTCTCCGGGCTTTTGCCGTTTTGCTCGGATTTTCTCGCGCTGTGGACGCACAACGCCATTCCCTACGATCCATGGCTTGCGATCACATTGCTCATAGGAACTACCCTGACCGCGCCATCGATTCTGGCGCTGGGCTTTGCCAGTTATACCAATCGCGGATATCTTCTGGCGCGCGCCAAGGGACTTCAGCTTGCGGTTTTCCTGTTGCTGTCAATCCTGCTGATCCCCGGCCTGGGGCCGCTTGGCGCCGCGATCGCCGTTGTCTTGAGTGATCTCGCCATTCAGTTCGGTGTCCTCGGTCTGGTCATTGTCACGCAAACGCTCGAGCGGCCGTTTCGTCACCTCATAGTTCTGGGTGCGGTGATGCTCGCGGTGATGTTGCCGGGCTGGGCATTGGGAATCCAAATCAGTTCCTGGCTGCCGGGCAGCGGAATGATGCGATTTGCCGCCGAGTGTTCGCTGTGGCTCATCGCCGTCGCAGCGGTTGCGAGTCCGATCCTGAGAAAGAGTCTTCGCACCCGGCTGATCGCGGCGATCCCGCGCTAGCCCGTGGCTATCGTATGCGCTAAAGGTCAGCTTAAAGTCGTGGGGCATCGGGCTGGTGAGGCTCTTCCAGAATTCCAGATATTATCCCTCGCTACGCCCGAGGGTTCGCGAACTGGGTAAAAACCATTCCACCTTTGCGGGTAAAATTAGCGCATTTTTGGATTTTCGAGAATCGGCAGCGCATATTCTTTTGCCGATTGATGGGCGAGCTGAATGGGCGTTCTTTACAAATGGTGACGATCCAGTTGCCCAGAAACTTTGGGCGCGAGAGCACGGCCTGCCTTCGCGTGCATCGCTCGGCGAGATACTGAAGGCGCAAATCGAGGAGCATCGCGCGGACGTATTCTATAACGTCGATGCGACCGGCTGGGGTGGTGACTTCATCAAGAATCTTCCGGGTTGCGTAAAGCATATCATCGCATGGCACGCCGCTCCGTTCCGAGACATGTCATTCTCCCACTATGATCTCGTCGTATGCAATTTCCCCTCGATCCTCGCGGCACTGGATCAGCAGGGATGCCGTACGGCATACTTCTTTCCCGCATACGATCCAGAGTTAGCGCCATTCGCGGCTCGCCAAGATCGGCCGATCGATGTGTTGTTCGTCGGCGGGTACTCGCGCCATCACAGCCAACGCTCGGCGGTTTTGGAGGCGGTGGCGAAACTGGCCGGCGAATATAACGTTGTTTATCACCTGGACCGTTCCCGACTATGCCGTCTGGCCGAATCGCCGCTCGGTCGGTTGTTACCTCTTGCACGCCATCGCAGGCCAGCCGCGATAAGGGCGATCACGAGGGAGCCAAGATTTGGGCGCGATTACTACGAACTGCTTTCGCGCAGTAAAATTGTGCTGAACGGGTCAATCGATATGGCGGGAGTGGATCGCGGAAACATGCGTTGCTTTGAGGCGCTGGGAGGCGGATCGCTGCTGCTTTCCGATGCCGGAAACTATCCCGAGGGCATGAGAAATGGAAAAACGATTGCCATGTATGGCTCACCGGAAGAAGCCGTGAAACAAGTCAGGACCCTGCTTGGCGACTCCGAAAAAGCATCAAGTATAGCGCGTGCGGGCCATGAAATGATCTCGACGCGCTATTCAAAACAAGCTCAATGGAAGCGCTTCGAAGCGCTGGTTGCTTCGATATAAGGCCACTAAATGTCAGACAGCTTTATTCCGGTTTCAAAGCCGTTCATCGGAGAAAGAGAGAAGAAGCTTGTCTTGGATGCGCTCGATTCCGGATGGGTCTCCTCGATCGGAAAGTACATCGACGAGTTTGAGACAAGTTTCGCGCGCTATTGCGGGACCGAATTTGCCCTTGCTGTAAGCAATGGCACCACGGGGCTCCATCTCGCGCTCGCCGCGCTTGGGTTGCGAGCGGGCGATGAGGTGATTGTTCCCGATTTGACTTTCGTCGCGACGGCGAACGCCGTCGCTTATACCGGCGCCACGCCGATACTCGCCGACATCGAGCCCGACACGCTTTGCATCGATCCAGCTTCGGTTGAGTCACTGATTTCGGAACGAACCAAAGCGATCATTCCAGTTCATCTCTACGGGCATCCTGCAGATATGGATCGCTTGTCGGAACTGGGCAACGCTCACGGGTTCGACATCATCGAGGATGCGGCCGAGGCCCATGGCGCTGAATACAAAGGCCGAAGGGTCGGCGGCCTCGGGAAATGCGGCGTGTTCAGCTTTTATGGAAATAAGGTCATTACCACCGGCGAAGGGGGCATGCTCACCACCAATGACCCGGAGTTCTATCAGCGCGCCAAGCGGCTGCGCGACTCAGGCAATGAGCCCGCAGCGCAGGTATTTTCATGAGGAGCGCGGATTTAATTACCGCATGACCAATCTGCAGGCAGCCCTCGGCGTAGCGCAGCTTGAACAGATCGAAGAGTTTCTCGAGCGCCGCGCGGAGATCATGAGTTGGTATAGCTCGGAGATTGCTGTCAGCGATCACGTTCGGCTCAATCGAGTCAGCAACTGGGCAAAGAGTACGTTTTGGATGGTCTGCCTGGAGATCGACTGGTTGGATGAAGCGCGACGGGACGTTTTTATGCAGGCGCTCAAGGCGCGTGGGATCGACACCCGGCCGTACTTTTGCACGATGTCTTCGATGCCCATGTACCAGCAGCCGCCGCTGCCAACATCGGCGAACAAGTCGCGGATAGGGCTTAACTTGCCCTCCTATTATGAACTAACAAAAATTCAAGTACAGGGCATCGGGGCGGACGTGAACGAGATTCTTAAAGCGATGTGTCCGGCGTGAACGGGGTGGTGAAAGTTGTGGAGGCTCGGCACTGCCCAAGCCGGCCGTGCCTGCGATCGCGCTATTGCTGGTCAGCTCGAAAAGCCTGCTCGCAAGAAGTCGTGACGGAGTAGGGGACGTGGCGATCAGACTAGGCGTTCTCGCGCTCGCCAAACCGGAAAGCGGAGGCACGTATCAATACACTTTGTCCATGCTGCAGGCGCTTCAGCACACCAGTGCTTTTGAAATCACGTTGTACGGAAATCCAAAAAATCCTGATCTTGTTGGCCTGGGGTATCCAATTCTGCCTTTCACGGAATCTCGCGCGCAACAATTGGTAGCTCTGACAGCTCACAAGATGCGTATCAAGCTGAGCGAGCCCTTTGCCGCCCAGGATGTTTTGTTGGCGCCGACTTATTCGCTGGCGCTGCTGCATACGTCTAAGCCATTTGCCTACACACTGCACGATATTCAGGAAATCTATTATCCGGAGAATTTTTTCTGGGCGCAGCGGGTGTGGCGATATGAAGTGCACTCGCAGTTATTGGGGCGGGCCCGCCGCGTGATATGCGAATCCCATCAAGTGAAAGCGGACATTGCTGCTTTCTTTGGCGTGCTGCCTGGTCTGGCCACTGTAATGGCAGCCCCACCGCTGCGGCAATTCCTGTGCGATGGAAACGACGGCCGGTTGCAGGCAGCCCGGGCTCGGCTGAAGCTGCCTGACCGGTTCCTGTTTTATCCCGCGCACTTTTGGACTCACAAGAATCACTTGCGTCTGCTCGAGGCTTTTCGAGAGGTCTTAGATGAAGTCAGCGACCTGAACCTGGTTCTCACGGGCAACAAACACAGCGAATACGAAACCGTGATGCACGCTGTCGAAAAGCTTAACTTGAACGGATCCGTTCGCCATCTTGGTTATGTGAATCAAGACGATGTCCAGTCGATCTACAGGCTCGCGACAGCCTTGGTAATGCCGTCCTTGTTCGAGAGCGTAAGCATTCCGATCTATGAAGCATTTCAGGTCGGCACTCCGGTTGCGGCGTCAGGTATTCTCGGCATCCCTGAGCAGGTAGGCGATGCCGGCGTGCTATTCGATCCGAAATCCGTGGCATCGATCAAGGAAGCCATCCTGAAAATCGTACGAAACCCCGAGGCGGCGCGCCTCCTTGGAAATCGGGGGCGCGACAGGATGTTGGAGATGACACCGGAGCGATACGGGCGGCAATTGCAGGATCTGTTGCGCCAGCTCTAGCCACCATCGCTGACGATGACAGGTCAGAATGCGAATGTGAATTCGGCAGACCGGGGATCATTCGGTCGATCAAGCCCAGGCACCGGATATTGCAAAGTGGAAGGCGAGGGAGCTGATTTGAAAAAGCGTTTACTCAGGAATGTAATTTCGGGGGCAATAGGGAACCCTGAGGGAGTCGTTCCACCCATGTTGTTGCCGTGAACATGTACAATGTAAAAGTCGTGCTTGATCTTCCCTACGAGAGAATTGAACTGGTCCGAAAGGATATCAACGTCGTGGAACTCAATTGCCATTGCAACGATATTTCCTGAATGCCGCAGCAGATCGTCCAGAACGCGATACTCACTTCCTTCAATATCCATTTTGACGAAGATCTGGCTGGTCGCAGGAAGGCGGCCGAACACGTCGTCAATATTGGTGCTACTGTTCTGTTTGTCGCGCCAAATCCTTTGTTTGAAATGGATACGATCGGTTCGGAAAAAAACGATGTAGTCGATCCAGGTAAAGGATTTCCGTAACGCACTTGCCCTGAACTGCGCAACAAAACGCAGCAACTGGCTCATCGAGTACTGAAAAGCGGTCCGAAGCGAGACGGTATGGTCATAGCAGTGAATCATGGCTTGCGGGTTGTGCTTTTTGAAATCGCGCTCGAAGCTCCAGTCATGCGAGAGCCCAAACGATACCAAAGCATCGCATTTTTCTACCGCCTCGAGCGGAACGACATATCCGCCGTCGTTTGGGCTCCCGAAACGTGCCAGCGACTCACAGGCGACAGGGTGCAACTCCGATAGCTGAATCGGATCACCGGCCTTGGACTTGACCTCTGCGTATGTACCAGCCGGATTCACGGGATCGAATACCCTGTCTGCTTCGGCTCGAATATGGTGCGTGGCGTTATGTACCAAAGCAGAAAGAGAACCGCCGCACCATGCGTCAGCAAGGTTGTCGAGAGCGGCACGTTAAGCAGAATTTGGGGCAACACCGAGCTAGAAATCAGGATGAAGCCAGGCGGCAGCCCGGAGGATAGACGATTGGCGAAGGCGACCACAAGTCCGCAGACCAATGCCGAAGCCGGCGCGAACACTGGCCCAACAGAAGCGATACCCTCAGTCGAGAACAGCGAGGCGTTGAAGGCGCCAAGTTCGTAAGCATTTTTCATCACGATGGATAGTTGCTCCTGATACGGACAATGCATGATGCGCTTCAAAACTGATATCTGACAGAAATATGTAAGATCATGCCGGGAGAAGAAGTCGTTGTAGACGTCCATGGCGATGGAAGGAACGGCGACCATCCGGAAATTGACAACGGAGAAATACAGCGCGCCGTACGACCCGAACGGAATGATCAACGCGAGGCCCCCAAGTATCGGTGCGAGCAGCGTTAAGATGACGGTCATTCTAGCATCGAAAGTCCTTGAGAGTGCGAGCATGACCACAAGCCAGACTGGCGTAAACAGTGAGATCTTGGTTAGCGTAATCGGATAGAAGAACAGCAACAGGACCAGAACGGCGGCGGCACGCCATCGCGCCTGACGTGCCACAAATGCGGCAAACGCGAACGGCAACATCACGCCCGAAACGATTGAAACCAGGTAATTCAGGAGCGCGGGATTGTCGAATTTTTCGCGGTAGTTGTAGATCTCTGCAAGAGCGACGAACCGGAAATTGTAGATCGAGCCGATCATGATAGTTGCAATACCCAGAACCAAAATTGACGACAGCAGCCGATCAAACGACGCCGGCGTTAGCGAATATATCTGGCGGACCGGCGAGGTGATGCAAAGAGCGGGAAACAGAAATGCGACCGCTGACGCTGCGGCGGATAATCCGGCCCATCGATGATCGTAATTGAGGTCTGAGAAGCAATTGATCCAAAGGTAGCCGACAATCATCGTGTAAAAATAGAACCCGACGAAATAGCCGAAGCTGAATTCGGCGAATACAAACAGCAACGAAACAAGCGCGAATCCCGCGACAACCGCGACGGCAACATACCATCGAGCCTGGTCAAAGAAGACGTGAAAACTTGAAGGGGAAAAGCCGCGCGGAAAACTGTATCCTGCAACATAGATGAGCGATACGCAGCAGACGACGACGTGAACGAAAATCAACAGTCCAAGTCTAAGACGTTTTTGAGCGGGAGGATAATTGCGAGGCATATTATTGGTCGCACATGCTTGGCCGAAAACTGTTGCAGGCCAGATAACTCAACCACCGAAAACGCACAACGGACAATCGAAGACGGAAGGGGCAGGTGGCCTCCTGCGCGGGTGACGCTGCCTCGATGCTGAGGTCTCTTGAAATAGAAACCTCGGCAACGGCTAAAACGGTCCTAAGCGCCTTGATTTACGGTGGCTTTCGTTAATAGAACATGGTTCGCGATCGAATTGGCGGACGAAAAAGGAAGTTCAATGGTAAGATTCGGCCTGCTCGGATGTGGACGCATCGCGAAGCGCCATTCCGAGTTGTTGGGCGGTGATCGCATCGAGGGGGCCGGTCTGGTTGCTGTCTGCGATCCGATCCGAAATCGGGCGGATGCCATTGGATCGAAATTCGACGTTCCAGTGCATTACCATATCGATGACTTTCTCGCACGAAAAGACATCGATGCCGTTGCCGTCTTGACCCCCAGCGGCATGCACCCGCAACATGTCATCGCCTGCGCCAGAGCAGGCAAACACGTGGTCCTTGAAAAGCCAATGGCACTGCGGCTTCAGGATGCCGACGACATGATCCAGGCGTGTGATGAAGCCGGCGTCAAGCTGTTCATTGTCAAGCAGAATCGCTTCAACGTGCCTGTGGTCAAGGCGCGCGAGGCGCTGGAGGCAGGTCGGTTCGGGCGTCTATTTCTTGGAACGGTCCGAGTGCGCTGGTGTCGCGATCAGGCCTATTACGATCAGGACGACTGGCGCGGCACATGGGCCTACGACGGCGGCGTACTCACCAACCAGGCCAGTCATCACGTCGACATGCTTGAGTGGTTTTTTGGCGATGTGATCAGCGTTCATGCGCGAGCAATCACCGCTCTTGCGAAAATCGAGACCGAAGACACTGCTGTCGCCACACTTAAATTTCGAAACGGCGCGCTGGGAATTATCGAGGCAACCACGGCCGCGCGCCCCACCGACCTTGAAGGGTCGCTCTCTATTCTGGGCGAGAAGGGCACAGTTGAGATCGCTGGGTTCGCGGTCAATCAGATCAGGCAGTGGCGGTTTGTCGACGAGCTTGAGTCGGACAAGGACGTGATAGAGAAATTTTCTGTCAATCCGCCGAACGTTTACGGATTTGGTCATCAAGCCTATTATCAGCACGTGATCGATTGCCTGATCAATCAGCGCGCGGCGCTGGTAGACGGCCTTGAGGGACGCAAGAGTTTGGAACTGATTTCCGCTCTTTACGAGTCGATCGAGACGGGTCAGGAAGTCACGCTGCGCTTCACGCCGAGATTGAGCCGGCTCGGTGTGGCATCATGAATCCACCGAAACTGCATCAGGCTGGAATGCGCGACGTGGAATGCGGCGAGCGGGTTACGGTTGTAGAACCGTGCAATCTCTACGGCTGCAAAATCGGCGACGATTGCTTCGTCGGGCCGTTTACCGAAATTCAGAAGGGCGCGGTTGTCGGTGCGCGCAGCCGAGTACAATCCCACAGTTTCATCTGTGAACTGGTAACGATAGGCGAGGATTGCTTCGTCGGCCATGGCGTGATGTTCATCAATGACACTTTTTCGACCGGTGGTCCGGCTGGACGGAAGGAGCTTTGGCGCGAAACCGTGATCGGCAATCGGGTTTCGATCGGCTCCAATGCCACGATCCTGCCAGTGCGCATCGCCGATGATGTCGTGATCGGCGCCGGCTCGGTCGTGACCGCGGATATAACGGCTGCGGGCACCTACGCCGGAAATCCGGCGCGCCGGCTCGCGCCGCGAAAATAAGGGACGCAACGGATGGCCGTACCGTTTGCGGATCTGCAGCTTCAGTATCAAACGATCAAAAGCGAGATCGATGCCGCTATCTCGGCCGTCATCCGAGACAACGCGTTCATCCGCGGGCCTTACGTCGATGCATTCGAGCGGAAATTTGCCGATGTGGTGGACCTTAAGCATTGTGTGTCCTGCGCCAACGGAACTGACGCCCTCTACTTGGCGATGGCAGCGCTCAAGGTTAAACCCGGAGACGAGGTAATCACGAGCGCCCACACCTGGATCAGCACATCTGCGATGATTACACACGCCGGTGCCACGGTTGTTTTCGCCGATACCGACGAAAGCACATTCACCATCGATCCGGCGGCAATTGAAAACGCAATTACCCCGCGCACGGTGGGCATCATACCGGTTCATCTTTACGGGCAGCCGGCGGACATGGACCCGATCATGGCGATCGCGCGCAAGCACAAATTATGGGTGATCGAGGATTGCGCCCAGGCTCATCTGGCGCGCTACAAGGGACGGCAGATTGGCACGTTTGGAGACGCCGCTACCTATTCGTTCTATCCCGGCAAGAACCTTGGTGCGATGGGCGACGCCGGTGCCGTCGTCAGCAACGACGCCGCGCTTGCCGAGCACGCGGCGATGCTGGCGCGGCATGGAGGTGTCGTGAAGCACCAGCATTCCATCGAAGGCATCAATAGCCGGCTCGATGGCATGCAGGCTGCGATCCTTTCGGCCAAATTGCCGCATTTGCCCGATTGGACCACCTCGCGACAGGATGCCGCAAAGATTTACGACACCGGGTTAAATCAAATCGAAGATGTAGTCGTGCCCGCGGTCGCCGCCGATCGGACGCACGTTTATCATCTCTATACCATCAAGCACCCGCGCCGCGACGCCCTGGCCGCGCACCTGAGTTCGCACGGAGTTCAGACCGCTATCAATTATCCGCTCGCGTTGCCGTTTGTTCCTGCGTACAGCCGGTTCGGTCATCGCCCCGAGGAATTTCCCAACGCATATCGCGACCAGAGCAAGATATTGTCGCTGCCAATGTTCGCCGAGATCACGCCAGAACAGCAGCGTACGGTGATCGATCTTGTTCGCGCGTTCTAGCGGCTGATTATTTGATTAATCCAAAACCGGTTTATCGAGATCACTTAAGACCTGGGATGGTCGAGCGGAGCCATCAAAGCGCCGTTCGCGCATCGGCAATGACCTTGCCATCGTTCGGCAGATTTCCCGGGGTGACGAGATCGACGCCGCCCTGCAGTTTTGTCACCGCCCGGAGCGTCGCTGCGATTTCGCTTCGAAGCGCCTCGGTGGGCGAGCCGCATTCCGCCTTCAGCGTCATCGCATCCGCCTCGCCTTCGCGTGTCACTACGAGACGTAGCCTCCCCAGCTCGGGATGGCGCCTGGCGATTTCCGCGATCTGCTCGGGCCGCACGAACATGCCTTTCACTTTGGTGGTCTGGTCGGCGCGGCCCATCCAGCCCTTGATTCGCATGTTGGTGCGTCCGCAGGGACTTGCACCCGGCAGGACCGCCGTGAGGTCGCCGATCGCAAGCCGGATCCAGGGGTGATCGGGATCGAGCGAGGTGACCACGATCTCGCCAACGTCGCCATCGGCTACCGGCTCGCCCGTGCCGGGCCGCACGATCTCCAGGATCAGGTCCTCATTGACAACCATGCCTTCGCGCGCCTGACTTTCGTAGGCAATCAGGCCGAGATCGGCAGTGCCGAACGATTGATAGGCCTCGATGCCGCGTGATTTTATCTCTTCCTGCAACGATTTTGGAAATGCTGCACCCGATACCAGTGCGCGTTTGATCGAGGAGCTATCTCGACCTGCGCTCGCGCCCGCATCGAGCAGTATTTTGAGAAAATCCGGTGTGCCGCTGTAGCCGACAGGGCGATAGGCCTCGATCAACTCGAACTGGGCGTCGGTGTTGCCGGGACCGGCCGGTATGACGGCGCAACCGAGCGCCCGCGCCGAAGCATCGAAGATGAAGCCACCGGGGGTCAAATGATAGCTGAAGGTATTCAGGATCACGTCGCGCGGCCGAAAACCGGCCGCGAAAAGCGCACGCGCGCCGCGCCAAGGGTCGGCGTGCACGGGCTCGGGCTCGAAGATCGGACCCGGGGATGTAAACAGCCGCCCGAACGACCCAGGAGCGCCTTCGACGAAGCCGCCGAACGGCGGGGCGGCTTTGTGCAGGGCAGGGAGGTCGGCCTTACGCAGTAGCGGCAGCCCTGCCAGCGCCGCGCGGCTGGTGATATCGCCGGGATCGATGCCCCTCAGGCGCTCGGCATAGGCCGGCGCTGCCATTGCCCTTCGCAGCACGCCATGGAGACGCGAGAACAGCTCCGCCTCGCGGTCGGCCGGTGCGCGGGTTTCGAGAGCGTCGTAGTAGTCGGTCATCTCTTTATCACCGTCGCGTGCGGGAGTGCCTTCCC
>Ga0126310_10000824_pt1 | contig 11348 bp, 5 predicted proteins | sample Plot60_FD_92540 | JGI IMG/M metagenome (GOLD analysis project Ga0126310, IMG submission 92540) | Serpentine soil microbial communities from UC McLaughlin Reserve, CA, USA - Plot60 | ecosystem: Environmental > Terrestrial > Soil > Grasslands | place: USA: UC McLaughlin Reserve, Lake County... | reverse complement strand
TCGCGGCCATCGCCCGCAAAGCCGACGACCTCCATATCGTCCTGAGCGTTGACGATCATCTTCAAGCCCTCGCGGACTGTCTCGTGATCGTCCGCGAGCATGACGCGCAGCTTGCTCATTTCGCCCCCTCCGCTTCTTCCTCGACAAACTGAACCGGGACGCGCGCAAAGATGGCGGTGCCTGCGTTCGGCTTCGATTCGATCTGAAGTGTTCCGCCGATCAGGGCGGCGCGCTCGCGCATCCCAATCAGCCCCATGCCCTTGTCGCCGTCGTCGCCGCCCATAGCCTTATTCAGGTTGAAGCCGACGCCATCATCTTCGACGATCAGCACTACCTGACTGTCACGCCGTTCAAGCAGCACATCCACGTGCTTGGCGTGTGCATACTTCATCGTGTTGTTGAGCGCCTCCTGCATGATGCGATAGAGGTTCGTTTCCGTCTCGGGCGAAAGCCGTTCCTTATCCAGGCCGGTCGTGTGAAACTGCGCCTCCGTCCCGGAATGTTCCGACCACTGATGGACGAAGGTACCCATCGCTTCCGCCAGGCCGATGTCGTCGAGGGCGGCTGGTCTGAGTTCCCACGCAAGGAAATCCACGTCCGCGTCGAGCCGCTCCGCAATTGTTTTAGTCTGCTCCAGTTTCTGGCGTAGCTCTCCGTCTCCGCTGTATGCCTGATCGAGGGCCGCGAGATTAAGCCGGAGCGCAGTCATTTGCTGGCCGACCTGATCGTGTATATCGCGGGCGATGCGGCGGCGCTCGTCCTCTTGTGCACGCACGATCTTGCGGAGCAGGCCGACCCGGCCCCTTTCTGTCTGTATGCGCTCAAGGATTTCATCGCGCAGCGATTCGTTGGCTTTCGCCAGCTCGAACGTCCGCTCCCGGACCCGCACCTCCAATTCGTCGTTCGTGCGACGCAGCTCTTCCTCGGTGTGCCGTTGCTGCGTCAAGTCGCGCGCAATCTTAACGTAACCTGTTACCGTGCCGTTGCGGTCGTGCAACGGCGACAACACGCCGCTCACGTAGAAGCGCGTGCCGTCTTTACGTAAATGCCAGCGTTCGTCCGCCGCGCGTCCCATTTCGCGCGCCGTCTCCATCTCTTTCAAGGGCATGTCGCGCTGGCGGTCTTCCGATGTAAAAATGATCGCGAAGTGTTTACCGGCGACTTCCTCCGCTGTATAGCCGAACAAGTGCTCCGCGCCGGAGTTCCACATTTCGATGTGCCCGTCCGCGTCCAGCACCATGATGGCGTAGTCCTCTACGCTCCCCATCATCAACCGGAGGCGCGCATCCGATTCGCTAAACACTTTCTCGGCACGCTTGCGTTCGGTGATGTCGACGGCCATGCCGACGATGAAGCGGCGGCCGTCTTTCAAAGTTCCGGGCGACGAAGCGCTGAAAGTCCAATAGCGCAGGTTGCCGTCGCGCGTGCGAACCGGGAACTCGATGTTGACCGTGCGCCGGTGCTCACTGAGCAATTTTTGCAGCTGATTGCGCACCTCTTCAGCCCCTTCGCTGTAGGCGCGCGCCAGCCAGGCGTCAAAGGTCGGCACGTCTGCCATGGTGTAGCCGGTCAGCTCTGTCCACATCCGGCTAATCTGTAACACCTCACCGTCTTCGGCGTACATGATTACGGGTATTGGAGCGTCCTCGAGAGCCCGCCGGAACTGCTCCTTACTCTCGAGCGTTGCGTGCTCCGCGCGGTCGCGCTCGGTGATGTCCGTGAAGGCGAGGACTACGCCGTCGATGCGGTCGTCGGTCGTGCGGTAGGGAGAAATTTGCATCAGGAAGGCAAGACCGTCCTTCGTGTGCACCGTGCGCTCGACGGGCTGAAGCCTTTCGAGCACACTCTCGGCGTCGTCAATTAACCGATCGTAGTCGAGTTTGCTCGTAATGTCCGAAAGCCCGCGCCCCACGTCGGCGGCAATGAGATTGAAGATGTCGCGGACGCGTGGCGTGAAGAGCTTAACTTGTAACTCGCGGTTGAGGAAGACCGTGCCGATCCGGGTCGAGTTCATCAAATTTCTGAGGTCGTCGTTGCTGTGGCCCAGCTCATCGATCTTGATCTTCAATTCCTGGTTGACGCTTGTCAGCTCCTCGTTGATCGACTGCAACTCCTCCTTCGAGGTCTCCAGCTCCTCGGCGGCCGAGCGCATCTCCTCGTTCATCGCCTGCAACTCTTCGTTCGAGGCCTTGAGCTCCTCGCGCTGTAGCTCGTGCTGCTCGATAGTCGCACGCAATTGCGACTTGACCTCCAGCAACTCTTCTTCGAGGCGGCGCGCTAACGGCTCGTCTTCGTCCGTGACTGCACTCGCCTTCCGCTGCTCATCCGGGGTGGGTTCGTCCGCCTGCTCGAACAGGATCAGGAAGAAGCCTCGCGCCCTATCCTCTTCGCTCAAAACAGGCCTGACGCGCACAGTGATGAATTTCGTCTCGTCGCCGACTGGAATGCGGATGCCATGCGACTCCACGTCGGCCTTCTTGTGCGCCGCCTGATAGAGCGCGGCGCGCAACTCGAGACGCAGTTCCGGGCGGACGAGCGTCAGCAGGTTACTTGACAGCTCGCCGCCCTGAACCTGCATGAATCTGCCGGCGCTCTCAGAGATGTGCAGGAGGTTGTAGTCTTCGTCGACGACGACAGAGGGCGGTGCGTAGCGTTCCAGCAGGCGCTGGTGCAGTTGTGCGTGGGTAGAACGCTGCGCCGGTTGCGAAGCCCGCACGTGCCGCATCTCCGGCAACTTTCCGAGTCGCGTGACGAGCCCGCCGTCCGGGACGGGAAAGATCATGCGCGTCTCAATGGCGCGGCCCTGATAGATGCGGTGCTCCTTGTCCACAGCGGAGAAGAGATCGCCGGAACCGTCAATCGATTCGGACGCGCCGAGCATCATGTAACCGCCGGCATTTAGGGCGAAGTGCAGCACGTCCATCACGCGCCGCTGCGCGGTGCGGTTGAAATAGATGAGTAAGTTACGGCACGTCGCCAGATCGAGGTGCGCAAACGGCGGGTCTTTGATGATGTTATGGACGGCGAAAAGTACCCGCTCCCTGAGCTCGCGCCGCACGCGATAGCCCTCTCCGTCGGCCGCGAAGTGGCGGCTCAGGCGTTCGGGCGGCACGTCCGCCGCGTCATTGATCGTGTAGTAGCCATCGCGCGCTATGGCGATGGCGTCCTCGTCTATGTCCGTAGCGAAGACCTGTATCTGCGGCGGGTTGGCGAGCGTCGCGGCGTAATCGGCGAGCATCATCGTCAGCGTGTAAGCTTCTTCACCCGTGGCACAGCCCGTCACCCAAACTCTCACCTGATCGTCAGCAGTCTTGCCCTCAAACAACTTCGGGACGATGTCGCGCTCCAAAGCCGCGAATGCCTCCGCGTCGCGGAAGAAGTTAGTCACGCTAATCAGTAAATCTTTCAGGAGCGCGGTAGCCTCGACCGGGTTATCGTGCATGAACTGCGAGTAGGCGATAAGGTCTGGTAGCTCCTGGACGCCGATGCGCCGGGCGATGCGGCGCATAACGGTCGGGCGTTTGTAGTTGGAAAAATCGTGCCCGGTCCGGACCCTGAGCTGAGCCAAAACGTCAGTCAGAGCGTTCAACTCCCCGTGCCTCGGCTCCTGTGGCGGGTCGGGCACGCCGACACGTTTAAGCTGGTCACGATAAGCAAGGATCTGCGCGGATATCTGCGCCACAGGCAGGATGTAGTCCACCAGACCCGTGGCCAGAGAGTGGCGAGGCATGTCCTGGTACTCGGCCTCTCGCGGATCCTGCACGATACAGAGACCGCCCATCTCCTTGACCCGCTTCATTCCCATCGAGCCGTTCGCACCCGTACCCGAAAGCACGACCGAAACGGCGCGGTGGCCGTGAGATTGGGCGAGGGTACGGAAGAAGATGTCGACTGGAGCGCGTCGCACTTCGCTGCTCGTAATGTCCGAGACGTCGATGTGTCCGTCCCTGATTTCCAGGCTTTTGTTTGGTGGGATCACGTAAACGTGATCGGGTTCGACGCGGACGCGTTGTTCGACCTTGGTGACCGGAAGCAGCGACGCGCTTTGGAGCACCTCCGCAAGTTGGCTGTCGTGATCCGGCGAGAGGTGCAGGATCACAACGTAGGCCATCCCGGTACGATCGGGCACGTGCGAGAAGAAATTCCTCAGGGCCTGTATTCCACCGGCAGACGCGCCGATGCCGACCACCAGAAAATTTCCATCCCCGTCGGGCTCGATAACTTCCACACTCAAGGGATTCTTATTAAAAGTTTCACTCATGTCCGAACTCTTTACTAGCCTTTCGAGTCACGGTCGCGTTTATATCGCTCAGTTTTGTATCAGATTAAAATTCGACGACGTTACGCCGAACGCGTTCGCTAATCCAGCGCAGGTTACGCCGCCTTCGGCGTTATGTCCTCCGATTCAAACTCCACCAGTACTAAGCTTTTGATTAAGGGCGATTCTACTGCCGGATGTGCTATAAGTGTATTCTATTTTCCCCTTTACCGGAACTCGTCAAAGCCGCCTCGGGCGCGTGGAGCATCAATGCCGAAAGACATTATCGTGGTGGGGACTTCCGCCGGCGGCATCGAGGCTTTGCGCGTGCTGGTCGGCGCACTGCCTGCGGATCTAGCGGCGCCGGTCTTCATCGTGCTGCACACCGCGCCGGATGCACCCGGCATGCTGGCGGACATACTTGACCGCTTCAGCAGGCTGCCCGTGAAGATGGCCACGGAGGGTGAGCGGATTCGACCCGGTAGAATTTACGTCGCCCCGCCTGACCGGCACCTGCTTCTCGAGCCTAACCGTGTCCGCGTCACGCGCGGGCCGAAGGAGAACCGCTTCAGACCTGCCGTTGATCCACTCTTCCGCTCGGCAGCGCAAACCTATGGTCCGCGCGTCATCGGCGTCATCCTGACGGGCTATCTGGACGACGGCACGGCCGGCCTCTGGACGGTGAAACAGCTTGGCGGCACGGCGATCGTCCAGGACCCGTCCGACGCCCTCGTGCCCTTCATGCCTCGAAATGCATTGGCCCACGTGAGCGTTGATTATTGCCTCCCGCTCGATGAGATCGCGCCGCTCCTGGTTCGACTGACCACCGAAGCGGCGGAAGAGGAAGGAGCTTATCAAGTGCCGAAAGAAGTCGAGATTGAAGTCAACATCGCGAAAGAGCAGAAGGCGCTTGACGCAGGCGTGCTACAACTCGGCGAGCCGTCGAATTATGCCTGTCCCGAATGTCACGGCGTGCTCCTGCAAATGAAAGAGGGCACGCTCTTCCGCTTCCGCTGTCACACGGGCCACGCTTATTCGGTAGAGAGCCTGCTGTCGGACCTCACGGAGAAGATGGATGACGCACTCTGGAATTCCATTCGTGCTTTCGAGGAGGGCGAGTTGTTCATGCGACATATGGCCGAACATCTGGGCAACGGCGAGAATAGCCCATCGGCCGAAGCGTTTCTCAAACGCGCCGAGGACGCGAAACGACGAGCCGATGTGATAAGGCATGTCGCGACCAACGGAGGAGGGTCGCAGCCCGACGGCAAAACAGAGTAAGGCCTCTCGATTCGATACCGGGATGCACGGGCCAGAGGAAGACTATAAGGGTGATTGCCATTTCCTGGCGGGCGATTTCGGAACTGCCTGGCTCTTATTGGACTTCAACTCTTTTGCAAGCATCGCCCCTGCGAATTGCAGTTTCAGCAGAAGCCGCAGTGATGGCTCACGAACACTGCTCACGATTTGATCTGCACGAAACCAATCAGTTGTAGCAAGCCCCGACAGAGTCGGATTGATCCTTACTTCACTAAGACTCGACGGCACTACGCCCAGTCTCGTTTGCGTTTCTCCAATCCTGGCTTCCAGCCCAAACGCAACTGGCGACCTGGTTGGCGCAGGGTCTTTCGGCTTGGACGAATTAGCGTACTTTGCTGCGACGGACAACGTTTCAAATGCTCTGCGTGTGTCATCCTTTACGAGCATCGCAGTTGCGAGTAGCGCCAGTTCCGCTTTATAAGGAGTCGGGGAGGATGCGTCCAACGCTTTGAGCGCCTGACTGATCGACTCAAAACCTGATACCTTGTCCTGTCTGGCGGCGACTGATGCCACGGCAAGCAAGGCCCAGGCTCGCGTTTCTTCGGAGGCAAGGGAGCCGGTAAGTTGTTGAGCCTCGAGAATCTTTTTCTGTTGGACCAGCGCGTTCACGCGAGCAATCGTCAAAAGGTCTGTGTAAGCTGATTTCACCTCCGTGTCGCTAAACCCGCTAATGGCGTCGGCAGCCAAATCAAAGCCTTTGTCAGAGCCTTCCGACTGGTTCCGCAATAGTTCTGAGACCAGGCGAATCAGCCTTTGATCACGCCTCTCAGCAACTGCATCCTTTAGAATGTCGTTAAGTCTCTCCTTCGGGTCTGAGAGCGTTTCCGCCTGAGAACCTTGTATTAGCCACCTCGTTTTTTCAGGAACTAAAGGGGCCACTTGGTCCAACAGCAAATCAAACTCAAGTAACTGGTCCGGTGCATACTGCGAAATGAGATAGCGTATATTTCCCGAGAAGGCACTAAATACACTGGTAATGTAATACGGATCGATCCCCGGCTCTTTGGCAACCATTGCCCAAGTCTGAAGCGAACGCATCAAAAAGCCGGCAAATGCATTTTTTGCCGCTTGCGGCATGTGTCTATCAACCAACCCGACGGTGGAGGCGTAGGTGAGACTAGAGGGATCAAGCGTGACATTCGTTGCCAACACCTGACTGATGTTATTTTCAAGCCTGTCAAGGAACGCGCGATTTCCGTTCTGAATCAGTCTTTCAACAATCTCAAATAAGACGCTTGAGACAGTTCCACCCTGAAGACTCTGAACTAATAGCCGCAAGGCTCTCTCGGGTTCGACGTCAATAAGGGAAAATGCAACTTTAGCAGCCTGGTCTGCAGCCGTTCTTCGATCATTGAAATAAGCACGCCATGAACCGCTCTTGAAGTTTAAAGCTGTTGCGTTGTTGCTGGCGGTTGATTCTTCTAAAGATCGAAACTCTTTCTGTCGAACGAGAGCCGTTTCAGAATCCACAAGGGCATAAACCATCAAAGCTTCATTGCGCAAAGTTGCCGCCGTGTTTCGTTGACGCCAACTCGCTGTGTCTGCGAAACCCCACTCCTTTAAGTCCCGCAAGACGACTTCAAGCAGGCGAACCGCTTCCTCCTTTTTTGCCGGTTGCAGAATCTTTGCCGCGTCAATCAACAGTTTGACTCTTTCCGCAATGTCCGGCAGTTTGCTGGCCTCTCCGGCTATCTCTGTAATCGACGTAATCGCGAGAGCGTAGTAGTCGTAATCGACAGGAGGAATTGTTTTCTGAGCTTGACACCAGGGTTGCGGGCAGCAAAGAACGAACGAAATCACAATTACTAACGAACGGATCTTGGTAGTTCGCATGCCTTTTCCCTTAAGTCCTCGGAGCGCGTTGAAACCGAAACGCCTTCAACGCGCTAAAGGAACTGGTTCTAGTCTGACAGAGGATATGCGCACTTGTTAGCGCACTTATTGTAGTTGTTTGTACATCCGGTGACACAGCTCTGATTGTATCCACAATCATTGCGGCAACTTATCTCTGTTCTTTGGCAGCCCTCCAAACACGGATTTCCGGCTTCTTCAGCGAGAGCTTTTATCGAACTCGAGTTGTGAACGGTCGCAATGACAAGCAAGATGAAAAGCGCGAGGAATCTTAGAGTGAGACGCATCGGAGTAGCCTTTCTGTGAAGGCTGCGGGTATAGCGCAGTCAGGTTGAGTACGAATGAAAAGCAAAGGTGCTCGGGTTAGCCTTTACATTTCGTGAAGAAGGTCGACCGCTTCGACTGAGTTGTCGAGAGGCGGGATGCTATGACAACCGACAAGTGTTGTCAAAACATTTTGGAGGGTGATCGGGTCCGGCGAAAAGCATATCGTGGGAGTCGTTGTTAAGCCGGATCACAACAGCCCGCACTTTGCTGGTCGAGCCGGAGCAGGCGTTTTATGGACGAAAACAAAGAGCGCATCAGCGGTGAATTCGCACAGCTCAAAACTCAAATTGTTCAGTACATGCGGGAGCGTAAGGAGCACGAAGCAACTCTTGCATTTGCCGAGCAGTTGCGGCGCCCGTCGACGATCCAGCTAAATCTCACTGCTCCTGAGTCTCCCGCGTTCACGAGTGCAACAGACGATCAACCGGTGAAGGGAACCGCGAACGCGTTAGTCACGATCGTTGAGTTTACGGAGTTCGAATGACCGAGTTGCGCGCCGCAACATCCGGTAATGGACCGGATCGTGAGCGAGTTTGGCGATCGGGTGCGGCTCGTTGTGCGTGACTTCCCGCTTTCGCAGCACGCGAATGCGCACAAGGCTGCTGAAGTTGCCAGGCCGCACGTGAGCAGAGGTAAGTACTGGGAATACGTCAGCGTACTGTCCCTAATCAGTCTGCGCTTGGCACTGACAGGCTCAGCAGTACGCGAGTGAGCTTTGGTCTCGACCGTGCTCGGTTCGACGCATCTCTTAATAGCGGCAAGTTCGCGGAGAAGATCCAGCGCGACGTAGTAGATGGGCCAAGGCTAGCAATCAATGGCACGCCTACGATCTACATCAACGGCAAGCGCGTTGCCGACAACTCCTATGAAAGTCTCAAATCTGCGCTAGAGGCAGCTCTGAAACCAGAGGCAAGTCTAAGAATGCGAAACCAAGAGTAATCATTCGCGCCATAGCTGGAGTGCAGCGGATCGTTTGTGCATTCTGCAAAACTTGTAATAGGCGAAGTAGAGTCCAAGCGCCGCGTGATGTTGGCCCACTTCTTTGACAATGCGTTTGTCAGTCTCGTAAATCTTACGATTCTCCATTCGCACGGACAAGCTATGTCTTTCATCCGTGAGGTTCCAGCGCGTTGCATATCAGGGTTGCCGTGGATAGCTTGCTTTTTGAATCCCGTACACTTCGCCCGACGATAGCGCGTCTCATTCTCTGGATTGTTCACGTAGATCTTGATTACTTGCGCGAAACGATTTGATGCATTTCAAGCTATAGACCATCGCATCTGATAAGTCTTAAAGCCATCCGTTGAAACTTCGAGATTACCAGCCGTTGCATAGGCGAGCTTCTCAGTAACTGCGAACGTGTCTTCGTATCCACGTTGGCCCAAGTGCCACGCGAGGATAAACTTTGAATATCTTTCAATTGCTGTAAACGTCCAGCAATCTCCGATTTCTTTATCCTCGATCTGCTTGCCGGCCATAGTCCTACTTTTCGTGCCGATATATTGTCAGACCTCATCACATTGCACGTCTTGAACTTTCTGAGCGCAGATTAGTTTGAGCATGAGTGCTTCACACTTGCGGCCGGCAATGTTAAGTAGATCCAAGAGCGTCTCTCTGTGGACGCCAGTCAGTTTTTCAGTAGAGCGAGCAATCTTCGACGAAGTGAGACAGAATGGCGAGCGCCTTATCCTCTGGCGACGGTCATGTGGCCCAACATTTTACCTTTGATCACCAAAGGTTTTGCCACAGGAAAGGCCGCGATAACGCTGCTGGCCTTTTCGATCTTTGCCGAATCGTTTGGCTGGTTTTTTCGCATGTCGGGCAATTCATAGTAGCATCTCCTGGCAACACGATTATGCTTAGGCACGTGCGGTCACAGGACAACATTAAGGCGTTGGCCCTTTTTGTTGTTCTAGTATGTTTGCTTGACTCGTTATGAGGTGGGTGCTAGGTTTAGGCACCCAACAATGAAGCCCGGGGGCTCGATTTGGTCTCCTTAATCTGCCAGTAATTCCGCTATAATGCAACAGGAGGTTTCCCTATGGCTGTAGGACTACCAGAAAGTGAATGCCCTATGCCGATGGTTGGGTTTAGACCCTTTGGCCTTGTGGGGGAGTCTGCCACTAATAGGTTGCCATCGTCATACGCTGACATTGCTCAACGATTGCTCAAAGAAGTTGCGGAAGTGACAACGCAGGCAGCGAAAGCAAGGACTGTTGACGATTTCAAGGAACGTCGCAAAAGGCTTTACCCGGAATACCTCAGTTTAATGAAGGCTATTAGTAGTGTTGTTTTGGCAAAGATGGATCAATGTGATCGCACTGCATTGATGATCAATCTACAGCCAATCTTCGATGCGTCTTTTGAGGCACTCGAAGACGACATGGAGACACACGGAGCCCTATATTTTTCGGATGACGTTCTGAAGGAAATCATGTTTTCACTCGCAACGATTAAGAGTGCTTATTTGGCGGTGCCTCGCCTGCTGTCAGCACCAGTTGATGAAGCGAAATTGGATCAAGATAGGGAGCTTGGCGAGAATTTTAGCTTTTCCGTAACGTGGGCGCAGTTCCACTTTGAAGCACTCAAAGGTGCGATGAGGAAGAACCTCACCGTAGTACCCGAAGTGCTGCTAGAGTTAACTCAGGGTTTGCGTTCTTCCGTAATGGCCTACTCCTATATTAGGCAGGCTGTTGGCCTTCGCGGTCTGCTCGATGAGCGTTACTCCGAAGACTTAGGCCCGCTTGTTTGGGACGATGAGGACGAGGCATTAGCAAGCTCTGAATAGGGGATTCTAAGTTGCCTGCACGGCCCGAAAGAGGAGACATATTCTGGGCATCATTCCCCGCGTATCAAAGTACGGGCAGTGAACAGCGCGGTAATCGCCCTGTTCTCGTTGTTTCGGCTGATAAAATCAACCAGTCTGGAATGCCTATTTGCGTTGTAGTGCCACTCTCGACCCAGGTACATAAGGCGGCAAATAGGCAATTTCGTATTCTCATCCCAGAAAGCCAGAAGATACCCGAACCCGGAACTTCTGGATGTCCCGGTGACAGCGTTGCTTTAATCGAGCAGATTAGGAGTATTTCAACGGATCGATTAGATCCTCAGAGAGTAGCTAAGGTTAAACCTGCGGCAACTGCCGCTGTCGAGGCTGGAATAAAATACGTTCTGAGGCTATTCTGAATCCCACCTTGCTTTAGCCGCCTTCTGTGCCATCTCTTTTTGTCTCTTTGACGATAAGTTCCTGGCGAACATGCCCGCCTTCCGAGCCACGTTAATCCCTGACGCTACTTTCTGCCGGTTGCCTTCTTTCTTAGAGGCTTTGGGGTCGTGTTTAGCTATGATTCGATCCATAACTGAACGCGCAAAATCCAAAGGCTCGTGATGTTCGAGCGGTTTGTTCTTTCCGTACTCAAAGTCTAACACGTTTGGATCGGCGGGCAAAAAATTCTCAGCCAGCAACACAAGAATCCGGACACTAGCGACGTCTATTCGGGTTCCTCTGCCCAGAAAATCCACTCTGCGCCGTTTGCATGTTTCACTCTTGAACGGAGTAATCCTCGCTTCTCAAGCGAGGTGCGCGCGCTCC
>Ga0126310_10000823_pt1 | contig 11350 bp, 12 predicted proteins | sample Plot60_FD_92540 | JGI IMG/M metagenome (GOLD analysis project Ga0126310, IMG submission 92540) | Serpentine soil microbial communities from UC McLaughlin Reserve, CA, USA - Plot60 | ecosystem: Environmental > Terrestrial > Soil > Grasslands | place: USA: UC McLaughlin Reserve, Lake County... | reverse complement strand
GTAACAGGTGGTCGAGGTTGAGCTGCAGGCGGGGGCGGAGAAGGCGGAGCCGGTTTCTTCACCTTGATCCGTGGCCGCGCGGGGCGCGCCGGCCGCGCGGGCCGCCTCTGGGGCGCGCTGGCGGCGGGAGCGCTTGCCTCCGACGAGCCCGCGGAGGCCGAGGCCAGCTGCGCCGCAGACGATTGTTGTTCCGGCATTGACCGGGCAGGAGCTGCGTGCTGGGAATGGTTCGGCGAGGAATGGCCCGGCGCGGTCGCCTCGGCACCCACGCGCCGCTCCCGCTTGCTGGCTCGCGCGTGCATGGGGGTCGCCTGCGTCCGCGGCCGCAGCGGCGGCGCGAGCTGGGTCTGCTCGTAAGGGCGCCCGACAAAGACGTAGCGGATCGAATTGCGCTTCGACGTCAGCGCGGCATGCCAGATGTAACCGGAGGCCACGCCGCTCGAGACGAGGAGCACAAGCTGAAGCCCGATCCCGTACCGCCGCACGTGGGGAGTATCTCGCCCGCATCAGACGGAGCTTCCCGGCGCTCTCGCCGCCGTATCGACGACGTAACGGTTCTTCCCAGCGCGCTTCGCCGCGTAAAGGGCGTCGTCGGCGCGGTGAAGGAGCTCGTCCGTCGACTGGTCGGCTGTCGACTCGGCAACGCCGAAGCTCGCCGTCAGTCGTACCTCTACGCCGTCGGCCACGGGGATCGGCGAATTGGCGAGGGCGTCGCGCATCCGCGCAGCCACGACTGCCGCAGCTTCTGCCTTCGTTTGCGGCAGCAGGACGGCAAACTCTTCGCCTCCGAGTCGCGCGGCGACGTCGAAGTCCCGGACCTGCTCCCGCATCAGCTGCCCGAAGCACCTCAGGGCGCGGTCGCCGCCCTGGTGGCCGTAGTCGTCGTTGATCCGCTTGAAGTCGTCGAGGTCGGTCAAGACCACGGACAGAGGGGAGTCGAACATTCGCGCCCGGTCGAGCTCGGTCGTGAGCTCCTCGATGAAGCGGCGCCGGTTTACGAGGCTGGTCAGCTCGTCCGTGGTCGCCTGACGACGCACTTCTTCGTGCAGGCGAGCGTTGTCCAGCGCGATCCCTGCCTGGGTTGCCACCCATTCGGCGAGTTTCCGCGTCTCGACGTCGAAGCCGCCCCGGGGTGGATAGAGCAGGAGTCTGGTGTCGGCCTCAGAGGCGTCACTACCGAGGTCGAGAGTAAGAGGCCGGGCGCCGCGGCCCCCGGTCTCGCCGAACCACCCGACCTCGGCGTCGCCGTTGAGCATCTGCGCGCCGCGAGCTCCGGTGGCTTCGGTCACGACTTCGAGGATGAGCGGAACGAGCGCGCGAGGGTTGTGCGTGGCGGCGAGGGCGTCGCCGACGAGCGCGATCGCCTCCCTCGCATCCTGCGCCGCTGGATGCGATCGCCGACGCTCGTGGCGCAGGTTGGTCGACGGCAGGCGAGGCCCGGGGCCTCTGACGGTCCTGAAGACCGACACCAGCAGAGCGAGCGTCAGCAGCGACACGACAGTCGCGAGTGCGATCAGGAGCACGTGCGATGCAGTATCGGGCCGGCAGCGGTCATGCGGTTGGAGCGGCGGGGTTCGAGGGTCGCTTGCTTTGCCGGCACGTTAACGCCGGCGCGGGATGGCGGCGCGGTGGGCGAAAGCGCTCAGCTCGGAGTGCGAAGCTCGATCGATTGGAGCCCACTGAGGTCGAGCCACGTCCGGCCCGGGCCGCGGACGACTCGCATCAGCACGGCCTTGCAATGAGCGCAGCGGACGACTGTGCCGGGTGCGTCCATGTACACCTCGAGCCGCGCCACGACGTCGGGCGTGCCGCACGTCCGGCACACCCCGGTCGCGGTTGTCATCTCGACGCCGAACAGCTCGAGCATCAAACCTCCGATCGCGTTGCCATCGAGTCGCCGCTCGTCAGCCACCGGTTGCTCCGAAACGTTCGGTCCTGATCGACAGGGACTCGTAGCCGAGCGCGACCAGCCCATCGGCCGCTGCATCGACGAAACGGGTCGAGCCGCAGACGAAGACGTGCGGCCGCTCGGCGGCCGGCCACGCGACCTCGCGCAGAAGCTCGCCGTCGATGCGCCGTGTGTAGCCGGTCCAGCCCGGGGGCTGGGCACGCGTCAGCGTGTGAAAGACCTCGAGCTTGTCGGCGCTGCGCGCCTCGAGCTCCTCGCGGTAGATCACGTCCTCGAGCGTCCGCGACGAGTAGAGGAGGCGGATCGGTGTCGGGCCGGAGGCAGAGCGGATCATCGCCATCAGCGGCACCACACCGGAGCCGCCGCCCACCAGGAAGAGCGGCCGGCCGTCGTCCTCCCAGACGAAGTAGCCGCCGATCGGGCCGCGCACCTCGAAGCCGTCGCCCTCACGGGCCTCGTCGACCAGGTAGGGGGAGACTTCGCCGTCGACCAGCCGCTCGACGGTGATCGCGAGCGGCTCGCCGGTTGCGGACGCAATCGAGTAGCTGCGCTCCGCCTGGTAACCATCCTCCGCGGTCAGGCGCACGTCGAGGTGTTGCCCTGCGCGGTGACCCGGCCAGCCGTGCGCGTCGAGCAGCAGCGTCCGCACCCGCGGCGTTTCCTCGATCGTGCCCGTCACCTCGGTGACGAGCCAGCCTAATCGCCCCAGTACCGCTGCTCCTGCCACGGGTCGCCGAGCAGGTGATAGCCGTTGGACTCCCAGAAGCCGGGCTCGTCTTCGTCCTGCAGGCGGAAGCCGCGTACCCACTTCGCGCTCTTCCAGAAATAAAGGTGCGGAACGAGCAGCCGAGCGGGCCCTCCGTGTTCGGGCTCCAGCGGCTCGCCGTCGTAGTCGTAGGCGATCCAGGCCTTGCCGTCGGTGACGTGCTCGAGCGGCAAGTTCGTCGTGTAGCCGCCGTCGCAGAACGCGACGAGGTACGAGGCGTCATGGCCGACGTGCTCCAGGAGCGTGTCGAGCGAGACGCCTTCCCAGACCGTGTCGAGCTTCGACCACTTGGTGACGCAGTGGATGTCGACGGTCACGTCCTCGCGCGGCAACGCGCGGAACTCGTCCCAGGTCCACGTAACCGGGTCGGCGCCTCCTTCGATCGTGAACGTCCACTGCTCCAGCGGCGTATGCGGTGTCGGTCCCGCGGACAGCACCGGGAAGTCGTCGACCAGGTGCTGCCCGGGCGGAATCCGATCCGACGGGCCTTCGCTCCGCCGCCCGTGGAACCCACGTGAGATCAAGGGCACGGGAGCGACTCTCTCAGCTTGCGGCGAGACCCGCAACCGTCGAGGGAAGGCCTCCGAACGCGCCGATCTCCGCGAGCCGGCCGTCCGCGCCGACGTTCCAGCCGTGCACCCTCTGCGAGTCCGCGTCGAGCGCGTAGAGGAAGCGGCCGTTCGAGCTGATCGCTTCGTCGCGGATGCCCGCTTCACCGAGCCCCGTCGACGCTGCAACCGCCTCGACGAGCTCGAGCTCGCCGTCACGGCCGATCCCGTAGCTCGAGATCGTGCCGTCGCCGAAGTTGGTGACGTAGACGAAGCGGCCGTCCTTCGTGACGGCGGCCCAGCAGACCTCGCTGCGCGTGTCGCCGACCGAGCCGCTGACCGGCTTCAGCTCGCCGGGGCCGGCTACGGAGTACGACGACGCCGCGGCCTTGCCGATGTCGCCGCCGAACGCCTCGGTGACGACGAGCGCCCCGTCGTCAGTGAAATCGAACCCGTAGGGTGTCTGCCCGGCGGCCGGGATCGTCGTCGGCCCGTCCGCGTAACCCCGCTCGTCGACCGCGTAAGCGCTGATGCTGTTGGTGCCACGCTCGGTGACGACCAGCGTCTTGCCGTCCGGGCTGAAGGCGATCTGGGCGCCGTCGGCGCCTTCCTCGCTCAGCGGGCGCTTCGAGTCCGGGAGCGGCTCGAGCATTCCGTCGGCGATCGTGAAGCCGTCGATGCTCGCCGACCCGTTGTTCAGTACGTAGACGAGCTCAGCCTGCGCGGCGATGCTGGTCGGCCTCGAGCCGCCGGACGAAATCGTGTTCGCCCGCCGCAAGCCGCCCGGTTCGACCGCGAACAGCGTGATCTCGTTGCTGCCGGCGTTGACTACGAGGAGGCGCCCGTCTTCAGTCAGACGAACCGAGCTCTGGGACGGTAGGTGCGGCGTGCCGGTTCCGCGGCCACCGGTCTCGTAGGCGCACGCGTAGGTGAGCGAGCCGTCGGCCGCTCGGGCGTAGGCGACGACCTCATTCTTCGCCTCGTCGTTCGTCTGGAGGTAAACCGCTCCTGTTGCTTCCTTCTGCATTGCCACTCCCTTGCGACCCCTTGGCTTGTCGGGGTTCAGTCGCGTGAGGCGGAGGAGCGTTACAGGCGCGCTTGCAGAGCGTCGGCGGCCGCGGCGAGGTTCGGTCTCCCGCTCCCCTGGGTGGCGATCCAGGCCACTCCTTCGGGTCGCCAGACCGGCAATCCGACCTCGACCACGACGACCCGGGCGTTCTCGAGGAACCGCTCGACCGCATTGCGTTCCCACTCATGACGATGTGCGTCGCGGACGACGATCACCAGCGGGCGCCCGTCCGCCGCCGGGACCGCCACCGGCTCGGCCTCGTATTGGATGATCGTCTCTGACGCTTCGAGGAGGTCGCCGAGGCCGTGCCGCGCCTCGCCCGCGGCGATGGAAGCGGGCGGCCGAAGGTCGAAAATGAGCGGCGACCCCGAGATCCTGACGTCGCCCGCCACCTCGACCGCCCGCCTTGCGGCGTCGGCGCCGAGTTCTCGCCTGATTCCTTCGGCCGACGGGTTTCCTGCCCAGGCGGCGAGGTCGGCGACCCGACCCGCCGCTTGCTGCAGGCGCTCCTCGGCCAGCCGGCCGGACGCGACCGCTGCAACGATCGCTCCGTGAGTGGCCTCGACGACCCGGTCGTCGGTCTCTGCGCCGAGGCAGAGGGCGTCGGCGCCGGCCGCAAGTGCGCGGACGGCTCCCTCCTCGACTCCGACGCTCGCGCTGACGGCGCGCATCTCGAGCGCGTCGGTGATCGCCACACCGCCGAAGCCCAGCTGCTCGCGCAGGAGGTCCTGGAGGATGCGCGGACTCAGCGTCGCCTGCTCGTCGTCGAGCGCCGGCACCCGGACGTGCGCGGTCATGACCGAGCGGACGCCGGCGGCGATCGCCGCGCGAAAAGGCTCGAGCGCCTCGACCGGATCGCCTTCGACGACGGGAAGCTCGAGGTGCGAGTCCTGCGAGGTGTCTCCGTGACCAGGAAAATGCTTTGCGCAAGCGGCAACGCCCTGACGCTCGAGGCCGGTCACGAACGCCGCCACGTGACGCGAGACGAGCTCCGGCGTCGACCCGAACGAACGAACGCCGATCACCGGGTTGTCCGGGTTGGAGTTGACGTCTGCGACCGGCGCGAAGTCGAAGTTAATCCCGACCGTCGCCAGGTCGCCGGCGATCGAGGCTGCGACCTCCTCCGTCAGCGCGACGTCGTCGACGACTCCGAGAGCCCAGTTGCCGGGGTACGAGCTGCCCGTCTGGGCCTCGAGCCGGGTCACGTCGCCGCCTTCCTCGTCGGTGGCGACGAGCAGCTCTCCGCGCTCGGCGCGCAGAGACTTCGTCAGCGACGAAACCTGGCCGGGACTGTCGATGTTCCGCGCGAAGAGGACGACGCCGCCGAGGCCGCGCTCGAGCCGGCGCCGCAGCCAGTCCGGGGCGGTGGGGCCGTCGAAGCTCGCGAAGAGGCAGGCCGCGGCGGCGCGGTCGAGCTCGTCCGTCATCCCCTGACGGCGCCGGCGGTCAGGCCGAAGGCGATCCTGCGCTGGATCGCGACGAAGAAGATCACCACCGGGAGCGCTGTCAGGGTCGCTCCGGCCATCAAGGGGCCCCATGCCGTCCCGCGATCGGTGATGAAGCCGGCGAGCCACAGGGTCAAGGTCTGCTTGTCGCCGCTGTGGATGAGGACGGATGCCATCAGATACTCGTTCCAGGCCTGGATGAAGGCGAAGATCGAGGTCGCCACAAGTCCTGGGCCGATCAGCGGAAGGAGGATTCGAGCGAACGCTCCGAACCGAGTCGAGCCGTCGACCTGAGCCGCCTCCTCGAGCTCTCGAGGAACGCCGAGCATGAAGCCTCGTAGCGTCCAGACCGTGAACGGGAGCACGAAAGTCAGGTAGGTGACGATGACACCGCTGAGCTTGTCGACCTGGTTCGCCTTCGCGAGCACCAGGTAGATCGGGATGATCAGCGCGTTCAGCGGGACCATCTGCACCCCGATGATCAGGACGATGAACGACTTCCGTCCGTAGAAGCGGAATTTCGCGAGCGCGAGCGCTGCGAGAAACGCGAGGACGAGCGAAAAGGTGACGACGCAGCCGACGATGATCAGGCTGTTCTTGACGGAGTCCCAGAAATACGGCCTGTCGATCGCGGCGGAGAAGTTCGAAAGCGTCGGGTGTGTCGGGAACCAGACCGGCGTGTCCGCGAAGATGTCCGAGCCCGGCTTGAACGCGGTCGCGACCATCCAGTAGACGGGGAAGATCATCACGAGGAACACGACGACCCCGAGCGCGTCGATGCCCCAGCGGCGTGCGCGCTTCCGACCGCTCCGGCGCTTCAACGGCCTCAGGCCTGCGACCGGAGCTCCGGCGAGCGGGGAGCTCACTCGACGTCTCCGAGCTTGACCATCTGCCGGATGTAGAAGACGCTGATCAGCGCCATGATCGCGACCATCACGACGGCGATCGCCGAGCCGAGGCCGTACTCGCTGATCTTGAAAGCGCTGACGTAGGAGTAGACCGCCATCATGTAGTAGTCAGGCGAGGGCGTCCCGTTGGTGATGAGCCAGATCTGGTTGAAGACCTGGAAGTCCCAGATGATCGAGAGGCTGATCACGATCAGGTAGATGGGCTTCAGCAGCGGCAGGGTGATGTCGCGGAAGGCGCGCCAGCGCCCCGCGCCGTCGATCGCCGCCGCCTCGAGCAAGTCGCCCGAGACCTGGGTCAGGCCCGCGTACAGCGTGATCGCGACGAAGGGGATTGCGCCCCAGACGATCAGAGAGATGATCACGCCCCAGCCGCTCCAGGGATTCGCGAGCCAATCGTGGTGGTTGAAGTTCCCGACTCCGAGCTTCGTCAACGTCCAGTTGGCGACGCCGAACTCGAAGTCGATCATCCACGACCAGATGGAGACGGCGACGACGACCGGAGTCGCCCAGACGAAGATCAAGCCGGCGGTCAAGAGAAGCCGGATCCAGGAACTGAGCTCCGCAAGGAGTAGCGCGATCAGCGTGGCGAGCACGACGGTCAGCACGACACAGACGGCCGTGACTGCGACCGTCCTCAGAAGGGTGTGCCAGAACAGGCTGTCATGGAAGATCTGGGCGTAATTGGCGGTGCCGACTGCCTCTCCCTTGTGCCGCACCAGCTGGAAGAGGCCGTAGTGCTGGAACGAGAGCCGGACGAGGTAGTAGAGGGGGTAGGCGAGGACGGCTGCGATCACCGCCGACGCCGGCAGCAACAGCACGTACGGGGCGGAGGCACGTCGGAGGCGCCGCCCTAGTGGACGGCGCCTCCGCGGGAAAGGAGCAGCGACTGACGCTGCGGCAACCGGAGAGCGGGAGCTCATCGCGCGAGCATCCCGCTTCCGGTCAGGTAGTTCACGACTTCGCGTTCAGGATCTTGGTGATCGAGGCGCTGGCATCCGCGGTCGCCTTGGCCACGCTCTTGCGGTTCGTGAGGATCTTCGTGCACATGGTCTTGAGAATGTTTGCGTTCTCGACGTTGACCCAGTTCGCCGCGATCGGCACGAACCAGTTGTAGTTCGCCGCTCTCGCGAACGGCGCCAAGGCCGGAATCTTCGCGTTGACGCCCAGGAGCTTCGTCGTGTTGGGGACGTTGCCAGCCTTCGCGATCAGCGTCTCCGAGGCCGTGCCCGTGTAGGCCTTGATCCAGTCGGCAGCGAGCGACTTGTTGTGGCTCTGAGACGGGATGCCGACGTCGGACCCGCCGAGGAAGGTCGGCAGGTAACGGCCCTTGATGTGGCTCGGCATCGGGTAGGCGCCCATCTTCTTTGCAAACGACGGGTCCGCGCCCCCGCCCTTGGGGTTGTACACGTATGGCCATTCCCAGCCGTTGCCGATGAACGAGGCGGCCCGGCTCTTGGCGAACGGAATGCTCGGGTACGGATGCGCCTCGTCGTTCGTCTTGCTTGCCCGCGAGAACTTCAGCACCATGCCCTTGAAGGCGGTGAGGGCCTTGATCCCCCGCGGCGAGTTGAGCGTGCCCTTCCATTTACCGCCCTTGTTCGTCGCGATTTGGCCGCCGTAGTCGGCGACGAAGGACATGGCGACATACCAGTTCTGGCCGGGCTCGTAGAAAGCAGAGAAGTTCGAGTTCTTGCCGTACTTCTTCATCAGCTTCGAGTTGACGGCCAGGAACTTCGCGTACGTCTTCGGCGGCGAGCGGAAGCCGACGCTGCGGTAGAGGTCCTTGCGATAGATCACTGCGCGGGCGCCGGCGTAGTACGGGACGCAGTAGGTCTTGCCGCCGTACGTGCACGACTGCTTGAGGCCCGCCAGCCAGGTGCTCGAGTTCGGATAGTTCTTCGGCTTGATCGCCTGGAATGCCCCGGCGGCCATGTACTTGGCGGTCTGGCTGTTGCCGAGCTCGATCACGTCGGGCGTGTCACCCGCTGCAATCGAGGCATCGAACTTCTGCAGCACGCTGTCCCAGCTCTGGTACTGCACATTGACGCCGACGCCCGGGTGCTGCGCCTGGAACTGGCTGGTCGCATGCGAGACGGCGGCCGGCCAGCCGTTCTGCGCGTCGCTCATCAGCCAGACGGTGATGTTCGAGGCGGAGGCCTTGCCCGCCGATTTGTTGCCGCCCGACGCGGTCGAGACCACGACAGAGAGCGCGGCCGCGAGCGCAACAGCGGCGATGATGCGAGCTTTCATTGACGATCCCCCAGCTTTCGTGGTGAACCGCCCGCGCTGGTCATCCGCTCGTGGCGGTGCGGATGCTGCGTAAGGCGGCAGGAAATTGGTACATACCACTTCGCCACAATTGAGCACCCTCTCACAACGGAGGCGAGGATGTCAAGACCACTTTTCCGCTAGGAGGCCGCGACGCGCGGGATCCGGCTCGAGCGCACGTCTTTTGCTTCGGGCTGCGTGCTCAGGTCCGTCACGATCCTGTAGCGGTCGCCGCGGTAGACCGACCGGACGAACTCAACCACGTCGCCGCTCGAGTTACGGCTGACCCGCTCGAACAGGAATGCCGGCGAGTGCAGCGGCACGCCGAGCGCCTCGGACTCTTCTGCATCGGTCACTGTCGGCTCGATCGTCTGCACGCCGCCGGCGATCGATGTCGAGTAACGGCTCTGGAGGAGCTCGTAGAAGGAATGCTCCTGAAGGTCGGCGGCGGTCAGATCGGGGACGAGCGACTCGCGAACGTGCAGCGTCTCGATGGCCATCGTTTCTTGATCCGCCAGGCGGAGGCGCTTCGCGACCATCACGGGCTCGGACGGCGAGACGTGCAAGAGCCGCCCGAGCTGGGCCCCCGCAGAGACGACTTTCAGCTCCAGGGTGCGGCTGGCGGGACGCATTCCTCGCCGCTGCATGTCCTCCGTGAAGGAGGTCATCGTCAACTCCTGCGCGATCTTCGGCTCGCTGACGAACGTCCCGGACCCACGGCGACGGATCAGATAACCGTCGCGGACGAGCTCGTCGAGGGCAGCCCGCACGGTGAGGCGCGAGACGCCGAGATCGGCGGTGAGCTGTCGCTCGGAGGGAATCGCTTCCCCCATCCCCAGCGTCTCGATCAGCTCGAGGACACGATCGCGGGTCTCGCGTTGCTTCGTCATCGCGTGGCCGGAGCGAGCTCGTTGGGAAGCGGTTCGGCGGCCTCGCGCTTGCTCGCGGCGAGCAGGCTGAAACCGCTGTCGACGTCGAAGAAGTGGAAGCGTCCAGGATCGACCGCCAGCGTCAGGGGCCTGCCCACGGCAGCGTCGACGCGGGGATCGATCCGTGCGCTGAAGAGCGCTGCTTCTTGCGCAAGCAACGTCCCTGTCTCGCGCTCGCTCTCCTCTACATCAATGGCTATGCGCTTCGCGTCGACGGGGAAGAACACGTGCGCATCAGAGCCGAGCTCCTCGACGACTGCCACTCGACGTCGATGGTTGGCGAGCCGGTGGGCGCAGAATCCGCCGCCTCGAAGGCTTCCGGTCGGATTCCCAGGGTGACTTTGCGGTAGTCGCGGGGGGGCCGTCTTGAGGGATCGAGGGGGATGCGAAAGCGGCCGAAGCGCGCTTCGTCGCCGTCGATCGTGGCCTCCACGAGGTTCATGGCCGGGGTACCGATGAACGCAGCGACGAACACGTCCTGCGGTTCGTGGTAGAGGCGCTGCGGGGTGTCCACCTGGAGGATGCGGCCGTCCCGGAGCACTGCGACCCGCTGCCCGAGCGTCATTGCCTCCGTCTGATCGTGGGTGACATAGACGGTCGTCGTGCCGAGCCGCATGTGCAGTTGGGCGAGCGACGCGCGCATTCCGACGCGCAGCTTGGCGTCGAGGTTCGAGAGCGGCTCATCCATCAGGAACGCCTTCGGCTCGCGCACGATCGCGCGACCCATCGCGACCCGCTGCCGCTGACCGCCGGAGAGATGGGCCGGTCTGCGGTCCAGGAGCTCCTCGAGGCCGAGCAACTCGGCCACCTCTGCCACCCGCCGCCTGGCCTCCTCCTTCGGCGCGCGCCGCACCTTCAGGCCGTAGCCGATGTTCTGCCTGACCGTCATGTGGGGGTAGAGCGCGTAGCTCTGGAAGACCATCGCGATGTCGCGGCTGCGCGGCGCCAGGTCGGTCACCTCCTGGCCGCCGATCGAGATAGTGCCGCCGCTCACCTCTTCGAGGCCGGCGATCATCCGGAGAAGGGTCGATTTGCCGCAGCCCGACGGACCCACGAGGACGACGAACTCGCCGTCCCCGATTTCGAGCGTCACGTCGTCGACGGCGACAATGTCGCCGGGGAACACCTTCGAGACGTTCTGAAGCTCAATGTTTGCCATGTCGCCGGTGCCGGCCGCGGAAGGAGAGCATAGGACCGCTCTACCGAAAAAGCAAGACCAAAGTAGCGAAGGAACGCGAAAGTGGTATTGACCACAGGGCGGCGGCGCGCTTAGACTGCTCGTGTGTTGTCCGGAGACCCGCCGACGAAGGATTCCGGTCACCTCCATGAGCTGATCACCGAAGGGCGGCCCTCTCCGCCGCAAGACTACGAGTCGCTCGCGACGGCCGAGTTGGTCGAGCTGATGAATCGGGAGGACGCGACCGTGCCGGCCGCGGTGGCCGCAATCGCCGGGAAGCTCGCCGACCTCGTCGACGCCGTGGTCGTGAAGCTTCGCGCCGGCGGCCGGC
>Ga0126310_10000822_pt1 | contig 11354 bp, 11 predicted proteins | sample Plot60_FD_92540 | JGI IMG/M metagenome (GOLD analysis project Ga0126310, IMG submission 92540) | Serpentine soil microbial communities from UC McLaughlin Reserve, CA, USA - Plot60 | ecosystem: Environmental > Terrestrial > Soil > Grasslands | place: USA: UC McLaughlin Reserve, Lake County... | reverse complement strand
GGCGCGCGCGGGCCGGTCGAAGGCGACCGCGCCGAGCGGCGCAAGAAGCGACCACAAGATCACAAAGCTCGCGTCCTCGAGGCCGCCGAGCATGATCATCCCAAGCGCGGGCGCGACCAGGATCAGAAGAAACTGCGCCGTCCGCAAGAACGCGAAATGTCGATTCCGAGCGAATACGGCGAGGCTGATGATCGATCCGGCGACATAAGCCCACGGCGTGAGCGCGACCGCCTCCTCGCCCACGACCCAATACAGGCAGCCCCAGAGGAACCCGATTGGCAGGATGAAGAGCGCGATCCCGACGAGCAGCTGTTTGCGGAAGCGCAGCTCCGACGAGTCGGCGGAGTCCGCCCCGATCGATAGGACGCGGGCTCCCAGCGCCGCGATCATGACGGACAAGCGTAGTCGACGGTGGCCCTTGGACCTTCGGTCGCGTCCGTAATCCAACAGGAATCAGTTCCGTTGTTGCTTTGGCCGGTCTCCGGCCAGCAGCCTCTTCGTCGTCGAAGAAGACGCTTGGTGGCGTCGAGCGCCAGCGGCACTGCAACTAGCTCGGTGGTCTCGCCCGGTACTGATGCGGCGGACCAGGTGGACTGTGCTGCCGGAGTTTCGGTGATGCTGGCGCGCGCCAGCTCTATAGGGTCTGCATTGGGATCTCGCCTCTAGGTGATGGGGTCTCACGCCCGGCGGTCATTGCTTGGCTAGCCAGGCAGCGTAAGCCCTTGGCTTATCGGTCAGCACCTTATTGGCGCCAGCCGACTTCGCCTTGGCCCATGCCCGTTCCTCATTCACGGTCCAGACAACGACGATGATTCCAGCCTTCTTCAGCTCTGCTACGTAGTCTTCCGTCGCAACGTCATAGTTAACCGCAACAGCCCACAAGTCCTCGTCAACAAGTCGGTTTACGGGAACCTTCTCGCTAACAAAGAGCATGCGAGGGAGATCAGGAGCCAATTTCTTGATCTGCGCGAGCCGGTCCGGGTCGGTTGAGGTGACAACGGTGCGGTCGCTCAGCCCGTTGCGGCGGATAACCTCAACAAACTCCCGGTTTTGCGCAGCATTCTGATCAACCTTGACCTCTACGTAGACCCATGAGCTGGAGCCCGCCAAGCCTTCCATCAGATTTGCGTAGGTCGTAGGTGGATAAGACTTCTGATTCTTGGTGAATGAGCGGCAGTGCTCGCTGAGGTCCTTCCAAGTCGCCTTGGACACTTGGTACGGGCGATCGCATCGCAGACCTTGCGTCGCCGCTTCGTCATGGATAATCACGGCACGGTTGTCGCTGGTCCAGCGGACGTCGGTTTCCACGGCGAAGCCCTCGTCGGCCGCCGACGTGAGGGACTCGAATGTCTGCAATGGGTACTTCTCATCGCCACCGCGGTGGGCGAGGATGTTCGATCCGGTTGGATTGTCCGCCATCGAGGTCTTCGATGGGCTGCCGGATGGAGTGGCAGTCACAGAAGGCAGGCTTGAGGCGGATGCGGAGTTGCCCGGGCCATCCGTGGCGCCTGGACCACGATCCCGCGTGAAGTTCCACACCAGGTAGCCAATGGCAACCAGCAAAATGACCGATGTGGCGACAGCCAACAACATGCCTGTCCGTTTTCGAACTGCCGGTCGATCGCTCCCGGGTTGGGCAGGTGCTGGCGATCGCTTGCGGCTCGTCCTGGGCCCGTCCACGGATTTGACCGAAGGTACCGGAGGTGGTGTCCCAGGTGCCCCGACGCCTGTGCCGGCAACGGATATCAACGGCTCGGCTGGCTTGCCGCGAGCATCGTTCAACGTCTCGTTCAGCACCTTCAAAAGTCGACGAGTGTCGAAGTTGACGGGGTCTATCTCAACCGCTTGTCGACGCGTCAACGCCGACAGACCCTTTGGCAGTTCCTGAGCCGTCGGCATCTTGGCGTTGTCGACAAGGATGGGGATGACTCGTACGTCGTCTCGAGTCAGGGCGGTCTCGACCTCGAGCCGGACAAAGTCCTCTGGGTCATCTAGGCGTCTCGCTCCCCTGCCGTCCGTGACCGTGAGCCATTGTGGTCCGATCAGGGCGAGTAACACCTCGCAGGACCCCACTGCTGATTGGATTTGTTCGACGAAGTCATCGCCCGGCTCGATGTCGTCAACATCCTTGAAGACTCGGTCAGCGCCCAGCTCAGCTACCAGCAGGTCGTAAAGCTGTCGCGCCGGCCATGCCGTCTCTTGGCGTCGATAGCTTATGAAGACCCGCCCCGCCTCGCCTTTCTCCACACTGACCACTTTCACTCACCCACCCACCTGCTGTAAGCCTAGGGGGCAGGCCACAAGCGGGCGGGCGGGGAATCGCGCCGGGCATTTGTTCCGCCAAGTTGATCGACCCACTCGAGCCGCCTGCCTGCCGGATCGGGGTCAGAGCTCAGCGTACTTTGGGCCTGAAGCGTTCGGACATTCCCCGCGAAGCCCGCCATAAAGTGTGCTCCCGGGGATCGCTTCTTCGGCCTGGCTCACAAAAGCGGCCAACGCTCCTCGCTGTTCCGGCAGCCATCAACTGATCGCCGTGCTTGGTGCCGGGCGAAGCGAACCAGTAACCCGCTCAGTTACGATCGGCGAATTAGTCGTTGGTGACGGCTATTGGCGATCTCTCGACCATCATGCCCGGGTTCGATCACGAGGTGTTCATGTCCGATCGCGATACGGGGCCTGATCAAGACATCGGGCCCGACACCGACACGAGCCAAAGTTCAGGTAACTGGGTGGCCAGGCACGATCTGGTGTTGTACTTCGTCTTGGCCTATGTCTTGTCATGGGCAGTTTGGCCGTTGGTGCTCGCCAATCCGGAGAGCAGTCCGCTGGTGCCCTTTGGGCCGCTGCTGGCTGCGGTGGTTGTTGCTTTGTTGGCCGGTGGGTGGGCAGAGTTGCGTGGCTTGCTCGGTCAGCTGCTTCGCTGGCGGGTGCATCCAATTTGGTATGTCATGGCTCTGTTGGGTCCCTTTGTTCTGGCTGCGGTCGCGGCCGTGCTGACGGTCGCGGCTGGGGCGCCAGCGCCGAATATCGGGGCCTTCACAGACTGGCTGGGGATGGGTGGAGTTCTGGTGTCGACGATCGTCATCGTTGGACTGTTTGAGGAGGCGGGCTGGCGCGGTTTCGCGCTTCCTCGGTTGCAGCGTCGTCTCGATGCTGTGTGGGCGGCGCTGGTGCTCGGTGTGATCTGGGCTTTCTGGCATCTGCCCGAGCTGATCTCTGACCGGGGTCAGCGGCCTCCGCTGCAGTTTTTGGTATGGATTCTGGCTCAATCGGTGATCTTGGCGTGGCTGTACAACAGCACCGACGGAAGCCTGCCGATGGTGATCATTTGCCATGCTGCGATCAACACGGCAGGCAGGTTCATGTTGCCCGAGTTCCCTGGTGACAGCTACCAGGTCGTGTGGTGGTTCATGGCCGGGCTTTACGTGGTGACCGCGGTGATCGTGACACTGCTCGGAGGCACCAAACGGCTAGCCACCAGCATTCCTCGACGCCCTACCGGTGAACATGACAGCACTGGCGAACGGTGAGGCATGTGTCGTACGACCCCACGATCTATCAGGGTGCCGCTGTCCATTACCGGCGTGGTCGACCGGCCTACTCGCCGCGGCTTGAGGCTGTGGTCGCCGAGGAGGTGGGCCTGAATGGGGCGGGGAGGCTCCTCGACGGCGGTTCCGGCCCCGGCATCCTCACGGTCCGATTCGCCTACCTCTTTGAGGAGGCGGTCGGCCTCGACCCCGACCCCGCAATGCTCGCCGAAGGCCGTCGACTCGGCGAGGAACGGGGCATTACGAACATCCGCTGGGTTCAAGCCCGGGCCGAGGATCTTCCTGCGGCAGCACCGGGACCGTACCGACTGATCACCTTCGGCCAGTCCTTTCACTGGACGGACGAGGCCCGCGTAGCCGAGGTCGTCTACGACATGTTGGAGCGGGGGGGCGCTCTTGCCCTGATCGTTCACACGGTCGAGAACCGGCCTGTGCCGCCCAGCCCCGGGCCACCGCCGATCCCGCACGCAGAGATCAAAGTGCTAGTGGAGAAGTACCTCGGATCAGCCCGACGCGCCGGCCAGGGCATCGCGCCGGTACGCACCCACCGCTTCGAAGATGTTCTCGTTGGCACTCGCTTTGGTGCGCCACGGTCGATCTTCGCCCCAGGCATCCCCAACCTGCTGCGCACCAGCGAGAGCGTGTTATCCGGCTACCTTTCCATGTCCACATCGGCGCCGCACCTCTTCGGCGACCGCGTCAAGGACTTCGCCGACGAGGTCCGGGAGCTGCTGAGGTTACGGTCCCCGGAGGGCATCTTCTGGGACTGGCCCGGCGATACCGAAGTCATCCTCGCCCAGAAGCCCGACTGAGGGGGCCTGGATGCGTGGCGGGTACCAGGTCTCTGCTCGTGCCGCCGTCGTGCTACATACCGCGGGCCGGTACGGACACTGGCTCAGGTGTCAGCGGCCAGGGCCCGGCTCGTCCCGACGGTCCGCCAGCCGGGGGTCGTCTCGCACTGATTCGTCGCGAGTATTGATGTCGTCACCCGGGCGAGCGCCTGGCCGGGGGTCACCTCTGATGTCCGCGCCGCGGTCGTAAGGACCGGGTTGGTCCTGGCGGGCCGCGGAGGGTTCGTCATCGCCGACTGGCGTGTCCGCAGCGCGGTCATACGGACCGGGTTGATTTTGGCGGGCCGCGGTGGGTTCGTCATCGCCGACTGGGGTGTCCGCGGCGCGGTCATAGGGACCGGGTTGGTTTTGGCGGACTGCCTGGCGCTCGTCCTCACCGACTCCGGTGTCCGCGCGCCGGGCAACCGGCTCATCGTCGGAACCGCCTCGCACTCTGGAATCGAGCTTGTTCGCCTTGTCTTCTAACCTCTGGGCCTCGGCGCGCTGACGTTCGGCTTCAGCCAAGCTTTGTTCGGCTTCACGCTCGCTGTCTGCCGCCCGCAACTCAGCCTCGGCTCGCTCACGCCTGGCCGCGGCTGCTCGCTCATCGGCGGCCGCTTGAGCAGACTCTGCTTGGGCTGCAAGCCGGGCGGCTTCTTGACGATGATCTCGGGCCTGGATCTGCCGACGTTCTTCTGCCTGCCGGCGCATACGAGGCAGAACCAGTGCCGCGATAATGGCCAGCACGACGACAATGATGATGATCACAATGATCAGCGTTTGCATAGCGCGCCTCCCTAGGTCGATCGCTACCCTAGTGTGCCTGAGTGGCCGTCGCAGGAAATGGCGGACGTTCGACGCTTTGATGCGACCACCCGCGGGTAGGTCTTGATCACGATCACAGGTCGGCCTGTCCCCATACAGGCTGACAACCTTGGGGAGGCGCTATGACGTCGGTGTGGCTTGACCGTAATGACTTGCCCGCGAGCGATGAGTTTGTTCCAGGGGCCAGGTTCGACGACCTGATCGTCGGCGCGGGAATGACGGGCTTGATCACGGCGGTGCTGCTGGCACGTGCCGGCCGCCGAGTGGCGGTGCTGGAGGCCCGCCATCTTGGCGCCGTAACCACGGGAAACACGACGGGGAAGCTGAGCCTGCTGCAAGGCGTCCATCTATCCCGCATCGTGCAGGCGCACAGCGAAAAGGTGGCGGCTGCTTACCTGGAGGGAAACCGGGCCGGCCAGGACTGGGTGCTCCAATACTGCGCTGAGCGCGGGGTGCCGGTTGAGCGCCGAGACGCATGGACGTATGCGGGATCGAGGAACGGTCGCAAGGTGGTCCGGCCCGAGTACGAGCTCGCCCGCCGGCTGGGACTTGATCTGTCCACGGAGGACGCCGTGGAGCTCCCGTACAACAGCTATGGCGCGATCAGGCTGCCGGACCAGGCACAGCTCTATCCGCTGGAATTACTGATCACGCTGGCAACGGAACTGCGCAGCTTGGGTGGCGTGCTGGTCGAGGGTCTGCGGGTGCAGAACGTGAAGGTCGCCGGCGACGCCTCGGTGGAAACCGGCCGCGGCACGGTGACCGCCCATCAGGTCGTGCTGGCCAGCGGAGTGCCCTTTCTAGACCGCGGCTTGTACTTCGCCAAGGTCGTGCCACAGCGCTCCTACGTAGTCGCATTCCGGGTTCCGGGGGCGGTACCGCGCGGCATGTATCTATCGGCCGATACACCGACTCGATCGCTCAGAACGGCGCTCCACGGAGATCAGGAACTGCTGCTGGTCGGCGGCAACGGCCACGAGGTCGGACACTTCCCCAAGCCAGCCAGCGAGCTGGTCGACGACCTGATCAACTGGACCAAGATCCGCTTCCCGGGTGCGGAGGTCACCCACATTTGGTCGGCACAGGACTATCAGTCGCACAATTACGTGCCATTCGTCGGGAAGCTCCCACGTGGCGGTGGACAGATCCAGCTCGCCACCGGCTATGGCAAGTGGGGCATGACCAACGCCGCCATGGCCGCGCTGATGATCGCCGATAACACCCTCGGTGACAAGACCGAGTGGGCCCAGACGCTGGGTACCAGAATCAGCAAGCCCGCCAGTGTGTTGACGGGGCTGCGTTTCAATGCCGGAGTCGGAATCACGGCCGTCCAGGGGTGGCTGGCGACCGGTTTGCGACCGATGACGACGGCTGAGATCAAGCCGCGGGAGGGAGACGGGCAAGTCGGCCTCCAGCATGGACGACCGATCGCCACCTCGACCGTCAGCGGCAGCACATGCGCGGTTTCTGCAATCTGCACCCACCTTGGCGGAATTGTGCGATGGAACGATCTCGAGCACTCCTGGGACTGCCCCTTGCACGGGTCACGCTTCGCCGCCAACGGTACGGTCCTGGAGGGCCCCGCTACCAGCAACCTCGAGCGACAAGACGCTGATTCGAGGGACTGAACCGAAGCTGATGATCAATCGGCCGCGACACGGCGGCCGATTGATCACCTCTTCGCGACTCCGGTCATGAGAGCCGGGCCAGCAACTCCTCGAGCCGGTTGTAGCTGATGTTCATGCCGAACTCCATGCCGGAAGCGACGTGTCCGTCGCGGAATTCCTTCGACGGGTACTGCAGATGACTGCGCAGCGTCGTCACACCGTCCGCCTCCTCGAGGGTGACAGTGACCTGGTACACCGCGCCGGGCATGTTGTCGTAGCCCTCGGTGCTCACCAGCCGCGCCGGGGCGTCGATCTCGAGATATTCACCCGAAAATGAGTGATCCTCGCCTCCAGGCTCGCCGGCAAGCACGTAGTGCCACTTTCCGCCGACCCGGAAGTCGATGTCACAGACCTTCATGCCGCCGGGCTCCATGCCGTACCACTCACGGACGTGCTCTGGCTTGGTGATGGCGTCGAACACCAGGCTGCGGGGCGCTGAGAACTGGCGACTGATCACCAGCTCGGTGTCAGACGGGTACGTCACGGTGGCCTTGCGGGCCGGGGACTCAGTGCTGCTCATGATCGATACTCCCTTTCTTGAATACGGGTGAGGTAGGCGTCCAGGCTCTCCAAGTTGGCTTCCCAATGGCGGCGATATTCGTTGAGCCAGGACGTGGCGTTCTTCAGCGGGGTCGCCGTGATGCGACAGTTCCGGCGCTGCCCATCGCGACTCTTGGTAATCAGGCCGGCCCGTTCCAGCACCGACAGGTGCTTGGAGATGGCTGGCATGGTCATCTGGAACGGTTCCGCCAACTCCCCCACGGTCGCATCCCCTTGCGCCAGGCGCTCCAAGATGGCTCGCCTGGTGGGGTCGGCCAATGCGGCGAAGGTGGTGCTGAGCGGATCGTTCACTACTCTTAACCAATCAGTTAATTAACCAATATGGAAACTATGGCGCGGGCAGCGCCACATGTCAAGAGGCTGGAATTAGGCTGGGTCGGTGAGCGCGTCCGGTGAGGCCGAAGGCTCCAAGGCGCGACGATCTGCAGCGCTTGGCCGAGCTCGCCGCTACGGCCGGCCCGTATGGCAGGTGGTGGCACAGACGACGGGCGCCTGCCTGCGGCATCGCGTAACCGGACTAGCCGCCGAGGCGGCATTTTTCGCCATCCTGTCACTGCCACCGCTGATCTTCGGCCTCGCTGGGGCCATCGGTTACGTGGCGGACCGCTTCGATGTCCAGACCATTGCCAGCTTCCGAGTCGAGGTTTTGCGGCTGTCGGCACGCGCTCTGACCCCCGACGCGGTCAGCAGTGTGATCGCCCCGACGTTGGACGACGTGTTGTCGGGCGGCCGATTCGAAGTGGTCTCGATTGGTTTCGTCCTAGCCCTCTGGTCAGGCTCGCGAGCCCTCAATGTCTTGGTCGACACCATCACGATCATGTATGGGCTGGGTGGGAGGCGCGGCATCGTTCGTACTCGCGCGCTGTCTTTTTCGCTCTACGTGGTGTTTCTGCTGGCTGGCGTGGTGTTGCTGCCGCTCGTCCTTGCCGGTCCCAGTCTTGTCGACAAGGTGTTGCCCAACCGCTTCGAGCTGGTCGCCTCGCTTTACTGGCCGGGAGTGTTGATCGGATCGATCTGCGTCCTTGCGACGCTGTACCACCTCTCGGTCCCGGTGCGCAGCCACTGGCGTGGTGAGCTTCCGGGCGCCGCGCTGACCTTGTTGATGTGGATTGGGGGAAGCGCGCTGCTGCGGCAGGTGCTGAGCCTGTCCACCGGTGGCAGTTCGATCTATGGGCCGCTCGCTGCTCCGATCGCGGTCCTCATCTGGTTGTATGTGATCTCCATCGCCACCTTGATCGGTGCCGCATTCAACGCCGCTGTCGATACGGTGTGGCCTCGACTGTCCGGCATCGACCATCGTCGCCTGCATCAGCCGTAAGCGCCGTGTCTCAATATGCGGGCAGACTTCTCACTAGGTGAGAAACGGATTTGATTGGTCCCTTCCTGTGGCACAGGGTTGTCCCCATGCGCACCGCCCTTGATCTCGATCAGGCCGCCCCGGGGAAACCCCGTGGCACCTGGCGTCGGGAAGAGCGGCTGACTGCGCGCCGCTTCGTCGATCTTGGCCGGACCAAGTCGATGATGTGTCCTCACTGTTCCTGCTGACCTGCCACCGGCGCCCCGCTCGTCTGCGAAAAGCCCATCTGATCATGGGCGGCGGCCGCTCCCGACTGAGGACACATGACCACGATCACTTCCAATGCCACGGACCAGGCGATGAGCCGTCCAACGCGGCCGGCTCGTGAGAAGCCCGCGCGCCGGACGAAGGGCGAGGGCCAGTGGGCACTCGGCTACCGCGAGCCGCTCAACGCCAACGAGCAATCCAAGAAGGACAACAATCCGCTCTTGGTCCGTGAGCGGATCGAGAACATCTACGCGAAGCGCGGCTTCGCGTCGATCGATCCGTCCGACCTCAGGGGGCGCTTCCGCTGGTATGGGCTCTACACTCAACGGCGCCCGGGAATCGACGGTGGAAAGACCGCGACCCTGGAGCCCTCGGAGCTGGACGACGAGTACTTCATGCTCCGGATACGGATCGATGGCGGTGCGCTGACAACCGAGCAGCTGCGAGTGATCGGCCAGATCGCCGTCGACTTTGCCCGCGACACCGCCGACATCACTGATCGGCAGAATGTCCAGCTGCACTGGATCCGGATCGAGGACGTGCCCGAAATCTGGCGGCGGCTCGAGGCGGTTGGCCTACACACCACTGAGGCCTGTGGTGATTGCCCTCGAGTCATCCTTGGTTCGCCCGTTGCGGGCATCGCGGCTGACGAAATCATCGATCCGAGCCAGCCGATCCGGGATATTGCGGAGCGTTACATCGGTGATCCGCAATTCGCCAATCTGCCGCGCAAGTTCAAGACGGCACTGACCGGGGTTCCGGACCACGACGTCGCCCCCGAAGTGAACGACGTCGCCTTTGTCGGTGTAGATCACCCGGAGTACGGGCCAGGTTTTGACCTCTGGGTCGGCGGTGGCCTGTCGACGAATCCAATGCTGGCCCAGCGGGTGGGCGCCTGGGTGCCGAGCGATGAGGTAGCGGAGGTCTGGGCGGCGGTGGTCGGAGCCTTCCGCGACTACGGCTACCGGCGGCTGCGGGCCCGCGCTCGCTTGAAGTTCTTGGTGGCTGACTGGGGAATCGAGAAGTTCCGCGAGGTCCTGGAAGTCGAGTATTTGCAACGAAAGCTGATCGACGGACCCGCCCCGGCAATCCCGACCACGCCCGGTGACCACGTCGGAGTGAACCGGCAGAAGGATGGGCGGTTCTTCGTTGGCCTGTCCGCTGTGGCCGGGCGTACCGGTGGCGCGGCGCTCCTGCAGCTGGCCGACATCGCCGAAGCTCACGGCTCGCATCGGTTGCGCACGACGCCGCTGCAAAAGTTGCTCGTGCTCGACGTCGCCGAGGATCGCGTTCAGTCCCTGATTGCCGAGGCCGAGCACATCGGTCTCTCGGCGAAGCCAGCCGCGTGGCGCCGCTCCGTGATGGCCTGCACCGGCATCGAGTTCTGCAAGCTTGCGATCGTCGAGACCAAGCGACAGGCCGCTCGCGTGGTCGACGAGTTGGAGCAACGACTTGGCGAGCTGGACTCGCCGATCACGGTCCACCTCAACGGTTGCCCCAACTCCTGCGCTCGCATCCAGGTGGCCGACATCGGGCTCAAGGGTCAGCTGGTGAGCGGGCCGGACGGCACGCAGGTCGAGGGTTACCAGGTCCATCTCGGTGGCGGCCTCGGCCTCGATGCCGGCTTTGGCCGAAAGCTCCGGGGCCACAAGGTGACCGCCGCTGAACTGCCGGACTACGTGGAGCGGTTAGCCCGGGCGTTCCTGGCTGGTCGAACGGAAGACGAGCGATTCGCCCAGTGGGTCGCCCGGGCTGACGAGGCAGTGCTGGCGTGAGTAGCCATTCGACAAGCTCCGGGGGCGCGCCAACAAGCTCGGCGGCCGAGACAGCTATCACAGGCCGCCCGTCGCACGCTGACCGGCAGGCGGTCATGTACTGCCCATACTGCGCCGAGGAGACCTTGTTTCCGTTGGAGGGTGGCGGCTGGGAATGCCGCAGCTGCCTCCGGGCGTTTTCGGTGACGTTTCTCGGCCTGGCCGTGGCCCGCCGCGGCGCGGAAGAGGAGCGACCATGACGACGGCAACCGATCAACGACAACTGGCTTTAGAAGCGAGCCGTGAGCTGGAGAACGCGTCCGCCACCGAGATCCTGCAGTGGGCATACACCGAGTTCGGCAATCGCCTTGTGGTCACCTCGTCGCTGGCCGACACCGTGATGATCCATCTGGCCGAGCAGGTGGCACCTGGCATCGACGTGATCTTCCTGGACACCGGCTATCACTTCGCGGAGACGCTGGGCACCCGGGACGCCGTCGCGGCTGTTCACAACGTGAACCTGATCAGCCTCACCCCAGAGCACACCCCGGCCGAGCAGGACGCCATCTGGGGCAAGGACCTCTTCGCTACCAACCCCGACCTGT
>Ga0126310_10000821_pt1 | contig 11361 bp, 11 predicted proteins | sample Plot60_FD_92540 | JGI IMG/M metagenome (GOLD analysis project Ga0126310, IMG submission 92540) | Serpentine soil microbial communities from UC McLaughlin Reserve, CA, USA - Plot60 | ecosystem: Environmental > Terrestrial > Soil > Grasslands | place: USA: UC McLaughlin Reserve, Lake County... | reverse complement strand
TCGCGGCAGGGGCCGACGTGGTGATCGAAAACTGGAGGCGCGGGGCCCTTGAGAAGCTCGGCCTCGGCTACGAGGCTTTGAGCGAAGCGAACCCTGGCCTCGTCTACTGCTCTATTACGGGCTTCGGCCCTGGGCCGGATGAGGAGCGTCCTGGCTACGACTTTCTGGTGCAGGCCAGGGGTGGTGTCATGGGCATCACGGGCCAGCCCGGCGGGGGGCCGACCAAGGTGGGGGTGGCGATCTCGGACATCGTGTGCGGCATGTTCGCCTCGAATGCGATCCTCGCCGCCCTCCACCGCCGCGCCGCGACCGGGGAGGGCGCCCGCATCGAGGTGCCGCTCTTCGAGTCCACCCTGGGCTGGCTCGCCAACCGCGGCCAGGAGTACCTCATAAGCGGCGAAGATACGGGTTTTATCGGCAACGCCCACCCCTCCATTGTCCCCTACCAGACCTTCGACGCCTCGGACAAACCGCTAGTCGTGGCCGTCGGCAACAATACCCAGTTCGCCGAGCTGTGCAAGGTCGTGGGCCGTCCCGAGCTGGCCGAGGACGAGCGTTACGCCACCAACCCCGACCGGGTGGCCAACCGCGAAGCTTTGATCCCGGAGCTCCAGGAAGAGTTCCGCAAGCGTCCCGCGGACGCGTGGGTCCAGGAGATCCGGGCCGCGGGCGTCCCGAGCGGCCCCGTCAACCCCCTGGCCGACGTGTTCGCCGACGACCACGTCAAGGGCTCGGGCATCCTACAGGACCTGAAGCATCCGTCGGCCGGGTCCCTCAAGATGGTCGCCTCGCCGATCCTGGTCGACGGCGAACGACTCCCGATCCGCCGCCCCCCGCCAACCCTGGGCCAGCACACAGGCGAAACCGAAGACTGGACCTAGGGCAGTTCGCGGACCGCCCCTGAGAGCCGCGGCATCAACCGTCGAGCACCGCCAGGTCGAGGCGACGCAGGCGCTCGGGGTCGGCGAGTATGTCGATCGCGACGATCTTCCCGCACACGACCGTGAAACCCATCACTGAGAACGGCTGGCCCTCCCGAACCGTGACGAGTCCCGTGGCTCCATTCACGAGCGCCGGCCGCGCGAACCGGGACAGCCGCGAGAAGGAGAGCGCACCTTCGGCAACCGCCCGCGCTCCGCGGACGAGGCGTGACGCGCCCGCTAGAGAAGCGCCGTAGTCGGCCCGCAGCACGACGTCCTCGTCGAGTACCGCGAGTAGCGCCTCGAAGTCGCCCTCGCGCGCGGCGGCGAGAAAGGCGTCCACGGCCTCTCGCTGGCGAACGAGGTCGGCGTCAGGGACCGCGGCAGTCCCCCGCACCCGGCGGCGCGCGCGGCTCGCGAGCTGTCTCGCCGCGGTCGGGGAACGTCCGACGATAGGCGAGATCTCCCCGAATGGCACGCCGAACATGTCGTGCAGCACGAACGCTAGACGTTCCGCGGGGGACAGCGCCTGCAGCACCACGAGCAGCGCGAGGCCGACAGAATCGGCCAGCAGCGCCTCCTGCTCGGGGTCGATGCGGTCCTCGCGGCCCACGATCGGCTCTGGCACGCGTACATCCGGCCCCTCAAGCGGCCCCTCGCGCCTGGACCGGCAAGCGCGCAGCATGTCCAGGCATACCCGCGATACGCCCGCGGTCAGTCACCCGCCCAAATTCTCCACGCCGGCCGTGCCGGAGCGGGAGAGGCGGAGCCAGGCCTCCTGCACGGCGTCGTCGGCCTCACCGGTCGAGCCGAGCATCCTGTAGGCCACCGCCCGCAGGTGGCCCCGGTGCGCCTCGAACCGGTCAATGAGCCATTCGCGTTCTTCCATCGGTCACGTTCTCCCGTCGCGTTACGTCATTGTAGTGATGACGAAAGAAACCACACCGATGTGACGAGGAGGTCACGGATGGCACGCATCGAAGGAGTCTCTGCCAAGGAGGCCGGGCTGAAGATGAGGGTCGCCCACTACTTCACCCGGCGGGAACTCGTGGGGCTCACGCAACGCGAACCCGAACGCATCATCGAGCCGCTCGAGCTGTACGCCCACGCGCCGGGCTTGATGTTCGCCTACGGCAAGATTGAAGAGGCCGCCGGGAAACAGGACCGCGTCGATGGGCGCCTCAAGGTGCTGGCCGGGCTGAAGGCGGCCACGCTTACGAACTGCGAGTTCTGCATCGACCTCGGATCGCAGGTCGCCCGCCTCTCGAGCCTGAGCGATGAACAAATACTGGCTTTGTCAGACTACAGGGAGAGCGATCTGTTCACCGACCTGGAGAAGCTCGTGCTCGACTACGCAACAGGCATGAGCCGCACGCCCGTCGAGGTCCCTGACGTCCTCTTCGCCCGGCTGTGGGAGCACTTCGACGAAGCCCAACTCGTGGAACTGACAAGCGCTATAGCCCTGGAGAACATACGCGGACGCTTCAACCTCGCGCTCGGCGTCGACGCCGCAGGCTTCAGCGCAGGCCTTGTCTGCGCCGTGCCCGCACTACGCCGGTCGATGCCGGAAACTCCCCAACAACACGATTTTGACACAGTGTAAAGCGCGCATTGAGGACGGCAACGATGACACCGCTCGTATCGAGCTTCGAGGTTTCCCGTCCGGCTGATGAGGTCTTCGCTTACGTGACCAACTCCACGCGGTTCTCGGAGTGGCAGGTCGATGCGGAGGGCGGGCGCGTGGAGGGAGATAGTCCGCCCGGCGTAGGCACGAGGTACACTACGACCCGCCGTATCGCCGGTGTCATTCGGACGGCAACGACCTCTGAGATAAAGGAGATAAATCCGCCGAGGAGTTGGGCGGCCCGTGGCGTCGGCGGGCCTGTCAGGGAGACCGTGAGGTACACCGTCGAGCCTCTCGAAGGCAACGCGCGGTCGCGGGTCGGGATAGAGCTCGACTTCGAGGAGCGTGGGATCGGCAGACTGCTCGTGCCGCTCGTCGTGCGCCGGCAGGCACGAAAAGAGATGCCCATAAACTGCCGAAAGCTCAAGGAACGGCTGGAGGGCGGGGATTAGGGGAGTAGCGATGGCGCGGCGAGGGCTGGAATGGGTGCCCCGCAACCTATCGTCTTCGACTATCTCGTCCGGGTCTATAGGACAAACCACCGCCCTACCCTGACACAAGCGCCAGGGGCCTGACGGGAGAGCCGGTCGCGCCGACGAGCTTCAGTGGCGTGCAGACGAGATCGAAGCTGTGTTGGCCTGAGGCTGCGAGCTCGTCGAGGGCGAGGTTTTCGATGATGTAGATACCGCGCCTCGCCAGCAGGATAAGGTGTCCCGCCATGAGGCAGCCGAGTTCGGGATCTTTCACCCCTGGCGCATCCCACGCCATGTTGTCGGCCCCGACCGCGAACACATCCTTGTCCGCCATCCAGTGGGCTGCGCTCGCATCCATGCCGGGTCCCGCCAGGTAGCGTTCCTCGTCGTCCCAGAAGCTGGCGTTGCCGAGCCGCACTAGTGCCACGTTTCCCGCCTCGACGCCGACCCCCTGCGTTTCGCAGCACTCTTCCAGGTCCGCAGCCGTAACCACGCGGCCGGGCTCGAGAAATTCCACGCCGTCTTTCGCGGCCACGTCGAGGAGCACGCCGGGCGCTACTATGGGCGGTATCTCCTCGACGCCGTGCCGCGTAAAGCCGCGCGAGGATTGCACCTCCCCCACAGGAACACCGCCGCAGAGCATAAGGGCGTCCGCCTGGTGGCACAGGGCGTCTATATGGGTGCCGGTGTGCTCGCCGCAGATCAGGACACCCGCAGCGCCCGAGCGCAGGCCGGTCTCTTCGGGACGGTACTCGTCTTCGTGGTGGCGGTGAAGGAGGTAGGAGTAGCCGGCCTGCCTGTGGGCAGGATGAATCGGCATCCGTTCGGTGCGCGATTGTTCCAGGTCGAATACACGCTTCGTTGCATCCCGCATACATTTTCCTCCCCGGTCGTGTTCGCCTTCCGAACAAGTGTGGCCGGGCCCGTCACCGGCGTCAACGGCGCGCGAACCATCAGCATTCCCTATAATCCCTCACAGTAGAGGAGGCTGGATGGAGGAGCTTGAGCATGAAAGACCAGATCCTTTCGGCCATCCGTAGGCGGCTTCGGGAACGTGGGCTGGACGCTTATATTGCCTACACCCCGTCGAACGTCTTCTACGCTACGGGGTTCCAGAGCTATTTTCTGATGCAGTGGTGGCGCATGCAGGGCACGGTGCTGACCGTCATCCCCGGCGACGAGTCGGTCGAGGTCGGCATGATGGTCGGGGACTTCGAGGCCAAGGCGGCGCAGCGGGTCTCCGGTATCTCTGACGTAAGGTCCTACATGTTGTGGCCGGAGATCCGGGACGCCGAGACGGTACAGACGCCGCTCGGGAGCGGGGAATCGGAGATACCGCGTCCCGCACAATTCGACGAGGATGAGCAGGATGGGATCGTGCGCGGCCTACTCGGGGACAGGGGTTTACTCGGCGCCAGGATAGGGACGGATCTGCGCTACGTGCTCTTCGACTCGTACCGGCGCTTTTCGTCGCTAGCCCCCGACGCCGAATGGGAGGACTTTACGGACGACATGTACGCCCTCCGGCGTATAAAGTACCCGTTCGAGGTGGAGAGGCTCAGGCTGGCGACGGAGCTCTCCGAGGCGGGGATGCGCTCTGTGGTCGAGAACCTCGAGCCCGGCATGAGCGCGACGGACGTGCGCCAGCGCTACGTGATGGGCGTCGCGCGGGCCGCGACCAGAGACGCCCGCTACGAAGGCTACTCCGACCAGTGGATCCTACCGGCGGTTGGGGCTGGGGTGGGCATAGGCGTCGACTCCGAACGCGACGCCGGCCTCGCGGAGGGCGACCTCATCAAATTCGACTGCGGCACCACCGTGGGCGGCTACAGGGGGGACGGCGGCCGCACCTTCGTATATCGTAAGTCCAAGCCCACCGCCGACCGCCTCTTCGGCGTGCTCCAAGAGGCCCACGATAGGGCCTGCGACCGGATCAGACCGGGCGTAGAGATCGCGGAGATCTTCCGCACGGCCCAGGACCACATCACGAAGAACGGCTACCCGCGCTTCCGCCGCGGGCATTACGGCCACTCGCTGGGTATAGACACCTTCCACGAAGAACCGCCCTACGTCTCGCAGGACGAGAGGACACCGATCGAGGCGGGGATGGTGCTCGCCATAGAGACGCCAGCGTACACTACCGATGCGGGCGCCATCATGATCGAAGACCTCGTCCACGTCCTCCCTAACGGCATCGAACGTCTCCACCAATTGCCGCACGGACTGACGGTCGTCTCCTAGGGCGAGTATAGCGGGCAAACACCACCGGGTAGGCGTCGACATCGGCGGGACGTTCACGGACCTCGTCCTGATCGACGACGAAACGGGGAGCCGCGCCGTGGGCAAGGTTCTTACCACGCCGGAAGACCCGTCGGAGGGCGTCGAGAGCGGGCTGGCCGAGTTGCTCGGCCGGGAAGGTGTCGATGCGCGACAGGTGGGCACGATCGTTCACGGCACCACGCTGGTCACTAACGCCCTGATCGAGCGCAGGGGCGCGAAAACGACGCTTCTGATCACTGAGGGTTTCAGGGACGCCCTCGCCATCGGCACCGAGCACCGCTACGACATGTACGACGTGTTTATCGAAAAGCCGGAGCCGCTGGTGCCGCGGAGCCTGCGCTACGGCGTGCGCGAGCGCTCGCTCGACGACGGCTCGGTCATGCTCGGGCTCGACGAAGAGCAGGCCCGAGCCGTCGTCGCGGAGCTGCGCGAACGCGGCGTGCGGGCCGTCGCGGTGAGCTTTTTGCACTCCTTCCGCAACCCCGCGCACGAGCGGAGGGTCGGGGAGATCCTAAGGGAGGAGGCCCCGGAGATCTCGGTTTCGCTCTCCTCGGAGGTCGCGCCGGAGATTCGGGAGTACGAGCGTACCTCGACGACGATTGCCAATGTGTACACCAGGCCGCTGGTCGAGGGTTATCTGTGCTCTCTGGAAGCCGGCTGGGGCGACTCGGCTTCGACGGGTCACTCTACATCATGCTCTCGAACGGCGGTACGGCCAGTGTAGAGACGGCCCGCCGTTTTCCCGCGAGGCTGCTGGAGTCTGGCCTCGCGGCGGGGGCCCTCGCCGCGGCCTTCTACGGTAGGGCGACGGATTTCCCGAGGTACTGTCCTTCGACATGGGGAGACCACGGCGAAGGCGTGCCTGATCGAAGGCGGAGAGCCCCTGAGGAGCAGCGAGTTCGAGGTCGCCCGCGTCTACCGCTTCAAGAAGGGCTCGGGGGTGCCCGTCAAAATCTCGGTGATAGAGATGATCGAGATCGGCGCGGGCGGCGGTTCGATCGCGAGCATCGGTCCTCTGGGCCTGCCGAAGGTCGGTCCGAGAAGCGCCGGCTCAGAACCCGGTCCGGCCTGCTACGGCCGCGGCGGCCAAGAGCCCACGGTGACCAATGCGGATCTGATCCTGGGCTACCTCGACCCCGACTTCTTCCTCGGCGGGAAGATGCAACTGGACCGCGACGCCGCCTTGCTGGCACTTGAGAAGATCGCGCGTCCCCTGGGCCTCGACACCGTGGGGGCCGCCTGGGGCATCCACCAGGTCGTCAACGAGAACATGGCTAACGCGGCGCGGGTCCACGCGGTAGAACGCGGCAAGGACCCGCGCCTACCCCCTCTTCGCCTTCGGTGGGGCCGGCCCCGTGCACGGCTACGGGTGGCTCGGGCCCTGGGTGTCCCTGGCTTTATAGCCCCCTGGGCGCGGGCGCGACCTCAGCCTTCGGCTTTTTGTGCACGCCCCTCTCCTTCGACTTCGTGCGCAACCTTTACGGTCGCCTGGACGACCTCGGCTGGTCGGAGGTTGACGCGGCGCTTGGGGAGATGGAAAAGGAGGGCCGCAACCTTCTGCGCGCCTCGGGCATCACCGACGAGACGTGGCAAGGCGTCTCTGCGAGATGCGCTACGTGGGCCAGGGACATGAGGTAACGGTCGAGCTTTCCAAGGGCTCATTGGGCCCCGACGACGCCGACCGGCTGACCGACCTATACCGCAAGTAGTACAAAAGGTTGTACGGCAGTGAAGGCCCCGACGTGCCGCTGGAGACGATCACCTGGCAGCTCGAAGTCTCGTCGGCGCGGCCCGAGATCCGGCTTGACGGCGGGAAAAGCGGTGCGGAAGCTGCAGGCGGTGCGCGGAAAGGGGAGCGGGAGATCTACCTACCCGAGAAGGATGGTTTCGTGGCGGTCCCGGTCTACGACCGCTATCTGCTCGAACCCGGTGCAACGCTCGAGGGCCCCGCGGTCGTCGAGGACGGCCTCGTATCGACGGACCGAGCCGGCGAAGTCTACGGCGTCGTCGCAAAGGGAAAGGGATCAGGATCTTACGTCCCCGACTCGGGGGCGACCGCGCGTCTGCGGGCCGCGGCCCGTCTGGCGGAGAGGTCGTTTGAGCACGAGGGATAAAGATGCCCGGATCTGACGTTCGAAAGGTGCGGGCTCTCTATGCGAGGGGCATGGTACCTGGCGGCAGCATTCTCTATACTTCACTCACAGAGGAAAAGCCTCAAAAGGGGGGTACTGAGCATGGATGCGCGGGGGCAATCCGTAGACGAGGCGGTACCGGGAGTAGAAGAGACGACTTTGAGGCGAGCCATCGTCGGGGCTGCTATAGGCAACACCGTCGAATGGTTCGACTTCGCGACCTACAGCTTCCTCGCCGTGACGCTGGCGGCCGTCTTCTTCCCGCCTGACGACCCGACGGCCGCGCTGCTCTCCACGTTCGCGATCTTCGCCGCAGCCTTCTTCGTCCGTCCCCTCGGGGGGCTCTTCTTCGGGCCCTTGGGCGACAGGATCGGACGCCAGCGCGTCCTTGCTACCGTCATCATCTTGATGTCGCTCTCCACATTCGTGATCGGGCTGCTGCCTTCTTACGCCACGATAGGTGTGTGGGCTCCCTTGCTGCTGGTCATCGCGCGTTGCTTGCAGGGCTTCTCCGCGGGCGGGGAGTTCGGTGGCGCTTCCACGTTTCTGGCCGAGTACTCGCCAGACGAGCGCAGAGGGTTTTTGGTCAGCTGGCTCGAATTCTCTACCCTCATAGGTTTCATGCTGGGTTCGGTCCTGGTCTTGTTCCTCTCTACCGTGCTCCCCGAAGACGTCCTCATCTCCTGGGGATGGCGCATACCGTTCCTGCTCGCCGGGCCGCTCGGGATCGTCGGTCTGTACATAAGGTTGAGGCTCGAAGATACCCCGGAATTCAGGGCCCTGGAGGAGACGGGAGAAGTCTCCCAATCGCCTTTCCGGGAGACCTTCGTCGAGAACTGGAAGCAGATCCTACAGGTCGGCGGGCTCGTCATAATCCAGAACATCGGCTTCTACGTCGTCCTGAGCTACATGACGACCTACTTCCAGGACCCCCTGGGCTTCTCGCCGACGGCGGCCTCGCTCTCGACCACGATTACGCTGCTCGTTGGGATGGCCCTGATACCGCCACTGGGCGCCCTCTCGGACCGCATCGGGAGAAAGCCTCTCTTGCTGGCGTCTTGCATCGGCTATGCGGTGCTGACCTACCCTCTCTTCCTGCTCCTGAACATGGGTAATCTCTTCGCCGCCATCCTGGCCCAAGTGGCGCTCGGGGCACTCCTCGCGGTGTTCATAAGCACATCCATCGCCGCCCTTACGGAGCTCTTCCCCACGCGCGTGCGCTACGGGGGCTTCTCCATCGGCTACAATTTCTCGGTGGCGATCTTCGGGGGCAGCTCGCCTTACCTGGCGCAATACTTGGTTTCGACAACCGGCAACCCCCTCTCTCCAGCGTTCATCGTTATAGGCGGCGCCGTCGCGACTCTGCTCGTCATCCTGACGGTGAGGGAGACGGCGGGGACAGACCTCCTAAAGACGCAGGAGGACCTCGAAGGAGCCTCCGCATAGGCGCGTGGGGAGCAGGTACGCGGGAGACTGGTGTATCGAAAGTACTGCAGTTGGGTAGGGTGAACACATGAGTACCACTCGTCTCGGCGTAGACGTCGGCGGCACGTTCACCGACCTGGTCGCGCTCTCTAAAGGAGAGCTGGTCACGGCGAAGGTCCCGTCGACGCCGAAGGACCAGTCAGAGGGCGTGATGAACGCTATCGACGCCTCGGATGTAGAGCCCGCATCCCTCGCCGCCCTCGCCCACGGTATGACGGTGGCGACAAACGCGCTCCTGGAACGCAACGGGGCCCGCACGGCGCTCGTGACCACGGAGGGTTTCAAGGACGTGCTGGAGATAGCCCGCCAGAACCGCCCCTCCCTCTACGACCTGACGCAAGATCGTCCACCCACCCTCGTCCCGCGGAACCTGCGCTTCACGGTTAGAGAGAGAATGGGACCCGAAGGCGAGGTCGAAGCCCTCGACGAAGAGAGCCTGGACGAGGCCATCTCGGCCGTCCGCGAGGCTGATGTCGAGGCGGTTGCCGTGTGCCTGCTCTTCGCCTTCATGCACCCGGATCACGAACAGAGGGTGGGGGAGGCGTTGCGCGAGGCGCTCCCGGACGTGCACGTCTCTTTGAGCAGCGAGGTGCTGCCCGAGTTCCGCGAGTACGAGCGGTTCTCCACGACGGCCGCCGACGCCTACCTAGCACCCAGGCTCGCGGCCTACTTGAAGAACCTGGGTGGCAAGGTCGGGGCGGCCGGGGCTCCGCGGCCCCTGATCATGCAGTCCTCCGGCGGGGTATCCACGATAGACGACGCAATACGCGACGCCGCAGCTTTCGTCCTCTCGGGGCCGGCCGGCGGGGTCGTCGGCGCCGCCTACGTCGCCGGCCTCGGCGGCCACCAGGACCTCCTGACCTTCGACATGGGCGGGACGAGCACGGACGTCGCTCCCGTTGTCAGGGGGGAGGCACAGACGAGCACGGAGACCATGATCGCCGGCGTCCCGATAAAGCTACCGATGGTTGACGTCCATACCGTAAGCGCCGGCGGCGGCTCGGTAGCATGGGCCGACGCCGGCGGCGCCCTGCGCGTCGGCCCCCGCTCGGCCGGCGCCGAACCTGGTCCCGCGGCCTACGATAAGGGCAGCGAAGAACCGGCGGTCACCGACGCAAACCTCTTCCTGGGCTATCTCGCCGATGGAACCGAGCTGGGCGGCGAGGTTACTCTGAGGCGCGACCTCTCCGAGAAGGCGCTGGCGGCGCTGGGCGAAGAGGTCGGCCTCGACGCCGAGGAGACTGCCCTCGGCATCGTGCGGGTCGCCGACGCCGAGATGGCTCGGGCGCTCCGGGTGATCAGCGTCGAGCGCGGCCTCGACCCTCGGGACTTTGCCCTGCTCGCTTTCGGCGGAGCCGGCGGCATGCACGCCTGCACGCTGGCCGAAGAGCTCGGCATGTCGACCGTGCTCATCCCCCGCGCTGGCGGCGTCCTAAGCGCCCTCGGCCTCGCCATCTCGGACGTGCGCAGGGACTACGTACGTCCTTACCTTAAAGGTCTAGAAGAAGTTGAGGCCGAGGACGTGCAGCGGTCGTTCGACGAGATGGAGGCCGCCGCCGCGGAGCACCTCGAAGGGCCGGAGCACACCCGCAGGGCCGATCTACGGTACGCGGGCCAGTCCTTCGAGCTCACCGTCGAGGCCGGGGAGTCTTTCGGCGCGTTGGAGGAGCGGTTCCACGCGGCGCACGAACAACGCTACGGCTACAGGATGGACGACGAGGAGGTCGAGCTCGTGAACCTGCGTCTGATCTCCGCGGTCCCCGTCGACAAACCGGAGCTGGCTGAGCCTCCGCCGGATGGCGGCGCCGAGAGCGGCCGCAGGGAGGCGAACTTCGGGGGGGAATGGATCGAGGTTCCTGTCTTCGACCGCGAACGGATGGGTGAAGGGTCCGAGGTCGAAGGCCCCGCGATAGTCGAGTTCAAGGAGTCGACGTGCGTGGTCAGGCAGGGTTGGAGAGGCGATATCGACAACGTCGGCACGCTCGTGCTGGAGAGAAAATGAGCGAAAACAGGCTAGACCCCGTAACCCTCTCGGTGTTGGCAAGCGCCCTCGCGGGCATCTCAGAGGAGATGGGGGCCGTCCTTATCCGGGGTTCCTACTCCTCGAACATCAAGGAGCGCCGCGACTGCTCGACGGCGCTCTTCGACGCGAAGGGACGCATGGTCGCCCAGGCCGAACACATCCCCGTCCACCTCGGGGCGATGCCCGAAGCCGTCGCCGCCATTAAGAAGCGCGATCCCAAGCCGGGCGACGTGTTCGTCATCAACGACCCGTACTCGGGCGGTACACACCTGCCGGACATAACGCTCGTCTCCCCCATCGCTCCGGACGGTGAGATCATCGGCTACGCCGTCACCCGCGCCCACCATTCCGACGTGGGTGGTATGCGCCCCGGCTCCGCGCCGAGCGACTCGCGCGAGATCTTCCAGGAAGGCATCATCATCCC
>Ga0126310_10000820_pt1 | contig 11366 bp, 11 predicted proteins | sample Plot60_FD_92540 | JGI IMG/M metagenome (GOLD analysis project Ga0126310, IMG submission 92540) | Serpentine soil microbial communities from UC McLaughlin Reserve, CA, USA - Plot60 | ecosystem: Environmental > Terrestrial > Soil > Grasslands | place: USA: UC McLaughlin Reserve, Lake County... | reverse complement strand
GTCGTTCCCCATCGAGCCGGAGGGTCTGCTCGGGAGCTGGCGGTTCCTTGGGGTGCCTGAAGGCGCAGCGTCGATCGAGGGATTCGAGGTGACTGCCGCCGACGTCAGCCACAAGGGCGGGCGCACCGTGGGCTATCGCGTGGCGACTGCGACCCGGTCCTTCGCGTATCTGCCTGACCACGCGCCGTCACGCGGCATGACCCCGGCTGCATGGAACCTGCTCGAAGGCGTGGACCTGCTGCTGCACGACTCGCAGTTCGTCGAGTCCGAAAGGAGCCTTGCGGATGACTACGGGCACGCCACTGTCGAGGAGACCATGGCCCTGGCGGCAAAGGCGGGCGTGGGGGCGCTGGTGCTCTTCCACCACTCGCCGGTACGCACGGACAGCCAGTTGGACCGGATTCTCGAGATCGCGGACTCGCCGGTCCCTGTCGTGGTGGCCAAGGAGGGGATGCGGATCCCGGTGGACCCCACGCAGCTCGACTCGGTGAGAGTCACCGCGTAGCTCGGGTCGGTACGATCCGGCTCATGACCACCGTTCCGCCCGGGCCGTCGCGCGGCGTCGACGCCGACCGGATCCTTGCGCAGCCGTTGTTCGCGTCGCTGACTCGGCGCGACGCCGAGGAGTTCGTACGCTTCTGCGAGCTGAAGCACTTCGAGCCCGGCCGTCCGGTCTTCACCCAGGGTGGCCTTGCGGCTGCGTTCTTCGTCATCGAGTCAGGCGAGGCGGAGGCGACCGCGGACGGCGAGTCACTGCGACAGATGGGACCGGGCGAGTGGTTCGGCGAGATCGGCATCGTCCAGCACTCGCCTCGCAGCGCGACGGTGTCGGCCACGTCGCCGTTGACGGTGATCGCGATGACGGCGTTCGAGTTCCGCCGACTGGAAGCAGAACACCCCGACATCGCCAGGACCCTCACCGACACGATGCAGGATCGTCTCCAGGGCTGACCCCGCAACCTGCCCGGTTGTAGCGTGCCTTCCCCAGGAGCCGATCCCACGAGGTGCCCCCCGATGAACGAACGTCCACCCTTTCCGCCGTTCACCGCCGAGACTGCAGCACAGAAGGCGCGCGCAGCCGAGGACGCCTGGAACACCTGCAACCCCGAGCGGGTCTCGCTGGCCTATACGCAGGACAGTCGTTGGCGCAATAGGGACACGTTCTTGCGTGGTCGGGACGAAATCGTGGCGTTCTTGCAGCAGAAGTGGGGCCGCGAGCTGGAGTACCGGCTGATCAAGGAGGTGTGGACCTACGGCGACAACCGGATCGCCGTTCGGTTCGCGTACGAGTCGCACAACCAGGACGGCCATTGGTTCAGATCGCACGGCAACGAGAACTGGGAGTTCGACGAGCACGGCCTGATGCGGCAACGGCACGCCAGTATCAACGACATCGCGATCGACGACGCGGACCGGCTCTTCCACTGGGACAGATCAGGGCCGCGACCCTCCGATCACCCCAACCTGACCGAGCTCGGCCTCTAGCCCGGTGGGGCTCTCGCCCGAGAACGGCCCACACGGCCGTTGAGGCGGCGTCGGCTGGGTACGTGACCGAGATGAATCCGTCCTTCCCTTTCGACCCCGACCTGCACAGCCCCGGCTCGCTCGCTGCTCGCGGCCGCTGCTCGTGGCACGGCGCAGAGGGTGCGGCCGAAGCCGGGTGCGATGGTGAGCCCGTGGTGTCATTCCAGGACCGATACGGCCGGTGGCAGTCGGGATGTCAGCGCGCATTCGAAGACCTCGTGAATCGCGAGGAGATCCAGCCACTGGGGCAGGGCGCATGAGTGAGGCCACATCATCGGGTCCGGGGCCTGAGGAGCTCGAGATCTTCGAGACGCTCCCGGAGGGGCAGCTCGCATGCCTGGTGTGCGGGGCGCTCGTCCCTCGCGAGGGTGACTACCCGCGTGTCCACTGGGACTGGCACGAAGCCGCCAACGGCGCCTGACAGTCCATGCGATGCGGAGTCAGACCAGCTCGCCCATGAGGTCGCCGAAGGCGGCGAGGTAGGCGTCGACGTCCTCGTCGGTGGCGGCGACCGAGCACGTCGGTCCGGCGCCCACGATGGCGTCCCAGACACCCCGGTTGGCGAGGTAGACGCGCAGGAGCCGGCGCAACGGCAGGTCGAACGCCGCCATCGCCTCGGTGGCCGTCCGGGGCATGACCGGGCTGAACGACAGCCCGCTCCGCGGCCAGAACCGGTGCGTCGTCCATCCCAGCTCCGAGTCCGCGACAACCTGGGACAGCCCGTCGGCGAGCCGCGCACCGAGCCGTTGACTGTGGGCGTAGGCCACGTCGGTCAACACCTCACCCATGGTCGCCCGCGCCGCCACCATGGAGACCGGGTTGCCGAACAGCGTGCCGCCCACTGCGACCTGTGGCTTGTCGTCGTCGCGACCACCGGGACGCTGTAGGACGGCTGCGACGTCTGCGGTCATCCCGTAGGCACCCAACGGGATGCCCGCGGCGATCGACTTGCCGACCGTCACGAAGTCGGGCACCAGCCCCCACCGCCGGGTGAGTCCGCCGGGGCCGACGACCTGCGTGTGCGTCTCGTCGTAGGCCAGCAGCGTGCCGGTACGCCGGGTCACCTCACGCAGGCCTTCGTGGAAGTCGTCGTCCGGCATCACGAGGCCCACGTTGTTGGTCAGCGCCGGCTCGGTGACCACCACCGCCACCTCGCGGTCCGCGAGCGCGCACTCCAGGGCCTCCAGGTCGTTGAACGGCACGACGAGCGTCCGTGCGGTGACGTCGCGCGGCAGGCCGTCCTCCTCCGGCACCAGCCGGCCATCCTGGATCTGGACCAGAACGTCGTCGAAGTGGCCGTGGTACTTGCCCTCGAAGAAGAGCACCTTCTCCCGGCCGGTCGCGGATCGGGCGATCCGGATCACCTCGGTGTTGGCACTCGTGGCCGCGAGCGTGAACTGCCACAGCGGAAGGCCGTAGCGCCGCACCAGCTCGCCGGCGACCCAGATCGAGTCCTCGGTCGGCAGCAGGTATTGCGATCCGAGGCCGACCTGGCGGCTGACCGCCTCGACGACCGGCGCCGGGCCGTAGCCGGTGAACATGGACATGTCGGCGATGTTGAAGTCGGCGTACTCGAGGCCATCGACGTCACGCAGGCGTGATCCGGCGGCCGACTCGATGAACAGCGGCGGATGGTCGTACGACGTGCGCAACCAGCTCATCGGCACGCCGTTCGGCATCACAGTCCGCCCGGAGGCCCACAGCGCCTGGCTCCGCGGTCGCATCCGCACGAAGGCGGCGTCCTCACGCTCCTTGAGCGCAGCCACCCGCTCCCGGTCCACCCCTGATCCGCCCACGCCCGGAGCGTAGAGCACCAGCCTGGGTTTTCCTGTTCGTAGGCACCGGCGTCTAGGCGTACGGTGCTTCCAGGGGAGCCGCTTCAGGCTCCTGTCACCAGAGGAGCCGTCATGGCCGACAAATCGCCTCGGCAGCACATGTCCAAGAAGGCAGGCAAGTCTCTCAAGGAGAAGCGCGCCGAGAAGCACTTGAAGGCGGAGACCAAGAACAAGAGTCGCCTCATGCCACCGGGCAAGTAGGCATCGAGCCCGAGCAACGGCCTCTGTGGTTCGGGGCTCAGGCGAGCGTCCCCACATACCGGATGCCGTTCGCCGAGATCAGCCCGCCGTCGATGGCTGCCTGCTCCTCCTCCTCGCTGACACCCGTCAGGCCGGGAAAGAAGTAGGCGCCGTACTCCAGCCGCCCGCACTCGAACCGCGAGTCGAGCTCTCCCAAGATCTCCCGCCCGGTATGCAGTCGCTGCTGTTCTGCCCAGCCGCCAATCCAGGAGCCCCAGGGCTCGCCAGACGCCTGCCACTCCGATCGGCAATCCTGCAGCCAACCCGGGCCGTCATCGGACGGTGCCAGCCGGTTGAAGCACCACGTGGCGGTCGCGTCGTCGAACCGCTCCCTGGCCCATTCCACGATCACGAGTGTCCCGGCCGGCGCCAGCACGGCCCGTGCTCTGTCCAGCACGACGCCGAGGTCCTCGACATGGTGCAGCGATACCGAGGCCACGATGGCGTCGACGTGGGCCTGACTGTCGTCCCGCTCGAACTCGACTCGGCGGTACTCGGGCTTCTCGGGTGCCTCAGGGTCGATGCCGATCGCTGCGTATCCGCCGGAGCCGAGCCTCGGCACGAAGCCCCCCAGCGGACCGCAGCCGATCTCCAGGACCCGGGCAGGCGGCGCGGGCAGGTTCTCCCGCACGAACGGCCATGCGGCGGCCAGCCACCTCTCATCCGGCGTCATAGGCCCGGAGCCTACGGCCGAGCCTCGGGGAAGGCGCGTCATTCCGTCGCGAGCGGCCGAGTTCTTCGGTCGCATCCATGCTCTCGCGGCCGAAGAAAGTCAGGACCGCGAGGACGCGACGGTTCCCGTGTCGGTCATCGTTGAGCCCGAGCTTGGTGAAGACACGGCTGACATGAGTCTCGACGGTCTTGAGCCCCACGGTGAGCTGCTCGCCGATGGCGCGGTTCGACAGGCCCTCTGCCATCAGCGCGAGCACCTCCCGTTCGCGTGGGGAGAGCTGGCTGAGCAGCTCGTCACGATGCATTCCACCCAACGCGCCGCCGGTGGCGCTCGTGGAACCGAACAGGGCCGTGGTCATCACTTCTTCGTCGCTCCGGGTGCGGGCTGGCTTGCTTGTCACCTGTACGTCGATCCAGAGACACGAAATGCGACGTCCGGGTCGCGCTATATCCCGGGTGACCCCGGCGAGGACACGGTCAGGGCGATTGCTGCCGACTCGAGCTGGTCGAGCACACCGGGGACCACATCGTCATGCCCTACCCCAGATCGTCATGCCCTACGCCAGGCGCGTCGACTCGACGGCCTCGATCAGCTGACCACCCACCGAACCGGTCAGTCGAGCGGCTCGTTCGACGAGAGGTCGCGCGCCGAGCTGATCGGCGATCACGCCGGCCTCGGAGGCCAAGTGGACTGCCTCCCGCTCGTCTCCGGTCGCTGCTTGGTACTCCGCGCTGTCGAGCAGGCAGATGGCGAGGTGATACGGCACGCTGAGGTTGCGGACCGCGTTCACGGCCGATTCGAACTGCTCACCCGCGCCCGGGTCGTTCTCGCTGGCGAGCAGCCGTGCGCGGATCCGTTGCTGCTCCGCGCGTAGGACGGCGGGGACGTTGCCCGGTCGGTGGCCGTCCAACCAGTCGAGCAGCCGGACGATCTCGGTTCGGTCCTCGAGTGCCAGAGCGGCGTCTGCCGCGATCGGCCATGCCCAGCGGACCGCCTCCGAGTGGAGTCCCAACGTGTCGCCGAACTTCAGAGCCTGAAGCGCATGGCGCAGAGCCTCGGCGTCGTCGCCGGCCAGCGCCGCACTGGCCGCCAGTCCCGTCGCGGTGGCCGCCTGGTCCTGCTGGTCCTCGCTGACGGCGCGTCGGAGCGTGGCCAGCGCCACGTCGAGACGTGGTCGATCGCCGGAGAAAGCATGGAGCAGCGCGACCGCCGACGCGAGACCACGGTCCTCGATCTCGTCGTCGCCGATCTCGTCGACATAGACCGCACGGGCCTCGTCCCAGTCACCGGTCACCAAGAGATCCAGGATGATGTTGCCGGCCAGCGCGGCCATCAGGTACCGGTCGCCGAGGCGGCGGCAGATTGCCATCGCCGATCGCGTCGCCTCGATGGCGGCCGGCGGGTCGATGCTCGATAGAGCGTCTCCGAGGTTCAGGAGAGCGCGGGCTGTGGCAAAGCCGTCGTGCGCCGCTTCGGCGCGTCGGACGCCTTCGCGGAAGTTGGCCGCAGCCTGGATGGTGCGACTCGCGAGCGCGTGTGCGATCCCTCGGCTGACCAACAGATCGGCCAGGTCGCGGTCGGAAAGACCGAGCGCCTGTGCCTCCGAGAGAGCCAGGGCCGAGTACTCGTCTGCCAGCGTGGCGTTGCCCGCAAACGCTTCGACCGAGGCACGCTCCCCGAGGGCGCGGGTGAAGTCCGCGTCCGGCTCCGTCTCGAGGAGCTTCAGGGCTCGGAGCACATGAGCTCGGGCATCCTCCAAGAGCCCCTCGCGTCGCAGCATGCTGGCGATGAACGTCATGGCCCGACCCGCGTCGCGCATAGCCTGGTAGCGCTGGTAGATGTCGAGCGCCTGACGATAGTGGGCGCGCGAGGACGCGAAGTCGCGCAACGCGCCGAAGGCCGAACCTGCGTGCTCGTGAAGTTGAGCTGCGGTCAGGTCGCTCTCGGGTGTGCCGTGCTGAAGGAGCTCGGCGGCGGTGGCAAAGGTCTTCGCCGCCGCAGCGGGCGCCCCCGTGCGGAGCGCCCGTTCACCGGCGCGGGTGAGCATCGTGACCGCCTGCCGCTGCAGCTCCGGAACGTCGGGGTCGTCGGGGACCGCGGTGAGAGCATCGATGAGGTGCGTGGCGATGACCTCCGCGATCTCTTCACCCTCGTCGGCGAAGACGGCGGTGAGGTGGCTGGCGACGGCCAAATGTCGGGCCTTGCGCTCGCGCCTCGACAGCGTGTCATAGGCGACCTGGCGGAACATCGCCTGAACGAATCCGTACTGCCCCCGCTCCGGCGACAGCGGGTCGGCCCTTACTCCGAGCACCTCGCGGCGTACTAGCTCGCCCAGCTCCTGGCGGACGACGGACTCGGGCTTCTCCGACACCGCGATCAGAGCTTCGACGGGGAAGCTGCCACCGAGCACGGCGGCGTCGGCCACCAGCGCCCGGGCATCCGGCGCCAGGGAGTCGAGGCGAGCAGCAAGCAGTGACTGCAACGTTGCCGGCACGGCGAGCTCGCCGACATCGCCCATCAGGCGGTACACGCCATCCACCGGCTGGACCACGTCGCGGTCGATCAGCATGCGCACGGTCTCCACGGCGTACAGCGGGATGCCCTCCGCACGATCGGAGATCGCGGCCTGCGCCTCGAGCTGCATCCCGGGCACCAGTCCCTCGAGCAGGTCACGCATCGCAGCGTCGTCCAGCCGGTCGAGGGTCAGCGCGGTGCTGTTGCGCCGGCCCGTTCCCCACCCGGGGCGGCGGGCCTCCAGCTCGGGCCGGGCCAGGGTGAGCACGAAGACGGGAAGGTCTCTCGTCCAGTCGAGCAAGTGCTCGAGGAAGTCCAGCAGTCCGACATCGGCGTGCTGCAGGTCTTCGAGGACCATCACCACCGGCGTGTCCGCTGCGAGACGCTCGAAGAACAGACGCCAGCCCGCGAAGAGCTCCTCGCGACCCAACTGGTGCCCGTTGTCCTCCACCGTGTCGACACCGAGAAGCTGGGACAGTCGCGGGTGCACGTACTCGCGCTCGGTGGGATCGGTGAGCCACTGCTCCAGGCCCGCGGCCAGCTTGTCACCGGCGACCTGGGTCGGGTCCTCTTCGGCGATCTGAAGCCGTTGGCGCACCATCTCGGACAGTGCCCAGAACGCGACACCATCGCCGTACGACAGGCAGCGGCCGCGGTGCCACCGCACGGTCGTGGCCAGCCCGTCGATGTACTTCTCGAACTCCCAGCCGAGCCGCGACTTCCCGACACCCGCCGCCCCGGTGACGCTCACCAACCTCGGGGCTCGGCGTTGCTCGCACGCGTGAAACAACTCCTTGACCAGCCGAAGCTCGGAGTCCCGCCCGACGAAGGGTGCCTCCAGTCCGTCGATCCGCTGCGCGCCCCCCACGTTGGCGAGCACTCGCACGGCCTGCCACAGCGCAACCGGTTCCGCCTTCCCCTTCAAGACGTGGTCGCCAGTCGCGATGAAGGCGACACCGGCCTGCGCCACCCTCCAGGTCCCCTCGTCGACCAGCACTGTTCCGGGCTCTGCGGCCGCCTGGACGCGCGCGGCAGTGTTCACTGCGTCACCGGCGACCATCCCCTCGCCGCTCGCTCCGACAGTCACCGCGACCGCCCCCGTCACGACTCCGGCCCGCGCCGCCAGGCCCGGGACCTGAGCCACATGACCCAGCTGATCGACCGCGTCGACGAGATCCAGGGCCGCCCGCACGGCTCGTTCCGCATCCTGTTCGGTAGCGGCGGGCGTCCCCCACACGGCCATCACGGCGTCACCGATGAACTTCTCGACCGCACCGCCATAGCGCACGATGACGGTCCGAACCGCTTCGAAGTACCGGGACAGTAGCTCGCGCACCTCTTCGGGATCGCGTGCCTCGCTCAACGGTGTGAACCCGACGAGGTCGCAGAACAACACCGAGCAGACGCGCCGCTCAGCCAACTGGCCCGGCGAGCTGGGCCCGACCCCGGCGATCGGAGGCTCCCCACCTGCAGGCGCCACCGCCCCTGCGGGAGGCCGCTGGTCCAGCGGTGTCCCACATTCGTCGCAGAAGCGCTGATCGGGCTGGATGGATGCCCCGCACGAGGGGCAGGCGCGCGCGAGCAGCTTGCCGCACTCGGCACAGAACTTGGCGGTCGTCTTGTTCTGGTTCCCGCAGTTGCCGCAGGTCACAGCGTCACCCTAGCCGTCAGGAAGGTGCCGTCCCGGACAACTAGTGTCGCCACATGAGCGCAACCGGCGAGCCGGTGCCTTTCGAGGTGTACGAGCCCGGTGTGTACCTGCATGGCACAAAGGCGGACCTCGCCGTCGGCGAGATGCTGGTGCCCGGCCGCCAGTCGAACTTCGAAGACGGCCGAGTGATGAACCACGTCTACTTCACCGCGACACTCGACGCCGCGGTCTGGGGCGCCGAGCTGGCCGCGGGCGAGGGCCGCGGGCGTATCTACATCGTCCAACCGGACGGCGAGTTCGAGGACGATCCCAACGTCACCGACGAGAGGTTCCGCGGCAATCCGACGCAGTCGTTCCGCAGCCGCGAGCCGCTGCGCGTGGTGGGCGAACTTGTCGACTGGGTCGGCCACCCGCCTGAGAAGCTGCAGGAGATGCGGGACGGACTGAGTGCCTTGAAGCGGCAGGGTGCAGCCGGGATCGAGGACTGAGCCAGCGGGGCGGAGGTGGCGCAGACGTGTCCTTCTCGTCGCTGCTCGACCGGCGTATGGTCGCAACCAGTCCACTCCCGGGTCATAGGGCCGGCAGTCCCGCAGCACAGCCAAGGAGTGGTTCGCATGACAGACACCGAAACCGAAGCTGCCCCTCGATTCGAGGCGCCTGGCCCAGGGTCCTGGGAACTCGACCCGGTCCACTTCCCGCGACCGGTGACCCGGTACTTCGAGACCAGCTCCGACTCGTTCCGACGTGGAACCGCGGAGATCATGGCCTACTACGGGATGCCGGTCCAGGCGATGGTGAACGGCATCGTCAACGGCTTCATGTACCACCAGATGATCCCCCTCGACCCTGGCGAGGTCCCGGCTCGGTTCGAGCGAGCAGAGGAGGTCTTCGCGAAGAAGCTGTGGCGCGACCAGCTCCGGGAGTGGGACGAGGTTGCGAAGCCGGCCTCGATCAAGACTCATCGCGAGTTGCAGTCGGTCGACCCGGATGCGCTCTCCGACGCCGAGCTCTGTGCCTACCTGACGCGTTGCCAAGAGCATCACGCTGAGATGCGTTACCAGCACATGCGATTCACCGGGGCCGCCGTCATCCCCGTCGGCGACCTGCTGGTCCACGCCGCGGAGTGGGCCGGCGCCGGCTCTGCGGAGGTGCTGGCGGCCACACGAGGCGCCGCGCCCGTCTCGGCTGGGGCCTCTGCCGAGCAGGAACGGCTGGTCGCGGGCCTGCGCGGCGACCCGGCCGCTCGTGAGCTGCTGGAGTCGGACGAGGATCCACATGTGGTGCTCGACAAGCTGCGCCGCCTGGGCAACGAGGTGGGCGACGCCGTGTCGGCATACCTCGACCTCGTCGGCTACCGGCTGCTCGACGGCTTCGACATCTCCGGACGCTACGCCCTGGAGATGCCGGACGCGCTCGTCCGAACGATCCGCGCCTGGGTCGGCGGCCGTACCGACCACGGGCCGGACCCGGAGCACACGCTGGCGGAGATCCGGGGCAAGGTGCCCGAGGAGCATCGTGCCGAGTTCGACGACCTGGTCGCCGAGGCCATGCTGATGTCGCGGATCCGCGACGAGCGTGGGGTGTACTCCGACATCTGGGCATCGGGAATCATGCGTCGGGCCGCCCTCGGTGCGGGACGGCGACTGGCGAGCGCCGGCCGGTTGTTCGAGCCCGAGCACATCGTCGACGCAACGGTCGAGGAGATGGTGCAGCTGCTCTCGGGCCAGGGTGGTCCCCAGGCCGATGAGCTGGCCGGACGCGCCGCGTACCGGGCCTCGCACACGGCCAAGGAGGCGCCGCACCTCCTCGGTCCACCTCCGACACCCCCACCACCGCCGGACTCCCTGCCGCCGGGAGCCGCGCGCGTGGTGCGTGCCTTCGGCACGGCGATGATGGAACTGTTCGGCAGCATCGAGACGTCGGTGCCCGAGGATGAGGGCGTCCTTCGAGGCCTGTCGGCCAGCCGAGGCGTGTACGTGGGGCCGGCGCGCCTCGTCCACGGTCCGGCCGACTTCGACCGGATCCAGGAAGGCGACGTTCTGGTCACCGAGTCGACGACCGAGGCCTTCAACATCCTGCTGCCACTGCTCGGTGCGATCGTGACCGACAGCGGCGGGCTCCTGTCGCACTCTGCGATCGTGGCGCGCGAGTACGGCATTCCTGGCGTCGTGGGCACCCGCCATGCGACCAGTCGATTCGCAGACCAGATGCGGCTTCGCGTCGATGGCGACGCCGGGGAGGTGACGAACGCGTCGTGACGACCACCGTCGTACCTCTCGAAGAGGCTCGCGAGGAGTCACTTTTCGGAGCGAAGGCGGTGGGGCTGGGCGAGGCCTTGCGAGGGGGACTCCCGGTACCGCCCGGCGTCGCACTCGCCGGCGAGACCACCGAGGCAATCGCGGCCGGGGATCCGGAGGCTCTGGCCCAGCTCGTCGAGGAGGCACGCCTCCTGGCATACCCGCTCGCCGTGCGCTCGTCGGCGGTGGACGAGGACGGTGCCGCGGCGAGCTTCGCGGGACAGCACCTGACGTTGCTCAACGTCACGTCCCCCGAGGGACTCGGTCCTGCGATCCGGGAGATCTGGTGGTCGGCGAACACCGACTCCGTCATCAGCTATCGCAAGCGGGTCGGACTGTTCGCACGCCCGAGCGTCGGCGTGGTCGTCCAGAGCCTCCTCGACCCGGAGGCGGCGGGCGTGATGTTCACGCAGAACCCGGTCACGGGAGCCGACGAGCGCGTGATCGAGGCGAGCTGGGGCCTCGGCGAGGTCGTCGTAGCTGCCCGCGTGATTCCCGACAACTTCCGCCTCTCGAAGTCGGGCGAGGTACTGAGTCGGCACGCCGGTGTGAAGCAGGTCTCGATCCGCCCGGTCGCGACCGGCGGCACCATCGAGGAGGCCGTGGCACCCGAGCGGGTCGAGGCTCTCTGC
>Ga0126310_10000819_pt1 | contig 11371 bp, 9 predicted proteins | sample Plot60_FD_92540 | JGI IMG/M metagenome (GOLD analysis project Ga0126310, IMG submission 92540) | Serpentine soil microbial communities from UC McLaughlin Reserve, CA, USA - Plot60 | ecosystem: Environmental > Terrestrial > Soil > Grasslands | place: USA: UC McLaughlin Reserve, Lake County... | reverse complement strand
GAGAAGGATGACGTTGCGAGCGATGGGCCGATCTTCAATTTCAGTGAGCCGCAGACTGGACACGATTGCCTTCCGGGTGGGATGTGAGCCGGAGCACGAAACTGGCCTCGCCGTAGCAACGGCGGGGCCAGCATCGGCACGATCATTCTTACCCGAACAGTATCGGCCGAATTGATCGTGCTGTCGAATCTCGATCGTGGTCACGTGAGAACCGTTGATGATCAAATCAGGGTCTTGATTCCCCGGCAATCCACGTCGTACCGTTCGCATATCCGACTAAACGGGTCGGATATGAATTGGAAGGCTGTCCACGCCCGGATGGATGGCTAAGAGCTGGGTAGCTGAGGAGGGATTCGGCGGGTGGTGATCGAGGAGATCGATGGTGTTGGAGAGCGTGACGGGCAGCTGATCGACCGTCGTAGTCTGGTCATGGCTTCGGCAGGAGCGTTGGTACTGGGATTTGTCGGTCCGCTCGCTGCAGCTGCACAATCCACGACGCCCGAAGGTGAGGCGGAAGCGGACCTGACCGCCGAGGCGGAAGCGGACCCGACTGCGGATGAGGCGGGCTTTAGCGCGGGCACCGGTGATTTCACCCTCTACTCAGGGCGAAACGAAACTCTCGTCGGTCCGCTCGTGGAAAAGTACGCTGAGGAGACCGGAATCGGCGTCGATACCCGCTATGGCGGGACCGGAGAGCTTGCGGCGACGATCCTGGAAGAAGGCCAGGATACCCCGGCTAGTTTGTTCTTCTCGCAGGACGCAGGCGCGCTCGGGTTGCTCGCCGACGAGGGGCGCTTCGCGACGCTTCCGTCCGAGCTTCTCGATCGCGTCGAGGAGCGCTTCCGTGATCCCGAGGGCCGCTGGGCTGGGGTGACCGGCAGAGCGCGGGTGCTGGCCTACAACGTTGATACCGTCGCCGAGGACGACTTGCCCGCCTCGGTGCGGGACCTGACCGATCCCGCTTGGGCCGGTCGCGTCGGATGGGCGCCGGAGAATGCGTCGTTCCAAGCGTTCATCACGGCGTTTCGCTTGATCGATGGTGAAGACGCGGTCAGAAGCTGGCTCGAGGCAATGATTGCCAATGGAGCCGTCAACTTCGGCGACAGCAATATCTCCGTCGTCCAGGCCATCGCCAACGGCGAGATCGACGCCGGGCTGGTGAACCACTATTACGTCTACGCTGTCGGTCGCGAGGCGGGCGAGGACTTTCCGGTTGCCAACCACTTTTTTGCGGCCGGAGACCCTGGTTCGCTGATCAATGTGGCCGGCATCGGGTTGATCGAGGGGGCCGACGACGCGGACGCGGCACTGGCGTTTGCCGACTATCTCTTGTCGGACGAAGCGCAGGAGTATTTCGCGACCGAGACGTTCGAGTACCCGCTCATCGAGGGAGTCGCCCCACCAGAGGGACTCGTCCCGCTAAACGAGATCGGTCACCCGGATATCCAACTCGGAGATCTTGCCGACCTGCGTGGGACACTCGAGCTGTTGTCCGAGGTGGGTCTCGTCTAGTGCATGTCGGCCCAGCAGCGGTCGAGAGTCGGCGTCCTGGCCGGTGCTACCATGCGGGGCATGATCAAGCGCTGGCTACGGCGCCGACTCGACTTTCATGCAATGAATCCGGAGACTAGTCTGGACGACGGCCGGGAGCACGGCGCCCTTGTGCGAAAGGGGCAGTTCGTCTCCTTACGGACGCATGTTCCGGCAAACCGCGAAGCATTCCAGCGTTGGTACGCGGATCGCGAGATCGCGGAGCTCTTACGCCACGATCTCGAGCCACTCACCCCGACGCAGTCTCGTGGCTATTTCGAAACATTCATCCTGCCGTCCTCTGCTCGCGGCACTTGCTTCGCGATCCATGAGCGCGAGAGCAAGCGACTCGTCGGGACGACCGCGCTCACGGACCGCGTCAATGGCCGGAACGGGGTCTCGGCGCTCTTTCGTATCGTCATCGGTGAGAAAGATGTCTGGGGCCGAGGCTATGGCACCGAAGCGACCCGCCTCATGGCACAAGAAGGCTTCCACAGTATGGGCTTGGGCGAGATTCGGCTCGAAGTCTTCAACCATAATCTGAGAGCGATCGCAGCCTATTCAAGAGTTGGCTTCGAAGTCACCGGCGAACATGTGGAGTGGGTGCCGCGCCGCAAGACCGAGCTCCGCGTCATCGAGATGCGTTTATCACGGGATGCGTTCTTGGCCAGCGGCGACGGCGATGCCGCCGACTCCCAACGCACGAACAAGGCGGAGCAAGATCGTCGGGCGCGGCAACGGCGGCGGAAAGAGCGCAAAGAAGCTCGTGCGAAGAAAGCGGCGGAACGCTCGGTCCGCTGAGGACGGATCGGTACAAATGGTGACGGCGCTGAGTCGATATTGGCAGCGGAGCCTGCTGACCCCGATTGACAGACGGCACGGGCCCCCTTACCATCGGCGAGGCAGAGAGCCCGTCGCGGGAAACACCGGGGCAGCGACTTGGGAAGCGCGGTCCAACGGCGCGGCACGGGGATGGGACGCAGTCGGGGGAGGAGTCGGTACGCGTGACCGAGAACGAGCGGCGCGCCGCGGATTCGCTGCGCGCATCGGATTTAGTTCTACGAGGGATTGGGGTCGTCGGACTGATCGCGGTCGCGCTCGTGTTACTGTTGGTTCTGTACCCAACGTAGTGCGCGACATTGCCGCGGACCAGGGGTCCCGTGGCGAGATGAACATGATCCAATCAGTCGAGGAACCCGGCGAGCGAATCGCCGGGTTTCCTTTGTCCAGTTCCGCGGGAGGCGCCAATGCGGGCGCGAATACGAGTCGCGCGTGAAATTCGAGATCGACTCTTCGTGCTGACCGTGGTCTCGGTCTTGGTTGTGGCCACGCTCGGGATTCCAGGTGCTGGCCAGGCGATACAGGGTCCAGAGGGTGAAGCCGAAGGGGCACGTGTTCGCATCGTTCACGGCGTCGCCAACGCCGGTCCGCTCGACATCTACGTCGACGGCTCGCTCGCGTTGTTTGGCATTGTCTTCGGAGACACCAGCGGAAACGTTGTGCTGCCAGGCGGTGAGCACGCGTTTGCCGTGGTCCCGACGGGAGGGACGCCTGAGACAGCGATCGCCGCCGGCACCATCGCGCTCGACAACGACGGGCTGGCATACGCAGCACTGCTGGGTACGCTCGATTCCGCGAGCGTTGGGCTTTTCGAGGTTGATGACCGTCCGCTGGACCAGGGTCGCGCCCGCTTTCGGATCATCAATGGTGTGCCCGACGCGGGCGAGATCACCCCGATGTTCGCAGGCGGCGATGCCTTGTCGGAGCCTCTTGGGTTCGGAGACTCCACACAATACGCTTCGATCGATGCGGGAACGTATGACCTGGATTTCCTCGAGACCGCATCGGGTGTCTCGCTCCTCTCGCTTCCGCAGACAGCGTTTGCCGAAGGAACGACGACCGACGTGATTCTGGTGGGACAGGTCAGCGACGGTACGATGAACGCGCTGGTTGAGCCAATCCAAGTCGAGCTCGCGCGTGCCGTCGGGCGATCAGCTCAGATATTCACGGGAAGCTGCGCGAGGCTCGAAGCGGTCGCGGCCGATCTGGGGATCGTGCAGACCGGTCAGGGTGCGGTGGTCGGGTCGACTGGGACGGATTCGGTGGCTCAGGTATTTGGCGCTGCCGGCATCCCATTTGCCACCCTCGTTGCATCTCCCCACGCCGTCGTCGTTTCGGAGGACATCGACGCCGGTGGCGACGTGGTTGCCTGCGGCGACATCGGTGGCAACCTGACGGACACCGGGGCGTTGGTGATTGCCCTGCAGACCCAGGACACACGCGCCACGGCGGGCGTTGCCGTCCTCGCGCCAGCGCTGGAAGATCCCGGGGCCACAGGCGTCTCAGTCTTCTTGATCGAGGGTGTTGCGGCGGCCGGTGCGGCCGCGACTCCGATCGTTACCGTCGAGTAGGGTCCGCTCCCGGCTCAAACGCGCTCGCCGCGGACGCGTGTGGTGACGGTTCTTCCTGAGCGAGAAATGACCGGGCTAGCTGGGAGGCGGCGTTCCGATCGTCCGGCGGTAGCGTGCCATCGATGACGAGCTCTCTCAGGTAATTCTTGACTCCCTTGATCCACGGGCCCGGGGGCCGCTCAAACATCTGCATGAGATCGTTCCCGTCGAGGGGGCTCTCGAGGCGAGCGAGTTCGACCTGCTCCTGAAGGCGATTAAACCTCGCGCGCAATTCAGCGATGCGGCGCGCGGCCGCCATCCGCTTGTGTTCACGGCCGGATGTGACGTCAGCCGCGGCGAGGTCGAGTAGATCGTTCCAAGCGTCGCCGGTGTCCAGAGCCAAGCGGCGGACGGCGCTATCGGTCCATGATGGGTCATAGGCTGCTGGACGGCCATGAAGCTCGACCAGCGTCCGAACCGACGAGCGCAGCGCTCGGTCGGCATTGAGGCGCCCAAGGGCGCGGTCCGCGAGCTCGGCTCCCACGCGCTCATGACCAAAGAAGTGGACCTCGTCGTCGAGTGCGACCTTCCGGGTGAGTGGTTTTCCAGCGTCATGCAGGAGGGCCGCCCAGCGCACCGCGGGACGGGGTGGGGCTTGGCGCACGACGCGGACCGTGTGGTCCCAGAGATCTTTCTCGCGGCCGAGCCGTGGCGCGATGTTCGCCTCTGCCTCGGCCGCGAGTGGCTCGATCTCAGGGAGCGCGACCTGCAACAGGCCGGTCCGGCGCAATGCATCCAGTCCGTGATCGACGTACTCACCAAGTAGCAGCAGGGTCAGTTCCGCCGAGATCCGCTCCCGACTGATTCGCGCGAGACTTGCCGCCTGGCGGGCCATCGCCTTTTCGGTGCGCCAATCGAGCCTGAAACCGAGCTGAGAGACGAAGCGAGCGGCGCGCAAGAGCCGCAGAGGATCCTCGAGGAATCGCTCATCGGGGTCACCAACTGCGCGCACCAACGCCTGCGCGATGTCCGCTTCACCTTCCCAGGGATCGAACATCTCGCCCGATCCGGCGTCAACCGCGATCGCATTCATGGTGAAGTCACGCCGGGCGAGATCGTCAATGAGCGTCGCGTCGAAGGCCACCTCCGGGAACCGATGTTCGTCCGGATAGTCTTCGCGCCGGTAGGTGGTCACTTCGACACGCAACCGGTCCGGCGGCTCTTCGCCAAAGATGGCGCCGATCGTGCCGAAGCGCTCGCCAACGAGATAGACGGAGGAGGCCCCGGCGATTTCAAGCAGTTCTCGCGAGCGCGGGGGCAACGCCGACGTCGCAAAGTCGAGGTCAGCGAGTTGCGCGCGCCCGAGCAGAGCGTCCCGGACTATGCCGCCGACGAGGTACAACTCCTCACCTGCAACGCCAAAGTCGCTGACCAGCGACTGGGTGACGTCTCGTTGCGATGGAGTAAGGCGGTCCAATATGTAATAGCTCACGACAGGGAGGTAAATGACGGGCAGGCATCCCAAAAAACACGATCAGTCATCGCTCACCAGTCTACTTGGTTGGGCGTGGAGCACCACGCGTCGGAGTCGGCGGCCCGGGTGGCTGGAGGAGCGTAAGATTCAGCATGGTGTGAGCTATTCTTAACCAGCGGAAGGAAATCGGAGCAAACCGCGCCCTGGGCGGCGCGGCGGGTGCTTGGCTCCTGCCAAGTACTTCGACTGACTATGGGTGTGCTCAACGCGATCGGTAATGCCGTCGTGCGGACGATCGAGATTGAACCGGCAAGCCGTCAGCAGATCGCTCAATCGGGAGACGAGGGGCGATTGGCGGGCGACCGTGACAGCCGGGCTCGCACTCACCTGGCCAACGAGCGAACATTCCTCGCTTGGCTGCGCACCGGATTGAGTTTGATGGCGGTCGGCTTGGCCGTAGCGAGGTTCCTGCCCGTCGATCTCGTACCGGGATTTCCCTACGTGCGGTCATTCTCGGTTCTGCTGGTGCTGTCCGGGATCATGATGGTCCTGTACGGAGCGAGTCGATACGTGAAGGCGTACCAGCAGATCGAGACAGGGGCATACGATCCGGCGGGCACGGCGATTATCACCATCGCGGCGATCGTCGGTTTCCTGGGCATCCTGGCGATACCGTTGGTGCTCCTGCTGCGATGATTCCGCCGTTACCCGCAGCAGATGATGATTCGGGAGACTCGGTCGTTCCGGGAATGGCTGCCGAACACGCGATCCTCGGACTGCTGGCGCTGAGCGAATCTGGCACAGGGCACGGGTACGACCTGGCTCGCCAGTTCAGTCCCGACGCTCCACTCGGTAACGTCGTTCGACTGGAACCGGGGATGGTCTATCACCATCTGAAGAAACTAGAGCGGCTTGGTTGGGTCTCGGCAGTCCCTAAAGCGGAACCGGGGCGGCCGGCGCGGCGGCTGTTCGCATTGTCTTCATCGGGTCGTGCCGAGCTCGGACGATGGCTTGCCGAGCCTGTGGCGCGTACGCGGGAGATTCGACTCGATTTCCTGGTCAAGTTGTACCTCGCCCTGTTGCTCGAGCCTGCACTGGCAGTACGCCTCGTTGACGAGCAACGGGACCTGTGCGCTCGATTGGTTGAATCTCTCGCCAACCGGCTGCGAAGCGCGCAGGTCGAAGAGGAACAAGATCCCGTCACGGCGAGATTCGGAGACATGGTGCTTGACATGCGGCTGGCGCAGACCCGGGCGGCCCTCGCGTGGCTCGATCGGGTCGGTCGCGACGCGGCAATGGCAGTCCAGCGCGCCGACGGGCTAGGACTCGCCTCGGAGAGAAGCGGCGCGCTACCGGCGTTCGCGCGGCGCGGCGATCGTGAACGAAAAGGCTAGATGCACAGAGGCGGGGTCGGGGGCGGACGACTGATGCAGACGGCGCCGCTGCCCGAGTCGGAGCGGCGCCCAGTCACCACCAAGACGGTCCGGCGTATCCTGCAATTCTTCAGGCCGTACTGGTTGCGCGTGGCCCTGACTTTCGTGGCCATCATCTCCGTCTCCGTCATCGGCCTGGCCAATCCCTTCCTGCTCAAGCTCATCATCGACGACGCGATTCCCGATCAAGACCTGAACCGGCTCTTCCTCTACGTCGGGCTAATGATCGTGCTTCCGATCTTTGCCGGGTTAATCGGGGTTGGGCAAACGTATCTGAACACGATCATCGGTCAGAGTGTCATGCAGGACCTGCGGAACGCACTCTATGGCCACCTGCAGCGGATGCCGCTCCGCTTCTTCACCTCGACCCGAACAGGGGAGATTCAGGCGCGATTGAACTCCGACGTCAGTGGCGTGCAACAGGTCGTCACCGATACCGCGACGTCGATCGTCAGCAACTTGGCGACTGCCATCTCGACGATTGTCGCCATGTGGCTGATCTCCTGGCAGATGACGCTGATCTCGTTGGGTCTTCTGCCGATTTTTCTCTTCGTGACCTACAAAGTCGGCGAAGTGCGGCGGGCAGTACAGACGGAGACGCAGGAAACGATCGCCGATATGACCTCCCAGGTGGAAGAGACTCTGTCTGTCAGCGGAATGCTGCTGACCAAGGCATTTGGTCGCCAGAGCCGGGCGGTCGCAGATTTTCAGGCGATCAATAAGCGGCTGACGGGGCTGCAGATCAAGCAGCAAATGATCGGGCGCTGGTTCTTCATGATCATCGGGACGTTTTTCTCCGTGACTCCCGCGTTCGTCTACTGGTACGCCGGGCTGCAGATCATCGGCGGCAACGCATCGCTGACTATCGGCGATATCGTGGCATTTACCACCTTGCAGAGCAGGCTGTTCTTTCCGCTGGGACAGATGCTCAACGTCCAGGTCGAGATCCAAGTCGCCTTCGCCCTCTTTGACCGGATTTTCGAGTATCTCGATCTGCCCGTCGAGATCGCGGATCGGGAGAACGCGATTACGCTCGATGCCAAGCGCGTGCACGGGCAAGTTTCCTTTCGCCACGTCTATTTCCGGTATCCAGACGTTGACCGGCCGAACGGCGGGCGATCCGTCGATGATGCGATGGAAGCGGAAGGCCGCAGTCGTGACGGTCTCGGTTTGGAAACGGGCATCAACTCGCGGGGCACCGAAGTGCTCTTGCCAGCACCGGCGGCATTCCCGATCGACGGCCGGACCGAGGACACAAGCTTGATAGTCCCCGCCAGGGGCGTACCAGAACCCTCAGCGCGAGCACCTTTTGAATTGGTCGACATTGACTTCGAGATCAAATCCGGTCAGCTTGCCGCACTCGTTGGTCCGAGCGGGGCAGGCAAGACGACAATCGCCCTACTGGTGCCACGCATTTACGACGTCGAGTCTGGTTCGGTCGCGATCGACGGCATCGACGTGCGAGACCTGACGCTGGCAAGTCTGGGCAGCATCATCGGGCTCGTCACCCAAGAGACGTACTTGTTCCACTCGACCGTTCGCGAAAACATCGCCTATGGGCGAATGGACGCAACACAGGCGGAGATCGAAGCGGCCGCGCGGGCCGCAGCGATTCACGACCGAATTACGGAGCTGCCCGAGGGATATGAGACGGTCGTCGGCGAACGGGGATTCAAGCTCTCCGGCGGTGAAAAGCAGCGGGTAGCCATCGCTCGCGTCATTCTCAAGGATCCACGCATTCTGATCCTTGACGAAGCCACGAGCGCGCTCGACACACGTTCCGAACGGTTGATTCAGGCAGCGCTCGACCCGCTGATGCGCAATCGGACCACGCTGGCGATCGCACACCGGCTCAGTACGATCCTTGCCGCAGATGTGATCCTTGTCGTGGACCGAGGGCGCATCATCGAACGGGGAACACATGGCGAACTGCTGCGACAGGGCGGGTTGTACGAGAAGCTCTATCGGCAACAGTTTGCGCCCTCGACGCAACGAGGTTCCTCGTCACTCGGGATCACAGCGGATCTTCTCTGAAGTGTAGGGGTCACTCAGCCACAACTGGGCTATCTGAGATGGCGACCTCGTCCTGGGCGATCGGAAACCGCAGGATAGCGATCGAACCACCGTCGCTAGGACCGATGCGGAAAGACCCGTGCAGGTCAGCGGACACGAGCCGCTGGATGATTCGCATGCCAAGGCCATGGCCGCCAGACGGATCAAAGTCCTCCGGAATGGACTCACCGTCGTTCCAGATCTCGATGATGGCCTCACCCTGCTCTTGATGAGCGCGGATGGAAATCGTGCCGCGGTTCCTTCCTGAGAAACCATGTTTGACCGCGTTGGCGACGAGCTCGTTGATGAGGAGGGCCAGAATCGTTGCCTGCTTCGAGGGAACTCTGACGTCGCTGGCCGGGACATCGAAGGTGACCGTCAGGCCGGGAGGGGTCAGCGTTCCATACGCCTCGTCTGCGGCATGCCGCGCAATGACATCGACAGTCGTTCCGCCGAGTCTTTGCTCGTCGCTGAGCAGGTCGTGGACGGCCGCGATGGCCTGAACGCGGCTGATGGCCTCTCGCAGGTGCGACGCCCAAGGCGCACCTTCATTGTGACGAAGCTGGATCGAGAGAAGCGCCGCGACGGTTTGCAAGTTGTTTCGCACACGATGATGCATTTCCTGGAGCAGAGCCGAGGCGACTTCGAGTCCGCGCCGGGCATCCTGGTAGAGGGTTGCGTTTTCGATGGCGACAGTTGCGGCGTCTGAGAACGCTTGCAGGAGACCGAGCTCATCCTCCGGAAGCTCGGCGCCAGGGGCCATGCGCAGACAGAGCGCACCGAATGGCTCGCGAGCGGACCGGAGCGGCAGACAGAAGAGACGGCCAGACCCATCGACATAGTCCATGTCGACGGCGCGAGCCGCTCCGGTCCTCATGACCTCCCGAATCACCTCGTCGCGCCCCGGCTCGTCGATGACGTCTTTAGCCCGCCCCACCCGGTAGCTGACCGTCGGCGGCTCAGGAGGATCTCCGGATCGTCCCGGGAAGCGAAAGATGGCGGCCGCCTCGACATTGAAGAGCGCGACCGCCTGCTCCGCGATCAGCCGCAGTACATGTTCGAGGTCGAGGGTCGAGGCGATGGTGTGCGAGACGCGCTGCATGGTGCCCAGCTCGGTGATCTTACGCTGCAATCGGGCGTCGGTCCGGCTGTAGAGACGCGCGTTCTCGATACCGATGGCTAACTCGCCAGCGACCGTTTGCAAAAAGGCGATCTCATCATCGGAGAATTCGCGGCGCTGTAAGGTGAAAAGATTGATGACGCCGACGAGGACTTCGGGCTCGGCACCGCGGAGGAGCACCATCGGCACCGAGATCTGCGAGGCATAGACATCTTCTCCCGTGGCCGGGATTGGGGCGTACAATGGGTGGCGGCGGGCGTCCGGCGCCGCGATCACTCGCTGCTCGGCGGCCGCACACCCGGTTATGGTCATGCCCGGATGGAGGGTGAGCACCCCGACTGCCGCGGGGTTGAGACCGACCGCGGCGCGCAGAGCCAGGGTGTCAGTGGTCTCGTCATAAAGCATGATGCTGCACGCGTCGGCGCCGGTTGTGTCAGCCAGCACGCGGACGGCCGTCTTGAGCCGGTCGGAAAGGTTGAGATCCGCGGTTGCCGAGCGATTGATGCGGTGGAGCGCGGCGAGCCATGGTAGAGGCGCGTCGCCGACAGTCGACTCGATTCCGGTAGCGGCTTTTTCCGCCTCATGGAATGACGCCGCCAACGCCGCGAGGGCTGTTCCGGCCGCGAGCGCAGTCGCTGGGTCGCCGCCCTGACCTCCGGTGCGATCGAAGAAGTCCTGAAGCGCGGCGATGGCGGCCGACATCGCCTCTTCGAGACGGACCCCTGAGCGTGCGGCCTCCGCGCCGAATTTTGCCAGACGATCACGAAGCGCCTGAGCGCTTCCGTTGCCTAACCTTGCACCGCTTGGGTAGTCGGCACGAAGATCGGTGATCAGCCGATCACCAAGATCGTGGATGGCAATCGTTTTCACTGACCGTGCCTCAGGGCGTGGAACGGCCGCCCGGCAACGCCTCTGGCGGCCGTTCATGAAGATCGACTTGTCGGTTGCGCCTAGTCGAGCGTGACCGCTTCGCTTTCGAGGCGGTTGAGGACCATGAGCCGTGGCTCCGTCATGTCCTCGATGGCATATTTCAGCCCTTCACGGCCGAGCCCAGACGCTTTCACCCCTCCGTACGGCATATGGTCGATGCGGTACGTCGGCACGTCGTTGATGACCACGCCGCCAACCTCGATGTTCTCGAAAGCGGCAAGGGCCTTCTCGAGCGAGTTCGTGAAGACTCCAGCCTGGAGGCCATAGTCGGAGTCGTTTAGCTTGGTAATCGCCTCTCCGAATGATTTCACCGGAGCGATCGTCACCAGCGGCGCGAAAGCCTCCTTCGAGCAGACGAAGCTGGCAGGGTCCGCGTTCTCGATTACCGTCGGCTGGAAGAAACCATGGTCCGCCGTGCCACCTGTCAGGACCCGCGCGCCGT
>Ga0126310_10000818_pt1 | contig 11393 bp, 9 predicted proteins | sample Plot60_FD_92540 | JGI IMG/M metagenome (GOLD analysis project Ga0126310, IMG submission 92540) | Serpentine soil microbial communities from UC McLaughlin Reserve, CA, USA - Plot60 | ecosystem: Environmental > Terrestrial > Soil > Grasslands | place: USA: UC McLaughlin Reserve, Lake County... | reverse complement strand
GTGGCTTTACCGCCCGCCGCACCCGGGCCAACTCCTCCATCATCACCTCGTCCACGACCTGACGGCCCGCGGTATCCACGATCACGAAATCGTAGCCCTCGTCGCTTGCGGTCTTTACCCCACGCTCGGCGATGCCTTCGGGGGCAGGCTCCGTCCCCTCAATGTAGACCGGGACGTTAAGCTCCTTGCCTATCTGCTGGAGCTGCTCGATCGCCGCGGGGCGATATGTATCACAAGCTACTAAATAAGGATTCTTGCCCATCTTGCGCACGAAGAGAGCGAGTTTCCCGGCGGTCGTGGTCTTGCCGTGGCCGTTGAGGCCCGCTAGCATCACCACCGTCGGCGAACGGGAGGCGAAGGTAAGTTTTTGGGCAGTGCCACCCATGAGGTTCGCTAGCTCCTCGTTGACGATCTTTACAATTTGCTGGCCCGGGCTGAGGGCTTTGGAGACCTCCGCGCCCGTCGCCCGCTCGCGCACGTTGCCGACGAACTCCTTGACGACCGCGTAATTCACGTCCGCCTCGAGCAAGGCCAGGCGGATCTCCCGCGTGACCTTCTTGACCTGATCCTCGGTGAGGGCGCCGCTTCCGCGTACCCCGTCCAGCGCGGAGTTGAGCCGCTCGCCTAAAACGTCGAACATCCTAAAGCCCTCCGAACAACGCTTCCGCGAACTCGCGGGCCTCGAACGGGTGGAGGTCACCGATCTGCTCGCCGACCGAGATCAGCTTTATCGGCACCCCGAGTTCGTCGGCGATCGCCAGGGCTATACCACCTTTCGCGGTCCCGTCGAGCTTGGTCAAGATGATCCCTGTAACCCCCGCGACCTCGTGAAATAGTTTTGCCTGCCTCAAGCCGTTCTGCCCCGTCGTCGCGTCTACGGTCAGGAGGACCTCGTGCGGCGCCCCCGGCATCTGGCGTTCTATCACGCGCTTGACCTTCTCGAGCTCCGCCATGAGGTTGATCTTCGTATGCAGGCGCCCGGCCGTGTCTATGAGCACGACGTCTGTGCCACTCCGCTTGGCCGCCTCGACCGCCTCGTGGGCGACCGCCGCCGAGTCCGCGCCCCGCTCGCGTGCGATCACCTCCGCCCCCGTACGCTCGCCCCAACGCTGCAGCTGCTCGATGGCTGCCGCACGGAAGGTGTCGCCCGCGGCAAGCATGACATTGCCAGGCAAGAAGTGGACGAGCTTGCCGATATTCGTCGTCTTCCCTGTGCCGTTCACCCCGACCATGAGGATCACCGTCGGCTTGTGAGAGATATCGAGCTCCACGGGCTTGTCGAGCAACCGGGTCGCGTGCTCGATCATGAGCTTCCTGAGCTCCTCAGCGCTCGTGATGTTCTTCTCCAAGGCCTCCTGCTCGAGCTCAGCGACGAGCTTGGCCGTCGTGGAGACCCCAACGTCCGAAGTAATGAGAATCTCCTCGACCCTCTCCCAAAACTCCTCGTCCTCCGTATCCCTAAACTCCGCCACGGCCGCGTTCAGCTGCCCGACGAACGACTCCCGGCTACGCCGCAAGCCCCGCCGCAAGCGCCCGAACCACCCGCTTTCGATATCCTCCTCCGCTACAGCTTCGTCCGCTTCCGGCGGCACGGTCACCGACTCGGCGACCGGCTCTAACACGGCCTCGGCAGAGGCACCTTCTACGGGTTGCGAAGCTTTGACACCCTCGGGCTCCGGAGCTTCGACGACTACCCCGGCCCCCTCCTCTGTCGTCTCTTCAGACCTCCTGAAAAAGTTGCGCCATGACCGTCCCATACGGTGTTCTGTCCTCATTCTCCTGTTAAACGCTTCGATACAACCGCCGTGGCACCGGAGGCGTCTGGCGTAACCCCGTAAAGCACGTCGGCCGCTGCCATAGTCCGTTTCTGGTGTGTTACCAGCAGAAACTGTCCGTCCGTCCGGTAAGAGTCTACCACAGCCAAAAAACGGGCCAGGTTAAGATCGTCTAAAGCCGCCTCGGCCTCGTCGAGCATGCAAAACGCTCCCGGTCCGGCGAAAGAGCGCCCGAGAAAGATGCTGAACAAAAAGGCCAGTGCCAGGAGCGAGCGCTCCCCACCCGAGAGCACCCGCAGCGGCTTCCACCCACGCCCCCTTAGCCTGAGCCCGATCTCCACCCCCTCCTCGGAGAGCCCGAGCTCCCCCTTAGCTCCCTTCATCATCCGTGGCACCATCGAAGCGAATGCTCCCCGCACCTCCCGGAAGGTAGAACTAAACTGCGCCTCTATCTCCTCATCCATATTTTGTATTATGCGTTCAATTTCGACGGCGGCAGCCTCGGCGTCGGAGCGTTGGCCAGCGACAAGCTCATAACGCTCGCGGAGCTGTACTTCCTGTCCTATGGCGAGCAGGTTCACGTCGCCGAAGTTTTTAAGTTTGCGAGCGAGGCGCGCGCGCTCGCGTTCGGCATCGGTGGTTTCGGGGAGGGCTTCGGCCACTTCCCGAGCGACCTCGAAGGTCGCGCCCCACTCGTCGAAGATCTCTGCCTCCGCCGCCTTGGCGGCTTGTTCGTCACGAGAGAGTTCTACTCGCAGCGCGGCAGTTTCGGACTGGACTCTAGCGAGCTCCCCGGCTACGTCTCCGGCCTCTCCAACAAGCCCGGCACGCCTCTCGGCGGCGTGGGCTTGGAGCTTGGCAGCGTCTGAACGAGAGCGTCTTAACCGGGCGAGGTGTGTACGTACGGCTGTGTCGAGGCGTCTGCCGCAACGGGCCGCGTGGTGGGCGAGGTTCATTCGACGGTCGTTGGCGTCGGAGGACGTTGCGTTTTTGAGATCGGTTAGCCCCTGCAAGATCCGGCCGCGGCGCTTTCTGGTGCTTTGCAGATCGGCCCGCGCCTGGGCGAGCCGCCCGGCTGCATCCCGAGCTGCGGCGTATGCCGTCTCCGCAGCCGGAAGGGCAGCGTCTAACTCCTTCTTTGCCCGCTCCTCGTCCTTTCGCGCCCCACGCAGCTCGTCTTCGGTCGTGCAAATCTCCGCCTCGATGTCGCGAAGATTCGCCTCGTCCGCCGACCGCCGCTCGCGCATGGCTTGCGCCTGTCTCGCCCGGCGCGTTGTCTCGGAGAAGAGCAGCCGCGCAACATACACCGCGCCGGCGGCTAAGGTGCCGAATGCTTCGGTCTCCGCCGCCTGCCCGTCCAGCCGCTCGTCGATGCAAGATATGGCCCCTTGCAGATCGTAGAGCTTCCCCCCGAGCCGGTTCTTCAGTATATCGAGGCGCTCCTCCTCCTTCGCGAGACGGGCCTGGCGAGCGAAGCCCCCGTCGGGGGCACGTCGGCTGGCGCTCGTTCGAGTGAAACGTAGGCCCTCTCGGGTCACCGCCACATCGTAACCCTTGTTGGGGGCTATATACTCGGTATTCTCCAAGACGTAGGCGCCCCCGAGGAGGCGCTCCAAAGCGCCGGTGTAAGAGACGTCTAAAATCTCAACACAGTCCAGGAGGGGTTTTCCGGGGGGTGCACCGTTCTTCGGTATCCTTTCGGCGTCAAGGCGTACGACTACGCGCTCCGCGGAGGTTCCGGAGAGGAACCTCATCCCCTCGTCCAAAGTCTTTGCCAAAACACCGCCGGCCAGATCTCCCAGAGCGGCTTCGACGGCGGCCTCGTAACCCGGGCGAGGTCGGACGATCTCGTATAGCCTCTTACGCCCGGTTGTGGCCCTCCCAGTGGACCTTAAAATTTGGATCTCCGCCTCCGTCCCCCCAACGAGCGCAGCTAGCACACCCCGCCGCCGGTTCGCCTCCATCCCTTTCCGTGCAGCCGTCCTGCGCAGCTCTCCGAGCCGCCCGAGCACCGCCAAGCAACGGGCGTGCAACCCCTCTGGCGCGTACGCATCCAACTTCTCCCCTATTTCCCCGAGAAGCCCCAGCTCCTCGTTTCCTAAGGCGTCCACCTCTCGGGATCGGTCCGCCGCCCGCGCGCGTTTCTCCCGGAGGGCTTCGAGCTTCCCCGCGAGCCGCGTGAGCCTCCCCGCGGCGGCCGCGTGCTCCTCCCGTTCCTGCGCTATGAGTTCCTCTAACCGCCCGAATGCCTCCTTTCTTTGCGAGTGCTCCTCCTCAAACCCACTAACTTCCACCTCGAGCCGCCGAACTTTCGAAGTCGTCTCGTCGAGTTCGGCCTCGAGACGGGAGATCAGGCGCGAGTGGTCCGTCCTCCGGTCCCGGGCACCCTCTAGGCGCAACAATGCCCGCTCGGCGCGTAAAGTTTCGGCTTGCAGAGCCTCCCAACCTTGCTCCAGCCCCTGAAGGGCCCCCTCGGCGGCGAGGACCCGATCTTCGAGCTCCTTCTCTTCCGATCCGAGTCGTCCCCCCTCCTCACGCAGCGATTCTTGCCGTGTTTGCAGGGCCCCAGCCCTCAACTCGAGGGCCGCCAGGCGCTCGCGCCCTTTTTCGAGGCCCCGTGTCGCGACCCGGTAGAGGCGAGCGAGGGAGAGCTCGCGGTAGCGAGTTTCGAGCTCTCGATACTCGAGAGCGGCCTCGGCCTCAGCTTCTATCCTCCGCAGCTGGTCCGAGAGCTCGGTTTCGAGCCGGCAGCTGCTCTGTAGTTGGGCTGCGGCCCGCTCGAGCTTGCGGCTCGCGGCGAGGCGGCGTCTCCTGAAAACCCCCAAGCCCGCAGCCTCCTCAAGCGCCGTCCGGCAGGCCGCAGCCCCTCCGGCGACAATCGCGTCTACGGCTCCCTGGCGCAGGATGCTATGGCGGCCGAGGCCCGCTTCGCCCGCTACCGATCGCACATCAGCGAGGCGAGCTCGAGCGCCGCTGTTCTTGTCCTCTGTCTCGCCGTCCCGCGAGATCCTGCGCGTCAGCGACACTTCCTCGTACGGTAAGGAGACGCGGCCCGAAGCGTTGTCCAGGACCAGCGTGACCTCCGCGGCTCCAGCCGGGGGCAAGGAATCCGACCCCGAGAAGATCAAGTCGCTCATCGACCCCGCCCGCAAGAGGCTCGGACTTCCCTCACCGAGCGCGAACAACACCGCATCCGTGATGTTGCTCTTCCCCGAACCGTTCGGACCTACAATCGCCGTGACCCCGCCAGAGAAGGGCATCCGAACCGGACGGGCAAACGTCTTGAAGCCCTTTATGTAGATCGCGGAGAGCATTAGCGGTGTATTTTACGCGGTTTTAGTCAGTGGAGTATAGAGAAAAGTGCAGCAAACAGTGCCTCAAAAGCCGGTGGTCGAGGACCAATGGCCTTGGCAGATTTCCGAGAGCAAGGGCTTCTCGGAAACGCAGAGGCTTTAGGAGACAATGAGGACACAAATTCGGTGACCTATAGGTTCCGCATCCCTGGAAAGAAAATCCACGGCCCCTCCGGGTTCCTGTCAGGGTCAATGCGAACCTTATTATATGAAAAGGAGTTGGTTAGGCTAAATGCCCGGGCTCATCGGCCTTTGGAGCTTCGGGAGTGATTTTTGAGTACGTCGATACTTGAAGGCCTCTTTGGTGCGCCTGACTTACATCGATGGCCCGGATTTAGGAAGCGCCAAGTGTGGGTATTGGTTCGATACTGGGCGTGACCGTGGCGATGCTGGGCGCGATCCCCCACAGCACATCAGCCCAGGAAGTCGAGCAGCGCACAGTTGAATTGCTCGGGACGGGTAGTGTACACGCCGTGCAGCCCGCCCTCGATCAGCGCCAGCGAGCTGTTAGCTATCGCCTCGTGTGAGCGCTTGCCGCTGACCTCGAACGGGACGATCGCCCCGGAATCTTCGTGGATGATGAGCGTCGGCACCTCGACCTTGGCCAAGTCATCGCGAACGGCGGTGTAGGAGAACGCCTCTATGCAATCAAGTGTACCTTTCGGTGAGGCGAACGCCGCGATCTCGCGGTGGTAGAGTCGGTTGGGCTCGCCAATTAGGTCGTACCTATCGCCCGTGGCGAAGAAGTCGGTGGTAAACCCATCATCGTAGGTGATGACACGATAACCGGCGTCGACGAGTGCTCGCACCTGGTTCTTCCAAGACATGCCGCTCGGTGGCCACCCGTGAATCAGAACTACCGGACTCCCAGAGCCGTGGTCCTCGTAGTATAGTTCGACCGGTGTGCTGTTCTCATTGCCGACTTGCACAAACGCTATGGTGGTGCTGCCTCCTCACTTCCGGGATCGGGTCGTGATCAAGCCAGGATATAGGTTCTTACTATTGTTGAAGGCGAAGTGTTTCTATTCACTGGATTGCCGAGAAAAGGAGTGTTAGCGGAAACCCGCATGCAGCCCTCTAAACAGAAGCCTGGCTTTCGAGTCCAAGCTTAGCGGTTTTGCCCGTGCAGGCGACGAGACCGACCACAAGATGTAGCGATGGTGGATAAACATGCGAAGGCCGAGAACGTCCTCGGAAACCAGTAATAGAGAGCTACGCGCCTACGTGCACCTCGAGGGTGGCGCGGGCTAGTGGGCGGACGCCCAGGATCTCCAGGGCCGCGCGCGCCGCGGCTTGCTCGCTCTCTTTGATGGAGTTGCCCTCGCCGGAGGCGACCTCCTTGCCATCCACCGAGACGGCGCTGATAAAGTGTGGCCGGTGAGGTGGGCCTTGCTTGGCCTGGACCCGGTAGATGGGCCTAAGACCCTCGGCTTGTAGCGTCTCCTGCAGGAGCGTCTTCCAGTCCCTAAGCTCGTCGGTGTCAACCTCGGCGGGGTTGAAGATCTCATCTATCGTTTTGTACACGAGGTCCTTATCTATCAGGTACGCAGCACCTATGATCGCCTCGACCGTATCGGCGATGACAGAGTCGTTGATCACCGAGCTCTCGATGTCTTCTTCGAGCCCCTCGCTTCGCCCCACGCTGGCGAGAAACGACTTCCTGACCAGGTGCGCGCGGATGCGCGTGAGATCCCCTTCCAAAAGCTCTGGATATCCGTGGAAGACCAGCTCGGCTACCCGGCTGTTCAAAACGGAGTCACCGAGAAACTCGAGGCGCCCGTTCGAGTCGTAGGGGTCAGCAACGCTCGGGTGGGTGAGCGAACGCTGCCTCAAGGGCTCAGGTAGTACGTTTATCAGACCTCTTATCGACATAATCGCAAAAGTTATTCTACACTAGCGAACGTCACGACCACGTTGTGTCCGCCGAAGCCCATCGAGTTCGAAACCACAGCCCTAAGACCTGATACCTCCCTGGCCTCTGTGACATAGTCTAAAGGCTCGCAGTCTTCCGCAAGGTCGTCGAGGTTGATCGTGGGCGGCAGAACCTTGTGCTTGAGGGCGAGGGCGCACATGATGCCCTCCGTCGCCCCCACCGCACCGAAGGAATGCCCCGTCATAGATTTCGTCGCCGAGATCGCCGCGTGCGGCAAGAAGCGGGAGATCGCCTTCGTCTCCGGCCCGTCCCCCGTAGGTGTCGAGGTTGCATGCGCATTGACGTGCCCGACGTCTTCAGCAGAAAGCCCCGCGTCCTCTAGCGCCAGGCGCATCGCTCGCTCGACCCCCCGCCCTTCGACATCCGGGGCCGTCACGTGGTAAGCGTCTGAGGTGCGGCCATAGCCTGCCACCTCCGCCAAGGGCTCTGCCCCGCGCCGTTCAGCGTGCTCGGGGCTCTCGAGGACCATGGCGCCAGCTCCCTCGCTCATCACGAACCCGTCCCGGTCCGCGTCGAAAGGCCGGCTCGCCCTGTAGGGCTCCTCGTTGCGCGTGCTGATGGCCCGGATAGCGCAGAAGCCCGCCATCGACAGCGGCGTGATCGGGGCCTCCGAAGCCCCAGCGATCACCACGTCGGCATCCCCCCGCCGGATGAGCTCCAACCCCTCAGCGATAGCCTCGCCACCGGTGGCGCAGGCCAGCACTGGGCACTGGGTAGGTCCGGTAGCCCCCAGAGCTATGGCAAGCTGCCCTGCAGCCATGTTGGGCACCATCATGGTGATCAGGAACGGGCTAACCCGCTTCGCACCCTTCTCGTTGAGCACCCGGTACTCCCGCTCCCAGGTCGAGAGCCCCCCGATGCCGCTGCCCATGACTATGGCGACCCTCTCGGGCGACTCCCTGAGGGTTTGTACAATCTCGGCGCTCTCCGCGGCCTCTAGCCCCGCGGCCACGCCGAATTGGGCGTAGCGGTCCATCCGGCGGGCTTCCTTCTTGGACACGAAGTCTACCGGGTCGAAGTCCCTGCACTCGCCGGCGATGTGCGAGGGGAAGGGCGAGGGATCGAAGAGCGTTATCTCCCTGGCGCCACTCTTGCCGTGCAGCGCCGCGTCCCAGAAGTTATCCGTGCCCACGCCCAAAGGCGTCACCGCCCCAGTACCGGTAACGAGAGCGTGCCCCCTGCTGTTCGAGGCAGCGTCGGTCACGCCGCCTGGTGCTCCGCGACGTAGTCCACGGCCTCTTCGACCGTGGTGATTTTCTCGGCCTCCTCGTCAGGGATCTCCATCCCGAACTGCTCCTCGAGCTCCATGATCAACTCGACGAGGTCCAAAGAGTCCGCCTCGAGGTCCTCTCTGAACGAGGCCTCGGGCGTCACTTCGCCCTCATCGACACCGAGCCTGTCGGCGGTGATCTCCCTGATCTTCTCCATTATCTCGTCCCGTTCCATATTGCGTCTCCCTACGACGGATGCAACTTCCCAAACGCCTCCCCGCGCAGCTCCCACACGCGAGATAGCGCGTAGTGTAACCCAAATCGCTCTTACTGCATAACCATTCCGCCATCGACCGTGATCGTTTGCCCCGTGACGTAAGCCGCCCCATCCCCTGCGAGGAAAGCCACGACCTCCGCGATCTCTTCGGGCTCACCGAAACGCCTCATCGGAACCTGATCTAAGATCTGCTCTTTGATGTTCTCCGGCAGCCCTCCGGTCAGCTCGGTCTCCACGTATCCCGGTGCCACGGCGTTGACCGTGATGCCGCGGTCCGCTACTTCCCGTGCCACGCTTTTGGTAAAACCGATCATGCCCGCCTTCGAGGCCGCGTAGTTTGCCTGCCCCGCGTTTCCGACGAGCCCCACGACCGAGCTTACGTTCACGATCCTACCCCACCTAGCCCGCACCATTCCCCTCAAGACTGCTCGCGTGCACAGGTACATCCCCTTGAGATTGGTCGCAAGGACCTCGTCGAACTCCGCGTCCTTCATACGAAGCAGGAGATTATCCCGCCTCATCCCGGCGTTGTTTACGAGGATTCCAACGGGTCCGAAGGCCTCGTTTACGCTTTTCATCAGCGCCTGGACGTCCCCGGCCGAAGCTACGTCGCCCCTGAAGGTCTCGCACTCGGCGCCTATCCGACGCATGAGTTCGGCGGTATCCTCTGCCGCCGCATCGTTGGAACGGTAGGAAATCGCCAGCTTAGCGCCTTCTTTGGCTAACCTGACGGCTATCGCTTGCCCTATGCCGCGCCCGCCACCGGTAACCAGGGCAACTCGCCCTTCCATTACTCCGCCTCCACCCTCTCGGCGAACGCGAACATCAGGTCGGCTTCACAGGCGCGCTCGCCGTTTACCGTCGCCGTGCCTTTTCCGCGCCCGATCCTGTCCTTGAGGCGTGAGATCTCGACCTCCATCCGGAGCACGTCCCCAGGGATGACCTGCCGCCGGAACCTCACGCCGTCTATGCCAGCGAAGAGGGCCAGCTTGCCACGAAATTCCTCGAGTGCCATCACCCCGACCGCGCCGACCTGCGCCAGCGCTTCGACGATAAGGACCCCCGGCATCACGGGGTAGTCCGGGAAATGGCCCTCGAAGAACGGCTCGTTCTGTGTAACGTTCTTTATCCCGACTGCCCGTACGCCGGGCTCTACTTCCTCGATCCTATCCACCAGCAAAAACGGGTAGCGGTGCGGGATTAGCTCTCGGATGTGAGCGGGCCCTAAGGGGCCTATCGGTACCTTCATGCCAAGAGCCCCTTCGCCGCCCGGCCCCGCATTTTTACGTCCTCGAAATCCCTGAGCATCCTCACGAGCGTTCCTTCTCCTGCTTCCACGATCTCCTCGATACCCAACGCGGCGAACCGCTCCACCACCGCCACCCAGCGCACCGGAGAGAGCATCTGGTGCCGTAGGGCCAGCCGCACGTTATCGGCCTCGGCGAGTACGCCGCCGTCTATTCCACTTATCATGGGTATCTCCGGATCTTTTAGCGGAACCTCCGCCAGTAGCGAGCTCAGCTTCATCGATGCCTGCTGCATGAGCGGCGAGTGGAACGCGCCCGCGACGACGAGCTTGCGTTTTTTGCCGCCCACGCACCCGGCGACCCTTTCGAGAGCGGATTCCTCGCCCGAGATTACCGTCTGGCGCGGGGTGTTGAAGTTGGCCGCAACGACGACACCTTCCGCCCCGCCCACGGTACTTAGGACCTCCCACGCGTCGACCCCGATGATCGCCGTCATCCCCCCCGGGTTCTCCTTCGCCGCCTCCGTCATCAGCCGGTCCCGCTCTGCCACGAGCCGTACCCCATCGTCTAGCCCTAGAGCCCCAGCAGCGTAGGCGGCCGCGTACTCACCTAAAGAGTGCCCTGCGACCAAGTCCGGCTCGATGCCATTTGCCTTGAGCTTACGAAACACATCGACCGAACCCGCGAAGACAGAGAGCTGGTAAGGCACTTCACCACTTCCGAGCACACGTCGGACGACTTCTCCGACCTCACCCGAGACCTCACCACCCGCCGTACCCTGCCCGGGGAATACCACGGCCAAACGCAGCGCCAAAAGCCCCTCCGTTTCCTAGATCCTGTACAGGTTCGCCGCCCAGGTCAGCCCGAAGCCAAAGCCCACCGTGATGATGTAACGTCCGGGTTCCAACTCGTCGTAGATGTCGGGGTAGGAGATCGGGATACTCGCCGCCGAAGTGTTTCCGAATCGGTCCAAATTCACCACGATCCTCTCCTCCGAGATCTCCATCCTTCTAACCGCCGCCTGTATTATGCGTGCGTTAGCCTGGTGGGGTATGAGGTACTGAACCTCTTCGGGGTTTACGCCACTGCGGGCGAGGAGTTTTTCGACCATTTCGGGCAGGATCCTGGCGGCGAACTTGAAGACCTCGCGGCCGTTCTGGTAGAGCTTCTCGCCGGTGCCGGGGTGGCCGGCTCGTCCGAGGGGAGCCATCCGGCCATCAGCGCCCAAGATGTGGTCGACGAAGCCGGACTCTCCGGACCCGCGTTCCAGGACCACCGCGCCCGCCCCGTCGGCGAATAGCACGGCCGTCGAGCGGTCTTTCTGGTCCACAACTTTCGTCATCGCATCCGCCCCGATGAGCAGCACGCACCTCGCGGCGCCGCTACGCAGCATCGAGTCCGCGACGTTCGCCGCGTACGAGTAGCCGGTGCACGCCGCCGCCACGTCAAAAGCGCCCACGCCTAACGCGCCTACGGCCTCCCCTACGAGGCAGGCCGCGCTCGGCATCGACTCCGGGGAGGTCGAGGTAGCACAAAGGATAAGGTCGATGGCGCTTCCTTCGAGCCCGGCGTGCGCGAGCGCCTCTTTCGAGGCGTC
>Ga0126310_10000815_pt1 | contig 11402 bp, 11 predicted proteins | sample Plot60_FD_92540 | JGI IMG/M metagenome (GOLD analysis project Ga0126310, IMG submission 92540) | Serpentine soil microbial communities from UC McLaughlin Reserve, CA, USA - Plot60 | ecosystem: Environmental > Terrestrial > Soil > Grasslands | place: USA: UC McLaughlin Reserve, Lake County... | reverse complement strand
GCCGAAGTGCGGGAACCTCAACGAGCCGCTGTCGAAGGCCGGGGCGCTCGCGCTGCTGTCGCGGCTGCTGAGCGTCTGAAAAGTCGCTCGGCGGTTCGCGCGCGGACCGAGTCGTCTCGCAACGCACAAGTTCGTTCGATCGAAGCTGCGCAACGCCGCTTGCGCGCTTGGAGCAGCCGGGGGCGAGTGCCGACGCTGAGGAGGATGGCACGATCGCTTCGCGCCACTTCTCTCCTCCTCATAGCTCTCGGGGCCGCGGTGCCGGTGCTGCCGACAAGTTCGGCAGCGGCGAATACCGGCGGCGCGGCTCCGGGGGGCGAGGTGCTCGACACGACGCCCGTGAGCGAAGGCTCAGTCGGCGGCGCGACTCCGGGCGTGACGCCTGCGCGCACGGCCACAAGCGCCGGCGTCGGCGGAGCGCTCCCGGGCCACAGACCCACGCGGCCGCCGGTCGTCGTGCGGCGCAAGGTGGCGGCGAGAAGACCGGCGCCGCCCAAGCCGGCCGCGCCTGCGCAGGTCCCGACCGTCGCGGGCATCTTCCCAGTGCAGGGTCCGTTCAGCTTCGGCGGCGACGACGCGCGCTTCGGCGCCGGCCGCCCCGGCCACATCCACCAGGGGCAGGACGTCGTCGCCGCGAGCGGCACGTCGCTCGTCGCGCCGGTCGCCGGCACCGTGACGTGGAAGGCGAACCAGCCGGGCGGCGCCGGTATCTATCTCGTCGTGCGCGGCTCCGGGTCGAGCGATGCGCGCGACTACGTCTTCATGCACATCAAGCGCGGAACGGTGCTCGTGGCGCCGGGCGACGCGGTGAGCGCGGGCCAGCAGCTCGCGCAGGTCGGCGCGACCGGCACCGCGTCCGGCCCCCACCTGCACTTCGAGATCTGGCTCGGCGGCTGGTATGCCAGAGGCGGCATGCCGTTCGATCCGCTGCCGCAGTTGCAGCGCTGGGCCGGGCTGTAGCGGCGCGGGGCGCTTGCGCGGCGGCGAGGCCCTCGCGGGCCTACGCCTCGACGCTGCGCGTCAGCACGAGCTGCTGCACGATCGCGCCGCCGGCGAGCAGCGCGATCAGCGCCTTCCCCTGCTTGGGGACGGCGCTGCCCGCGGCGAACGTGGCGACGAGGTCGACCGCGTCGGCGAGCGTCGCGCCGAGCAGCCACGGCTTGAGCGGGCTGCCGGTGCGCTGGGCGCCGAGCGTGCCGAGCGCGAGCGCCATGTCGCGCGCGCCGATCGAGCGGAACGCGAGCGCGGCGGTCGGGCGCTTCGCGTCCTCGCCGATCCAGCCGGTGCCGACCGGACCTTGAGGCTTCGCGACGAGCAGCGCTCCGATCGCGAGACGGCCGGCGGCGAGCGAGGTGAGCATGGCGCGCGAATTCATGATGCGAGAACGATGCTACCCGGCCGTTGCTTTCCTGCGCGCCGGTCCCGCAGTAGGCTCGCCCCATGCCCTTCAGCTCCTACGACGAGGCCTGCGCCACGCACCGCTGGACGGTGCCCGAGCGCTACAACATCGCGCAGGACGTGTGCGACAAGCATCCGCCCGAGCGGCTCGCGATGGTGTGGGAACGCTTCGACGGCGCACGGCGGGAGCTCACGTGGGGCGAGCTGCAGAGGCTCGCGAACCAGGCGGCGTGGGTGCTGCGCGAGGCGGGCGTCTCGCGCGGCGATCGCGTTGCGGTGGTGCTGCCGCCGACGCCGGAGACCGCAGCCGTGTTCTTCGGGACGTGGAAGCTGGGTGCGCTGCTGCTCTCGATGAGCGTGCTCTACGGCGACGAGGGGATCGCGCACCGGCTGCGCGACTCGGAGCCGGCGGTGCTGGTGACGGACGCGGCGAACGCGGGTCGCTTCGCGGACGCAGACGTGCGGGTGCTCGTGCTCGATGCGGACGGCGGCGAGGACGGTCTGCTGGCGGGCGCGCCCGCGGATCCGATCTCGACGGACACGGCGGCGGACGATCCGGCGCAGCTCTATTACACGTCCGGCACGACCGGCCTGGCGAAGGGGATCGTGCACGCGCATCGGTACCTGCTTGCACACGAGGAGTTCGTGTACTGCCACGAGGTCGAGGAGGGCGAGCGCTTCCACGGGATGGGCGAGTGGGCGTGGGCGGCTGGGATCGCGCCGTTGCTCGGGCCGTGGCGGCTCGGGGCGGTGCAGTACGTGTTCCAGCGGGCGGGCGGGTTCGACCCGCGCGAGCAGCTGGCGTTCCTCTCGCGCCACGAGGTGACGAACGTCTTCACGACGCCGACGGCGATGCGCTCGATGATGGGCATCTCGGATGCGGGGTCGCGGTACCCGTGCTCGTTTCGGCGGGTGTGCAGCGCGGGCGAGCCGTTGAACCCGGAGGCGATCCGCTGGTTCCGCGAGCATTACGGCGTGACGGTGCTCGACTTCTACGGGCTGACCGAGTCGTATCCACTGGTCGCGAACTATCCGTTCATGGAGGTGCGCGAGGGCTCGATGGGGCGCCCGATGCCGGGTTGGGACGTGGCGGTGCTGGACGAGGACGAGCGGCCGGTGGCTGTGGGCGAGCGTGGCGAGATCTGCCTGCGCGCGCGCTCGAATCCCCATTATCCGTTGGGCTACTGGCGCAACGAGGAAGCGGCGCGCGAGACGTTCGGCGGCGACTGGTTCCACACGAAGGACGCCGCCTCGGTGGATGCCGAGGGGTACTACTGGTACGAGGGCCGCGCGGACGACGTGATCATCTCGGCCGGGTACCGGATCGGGCCGTTCGAGGTCGAGTCGGCGTGCCTCGAGCACCCGGCGGTGCGCGAGGCGGCGGCGGTCGCCTCGCCGGACGAGCGACGCGGGAGCGTGGTCAAGGCGTTCGTCGTGGTGGCGGACGGGCATGCACCCTCGGACGAGCTCGCGGAGGAGATCAAGGCGCACGTGCGCTCGCATCTCTCCGCATACGCGTACCCGCGCCTGATCGAGTTCGTCGACGAGCTGCCGAAGACGCTGACGGGCAAGATCCGGCGGATCGAGCTGCGCCAGGCGGAGGCGGAAGCCGCGCGGACACGGGCCGACAGCGGCTTAGCCTGAGCCACAGACACGGCGCGATACCCGATACCATCGGCCGTCGCGGCGAGATAGCTCAGTTGGTAGAGCACACGACTGAAAATCGTGTGCTGTCTGGTTCAACTGCGTCGTCCGCGACCTCGCGATTTGCCCGGTACGCCGGGAGATCCGCCACCCCGTCGTCAGACCGCTCGGGAGCACCGGGGGCGACGTTTTGGTCTCGGGGACCATTTGGGGACCAGAACCCTCCGTGCAGCTGCTCGCGCGCCTGCCGCACGAGCCGGTCGAAGCTGGCGCCGTGCTGGCGCTTCACCCGCTGCTCCAGCTGCGCGTACACGTCCATCGTCATCTTCGAGTCGGCGTGCCCGACCTGTCCCATGACCCACTTCACATCGAAGTTGTTGGCGAGCAGGGCGATCGAGATATACGTGCGACGGAGCGTGTGCGGCGTTGCCTTCGGGAGAGGCGGAAGACCCTTCGCGGCCAGCGCCTTGGTTGCTCCCGCCGCAGCCTCCGCGACGATCTCGGCGACGCGCTGGCGCGTCATCCGCCCGCCCTTGAGGTTCTGAATCAGGTAGTCGTCCGGTCGCGAGCAGCTGGGCGGCTTGCACGCGCTCGGGGCCAAACTGGGCAACCGCGCGTCGCCGAGCTCGCGCCAAGCTGCACGTGCTCGTCCAGCGTGGCGGCTGCTATTCGCTCCGCGGTCGGCCGCGGCGGCGCGGCAGTCTTGGCGGTTCGCCGGGGTCGTCCGGTACGCCGGTCGCTTCGAAAAACGCGAGGACGACCGCCCACTTGTGCAGGGCACCGCGGCCGTGGTCGTCCTGTCTAAGCGATGGCGACAGCGCCGCCTCGCAGCGCTTACACCACTCAGCCGGATTGAGTGCGGCGTCCTTAGCGGCTGCCAGCGCTTGATATTTGCGTGACACCCTATGCGCGAGACAGTGAACCGAAACGTCGCGTACCCCACGATTCAGGACGACGGTAGTGGTGCCGCACGTCTCGACAGTCGCCACCGCCGCCACGCTCTCCATATTCGCGCGAAGGGCGTGCTTGTCTACATAAGCGCCGCCGACCCCGAACCTCGGCCAGGTCGACCGCCATCGCTTGCGGTGATCGCTCGCAAAGTGACGGTTAAGAGCGGCGGCCGAATCCCACAGCTCGACCACATGAAACCGGCCCGGATCGTCCGGCTGCTCGACATAGTTAAAGTGACCACAGCCGATCTCACCGCGACTGGCTTCAATCATTGCCTCCATGTGTGGAGCAAAGCGAGCGAGGTTCTCTGGCGGCACGCGAAACGTGCCGCTGACGACGATCATCGAGCCGTCACCGGACTACTCAACATCACTCGTGTAACCTCTCGGATTAGAGAGCGGGATTACTTTCCATGATCTTGAACCTCACAGTGTCGGTCGTTCTTCGCCAGGGGACGCGCCGGCCGATCTCGCAATTAACGAAGACCTGCCGCCCATCCGATGCGCGGCCGGGTGCCATGAACGTCTGCCCCGGATACGGGGCGACCGCGGGCACCATGAGGTCGACTATCCGCACGGCCCGGTCTCGTGACCACCTCAGTATCTCTCGCGGCAGCTCCACCTGTAGCTCCTCGATGGAGACAAGATCACTCTTGGACCGAGTGTGAACCCGAACCTTTCCCTCCCGCAGCTCGCGCGCCAATCTGCGGGCCTTGCGCCGACGCATTCGGCGCTCGACGCGGCGTTGTCGCCAAACGCGAAGCCGGTCTAGCGCAGAGGCGCGCCGGGTGGTGCTCGTCTGAATCTCGGCCATGCGAGCAGCACTCTTATGGCGGCAGTAATCCTGCGCAATGCCCACCACAGAAACCTTTGTAATCCGCGCGGCGCGATTGCAGAGAACGCCGAAGCCGAAGAACTCTGACCAACGCTTGCGTCGGGGGACCGATCGCGTCGAGCGTCGCCGCCGCGGCTGGCTCCGCGTGGTCTAGCCACGCCTCCCGCGTGGACAAGTAGAACCCCAACATACCCGCGAGGATGACCATGTGCCGCTCGGGCTTCGGAAGGGCATAGGCGCCCGCCCGAGCGGCGAAGGCGATCGAGCGGAGCCGGACGGCCGCCGCGGCAGGGCTCGCGTAGTAGGCAGCAAAACTGTGGTCGCCGGTCTCGATGTCGACGGGAAGGTCAATAAGTGACTCAAGAAGCGTGTTAAGCGCTCCGAGTGACACGCAGTAGCTTTGCTCCGCCTCGCTGGCTCGACCGATCGTTGTGTCCCGATCGGTTGCGAGCGCAAGGAGGGCGTGGACGCCGAGTGAAGAACTAGCGGAAGCGGCAAGCTCCCACCATTGAAGTTCGTGCCGTAGGTCGGGATGTCCGCGCGCCCATGTTTGAAGTTGATCCGCGCGATGGCCGGCGGCGTCGTGATTGATCGCTTGCACTTCACCTGACCGCTCGGCCATACGCAGAGCTACCGGCGCGACTGCCGCATAGGTCGGGAGGCGGCGCACGGAGCGGCGGCAGACCTCCACGAGCTCGGCTATGTAGCCGCCGTCATAGCGCCGGGCGTCTAGCGAATACCAATCGGTCGGCCTCCCGTGTCTCGTCGGATCGAGCGCGTCGAGCAGAGCGCGGTGGAGACGGCGAGCGTCGTCCGGGCTCGACTCGGGCTGCTCCGTGATTGTGTCGAGGTAGTCGAACAGGACTTGATAGGCGACCAGACCGCGGACGAGAACGGGTGTCAGGCGCCAAGGTGCGAGCGTCGCGAAGATGGCCGCGCCCTCGGCGTTCAAATGCTCGTTGGCGTGGGTTGCGAGCGCGAGCCGACGAAGCTCCGCATCCGGGATCGAGGCGGCTAGTTCCTTCCATCCATTGAGCGCGTGGCGCGCCAGGGGCCAGATGGTCAACCAATAGCGAGCGAGCATGACCGGGAGCAATGCGGATGGGTGCAGGCGCATCGGCTGAGTATTGCCGTGGCCGCAGCCCTTTCCGTGTGTCCCCCGCGATCCCTATTGAGGCGTGCGCGACCGGGGTACGCTCCACCCGGAGGTCGTCGCACGATGCTTACCACGCTCGCAATCGCAGTCCTTATCCTCATTGTCACTTGGCGAGTCGGATCGTTCGCGCCGCGCGTCGGAGGCATCGTCCTCGTGCTCGTCGGTCTGGTCATGGCCGCCGCCGGAGCCGACCCGCTCGCCGCGACGGTCGCGGTCGTCCTCGGGGTGATCTCGTGGCTGGGCGGTCACTGGCTGTTCGCCCTCCGTCACCATGAGTACCGCTCTTGCCGAGCGCGTCTTCCTTCAACTGCTCCCCGATCGGCTCGACCCGACCCGCGGTTGGATCGTGCCGCCACGCGGCGAGCGGCGCCAGCCTCCGCCAGCTCGCTAGGTATCCGACGCGCCAGCCCGTCGACCAGGAGGTGCACGAGCTCGGGCACAAGCTCGGGTGCGACGCCCGCCTCCCTCGCGGCGGCCGTGGCGAGCGCGTCGATCAGCTGCACGAACTCGACGCACGAGCTCGACGCGCGCCCGAGCACAGTGGAGGTCGCGCGGGTCAGGGTGCATCCGTCGTCGTGCCTCTTACTATCGAGCGGGACCGGCCCCCCCGAAGGCCCCGACGACCACGGGGGATTGTGGTCGCCGGAACCGGCGGTGCTGCGAATCGCCGTCCGGTGGGAAGTCAGGCCGGCGGCGCGGCTCCGCGTGCGGGGGCCTTCTCGGGTCGACGCTCTAGGGGCGCCTCGGGGGAGGCGAGATTCCCTGTCGCTGCATCGCCCGATCGGACCGCGCCATCATCGGTCCCGGCGCAATGGGCGGTCAATGCCCACTTAAGAAACGTTTGAGATTGCGCTCGAGAACCGGCTGAACACGGCGCGTTACGCCTTGAAGTGGTATAGGGTCAAAGCTGTTTCTAAGAGAAACGGCGTGCGGGGCGACCGGGGTCGGGAGAGCATGGGGATGGGAAGTCGACAGATTCGACACGGCGTCAAGTACGCATTGCTCGGGGTCCTCGCCCAGTCTCCGCGTCGCTACGGGTACCAGCTGGTACAGCGGGTCGAACTCTTGCTCGGCGAATCGGCGGGCGTGACGACCGGTCTCGTCTATACGTCTCTCGACTCGTTGGAGAAGGCCGAGCTGATCCGGGTCGTCGGCGAGCGGCGCGCCGGCAGCCGCGGTCCGCAGCGGATCTACGAGGTCACGGAGGCGGGGGTCGAGGCTCTGACGGAGTGGCTGCGCGCCCACTACTTCGAGCCGATCCGCTGGGACTTGCCGGCAAAGCTCGCGCTCCTGCAGCCCGATCAGACCGACGACATGCTCGCCGCGATCGACACCGCCGAGGACGAGTGCATGACGCTCACGCGCAAGCTCGCCGAGCGCGTCGCGGAAGCGAGCATCCATCCGTGGCACGGTCCGTTCGTCAGCCTCGCGTACAAGTTCGGGTCCATGCAACTGGACGGTCGGCGTGTGTGGCTTCAAGAGGCACGCGAGACGATCGCGACGCAGATGCAAGCGCTGGACGAGGGTCGCATCCGGCTTGCGAAGCTGGACGACGACGACGAGGGTTAGCGGCCGGGAGTAGCGATAGGGGAAGATCGGCGAACCGTGCTCGCGTTCGAGTCAGTGACGAAGCGGTACGCCCGGCCATCGGGCGAGATCGTCGCGCTCGATTCCGTGACGTTCGAGGTCATCGAGCGGGATTTCTTCACGGTCCTCGGCTCGGCGCGATCAGGAAAGTCGACCCTCGCGCGGCTCGCGGCGGGGCTGGTGCTGCCCGACGCGGGATCGGTCCGGTTCTGTGGACGCGACACGGCAGAAATGAACCGGCGCGACCGCGCGCACATGCTCCGGCACGACCTCGGATGCGTCTTCCCGCCGGATGACATAGCCCTTGGCCGAGAGACCGTCGACGTGGTTGCGTGGCCGCTGATTAGTGCCCTCGTGCCCTACCGGAAGGCGATGGCGCGCGCCCGAAAGATGTTGAGTCGAGTCGGCGCCGAAGGCTACGCCGGGGCGAAGCTGGCGCAGCTGTCGGCGAGCGAGCAGACGCGCGTGTGCCTCGCGCAGGCGTGCGTGCGAGAGCCGCGGATGCTGCTCGCCGACGAGCCGGCGAGCACACTCGATTCGATCGAGACCGATGCCATCCTCGCGCTGATCCGAGCACTCGCGGAGGAAGGCGGCATGACGGTGCTGATGACCTCCGGCGACAGCACCCGCATGAGCGGCACGACGCACATCGCGAACCTGAGCCGCGGTCGGCTCCGCGTCGAGCCGCGCACACCCGGCGAGCTCGTCGACCTCCCTTCCCGTCGTCACCCGAGCTCGTAGATGCTGGAGCTGCGCGACGTATCGAAGCGATACCGGAGCGGTGACGAGCTCGTGACGGCCGTCGATCACGTCTCTGCGACGTTCACCGCGGGCGAGCTCGTCGCGCTGTATGGCCCGAGCGGATCGGGCAAGTCCACGCTTTTGATGCTCGCCGCGGGCATCCTCGCGCCCGACACGGGCGCGGTGCTGTTCGAGGGATCGAGCCTCGCGGGCTACTCCCGCCGGGAGCTGACGCAGTACCGACGAAGTGCGATCGGGCTCGTTACCCAGTCGACCGACTTTCAATCTGGTCTGAGCATCCTCGACAATGCGGGGGCGAAGCTCATCGCCGCTGGCGTGACGGTCCGCCGAGCGCGCGCCCGGACGATGCCGCTGTTCGATCTCGTCGGCCTCTCGCACCGCGCCCACCATCGACCGCACGAGGTCTCGACCGGCGAGCGACAGCGTGCCGCCATCGTGCGCGCGCTCGCGAACTCCCCTCGCCTGATCCTCGCGGACGAGCCGACCGGCAACCTCGATTCGGCGCGGAGCGCGGAGCTCCTGAGCACTCTCGCCGAGGCGTGCCATGAGCAGGACGTTGCGTGCCTGCTCGTGACGCACGACCCGCAGGCCGCGCACTACGCGACGCGCATCGTCAACCTCGTGGACGGCCAGATCGACCAGACGCCGGCGCCAGCGATCGGCCGGGGAGCGTAGCCGCGATGGTTCGGCCAGGCGCGCTGTTCCACTTCTACATAGGGCACCTGCGCGAACGGCCGTTGGCCGAGGGGCTCGCGCTGCTCGGAATCGCGATCGGTGTCGGTCTCGTGTTCGCCGTGCTGGTCGCGAATTCGAGTATTGCTGGATCGGTCGAGCAGCTTGTCGGCGGGATCACCGGGAAAGCCAGTTTGGAGGTCGCCGCGCGTGATCCGCACGGCTTCGATCAGCGGTTGGTCGGCGCGATCTCCGCGACGCCGGGCGTGACGGTCGCGGCGCCGCTCGTGGAGCAGCGAGTGTCCCTGCGCGGCCGGCGAGGCGAAGCCACCGTGTCGCTCATCGGAGCGAACTTGGAGCTCGCCGCGCTCGACGGTCCGATCACACAGGCATTCAGTAAGAGCGGGATCAAGCTCGGGCGCGGTCTGCTCCTGCCGAGCTCCGTCGCCGACGCGATCGGCGCTCGACCGGAGGGGACCGTGACGGTCGGCACGGGGGCGAAGAACAAGCGCGCCCCGGTCGGGTCGCGGTTCGGGGAGAGCGTGATCGGACCGCTCGCGAACAGTCCCGTAGCGGTGGCTCCCCTCGACTACGCGCAGGCGATCACCGGGCGGAGAGGGCGCGTGACACGCGTGCTCCTCCGCACGGAGCCGGGCAGCACCGGACGAGTCCTCGCCGAGCTCGATCGGAAGCTCGGCGCCATCCTCAACGTGCGATCGAGCCACAGTGAGGCTGACCTGATCCGGCAGGCCGCCGAGCCTAACGACCAGTCCACAACCCTGTTCGCCGGCATCGCCGCGATCGTCGGGTTCCTGTTCGCCGTGAATGCGATGCTCCTGACGGTTCCCGAGCGGCGTCGCATGGTCCGCCGGCTCACAGTGCAAGGGTTCTCGCCGGGTCAGATCGTGACCATGCTCGCCTTCCAAGCGTTCATGCTCGGGCTCGGCAGCTCGGCCCTCGGCCTCGTGATAGGGGACCAGCTTTCCCGCCACGTCTTCCACAGCGTTCCGGGATATCTGAGCTTCGCTTTTCCGGTCGGCGGGCAGCGCATCGTGTCGTTTGGGATCGTCGCCCTCGCGATCGCGGCCGGCCTCGTCGCCAGCCTGCTTGCGAGCGCCCAGGCCTTCCGCGACGCCTTCGACCGCGAGCCGGGGACGCTCGGCATGGTCGAACGGCCGCGCATGTTGAGCGGTCGCATCCCTCAGTGGACACAGCCCGCCGCGGGAGCGGTGTGTATCGCGTTGACGGTGCTCGTCGTCCTCCGGTTTCCCGAGCTGACGATCTTCGGCATGGTCGCACTCGTCCTCGCGATGCTGCTGCTCCTGCCGACGATGCTGGGCGGGCTTGTGGAGAGCGTGTGGGCGGTGGTCAGTCGAGCCAGCGTCGGTCCCACCGCCGGCCGATCGGCACTCACACCGCTCGTCGTCGGAGCGAGCGAGCTCCGCGCGAAGTCCGCTCGTAAGACGGCGCTCGCCGGCACGATCGCGCTGGCGGTGTTCGCCACGGTCTCGATCATCGGCTCGCAAGGGGATCTCCTGCGCGGGCTCGACGCGGCAGCGCGCGGGCTGACGCACTCGGCCGATGTCTGGATCACGCCGGGAGGGGATGCGAACACCTTGACCACGACCGACTTCGCGCCGCCAGCGTGGATGCAGACGCTTCGCCAGGAGGCGGGGATCGAGAACGTGCGGACCTATCAAGGCGGCTTCCTCGACTTCGACAACCGGCGGGTCTGGGCGATCGGCCGGCCGGCAACCGACCACATCATCATCCCGCCTGGGCAGATCCTCGACGGAGGAGATCCGGCGCTGGCCGTGAGACGGATTCGAGCCGGAGGCTGGGCGGCCGTCTCCGACGTGATCGCCAAGCGCGAGCACTGGAAGATCGGGCAGACCTTCGAGCTCCCGACCCCCGGCGGTCAACCGAGATTCCGGCTCGCCGCTCGCTTGACGAACGTCGGTTGGGCGCCGGGAACGATCATCCTCAACCAGCGGGACTACGAGCGCGCGTGGCTCACAGCCGACCCGAGCGCGATCGAGCTCGACTACGCACCCGGCGCACGTCCTTCAGAAGTCCTCCCCCGCCTTCGCCGCCTCGTCGGCAGCGATACCCCGTTGAAGGTGCAGACCGCCGGCCAGCGATGGGAGCTGCTGCGCGACAATGCCCGACAGGGGCTCACTCGTCTCACGCAGATCGCGAAGCTCGTCCTGATCGGCGCGATCGTCTCGACGGCTGTCGCCATGACGGCGACCGTGTTGCAGCGGCGACGCGCCCTCGCCAGCCATCGGGTGCAGGGGTTCGGTTTCTGGCAGCTGTGGTCGAGCTTGCTCGGAGAGGCTGCGCTGCTGCTCGGCTTCGGCTCCGCGATCGGCGCGGCGTTCGGCCTCGGAGGACAGCT
>Ga0126310_10000814_pt1 | contig 11403 bp, 10 predicted proteins | sample Plot60_FD_92540 | JGI IMG/M metagenome (GOLD analysis project Ga0126310, IMG submission 92540) | Serpentine soil microbial communities from UC McLaughlin Reserve, CA, USA - Plot60 | ecosystem: Environmental > Terrestrial > Soil > Grasslands | place: USA: UC McLaughlin Reserve, Lake County... | reverse complement strand
GCGCTCGACTCGGAGGATTTCGCGCCGCCGGAGTTCAACGTGATCAAGGACAACGAGATCTTCTGGAACAACTTCAACTACTACCTAGGCGCTCCCTTCCCGGTCACCGGAGACGAGACGCAGACGGGCGTGTTCCCGTTCCCGGTCGGACTCGGAATCCTGCTGTTCGGTGGGCGCGACACGCTCATCGAGGGCAACAAGATCTACGGCAACTACGCCGCGGGCTTCGGGATGATCGACCAGCTCGCGCTGGAGCAGGAGGACGCCCGCACCGTTGACCGCAACACGATCAGCGGCAACGAGTTCGGGCTCGGCGGCATGGATCTGAATGGCCGCGACATCGCCTACGACGGGAGCGGTTCGGACAACTGCTTCGGCGACAACGGCGACACGCAGAACAACCTCCCGGCCGACGACAGCGAGCTGGTTGCGTGTCCGTTCAGCGGCGAGAACGGCGTGAACACCGACGCACGCAACGAAATGATCCAGATCTCGGTCGACGAGGACCGCGAGAGCCACTGGATCAAGCACCCCCATGCGGACAAGGCGGGCTACACCCCGCTGGAGCACTAAGGGGGTTAGGGCATTCGCCGGGATCGCGGTGGCGGCTACGGTCGCCACCGCGGCCCTGCCCGCTCAGGCTGACGACCCGCCGCGCAAGGTCGTCCGTATCTACGACAACTTCTACTCGCCGGACGAGATGAAGGTGAAGCGCGACACGGTGGTCGTGTGGAAGTGGCCGAACGACACCGGCGACGTCCATGACGTGAAGCTGAAGGAGAAGCCGAAGGGCGCGAAGCGCTTCTGGTCCGACCCGGCGTCGGTGGGCTACAAGTTCAAGCGCAAGCTGACGGTGCCCGGCAAGTACCACATCATCTGCACGCTGCACGAGGAGATGGAGATGGACATCACCGTGCGCAAGCGGCGCGCCTAGAGGTCGCGCTCGAGGATCTGCGACGCGGCGCTGGCCGGGTCGAGCCGGCGCTTGACGACCTCGTCGAGCAGCTTCTGCACCTCGGGGTCGTCCATAGCCTGCTCCTGGACGCGCCGGCGCAGCCGAACGGTCGCCAACTCGAGCACCTCGTTGCGCAGGTTGCGGCGACGGCGCTCCTCGAGTGTGCCCTCGGCCTCGATGTGCGTGCGGTGCTCGTCGATCGCGCCGGCCACGTCCTCGATCCCCTCGCCGCGGGATGCCTCGGTCATGAGGACCGGCACCCGCCACGACTGCTGAGGGCCGAGCGACAGCACCGCCTTGACCTCCCGGACCATCGTGTCTGTGAGCGGATGGTCCATCTTGTTGATGACGATCACATCGGGGATCTCCATCACGCCCGCCTTGAGCGCCTGGATCGAGTCGCCCGAGCCCGGCATCAGCGCCAGGACGACCGTGTCGGCGTGATCGATGATGTCGACCTCGGCCTGCCCGACGCCGACGGTCTCGAGGAAGACGTCGTCCTTCCCGGCCGCGTCCATCAGGAGCGCCGCCTGGAGCGTCGCCTCGGACAGCCCGCCGAGCGAGCCGCGGCTGGCCATCGAGCGGATGAAGACGCCGGGATCGAGGAAGTGGTCCGCCAGCCGGATGCGGTCGCCTAGAAGGGCGCCCTTCGTGAAGGGCGACGACGGATCGATCGAGAGCACCGCGACGTCGCGGTCGCGCTCGCGCGCGTGCTTCACGAGGGTGCCGATCAGCGTGGACTTGCCGACGCCCGGCGGCCCGGTGAAGCCGACCATCGCCGCCCGCCCCGTCTTCGGGTACACGCGCCGGACGAGCTCCCATCCTTCGGGGTCGTCGTTCTCGACCAGCGAGATCGCGCGCGCGAGCGCACGTTTGTCGCCCGCGAGCAGGGGCTCGGCGAGGTCATCGGCGGTGCGTCCGGTCGTCGCCATCGGGCGGCGAAGCATATGGACGGCTAGGCCGCCCGGTCGCCTTCCAGCGGCTCGACCTCGCCCACGTACCGCCATCCCTCGAGCCCGCCCTTGAGCGCGCGCGCGTCGTGGCCTTGCGAGATCAGCTGGAGCGCGACGCGCGCAGCGGTCCCCTCGTTCGCGCAGGTGCAGTAGGTGACGATCATCCGGCCGTCTGGTGCGTGGTCGCGCGCCCAGTCGGCGGCCTCGTCCGGCGGCACATTCACCTCGCCGGGAATCCCGTATGGGAAGCGCACATAGCCCGAGCGCGAGCGCACGTCGAGGACGACCGGCGCATCCGGGCCCTCTAGGCGCTCGGCCAGCTCGCCGGCGTCGATCCGGGGTGCCTCATCGCCTGCGAGGCGGCCGAGCGCCCCGGTGAGCGTGCTCTCGCGCTCCTCGGGCAGCGTCTTTGCAGCGACCCGGCGCGCGTACCAATTCGCGAGCGGCGTTGCGGTGACACCGTGGATCCCGACCGACACGAGCACGACGACGCCGACGATCCCGAAGATCTCCTCCCCCTCGGCGAGCCCTCGGTCGACGACGAGCAGCGCCAGCAGCAGCGAGTTGAGCCCGCGCGGGCCGAACCAGGCGATGAACGCGCGCCCCGCCGGGCTGAGGTTGGCATGGCGCAGGGACAGGACTCCGCCGACCGCCAGCGGACGTATGAGCAGGACCGCGAGCGCCCCGAGCAGCAGGGCCTCGCCCATCTCCACATCGGCCAGCATGGTCGACAGCACGGCGCCGAAGAGCACGAACGAGAGCAGCATGAGGAGCTCGGCCAACACTTCCCCGAAGTCGAGGAAGCAATCGCAGAGCGTCTTGCTCGACAGCGAGACCGCCGCGCCGGCCGCGAAGGCGGCGAGGAACCCGTCCTCGCCCAAGAACTCACCCGCCGCGAAGGCGGCCATGACCAGCCCGATCCCGTACAGGGACTGCCACTCGCGTTGCACGGGGTGTCGCGCATCCATGACGCTCATGAGCCACGCCCCGCCGAACCCGACGGCGGCGCCGGCGAGCGGCCCGATCACAAGCAGCTGGCCCACGAACCCCATCCACGAGAGGACTCCTGTCGTCTCGTGCGTCGCTACTGCGACGAGAATCAGGATGGGCGGCAGCACGATCAGGTCGTTCGTCCCGCCCTCGAGCGACAGCGTGTTCCTGACCGTGCGCGGAATCCGGCTGTCGCGCAGGACGTCGCGCAGGACGACGGGGTCGGTCGACGCAAGCACGGCGCCTACGATGAACGCGATCAGGGGGTCGAGCCCGGCGACGACCATCGCGGCGAGCGCGGTCAAGACGATCACCATCAGCGCCCCGGGGCCGAGCGTGAGGGTGGGAATGACCCAGTCCCGGCGGAGGACGGCGAGCTCGAGGTTGATCGCGTCCAGGAACAGGACGAGCGCGAGCGTCGCGAACGCGACCGCCCGCAGGAAGTCCGAGTCGAGATCGACGGAGATGGCGCCTGTCGTGCCCTCGCCCAAGACGAGGCCGAGGGCAAGGAAGACGACTGGGAAAGACAGCGGCGCGCGGGCGACGATGCCCGCGAGCAGCGCCGAGATCGCGAGGACCGCGGCCGCGACCGCGAAGAGTCCCTCTACCTCCAACGGCTCAGACGCGCTCGGCCGCGGCCGCGGCCTCGGAGAACGCCTTCAGGCGCAGCTCCTCGAGGCTGGCCAGCTGGCCCTCGGCACGCCCGATGAGGCGGTCGAGCTCCTCGGCGTCGAGCCGGGGCTCCTGCGGCACTATGTGCCGCAGCGCAACCCACAGGCTGCGCTTGCCGGTGACGCCCACGACCAGACCCTCCAACTCGGTGACCCGGCTCTGCGGCGAGTAGCTCGTCAGGTGGCCGTTCAGCTTCAGCCGGCCGGCCTTCTCGCCCATCCACGCGCCGGCGACCTTGAAGCGGTCGGGGCCGACGCCGAGCGTCGTCATGATCGCGCGAAGGAAGTCGCGGTCCTCCTCGATCTCGCGCGCGATCCGCCCGAGCTCGGGGCCGTACGGCGTGCCGCTGTTCGCCGAGGCGGTGCGGCGGGCGAGCTCGAGCCCGGCCGTCGCGCCGGCGTAGTGGTCCTCCAGGTAGATCTTCAGGTAGTCGCGTCCAAGTAGCTGCATCGCTCTGAGGCTACTCGTAGGCCAGTGCGTCCAGCACGTCGAGCCGCGCGGCCCGGCGCGCGGGCAGGATGGCGGCCACCACGCCGGCGATCGCGGCGAGGATGAACAGCAGGATCAGCGTGCCCACCGGGAACGAGAGGTTGAAGCCCTCGTCCGCGAGAGGCCGGGACACGATCACCGCGAAGAAGATGCCAAGGGCGCTGCCGAGCAGGGCGCCCAGCAGCGCCGTGATCACGGCCTCGTAGCGGACGATTCGCCTGACCTGCCGGCGCGACATGCCGATCGCCCGCAGGAGGCCGAGCTCGCGCGTGCGCTCGTAGATCGAGAGCGTGAGCGTGTTGACGATGCCGAAGAGCGAGACGATCACGGCCAGCGACAGCAGCGCATACAGCAGGTTGACGAGCTGGTTGACCTGCTGGCCGATGCGGTCCTTGAGCTCGCCCTGGTCGAGCACGTCGATGATCGGGAAGTCGCGGTCCATCGTCGTCTCGACGCTCTCACGCACCGCGGTCGGGTCAGCGCCGGGCGCGTAGTCGACCAGGATCATCCCGTCCTGGCGGACGTGGAAGTCGTCCAAGAGCGCCTGGCGGGTGAGCACGAAGTCGCCCCACAGGTCGGCCGTGTCCTCGAGCGCGCCGCGCACCGTGAACGCGACGTGCTTGTCGGTCGGCGTAGTGACGGACAGCGTGTCGCCGACATCGATGTCGTTGTCCGTCGCCCACGCCTGGTCGACGATGGCGTCGGTGCGCGTCATCTGATCGACGACCGCATCCGAGCCCTCGTCCCACTCGAACTTGAACACCTCACGCGCGTGCTTGGGGTCGATCGCCGTGATGAAGCTCGTGTCGCCGGTCTCCTTCACCTCGCCCTCGCCGAACCGGAGCGAGGAGACGGGACCGACGCCGTCGATCGTCTCGACCGTGCGTTCCGCCGCCGTTGGAATCGGGGAGAAGCCGTCGTCGTGCTGCAGCGTCAGGTCGGCCGCGAAGCTCTTGTCGATCGCGTCGTCGATCGAGCTCTTGATGCCGGCGGCGAACACAGCGACGAAGGTGACGAGCGCCAGGCCGATCATCAGCGCCGCGGCCGTCGTCGCCGTCCTGCCGGGGTTCCGGACGGCGTTCTCGCGCGCGAGCCGGCCGGTCAGCTTGCGCACGCGCTCGAGCGCGAGCCCGACTACCGACGCCAGCGGGGCGACGAACCGCGGCGACAAGAGCGCCGTGCCGAAGAACATCAGGACAGCGCCAAGGCCGAGCAACGCCGCCGCGTCGCTCGACGACTCGATGCCGCTGAACAGCCCCACGCAGATCGCGACGATCCCGCCGACGCTGAGCAGCACGGCCAGCCCGGTGACGAAGCGGCGCCTGCGCCGGGTCGGCGCGATCGCCTGGTCGCTCAGCGCCTCGACCGGCGAGACCCGCGTGGCGCGGACCGCTGGGATGATCGCCGCGAGCAGCGTGATGGTGATGCCGATCAAGAGCGGCACCACGAGCGCGCGCGTCTTCACGATGTTGCCGGTGTTCGGCAGGTCGATCCCGGCCGCCTTGAAGAGCGAGTTGAGCCCGCTCGCGACCCCGATCCCCGCGAGGATGCCGAGCCCGGCGCCGATCATGCCGATCACGAGCGCCTCGACCAGCACGGAGGTCAGCACCTGGCGGCGCGACGCCCCGAGCGTGCGCAGCATCCCGAACTCGCGCGTGCGCTGGGCGACCGTGATCGAGAACGTGTTGAAGATCGTGAACGCCCCGACGAAGAGCGCGATCCACGCAAAGATGAGGAGCGCGACCTTGAGGAAGCCGAGGTCGTCCTCGATGTCGTCGGTCTGCTGCTGGGCGTTCTCCTCGCCGGTGCGCACCTCGACGCTCCTCGGCATCACCTCGGCGACGCGCCGCTTCAGCTCCGTCGGGTCGACGCCCTCGTCGGCCGCGACCGAGATCTGGTCCAGCTCGCCCTCCTTGTCGGCGAGGCGCTGCGCCTCCCGCAGCGGCAGGATCGCGACCGTCGCGCCGCCGAAGGAGTCGACTTCCCCGAGCTTTGCGATGCCGACGATCCTGTACTTGCGCGCGGCCTCGCTCCCGCTGACGGTGATCTCGTCGCCGACGTCGAGGCTTTCGTTCTCCGCCGAGAGCTTGTCGATCGCGACCTCGTCGGAAGCCTCCGGGGGCCTGCCCTCCGGATAGTCGAACGTGTCGAAGCGCCCCGGCTGCGCGGAGGCGCCGAAGGCGGGCGCCTGCGTCGAGCCGATCCTGTCGCCGTCGTCGTCGATCAGCGATACGCCGGCGGAGAAGATGCCGCCGACGGCGTCGGCGACGCCGTCGACCGCTCGCGCCTTGTTGAGCAGCGCGGCGGGCATCGCCGGCGGGTCGGCGCCCTGCTGGCTGTCCACGACCTCCCTCGGCACGACCGCGACATCGGTGCCCTTGTTCGACTCTTCGAAGATCTGGCCGAACGAGTTCGTGAACGTGTCCGTGAGGACGTAGGTCCCGGTCATCAGCGCAACGCCCAGGAACACGGCAAGGGCCGTGAGGAACGCACGCAGCTTGCGCGCGAACACACCGCGCAGCCCGACTTTCAGCATCAGGCGACGCGCTTCATGACGTCGAGGATCTCGTCGGCGTCCGGCGCCTCGCGATCCTCGACCACCTGCCCATCCACGAGCACCACGAGCTGGTCGGCGAACGACGCCGCGTGTGCGTCGTGGGTGACCATGACGACCGTCTGACCGAACTCGTCGACCGCGCGCCTGAGCAGCACGAGGATGTCGTCACTGGCCTTCGAGTCGAGGTTGCCCGTCGGCTCGTCGGCGAAGATCACCGCCGGGCGGGATGCGAGGGCGCGCGCGATCGCGACGCGCTGCTGCTGGCCGCCCGAGAGCTGTGAGGGACGGTGAGTGCGGCGGTCATCCAAGCCGATGGTTTCGATCAGCTGGTCGACCCACGCTTTGTCCGCATCGCGCCCGGCGATCGAAAGCGGCAGCACGATGTTCTCCTCGGCGGTCAGGACCGGAAGCAGGTTGAAGAACTGGAAGACGAACCCGAGCTTGTCGCGGCGGAGCTGGGTCAGCTTGCCGTCGTCGAGGCCCGTGATCTCGATGCCGTCGAGCGCAACGGTCCCCTCCGTCGGCCGGTCGAGGCCCGCCAGGACGTTCATGAGCGTCGACTTGCCGGACCCGGAGGGCCCCATGATCGCCGTGAAGCGACCGGCGGCGAAGTCGACCGAGACGCCGCGGAGTGCGTCGACAGCAGCGTCGCCCTCGCCGTAGCGGCGGTGGACGTTACGGGCAGAGACGATCCCGCGAGAGGCGTCAGGCATCGCATTCCACGTTAGCTTGCGCACCCGTGCGACCACCACCCGCTCCCCTGCACGGAGGTCCGTTGGCGCTGCTGCGCTTCATGCGCACCCACCGGATGCTCACGCCGAAGTACGCGTGGCTGATCGCGCTGCTCCTCCGGCGCAAGTATCTGTCGACCTATGGCCGGCGCCTGAAGCTCGACGGGCTGGCGTTCATCCCACACGGCGTCGTCCTGCAGATCGGCCGTCGCGGGCGGATCGAGCTCGGCCGCTGGTCATGGCTCGGGCACGGCACGAAGATCCGGTGTCACGAGGGTGTGGTCTCGATCGGCGCGAAGACCGTGCTGGGCCAGGAGTGCACGATCTCGGCGTATCAACACGTCTCGATCGGCCGGGAGTGCGTCATCGCCGACCGGGTGATGCTGATCGACTTCGACCACGGGACGGTCGAGGTCGAGCGCCCGATCAGGCTCCAGGGCATCTATAAGCGCGACGTCCGCGTGGGGAACAATGTCTGGATCGGATACGGCGCGTGCATCCTGCGCGGCGTCACCGTGGGCGACAACGCCGTGATCGGGACGAACTCGGTGGTGACGAAGGACGTGCCCGCGAACGCGGTGGTAGGCGGCGTCCCCGCGAAGGTCCTACGGATGCGCGACGAGCCCCGCGAGATGCGCTTCGAATAGGGCCGCAGAAAATGGAAGGGCCCGGCAATCATTGCCGGGCCCTTCACTGTGGCCGCCTTGTTCGTAAGCCGCTGCGGCGGCCGGGGGAACTAGTTGTTTTCGGAACTCGCGCTGATGTCCGCCAGCGCGGAGTCCTCGTCACGCTCGATGGCGAGATCGCCGATCGACACGATGCCGACCGGCTTCGCGCCTTCGACCACCGGCACACGCCGGATGTTGTGCTGCCGCACGAGCTCGATCGCATCCTCGACCGAGTCGTCCGGGGAGAGCGTGTGCAAGTCGGTGGTTGCGACCTCGCTGACCGTTGTCGACGTCGGGTCCTTGCCCTCGGCAACGACCCGCAGCGCGATGTCACGATCCGTAAGGAAGCCGCTCACCTTGTCGCCGTCGCCGCAGAGGACGCCGCCGAAGTCGTTGTCACGCATCAGCTTGGCCGCGTCCGCGACGGTGGTGTCGCCGGCGACGAGCTCGGGGTTCTGCGTCATGACTTCGCGAATGCTCTGTGCCATCGGTGGCTTCTCTCCTCTGTCCGAAAAATCAAGGTCTATAGAAGCGGTACCCGGGGTCAGGTCGGGCAAACGCCTGTGAAATTCCCTGCAAACGGGCCTATTCGCCGGCCTGGGCCCTGGCGAGGTCGAGCTCGTGTTGGACCGTCTCGGTCTGATTCGGAATCTCGAGCCGGCGCTCCAGCACAGGGATAGCTTCGTCGGGCCGGCCCGCGAGGCGAAGCGCGCTGCCGAGGCTGTACAGCGCGTAGGCGTAGTTGATGTTGGCCTCCCAGGTGGTCCCCTCCGGGAAGGCCTCGATCGCCTGCGTGTTGAGCTCGATCGCCGTGTCGTAGTCGCCCGCCTGGAGCGCGTTGTAGCCCTCGATGTGCAGGCGCTCGGCCTCCGCCGTGCCGCCCGCTCCGCTCGGCGTGGGAACTCCGTCGACGGCCGGTGCCTCGGCCGCCGGCTCCTCGGCCGCCGGCTCCTCCGACTCGGTCGGCAGCGCGGCCGGCTTTTCGGCGTCCTTCTTCTTCTCCGCCTGCTTGCCATTGCCGGCGAGCGGCTGTGGCGCGGAGTCGTCCCCACCGCCCGCAGCGAGTGCGACCGCAATGGCCGCGATCGCGACGGCGACCAGCCCCGCGATCGGCAGCCAGTGGATCCGCCGAGTCGGCTTCACGAGGTAAGGCGGGGTCCCGGTTCGCGGCGTCACGGGGACCGGGGTCACCGGGCGGGCGCGCTCCATCCGCCGGGTCGTGCCCTTTCCGACGCAGCCCTCGAGTCGCTTCGCGAGCTCGACCGCGGACCGCGGACGCTCCGCGGGCTCCTTTGCCATGCCCGCGCGGATCGCCTCCGCGGCCGAGGCCGGAATGGCGGGGTTCACATCGCGCGGGTCCGGCGGCGGCTCGTTCACGACCTGGTGCGCGATCTCCACCGCGGTCCGCCCGCGGCGCGCCTTGCGGCCCGTCAACAGCTCGAAGGCCATCGCCGATAGCGCGTACACGTCAACGGCCGGGCCGAGGTCGGCTCCCTGGAGCTGCTCCGGCGCCATGTACGCGGGAGTGCCGAGCACGGTGCCGGTACCGGTGATGTCGGTGCGCTCGATGGCCTTGGCGATACCGAGGTCGGCGAGCTTCACCGTCCCGTCGCGGCCGAGCAGGACGTTGGCCGGCTTCACGTCGCGATGGACGATCCCCGAAGCATGAGCGTGGTCGAGGGCCTCGGCGACGGCCCGAATGATTTCGATGGCGCGATCGACGTCGACAGGCCCGCGCGCGAGCAGGTCGCCGAGGGTCTCCCCGTCGACGTACTCCATGACGAGCAGGACTGACTCGTCGTCCTCCTCCGTGTCGAAGATCGAGACGAGGTTCGGGTGGCTCAGCGACGCGCCGAGCTTCGCCTCACGCTGGAAACGGCGAGCGTCGACGTCCTCGTGCTCGACGCGGTGAAGCCGCTTGACCGCCACGTCACGCCCGAGCCGCTCGTCGTGGGCGAGATAGACAGCAGCCATCCCGCCCGCGCCGAGCCGCTCGAGCACGCGGTATCTGTTGGCGAGCAGCGGTCCATCTGCCGTCCCCGTCGGCATCGGCGCAGTGCTTACCGCTCCGCCGGGGCGTCAAACCCCACGCGGTCGACCTTGCGGTGGAATCGCTCCCCCACCTTGCCGCCGGCGATGCCCGCCAGGAGCGTCCCCAGGACGATCGCGGCGAGGGTGATCGCGCCGCCGGTCGTGAGGGTGCCCTCGTCGACCGGGATCCGCGGTAGGTCGAGCTGCTCGAAGACGTTCCACTCGGAGCCCGCGAGCGCCGCCAGCGCGGCGAAGACGACGGTCACCAGCACACCGAGGATCCAGACGCCAAAGCCCTGGCGCGCGCCGTCGAAGCGGGCGAGCCGCCCGGCGACGTATCCGCCGGCGTAGTAGCTCAGGAACAGCACCGCGAAGAGCAGGATCGCGCCCAGCAGGCCGATCGTCTCCGCGTTGTCGCTCAGCTCGCCGTCGTCCAGCTCGGTGATACCGATAGCCGTGCCGGCGGCCGTCAGCACGGCGGTCAGCAGCACGGCCAGGCCGATCGCGACCAGCCAGCCGAAGAAGACCGAGCCGAACGAGAACCCGCCGAACTCCTCTCGCTGGCGCGCACGCGCCTCCACCGGGCCGACCCGCTCCTGCGGGAGATCCGTGGGTGTGGCGGCCGTCCGAGCCCGCGAGTCCGATTCCGTACCGTTACTCCTCGTGAGAGGGTTTCTCATGGTGTTCCTCCTTGATCCAGTGCAAGTGGGTTTCCCGGTATCGGGCTGGCGTAACCGCCCCGTTTCCCGGCGCCTCGAAAGGGGGTAGAGAAGACAGATGGCCGATGTGCTCACAGACCGAATCGACGCGCTGATCGACAAGGGCGAGGACGTCGGCTGCGTGAACCTCTCCGAGCTGAGCGAGGCGATCCAGGACCTCGAGCTCGACGAGGATCAGATCGCAGCGATTCACGAGCGGATCGAGTCGCGCGGCCTCGAGGTCTCGGACGATTGCGGCCGCGACGGCGTCGGGCAGACGAAGGTGACCAACGGCGACGTCGCCGGCCAGACGACGGACGCGCTGCAGCTCTTCTTCAACGAGATTCGCCGGCACCCCCTGCTCACCGCCGATGAGGAGATCGAGATCGCCAAGGCGATCGAGCGCGGCGATCTCGAAGCCAAGGAGCGGCTCGTGAACTCGAACCTGCGCCTCGTCGTCTCGATCGCGAAGAAGTACCAGGGCCAGGACCTGTCGCTGCTCGACCTGATCCAGGAGGGGATCCTCGGGTTGATTCGCGCGAGCGAGAAGTTCGACTGGCGCAAGGGCTACAAGTTCTCGACTTACGCAACCTTCTGGATCCGCGAGGCGATCCAGCGCGGCATCGCGAACAAGGGCCGCACGATCCGGATCCCGGTGC
>Ga0126310_10000812_pt1 | contig 11429 bp, 12 predicted proteins | sample Plot60_FD_92540 | JGI IMG/M metagenome (GOLD analysis project Ga0126310, IMG submission 92540) | Serpentine soil microbial communities from UC McLaughlin Reserve, CA, USA - Plot60 | ecosystem: Environmental > Terrestrial > Soil > Grasslands | place: USA: UC McLaughlin Reserve, Lake County... | reverse complement strand
TGGTCCCTGGCTGGCTGCACCGTGGGCTGCTCATCGGGCTCGCCGGCAGGCGCGGCCGGCGCGGGCAGCTCCTCGAGGCGGACCTCCTCGCGGCGGACCGGGATCGTGCGGGTGAGGTACTCGGTGACCACATACTTTCGCAGCCGCAGCCGCAGCCGACGCCGCCGGCGGCGGACCCCGACCTGCAGCTCCTCCACGGACCGGACCACCTCAACCGGGCCCTGCCCCGCCAGTCGCGGGACAGGCGGGCCGGCGGGTCCTGCCCGGGTGGGCTGGCGGACCGGCTGGGCCGGCGAGGTCGACACGCCGGCCGCACCCGTCACGGCGGGCTCGACATCGAAGCGGCGGTCGGCGACCGCGCCGCGGTGGTCGTCCAGCCCGTAGTAGGCGGACAAGACGACCTCGTCGTCGGGACTGAGCTCCTGGTGGGCTTGGAGGCGCGGCGCCTGCTGGATGAAGGCCTTGGGGTAGGGGATCCGGATCTCGTCGTTGGTCTCCACGGCATGGGTCAGGGGCACGAAGGTCTGGGCGTCGGTGAACCAGCCGGTGTGGACCAGCGCCCAGGTCGGCAGGCCGGTGGCCCGATCAAGATAGAAGGCCGTGATCGTGCCGACCGTGGCCGCGTCCCGGTCCACCACCACCAGGTCGCGCCAGCGCTCACGCCTCTCGGGGTCCAGCGCGGGCATCGCCCCTCCTCGGCTCGCGTCCAAGTAGGTCTCTGCTTGGACTGACCAGCAACGCGGCCGGCTAATCGTCTGGGAATCGTCCCAGCATGACAGGTGCGGCGGGTCGGGCCGGCCACTTCGCAGGCAAGCCACACCCGCGGCGCGCAGCCCACGGAGGCGGCCGCCGCCCGGTGGGTCAAGCGGGGCTCGCTCTCGACCGATCCGCCTCCTGGGGTTTATGGGGAGGGGTGTGGGGGGAGTCCGGCGCCGCGGCAGGAGCTGACGCGTGTATCGCCGTGAGGGAAGGAGGTGGTGGAACAGTACTCGCAGCCGACTCGCGCAACCTCTTGCCGCGTGTGATGTCCAACCTCCGGTGACGTGGACTCCTGGAGGAGGGAAAGCATGGTGCCGTTGGCCGTCGACTACCAGGGCGGCATACAGAACGCCTGGTCCAATGTGGCCACCTTCGTGCCCAAGCTGGTCGCGGCGCTGCTGATTGTGCTGGTCGGCTACTTCGTGGCCAAGCTCATCTCGCGCATCCTTGACCGCATCTTGGAGCGGGTCGGTTTTGATCGGGTGGTGGAGCGGGGCGGGGTCCGCCAGGTGCTGGCCCGCAGCAAGTACGATCCCTCGGACATCCTGGCCAAGCTGGTGTTCTGGACGATCATGCTGTTCGTGCTGCAGCTGGCCTTCGGGGTGTTCGGGCCCAACCCGGTCTCGGACCTGCTGCGCGGCCTGATCGCGTATCTGCCCAACATCTTTGTCGCCATCGTGATCCTGGTGGTCGCGGCGGCCATCGCCCGGGCGATCACCGACCTGTTGTCCAACCTGCTCGGGGCGGTCCAGGGTGGGCAGCTGCTGGCCAAGGGCGCCGGGATCGCGATCTTGGTGTTCGCGGCCTTCGCCGCCTTGGATCAGCTGCAGATCGCCCCCCGGATCGTCACCGGCCTGTGGTATGCCGTGCTGGCGGCGGTGGTCGGCTCGGTGGTCGTGGCCGTGGGCGGGGGTGGCATCCGGCCCATGCAGCGCTATTGGGAGCGGGCGACCAGCCGGGCCGAGGAGCGCGCCCCCCAGCTGCGCCAGCAGGTCCAACAATCGGCCCAGGCCAGCCGGACCGCCACCTACGACACGACCGTGCCGGCACCGGAGGGCGCGACCGCCGTCTCGGAGAGCGTTGACAGCGAGCGGAGGTCGCGCTTCCGGCGGGGTCGCTAGCACCAGCCACGAGCGCTTGTTGTCCTAGCCAAGAGCACACACCGCAGTCACACAGAAAGGAGTGGGCAGATGCCTGACGTCGAGACCGTGCGGAGCTGGCAGGGCGCCACCATGGTTGACCGGGACGGCGACCGGGTCGGCACCATCGACGCCATCTATGTCGACGACCAATCGGGCCAGCCGGAGTGGGCGCTGGTCAACACCGGGCTGTTCGGCACCAAGTCGACCTTCGTGCCCATCGCCCAAGCCAACCCCTCTGGCGACAACGTCCAGGTCCCCTACGAGAAGCAGCTGGTCAAGGACGCGCCGCGGATGGATCCCGATGGACACCTGTCGGAGGCCGAGGAGCAGGAGCTCTGGCGCCACTACAGCCTGGATTATGGCGCCGGCTACACCGACCGGGCGGCCCAGACGCGGGGCACCGAGGATGTCGATCTGCCCGGCGGCGGGGAGGCCGACTATGACCGGACCGGCCGGGCCACCGATGAGGCCATGACCCGCTCGGAGGAGGAGCTGGCCGTCGGCACCACCGCCCGGGAGCGGGGCCGGGTGCGGCTGCGCAAGTACGTGACCACTGAGCAGGAGCAGGTGACGGTGCCGGTGCAGCGGGAGGAGGTGCGGGTCGAGCGCGAGCCGATCACCGATGCCAACATCGACGCGGCCACCAGCGGCCCCGACATCTCCGAGGCGGAGCACGAGGTTACCCTGCGCGAGGAGGAGCCGGTGGTGGAGAAGCAGGCGGTGCCCAAGGAGCGGGTCCGGCTGGACACCGACACGGTGACCGAGGAGCGCCAGGTCGGCGAGGAGGTCCGCAAAGAGCAGATCGAGGTCGAAGGCGACCGCGACCGGCTCCGCGACGACCAGCAGCCCTAACCGGACTGCCCGCCCAAAGGGACGCCGACCCGGGGCAGGAAGGCCGGACCACCAGGTCCGCCGTCCGCCGGGTTTGCGTCCCCTGCTGGGATGAGGAGCCGGTCAGGGGCTGGCTGCCACACCCGTCGCCACCTCACCGGCGGTGCCGATGGCTGGGCTAGGACAGGCCGCCTGGCCGCTCGGATCGGAGCGGGAGGACAGCCATGAGCGGCAAGTGCGGCCCCCGACCGGGCTGACAGGCCGACCGACCGCGACCAGGAGATTGAGGAGGGCCAACGCCGGCGGGATGGGGACGGTGCCGGCGCCACCCGTGTCGACCGTCAGCCACCCGGTCGGCCCACCGGCTAGCCCTAGCAGGTGCACCGGCCCGAGCACCATTCCACCACCGAGCGTCTGATGGACCATGGCAAGGAGTGACAAGGAGTCAAGCGTCGAAGGAGGGTTCGGATGGCAGAGGACAACACCGTGGCCCGGAGCTTGCATGACCTAGGGTTGGCGGCCTGGTTCGGCGGCTCACTCATGGGAGCGGTGGGGCTGAACGGGGCCGCGGCCGTGGTTGACCGGCCCGAGCAGCGGCTGCGGGTCGCCAATGCCGGCTGGGCGCGCTGGACCCCGGTCAACCTGGCCGGGATCGCCGCCCATGTGGCCGGGGGCAGCATGCTGCTGGTGGCCAACAAGGGCCGCCTGGCCGGCCAGCGTGGGGTGGCCACAGCCACCATCGCCAAGACAGCCTTGACCGGGCTGGCCTTGGCCGCCACCGGCTACTCGCGGGCGCTCGGGGCCAAGCTCCAGCGGGTCGGCGACGCCCCGGTTGAGGGCGGCACCACCCCGACCGGCGGCACCCCGGAGGAGGCGGCCAAGGTCCAGCGGCAGCTGAACGTGCTGCAGTGGGTGATCCCTGGGCTGACCGGGGCCACGCTGGTCCTCAACGCCCAGATGGGCGAACAGCAACGCCCCACCAAGGTGACCGCCGGCCTACTGCAGGGCGCCCGGAGCCGGCTGCCCTGGGCAGCAGTGCCGGCCCTAGCCGCCGGCGCGGCCCTGCTCGCCCGCCGGCGCAGGACCGGCAAGCAACCGGCCGGCGACGGGGCGCCCGCCGAGGCCACGCCACCACCCACGGCAGGAGGACTCTCGGCCGACACCTCTGCGGCCGAGCTGGAGGCGCGGCGGCGCTGGCGGCGACGCCAGCCAGCGGGCGGCATGCAGGTCAGGCAGGTCATGACTGCCGATGTGGTCACCGTGTCGCCGTCGATGAGCGTGGTCGAGGTGGCTCAGGAGATGATCGCCAGGGAGAAGGGGCCGCTGCCGGTGGTGGAGGGCGGCCGGGTGGTGGCGATGGTGACCGACCGTGACCTGGTCGCCCGGGTGGTCGCGGCCAGCCGGGATCCCAACACGGTCCGCTGCGAGGAGATCGCCACCAAGGATCTGGTGACCATTGGTCCCGATCAGGATTTGCAGGAGGCCCGCCGGCTGCTGGCCCAGCACCAGCTGGATCGGCTGCTGGTGGTGGAGGAGGGCGACCGGCTGGTCGGGATCATCTCGGAGGCCGACATTCGCCAGGACGAGGGGCCGCTGGCCAGTTCGACTCGTGGCCTTCGGGCCCGACGGCGCCGCCGTTGACACAGCCAGCGGAAGCGACCGTCAAGGGAAAGGAGGTCGCGTCTCCCGCGTAACCGTCGGCGGCGGTTGGTCGCGTGCCAGGGCAATTTGTTGCTTGCGAGGGCTGTGATGCCGTTGCTTGAGAGCCCGGGCAGCCTGCCCGACTCCTAACCGGCCTGCCCGAGCAGCAGCGGCCTGCTCGGCTGGCTGCTTGCGGTTAGGGCACCCGTGTCAGGTTGGGTGGTGGCGGGGCGGGGGATGCTCGGCGACCCGCTGGCCAAGGCGGCCGAAAGGTGATCGCTTGGTGGACGAAACCCTTGGGTGTTCAGCAGGCGATCAGCCTGGGCCAGGGTAGGCGTCCCAGCCAAGCGCTCGATCTCCGGTCAACTGCGGAGTTTCCATGCCCTATCCAGGGCCCAAGCCATGCCCGAAGGGCGCAGCAGAGTGGGGCACCATGACGACCGGAGCCATGGGTGATGATGAGGGCCTGTTGACCGAGCAGGACGCCGCCGAGCTGCTCCAGGTGCCGCTGTCGACGCTGCGGCGCTGGCAGCGGGAAGGCAAAGGACCGCCGTGCCTGAAGATCGGCCGGCAGGTCCGGTACCGGCAGGTCGCCGTCCAGCGATGGCTCACCGGAGGCCTGCAGGCCAGCTCCCCCGACGAGAACCGCTAGCACCGCATCCCAGCGCTCCAGCCGCTAACGCACGTGCGCCATCAGGGTTCGCTCGAAGCGACAGCAAGCCTGCCGATAGCAACTCCGACCGCCGTCGTAGAGTCCCACCCAGGGGGCCTGGCTGAGTGGCTGGTGCCTAAGTCCGGACAGAGACCAGCACTCTGTGACGTTGGAAGGTGCTGTCACCGGAGCCCACGATGACCAGGACCCCCCGAGGAGGACACGTGAACCCGGGGGGTCCTGGTAGCTGGGCCGCTGCAGGTCAGCGACGAAGTGAAGCAGCCAGACCTTGAGACGCCCGTCAACTTCTATGACCGCGATCGGCGGCGAGGATGACGCACTCGCCCGTTCCGCCCGGCTGGCGCCCTCGGCCCCACATAACGCCTTCCGGCCCCGCAAGCGCCCGGCCAAGCTGCACCTGGACAAGGCCTACGACTACCCGCGCTGCCGGCGGGCGCTGCGCCGTCGGGGGATCACGCCGCGGATCGCCCGCCGTGGCATCGAGTCCAGCCAGCGGCTGGGCCGCCACCGCTACCTGGTGGAGCGGTCACTGGCGTGGCTGGTGGGCCACCGGCGGCTGCAGGTCCGCTACGAGCGGCGCGCCGACGTCTTGATCGGCTTTGCGTACCTGGCCTGCGCTCTGATCTGCCTCAAGGCACTGAACGCCAGCAGGAGCTTCCCGACCCCGGACAGGATGACCATGCCCGGCCATCACCCTGATCAGCGCGCACCCTCCCACAAAGCGGATGCTTGTCTTCACTGGCTGAGCTCGGCAGCTTCGAGCGCTTGCTGGCGGTCACGGAAGACTTGGAAGCGCAGGACCTTGCCCTGTCGGAGGGTGAAGAGCACGCCCACCCGCGTCTCGTCCCCCAGCTCGCCGGTCTTCCGCCAGCGCCGCTGGATGTTGGCGAACACCAGCACTCGGTCGCCCGCGTCGAATGCCTGCTCGCGCACCACCTGGGTCAGGTAGTGCTCCTGGGGCGCTCCCCCTTCGGCGAAGCACCGGGCCACGTCCAGCCCTGGCTCGACCCCCCGAAACGTGTGGAACTCCACCTCCGGGTCGACGAGCGCGAGGAACCCGGCAAGATCCTGCTGGTTCACCGTGTCGGCGAAGCGCTGCACGATCGCCAGATTCTCCTCAGATATCTCATCGCGCAGTATCCGCACTGCTTGGTGGTGCGGCAAGGAGCCCGCCTCAAACCGAGGAACCAACCGAAGGTCGGAAACATGCTCTAAAGATCGGCGGCCGTCAGCAGCGGCCACCCCGCACGTATCCTGAGGAGCGGGACGGATAGCGCACAAGCGGGTCGTCGCCCAGTTTATTGGTGCCAGGGTCGGCAATATTCAAGTAGAAGCGCCGCGTGACTCCAGCCATCCCTTGCGGGAGGTGAGGATCATGAAGGAACAGGACCTTGTCGCGGCCGTCCGCGAGACCGCCGGTACCGACACCGTCGAGCACACCGAGCAGGCGGTTCGCGCCACCCTGGCCGTGCTGGGGGAGCGGCTCGCCGGTGGGGAACCGGGCGATCTCGCCAGCCAGCTGCCACCCGCGCTGGCCGGGGTGATCCCCAGTGAGGGCAGGGGAGAGCGGTTCGGCCTCCAAGAGTTCTACCGCCGGGTGGCCGATCGGGAGGGCCACGGGTGCAGCGAGCGGGACGCCCGCCGCCATGCCAGGGCGACCATGGCCGCGGTCAAAGCGGCGATCACGCCCGGTGAGTTCGAGCACCTCGTCGGCCAGCTGCCGGATGAATACGCCGAGCTGCTCGGTACCGAGCCAGTACAACACTGAGCCCGGAACAGCTCGCCACCCTCCTGAGGCCACCAGCCAGCGCCTGATCTTCCTGTGCTGGAGGCCGATCCATTTCGGGCGCAGGCACGCCGGCTGCCTTCGCGAAGTCCGCGATGCTGGCCACTTGGTCCTCGCCGAGCGCGATCACCAGCGCGGCCGAGGCCCCCAACGACCCCGTCCCGTCGTGGGCGCCGCACGACCCGCGGAAAGGCGCGCTCACTCGTCTAAGCTGCCGAAGCCGCTCGGCTCCACGGCGGTGCTCATGCCTGCTTCGGTTTTGGCCGATCCGAGCCGGGTAGGGCGAGGCATGTACCCGAGTCTGGGATGAAGGGGGCGAGCACGATACCCAGGGTACGAGAGGTCATGACCCCCGATCCGGCGACGGCCTCCCGTCGATGAGCGTGGTCGAGGCGGCCAAGGAGATGATCCGCAAAGAGAAGGGGCCGCTGCCGGTGGTCGAGGGCGGCCGGGTCGTGGCCATGGTGACCGACCGCGACATCATCGCCCGGGTGGTCGCGGCCGGCCAGGACCCCAGTGCGCTGCGGGTGAGCGACATCGCCACCAAGGACCTGGTGACGATCGGGCCTGACCAGGACACGCAGGAGGCCCGCCGGCTCATGGCCCAGCACCAGCTGGACCGTCTACTGGTCGTGGAGGAGGGCGACCGGCTGGTCGGGATCCTCTCCGAGGCCGACCTGCGCCGGGACGAGGGCCCGCTGGCATAGCGCAGCAACGAACGGCAAGGCAGCGGCGGGTTAACCAAATGGGCGACGACCGCCAGCCCGGGTGCCCTTCCGCCGGAGCCGGCGTGTCGCCTCGAGGACGAGGGCGAACAGCAGAGCCACGCCCAGGCCGAACAGTAAGGCATACAGCGGGCGCCGCTCGAAGGTCTCGCCGCCGAGATACCCCAGCCCGGCCGCATACACTGCCCATAAGGTCGCGCCAACCGCGTCGGCGGCGGCAAACCTCGGCCAGGGCAGGCGCACGGTTCCGGCGGTGAAGGTGGTCGCCGTCCTGCCGCCGGGGACAAAGCGGGCCACCACGATGATGGTGGCGCCATGCCGATCCAGGGCGTCACCGGCCCAGTCGAGCCGGCGTTTGGCCTTGGGGCTCCGAAACAGTCGTCGAGCGGCTGAGGCGCCGGCGGTGCGACCAAGCACGTAGGAGGCGGTGTCGCCGAGGAACCCGCCAGCTGCGGCGGCCACGGTGACCAGCCAGATCGACAACTCGCCCCTGGTGGCAAGGATCGATGCGGCGATCACGACCGCCTCGCTGGGCACGATTGGGAGGACGGCGTCGAGCGCACAGGCGCCAAGCACAGCCAGGTAGGTCAGCGGTGACGCCTGCAGTTGGGTCATCCAGTCGAACACGCCCTAGCTCCCGAGGGCAGCAGGTCTTGGGTGGTTCCTCCGGCCGGCAAGACTAACCGACCCCGTATCTGGGGGCGCCATCGCCGTCTTCCATCAGTTGATGACCAGCGCGCTGGGCCGATGCAGCAGCGATCCGCTATCATCGGCGGCGCTGTACGTTAAGGAGCGCCCGATGTACAGGTTCCTTCATCAGCATCGCAGTCGCAATATCGTCTCTAACTTGTAGAAATAGAACTCGCCCCCCTAGCTCAGTCGGTAGAGCGCATCCATGGTAAGAAAAACCCGGGGGGCGATTCTCCTCGTCCGGTGACCAGCAGGAACAGCCGTTTGTGCAGGCCAATATCAAGCGTAGCATCTGGATCAAGTAGCAGCGACTGGCAGCAATTGGCATTGTTTGGCGGCCAATGCTGATGAGTTTCTGAGCGAGAATCCGACAAATGAACCGGCTCGTCTCTGGGGAGGCCAAGTTTTGAGTCCGCCTGATCGGGCAGGGGCCTGCTGGCGCACCACCAAAGCCTAGGCCCTACGACCGCCAGGCCCCGCGTGGAGCAACGGCCCGATGAATGGTTGGCCGAGTGGCCCGTCGCCAGCGCTCAACCGGGGAGGCTGTCCAGGAACGGGTCGACCGCGGCGTCGTTCTCGGCCATTCCCCAGACCTCGGTCGCCTTCCCATTCCGGATATGGAGGATCTGGGTGTACTTCCACTCGGCGCTGGACCCGTCCTGCGCCCTGGCCGAGGCCGTTCCCAGCACCACCACGTGCTCGTCGTTGCCCAAGATGTCGTGGATGTCCACCGACGGTGGCCCGTCGGTCGACTGGGCCTGGCGGGCGAAGTACTCCAGCACCTTCTCCTTGCCCTGGTAGGCGCCGGCCCACTTGCTGTTGCCACCGACGTGCCAGACCACATCGTCGGCCAGGTGCTGGTCCATCCAGGCCGTGTCGCCCCGCTGCAGCGCCTCGAAGCCTTCCCGGACGACGGTGACGTTGGGATGCTCGTGGTGGGTCATGGCGACTCCTTCCGCAGGCGGTCCCTTGGCCTGGTCGGCGGGAGTCTACCTTGGTCTGCTACCCGCAGGGAAACGGGTGCCGAATGACCGCGAGCTCAAGCTTTTCAATGTGCCGTCTGTGTCTCGTTCCGGCTGAATCCGAGTGTTCCACGGTCGCGACCGGGCTGGGTGGTATCAACCGGCCCGTCGATCCAGCAGCCAGCCGGCGACGGCAGAGAGGGTGGTGGCCGCCGCGCCTAGCAGGCTGGTCGGCACGCCCGCGACCCTGGGGATTGGGTGCGGTGGGTCGTCCACCCCGGCGCCCGGGACCAGCGGCGCCATCAAGAACGGGGCCCAGTACCCGACCGGGATGGCCGCCGCGAACAGTCGGCTGGTGCGCCGGTCGGTGGAATTCGACCACAGCGACCAGAGGTTGAGACTGGCGAGGCTGCTGGTCATGGTCAGGGCGACCACCCCATGGAAGCGGGCGTGGGACGGCCAGCGCTGGTTGAAGATGTGGGAGTCGTTCCAGTCGGCGGCGACCGGCGCCGCCAGGGTGATCACGTTGGCCACGGTGAGCAGGCCGCGACCGACGTTGCGTCCAACGGGGAGGGAAGCGACTCCCATTGTGGGCCTCCTGGTTGGCTGGCGGCATGACCTGGCGTGCCGTGGCGCCGGATCACTGCCCCCTAGCCTATCGTCTAGGCCTCGAGGATCGGGCTCGGCTTGACAGGAAGGTTGCCTACACCTTGCGGTAGCGGACCTCGACCAGAACGTAGATGCCATAGCAGCTGAGCCCCAATGCTAGGGCGGCCAACAGGTAAGGTCCGTATGGCTGGTCGGCGACGGCTCGAAGCGACGCGTCCAGCCCCCGAGCCTTGCCGGGTTCAAAGGTGAGCGCCGCCGAAAGCACGAAGATCCCCACCAGCACCAGCGCGACGGCGCGGGCCCAACTGCCGACGGCGCCGATGACCGTGGCCGCCCGCCACACCGCCGGGCGCATCTGCTCCTTCTTGAGACGATCCTGGAAGTTGGTCGTCACCGCTTGATAGCCAAAGCCGAGCCCTGCGGCGACCAGGACGGCGCCGACCATCCCGACCAGGAGCTGGCCGTACGGCCAGCTCAGCACCCGGGCGGTGAGCTCGGTCTCTTGGCGGTGGGCGCCGGTGGCGCTCGCCTGCCCCGATTGGGGCCGGACGACCAGCGAGGCAGCATAGAGGGAGAAGGCGAGGTACAGGACGGCGATCCCGCCGAAAAACAGCCGCTTGGTTCGGCGCTCGGTGCGGTTGTGAAGTTCCTGATGCCGGAAGGTCGCCTGCACCACGCCCAGCAGGGCGTAGCCGAGGAAGCCGGCCGCGAGCAACCCAAGGACCATCCGGCCGCCTGGATGGGCGGCGATTGTTTCCAGGGCTCCCTCGCCGCTGGCCGGTCGATTGGTGGAGGCCTTGCGGGAGCCGGCGGACCCGAGCGCCACCCGCCCGGCGAGGTAGCCGACTATGAGGTAGATGACGGCGGGGGCGACCAGCCCAGCCCGGGCCACCCGGTCGACCCAGCGGCTGTTGGCCGCCTCCCGGGCGACATCCTGTGCCTGGTCGCCCAAGTCACGCTCTTGGTTGCTGGCGGATGCATCGCTCACGGCCAGAGGATCGTCCAACCGGACCGCCTGGAAACCCGCGGCGCCGAACGACCGACCGGGTCCGTCCCTGTCCGTAGGCCGCTGGCAGCCGCCAGACAACAATCGACAACCACGACACCTGACCGGCCGTGTCGCCTACAACGACGAGGTCACGGCTTTCTTCGTGGCCTGCTTCTTGTGCGTGCCGGTCCTGGCCGTCAGCAGGCAGATCGGTTTGGTTCGTCGATGGCCGTAGGGCCACGGCCGCGGGGTTGACGCTCGAGAGCCTGTTCACAAAAGCCCAGCAGGTCGTGCTCCGCCATGATGGCTGTCTCCTTGGTGGAGGTTATAGGCGACCGTCAACGCCTCGGGATCCGGCGTCATGGGGTGATTGCTCGGGCGTTCACCGGTAAGGCCCTTCCCGAAGGAAGGAACGATGCAGCAACTGCTTGGCCAGGATGGCCGTTACCGGGCCCTGCGACGGATCGACGCCGGCGGCAGGGGCGAGATCTGGGAAGCCGACGACACGCTGCTCGGCCGGCGGGTCGCGATCAAGGTCCTGGCCGAGGAACTCGCCAGCGACCCGGTGGCGGTGCGGCGCTTCCGCCGCGAGGCCCGAGCCACCGCCAAGCTGGACCACCCCA
>Ga0126310_10000811_pt1 | contig 11441 bp, 12 predicted proteins | sample Plot60_FD_92540 | JGI IMG/M metagenome (GOLD analysis project Ga0126310, IMG submission 92540) | Serpentine soil microbial communities from UC McLaughlin Reserve, CA, USA - Plot60 | ecosystem: Environmental > Terrestrial > Soil > Grasslands | place: USA: UC McLaughlin Reserve, Lake County... | reverse complement strand
ATGTGTGGGAGCACGCCTACTACCTGAAGTATCAGAACAGGCGACCAGAGTACATAGAGGCTTGGTGGAACGTTGTGAACTGGGATGAGGCCGAGCGGCGCTACCAGACCGCTAGGAGGTAGCAGGGCCAGACAACCAGCGCAAAAGGCACGTCTCCGGGGTTGATCCCGGGGACGTGCTTGCTTCTGTCGATATCAGTGCGCCGAGACACCCGAGAAGAGGTTGAGCAGGATCACCCCGGCGATGATCAACAGTATCCCGACGACGCCAGACGGGCTCAACGACTCGTGCCAGAGCAGTATCCCCGCGGCAACGGCGCCGGCGGTGCCTAGCCCGGACCAGATGGCGTAGGCGACGCCCAGCGGTATCTGCTTGAGGGCCAGCGCGAGCAGGTAGAACGACAGCCCGTAACCGATCACCACCAGCACGTTCGGTCCCATCCGCGCAAAACCCTCGGAGGCCTTCAGAGCGACCGTGCCCACGACCTCGCTCAGGATGGCGAAGAACAGGATCAACATCGAACCGGGATTCATCTACGCACCCCCACCGCGGTCAACCCCACCAGCGCCTCGAGTACCCGCTCGCGCAGGCGCCCCTCGGGGGGCGCGAAGCCGAGCAGCTCGGAGAAGAACAGGCCGTCGGCCGCCAGGCGGATGAGGGTGGCGACGGTAGGATCTATCCCGTCGCGCTCGGCCCACCGCTGCCCGTCCTCGAATCCCCTCCGCAACGGGTCGAGCAACTTCGAGTCCTCCGCGAGAGCGGCGAGCAGACCCCCGCTTACTTCTAGGTACCAGCGATCCTCGGCGAAGCTCGCCCTCGCGTACGCGCGCGCCCACCGGCCGCTGGTCGAGCCTCTCTCCCCAGCGAGCTCCCGGCCGAGCGCTCCCCTAAAGCCCTCGACGAAGCGCTCGATCATGCCAGAGATCAAAGCCCCCTTGCTCGGGAAGTGGTAGAGCAAACCACCCTTGCTCACCCCAGCCTCGCGAGCAACCGCCTCGAGCGTCAGCCCCGCGACACCTCCCTCCACCACAACCCGGTCCGCTGCTCGCAAAACGGCCTCTCGCGTCGAAGATGAACCTCGCCTCTCCACATACACTACTATACCGTCTAGACGGTATAGTGACAACCCGTCTGGCTCGGATGGTCTACGAGGGGATCTCCGCGCTTCTGGCACCAGAATACTGGTGAGAGGGGCTACTCCTTGCGGAGGGCTCTGCCGGTACACTGAGTAGGTGCAATCAACCTAGAGAAAGGTCGTGTCCGGGTATGCGCTTGGTAATAGTGGGCGGGATTGCAGCTGGGACGAAGGCGGCATCGAGGGCGCGGAGGGTAGATGCGGAGGCGGAGATCGTGGTCTACCAGGAAGAACCGGAGCCTTCGATCAGCGAGTGCGGTCTCCCCTACCTCCTCTCCGGCGTGGTGGATGAGCGCGCCGACCTCGTGGCCCGCACGCCGGAGCAGTTCGCCGAGAAGGGTGTCGAGGTAAGGGTGCGTCACAGGGTCGAGAAGATAGACCCGGAGAACAAGTGGTTATCCGTGCGGGATCTGGAGAACGAAGGGGCGTTCGAGGACGGCTACGACAGGTTCGTCATCGCGACCGGTGCGCGGGCCGTCCTCCCCCCCGTCCCTGGAGCCGACCTCGAAGGGGTCTTCGAGCTCCGCTTTCTGACGGACGCAGACGAGGTAAGAGCGTACATGGAGGCACGTTCCCCGAAAAGGGCGGCCGTCGTGGGGGGTGGGTACATAGGGCTGGAGGTCGCCGAGAACCTGTGCAAGCTCGGGATGGAGGTATCCCTGATCGAGGGCGAGGACAGGGTAGCCCTTGCGTACGGTCCCGAGGTAGCGGAGAGGGTAGAGGAGCGCTTGAAGGAGAACGGGGTCAGCGTCTACACGGGGGCGAAGGTAGAGGAGTTCAAGGGCGAGGGGTGCGTCAGGGGCTTGAGGTATGGAGGAGGGGACCTCGAGGCCGACCTCGTCGTCGTTGGGGTCGGCATAGAGCCGAGCGTCGAGCTGGCGGAGGAAGCAGGGGTGGAGCTAGGGGAGACTGGCGCTATTCGTGTCGACCGTCACATGAGGACCAACCTGGCGGACGTGTGGGCAGCTGGCGACTGCGTCGAGACCGTCAACCTGGTGAGCGGGAAGCGGGCCTGGGTCCCTCTGGGAGACACGGCCAACCAGATGGGCCGGGTCGCCGGCACGAACGCGGCAACCGGCGAAGACACCCTGGAGTTCCCCGGTGTTCTGGGCACGGGCATCTTCGAGGTCTTCGACCTCGGGGTCGGCAAGACCGGCCTCTCCGAAGACGAGGCCAGAGAGGCCGGCTTCGAGACGGTGAGCGCCGCCGTAGAGACCATGGACAGGGCGGGATATTACCCAGGTGCGCAGAGAGTGTTTCTCAAGCTGATTGCGGATCGATCCAGCGGTCGATTGATCGGGGCGGAGTCGGCCGGCTCGGGCGCGGACAAGCTCACGGACGTGTGCGCTACGGCCATCTGGGGCGGGCTCTCCTACCCGGACCTGATCAACTTGGACCTAGCCTATGCCCCTCCTTTCGGGCCGGCGCTCAGCCCCGTCATCCAGGCCGCGAGCGTCCTCTCGGGGGAGTTCGACCGCGCCAGGAGAGGGGTCAGGGCTATCGAGTAGCGGGCTTCGAAGACGGGTCATGGCCGCAGTGCCCTCTTGGCGTCGTCGCCGTCGGGGTCGAGGACGCAGGTGAGATCATAGCCAGCGTGGCACTCGCTGGGAGAATGGTTCCTGGAGCTTGACTCCACTCGCGGTGTATTCTCGAAAGATCCCTCAGAGCAGGGATATATGTCTCACGGTGCCATACCTGTCGAAGTACGACTCTTCCTTCGCGGCTCGAGCTTCGCAGACCGAGCATCCGAAAGATGTATGACGTATGGCCCGAAAGATGCATCTGGTTCAAGTGTGGGATAAGATTCGTTGAGAGACCTGGCAGAAATGATTACAGCTACTGAAGGGACGTGAGGTACTTAATGTACGGAGGGTTTGTCCCGGTGGACCGTAAGGAGGAGAGGATCAAGCTCCTTTCCATGGTCGACATCTTCGAGTCTCTCTCCCGCGAGGAGATAGAACGGCTCAACGAGCAGCTCCCGGATCTCCGCCTGGAGCCAGGTGAGATCTTCTACGGCCCCGAGGATCGCAGCGAGAAGCTGTTCTTTCTCCAGCAGGGGAAGGTGCGGATATTCAGGGCGGCTCCAGACGGCCGCGAGTTCACCCTGGCCGTGGTGGGGTCTGGAACGATCTTCGGGGAGATGGCGTTGACCGCCCAGCGACTTGAGGGAGCCTACGCCCACGCAATGGAGCCTTCAGAGGTCTCCACGATGCTCAGAGAAGACCTGGAGCGCTTGATCCTGGAGAAGCCAGAGGTGGGCTTGCAGATAACGCACCTGTTGAGCGAGCGGCTCAGGCGCTACGAGACCCGCCTCGAGGACATCACCCTGAAGGACGTTCACTCCCGCCTGGCGAGTATTATCCTGCTCTTGATAGAGAGCGAAGGCAGGAGGACCAGCACGGGTTACAGAATACCCACCCACTACACCCACCAGCGGCTGGGAACCATGATAGGGGCCAACAGGGAAGCGGTTACAAGGGCGTTCGGGATCCTCCAGGATGAGGATGTAGTGGAACTCAGGCGGCGCCTGATCTACGTGAAGGACATCGACCATCTAAGGCAGGTGGCCGAGTACGGCGAAGTCCAAGAAGAAGAGCGAACACCTTAGCTGAGAGATGTGCTCTCCCATCGGTGGCTTCACCTGTCGAGTAGCGGCCCGGGGGTGGCCCTTCTACATAGCCAGTCGCTCGAACTCTCTGCGGGCAGGTTCTAGCTCCTGTGCTGCACCTGCCCGTTTGGCCTTCAAGAGGAGCACGAGGCTCGCATCCTTCCGAAGGGCGAGGTTTCTCAGGCACAGATCCAGACACGAGATGATCCCTAGCAAGATATCTAACCTGTCCTGAGCTTCGAGCATTCGGGCGTGTCGCTCGCACAGCAGCAGCCCATCGAGCCTCACCTCCATCCGTTTCTCACAATAGCCGCCCTTGAGGGTGGCCTCGACCTCGCAGGTGAGTTGACTATCTGTGTATTGGCAGAGGATCTGTCGCCCTGACACTAGGAGTATCTCCTTATATGGCCCGGTTCTCACCGCAGGAGAACGTTAGGCCAGCTTCCTTATGACCCTAAGAGGCGACTACGGCAGCACCAATCAGGCATATAGATTTGTCCTAGCGTCGTGAAAATAACACAGCAGGACAAAGGATGATGCATCCCAGGACACTGTGTGCGCCAGGACACCCTTCGGCCGCATCCGCACACTGCCTGACACGTAGTGAGAAGCAACATCGCCGCCTCCGACGCTAATTACCAGGTGTGCCGGCGCAGGGGCCGGGAGAGAGAGTAGATAAGCCGAACCCCGATGTCGTGTGTAGCGGATCAGACGACCCCGTGGGAGGGGGGAGAGCGCGAGATCGTTGGTCCGGTACAGAGATCACCTTAGGCCTCCCGAGGGGTCAGCGCGGTGCTCTGGAGCACTTAGTGATTCAGGGTACAGACCCTTGCGCTCCCTTCGTGGTAAGTAAGCATTCCATTGGGGAAAGGTAGTGGAAAGAGGCCTTCAGCATGATCACGCTGACCCTTCGAACCAAGAGGGTCTTCCGGGCTGTCGTGCGCGGTGGGCTGCCCGCAGGGAAAGCGTTGCGCCTGGTTCTGAGCGAATGCACCCAGAACGACGGTCCTCGCATCGGTATCAAGGTCGGCGAGCCCAAGGGCACGGACCAGCCCGTGTTACACGAAGGGGTGCCCGTGACGTGGGTCTCGGCCGGAGTACTCGAGGCCCACGACGGGTGCACCCTGGACCTTGAAATAGAGGGATTCAAGGGTTTAGGCATCGGCCCTGGGTTGCCCCGTGCGGAACACGAGATCCGCTCTTATGGACACGCCCGGAGGGAAACCTGGCACCACTAGTAAGAGGTGTGGGAAAGGAGATATTGAGATGATGTCCGAAGAAGCTCTCATCGGCATAAGGGTGCGGGTGCGTGAGTCACTCGTGAAATATGAACTGCGTCAGAAGGAAGGCACGATCATGGGAAGATGGGGATCCCCGGACTACGTAGCCCTTGATGTGCTCCTCGACGACGGCAGCACGCAGCTGTTCTGGCACCATGAGCTGGAAGAGATCAAATTGGTAGATTAGCTACGGAGGAGCGTATTTGGAAGGACGGGCTAACCCAAGCCCCCGAGGACAGGCGTGCAGGTCATCGTGCCCTCCGCACGGTCCCATAACGGTGGGCGCCATCGATCAAACCTCCCAAGCCCACGTCGCTCGTTGCCTGGCGTGCGGGTTGGCAGGTCCTGAAGGGGCGGATGGATTGCAAGCGAAGCTGGCCTTCGACGAGCTCTTCGTGGAAGCGGTTCGGTGAGAGGACTTTAAGTACACCTTCCGAGACCAGAGTGTTCCCGCGAGCTGTGCTTGTGGAGGCTAAGCACTACTCTCTCGTTCCTCACTCGCCTGGCCGACAGGGGGATGCTCCTCTGCGCCTGGATCAACCTCTCATAGTCTTCCCCGCGGCCTCGAGAATACCCTCCCTAGTAGCACCGATTCCGCTGAAGGCGGCAACGAAAGCGCCGTCTTGGCGACGCAAGATGAGTATGTCAGGGTCCGACTCGTCCAGATAGTAGTCGAGAGACGGAAGCCTCGATTCTTCCATTCGGTTCACTTTCGCTGAGTTGCGCAGCACTTGCGTCTACCCGATGGGCTGGTATCTCAGGTACACCAGCCGGAAGTTGTGGCCAACGAACATCAGGGCTTGTTCTACGCTCATCCCATCATTTCGTAGCCTCTCGTACTCCGTGATGAACGCTCCGGAGTTGAGGTCTCCGCGAAGCATCTCCACGGCTTCTTCGTCGGAGAGGGGGGCGGACACGTCCTCCACACTCCTGGTCTTGGGGTTGTACCAGTGCATAGCCTTCCTTTCTCGATCAAATTCGCGACCATCCCCAAACGCACCAGAGACAAAGTTAACAACAGACGTTCAGCAACTCTGTGTCCCACAATACTTAGTGAGCCTATGCACCAAACGAGCGGCTTAAAGAGATTTGCAGAGAGAGGTCAATATCTCTCTGCAAATCGCGGTTTCAGGTCTCAGGCATCAGCCAAAGAGATAGTAGGCATTCGACTGGGTGGCTCTAGAGGCCACCTGAAACCTGTAGCCTGCCAAAGGCTCCGTTCCTCTGTGCAAGCCGCTTTAAAACCTCTCTACCACCGTCTTGGCGAGCATGTGCAGCGGCAGGTAGTCGGGGCCCCCGGCCTTTGAGTCCGTGCCGCTCATGCCGAAGCCGCCGAAGGGCTGGACGCCGACCAGGGCACCTGTGATCTTGCGGTTGAAGTAGACGTTGCCCGCGTTGAGCTCGCGGCGGGCGAGCTCGAGGTGGTCGCGGTTCTTGGAGTAGACGCCGCCTGTGAGGGCGTAGGGGTTGTCGTTGGCTATACGGAGGGCTTCATCGAAGTCGCTGGCCCGTATGACGGAGAGGACGGGACCGAAGATCTCCTCCTGCGCCACCCTCGCCTTCGGGTCTACCTCGAAGAGGGTGGGGGTAACGAAATAACCCTTCTCCGGGTCGCCAGGGTCATCGCCAAGGACTCGCTCTCCTTCTTCTTTGCCTGTAGCTATATAGCTCGAAACCTTCTCGAACTGCGGCTCGCTAATAACGGGGCCCATCCCGACCTCCGGGCTTTCAGGGACGCCTACCTTGAGGGCGCGGGCCTTCTCGACTACCTTGCCAAGCACCTCGTCGTAGACGTCGGCGTGCAGGATGGCACGCGAGGCGGCGCTGCACTTCTGGCCTGAGTAGCCGTAGGCGCTCGCGACTATGTCGCTGGCTGCGGCGTCGATGTCCGCCGAGTCGTCTATGACCATGGCATCCTTGCCGCCCATCTCGGCTATGACGCGCTTGATCCAGCGCTGGTCCTCTATCTTGCGCGCAGCGAGCTCGTTTATCCTCAAGCCCGTCTGCACCGATCCGGTAAAGGATATAAAGCGCGTCCTCGGGTCCTGAACCAGGTAGTCCCCGATCTCCGAGCCGTAACCAGGGACGAAGTTCACGACGCCTGGCGGCGCCCCCGCCTCCTCGAAGACCTCCATCACCTTCGCCCCGAGGACCGAGGTGAACTCGGATGGCTTCATGATGATGGTGTTGCCCGTAACGATGGCAGCGCTCGACATCCCTGTGAGGATGGCCGTGGGGAAGTTCCACGGCGCGATAATTACCCCTACTCCCATCGGCTGGTAGAAGTAGCGGCTCTCCTCGCCGGGGACGGCGTAGATCTCCACGCCGTCCTTCAGGCGGAGCATCTCGCGGGCGTAGTACTCGAGGAAGTCTATGGCCTCCGCGAACTGCGCGTCGGCCTCGGCCCAGGGCTTGCCGCCCTCGTAGACCTCCCAAGCGAGCATCTCGAACTTGCGGCGGCGCATGATCGCCGCTGCCCGCAAGAGGACACGCGCTCTGGCCTCGGGAGCCGTCCGGCTCCACGCCTCGAAGGCCTTCGTGGCGCTCTCGAGCGCCATATCCGCCTCGCGCTCCGTAGCGGCGGCTACGCGCCCGATGACCTGCGAGGGGTTGGCCGGGTTGACCGAGGAGATCTCACCGTCGGTCTCGATCCTCTCCCCCCCGATAACCAGGGGGTAGCTCCTATCGAGGGAGCCCCCCACGTCCTCGAGAGAGGCGCGCATGGCCTTTACGTTCGCCTCCTCCGACCAGTCGAGGTACAGCTCGTTCCTGTAAGGGATCAGTCCCATGGCGCTCCTTTCTGCGTGCTATCTCCTGACAGCGCTCGTGACGCTTTCAAGCACGTCCTTTGCTACGTAGCCCGCTATCTTGGGGTTCTCCTTGAGACGCCGGCTGGAGTACTCGTACCAGTCTTCGCCGAAGGGGACGTAGACCCGCAGCTTGTGACCGGCCCCTACCAGTATCTCTCTGAGCTCTTCGTCCACACCGAGGAGCATCTGGAACTCGTAGCGGTCCTCCGGCACGTCGAGCTGGTGGATCAGCCTGAGGGCGTGCCACACCAGGAACTCGTCGTGCGTGGCGATACCCACGTAGGAGCCGCCCCTCAGGAGCTCCTCGAGGAGCAACCTGTAGTTCTCCCTCACGGTATCGAAGTCCTTGTAGGCGATCTTGCGCGGCTCGTCGTAGATGCCTTTGCACAGGCGAACCGAGACGCCAGCCTCGGTCAGGCGCACCACGTCCTCGAGGCTGCGCCGCATGTAGGCCTGGATCACGGCCCCCACGTTGTCGTGGTGCTCGTGGAGATTCACGACCATATCGAGCGTGACGCCGGTGTACGGCGAGTCCTCCATGTCCACCCTGACGAAGCGGCCTCTGGCCCCGGCGTACTCGACGATCTCCTCGAGGTTCGAGCGGCAGAGCTCCTCGTTCAACGTGAGCCCGAGCCCCGTAAGCTTGACCGAGATCCCCGAGTCGAGGTCGTGTTCGTCCAGCTCGTCTATTACCCTCTTGTAGTCGCGGAGCGTCGCGGCGGCGTCGGCCTTGCTCTGCGTGCTCTCCCCGAGGACGTCTATGGTCGCCACGCAGCCCCGCCGGTTCAGGTCCCTTACCGTCTTCACAGCCTCGCCGATGGTGTCGCCGGCGATGTAGCGGCGGGAGATCCTGCGCACCAAGGGCCTGGGGACGATGGGCACTGACTCCGCTATTACCCTGTCTATGATTCCCATGCGCTCTACCCCACGTTACGGTCTGAGTTCTCCACCCGATTCTACTCCAAAGAAGAGGGGTCAGGCTGCATGGTGTAGGATGAAGCGAGGTCGGGAAGGAGCTTTCAGGAGGTATGCGTATGCGCACCACCGACACCCGGGACGAGAGAGCATCAGCGGCCCGCACCGTGGCCTCCATCGTCGGGGGGCGGACGCTCGATGACGCGCCGGGCGGTCGCACCCGCTCGGTCAACCCAGCGCGCACCGACGAGGCGGTGGCAGAGGTCCTCCTCGGCGACGCGGGGACCTTTGTCGCGGCCTGCAAGGCGGCGCGCGAGGCTCAGGAGGAGTGGGCCGCGGTGCCGGCCCCGATCCGCTCGCGGGTCATACAGAAGATCGGGCGTCTCGTCGAGAGCAACAAGGAGGCGCTGTCCCGCCTCGTCACCCATGAGATCGGCAAGCCGTACGTGGAATCGCTTGGTGAGGTGCAGGAGATCATAGACACCTGCGACTTCTTCACGGGCGAGGGGCGCAGGCTCTACGGCCAGACCGTGCCATCCGAGATGCCAGACAAGCAACTCTTCACCTTCAGGATGCCAGTAGGGGTCGCCGCGATCATCACAGCTGGCAACTTCCCCGTCGCGGTCCCGTCCTGGTACATGGTCCCAGCCCTTACCTGCGGCAACGCCGTGGTGTGGAAGCCGGCCGAGTACTCCCCGGCCATCGGCGAAGCCCTCGCCCAACTCTTTATCCACGCCGGCCTTCCCGACGGGGTCCTAAACGTCGTCCAGGCCGAGGGTCCGGCCGCTTTCGAGGGTCTCGAGAGTGCGCTCGACGAGGGGCTCGTCGACAAGGTGGGCTTCACGGGATCATCGGAGGTAGGGAAGAAGATAGGGGAGCTCTGTGGGCGGCACATGCAGTCTCCCTGTCTAGAGCTTGGCGGCAAGAACCCGCTGGTGGTGATGCCCGACGCGAACCTTGACCTGGCGGTCGAGGGCGCCCTCTTCTCCGGCTTCGGCACGGCCGGGCAACGCTGCACCTCGCTCGGCACGGCCATCGTCCACGATTCGGTGCACGACGAGTTCCTCTCCCGCTTCGATGAGGCGGTCGAGGAGGCGAAGATAGGCGACCCGATGGAGGACGTCCTCTACGGCCCGATGCTGAGCGAGCGCTTCCACGAGCGTTTCCTCGGCTGGCTCGACCTCATAGAGAGCCACCACAGCGTCCACGGCTCCACGGGGCTGGGCAAGATAACGAAAGACAATCCGAGGAGAGGCTTCGTCGGCGACCCCGAGGCAGGTATCTACTGCCACCCTACCATCGTCGACGGCGTCACGATGGAGGATGAGATCTACAGCACAGAGACCTTCGGACCCATCGTCGGCGTCGCCAGGTTCGAGACTTTCGACGAGGCCATCGCCCTCTCGAACAACCACGGCTACGGGCTCTCGGCGGCGATCTACACCCGCGACGCCGAAAACGCCCTCCGCTTCAGGGAGCGCAACAGCGCGGGGATGCTCAGCGTGAACAACTCCACCAGCGGGGCCGAGGCGCACCTGCCCTTCGGGGGGAACGGCAAGAGCGGCAACGGCAGCCGTCTATCCGGGATCTGGGTGCTCGACCAGTTCACGCGCTGGCAGGCGATGAACTGGGACTACGCTGGCAAGCTCCAGAAGGCCCAGATGGATATCGTGGACCTGCCCGCCGACCTCGACTACACCCTCCCCGAGGTGGAGAGGGGTGGTATTTGACCTACGACGCCATCGTCGTGGGTCTGGGCGGGATGGGGAGCGCCACCGCCTACAGGCTCGCCCGCCGCGGAGAGCGGTTACTAGGTCTGGAGCGCTTCTCCCCCGCGCACGACAGAGGCTCGAGCCACGGCCACTCGCGCATCATCCGCCAAGCCTACTTCGAGGACCCGGCCTACGTGCCGCTCCTCCTCCGCGCCTACGAGCTGTGGGAGGAGCTGGAAGAGGAGACGGGTGAGGAGCTGATGACGCTCACGGGAGGGCTCATGGTAGGGCGCCGCGAGGACGAGCTGGTCTCCGGCAGCGTAGAGACCGCCGAGGAGTACGGCCTCTCCTACGAGATGCTCGATGCAGGGGAGATCAAGAGCCGTTTCCCACCCCTCTCACCCCCTCCGGACACCGTAGCCCTATACGAGGAGAGGGCCGGCTTCGTGCGTCCCGAGGAGACGGTGAGGGCACACCTGCATCTGGCGGCCTCCCTCGGCGCGGAGCTCCGGTTCGAGGAGCCTGTAGTCTCGTGGGAGGCTTCGGGGGAAGGGGTGAGGGTCGAGACGCAGGATGGCTCCTACGAGGCGGGGCGGCTGGTGATCTCACCGGGCGCGTGGGCGCCGCAGCTGCTCGCCGACCTCGGCCTGCCCCTGGAGGTCGAGCGGCAGGTGATGTACTGGTTCGAGCCGAAGGGCGGCCTCGAGCCTTTCCGTCCTGACCGCTTCCCGATCTTCATTTGGGAGCCTGAGGACGGCAATATGTTCTACGCCTTTCCGGCCCAGGATGACGACCGCGGTGTGAAGGTAGCCTTCTTCAGGGCCGGTGGCCTCCCCACCACCCCCGAGACCATAGACAGGGAGGTCCGCGCAGAGGAAGTAGACTTTATCCGCGGCTACCTCGCCGAGTACGTCCCCGACCTCGCTGGACGGTGCCTCGACGCCAGGGCGTGCATGTACACCAACACCCCTGACCTGAACT
>Ga0126310_10000809_pt1 | contig 11446 bp, 9 predicted proteins | sample Plot60_FD_92540 | JGI IMG/M metagenome (GOLD analysis project Ga0126310, IMG submission 92540) | Serpentine soil microbial communities from UC McLaughlin Reserve, CA, USA - Plot60 | ecosystem: Environmental > Terrestrial > Soil > Grasslands | place: USA: UC McLaughlin Reserve, Lake County... | reverse complement strand
TCCAGAACACACTCTCGATGATCCGCGAGAACCTCAACCCCAACGTCGAGATCGAGGGCATCCTGCCCACGCTTTTCGACACGCGGACGCTGCACGCCAAGGAGGCGATCGAGATCCTCGAGGAGAACTTCGGGGACAGAGTGTTCGCGTCGCGGATCCGCAAGACGGTCCGCTTCGCCGAGGCTCCCGTGAAGGGCATGTCGGTGCTCAAGTACGACCCGGACGGCATCGCGGCCCATTCCTATCGGGCGCTCGCGAAGGAGGTCCTCGGAAATGGCGGCAAGTAGACGGGCAAGCATGCGGGAAGGTCCGTTGGCGGCCCTCTTCCGCAGAACCGACGAGGACGCGGACGCGACCGCGACGGCGGCGGCCGACGCGGCCGCCGCGGAGCGCGCCGCCGCACCGGAGCCGGCCGCGCCTGAGGCGCCGGCCGCCCCGTCCGCGCCCTCGGCTCCGCACCCTTCGCTGGCGTCATCCGCCGCTCCGGCCGTCGAGGAGCCCGAGGTCGCCGTGCCATCGCCGCAGGAGCGTCTGCGCGCCGCCTTCTCCTCCGACATCCCGGAGAACATGCTCGAGGCGCCGCGTGTCCTGCCGCGCGCCGACTACACGCGCGACGAGGCGATCGGCCGCCGGCTCGGCCAGCACGGCCCGGTGCTGCGCGTCGTCGGCGTCGGTGGCGCGGGCGTCAACGCGGTCAACCGCATGATCGAGGCGGAGGTCGCCGGCGTCGAGTTTCTCGCCGTCAACACCGACCAGCAGTCTTTGCAGCAGTCCAGCGCGCACCTGACGGTCTCGATCGGCGAGTCGCTCACGCGCGGGCTCGGCTCCGGCTCGGACCCCTCGCTCGGTCGCCGTGCCGCGATGGAGGAGTACGACCGCGTCAAGTCGCTGCTCAAGGGCTCCGACATGATCTTCATCACGGCCGGGGCCGGCGGCGGCACCGGCACGGGCGCGGCGCCCGTCGTCGCGCGGATCGCGCGCGAGGTCGGAGCGTTGACGGTGGGCATCGTGACGAAGCCGTTCGGCTTCGAGGGCTCGCGCCGGCGCTCGCAGGCCGACGACGGCGTGCAGGCGCTCGCCGACGAGGTCGACACGCTGATCGTCGTGCCGAACGACCGCCTGCTGTCGGTGCTCGACAGAGGCACCTCGATGGTCGACGCCTTCCGCGTCGCCGACGACGTGCTGCGCCAGGGCGTCCAGGGCATCTCGGACCTCGTCACGCTGCCGGGCCTGATCAACCTCGACTTCGCGGACGTGCGCACGATCATGTCCGACGCCGGCAGCGCGCTGCTCGGCATCGGCATGGGGATCGGCGAGCGGCGCGCGATCGACGCGGCTGAGCAAGCCGTCGCGTCGCCGCTGCTGGAGACGAGCATGGAGGGCGCGCGCTCGATCCTGCTGTCGATCACCGGTGGCAACAACCTGTCGCTGTGGGAGGTCAACGAGGCCGCGAAGGCGGTCTCCGAGGCGGCCCACCCGGACGCGAACATCATCTTCGGCGCGATGGTCGACGAGAAGCTCGACGATCAGGTGTGGGTCACCGTCGTCGCGACTGGCTACGGCGAGCAGCGCGCACGCCGTGCCGCGCGCGACGAGATGGGCGCCGCCGGCCTCCGCACGGAGCTGCGCGAGCCGATGGGTGAGCCGCGCGTCTCCCGCTCCGGCGCGGGGCGGGCGGGATCCTCGCGCGAGCTCGACGTGCCCGAGTTCCTGCCGCGCGGATAGCCCGCCCGCGCGGCCTGCCATATTCCCGGCCGTGACTCAGCGCACGGCCGGGAGCAACGGCGTCATCGCGGCCGGTCATCCGCTCAGCGCGGAGGCCGGCGCGGATGTGCTGCGCGCCGGCGGCAACGCCGTCGATGCGGCGCTCGGCGCGATGTTGGCGTCGTTCGCGGCCGAGCCGCTGCTGACCGGGCTCGGAGCCGGCGGCTACATGCTCGTCGTGCCGGGCGACGGCGAGCGCTGGCCGGACGGCCGCGAGCCGGTCCTGCTCGACTTCTTCGTCGAGGTGCCGGGGCGCGGCGCCGATCGCGACCGGCGCGCCGAGCTCGTTCCGGTCGACGTCTCCTTCGGCGACGCGGTGCAGCTGTTCAACGTCGGGGCGGCGTCCGTCGGCACGTATGGGATGGCGCATGGCGTCTGCACCGCCGCCGAGCGCTTCGGGCGGATTCCGCTGCCCGAGCTGGCGGCGCCGGCCGCGGCGCTCGCGCGCGAGGGCGTGCCGCTCAACGAGCAGCAGGCGTACGTCGTCGAGATCCTCGGCGGGATCGTGACGTTGACGGCCGACGTGCGGGCGATCTACGCGCCGGAGGGACATGTGCTGTGCGAGGGCGAGCGCATCTGCCAGCCGGCGTTGGCGGACGCGATCGAGCGGCTCGCCGCGGAGGGCGCGCGGCCGTTCTACGAGGGTGACGTGGCGGCGGAGGTCGCCGAGCTGATGGCGGCGCAGGGCGGGCTGCTCACGCGTGAGGACCTGGCCGCCTACGAGACGGCGCTGCGCGCGCCGGTGCGGGCTCGCTACCGCGGTCGCGACGTGCTGACGAACCCGCCGCCGTCCGCCGGCGGGACGCTGATCGCGCTGGCGCTCGCGCTGCTCGACCGCGCGGACGGCCCGCCGTCGCTTCGCGAGCTGGTCGCCGCGATGGACGCCACGCAGCGCGAGCGGACGCCCGCCTTCCTCGACGGGCTCGACGAGCCCGGCTTCGCCGAGCGCTTCCTCGCCGGGCGGCTCGGGTCGACGACGCACGTCTCGGTGATCGACGGCGACGGCGGCGCGTGCAGCGTGACGTGCTCGAACGGGGAGGGGGCGGGGATCGTCGTGCCGGGCACGGGGATCCACCTCAACAACATGCTCGGCGAGCATGACCTCAACCCGCTCGGCTTCCACAGATTCCCTCCGGGCCGGCGGATGCCGAGCATGATGGCGCCGACCGCCGTGCTGCGCGACGGCGTGCCCGAGCTCGTGCTCGGGAGCGCCGGCTCGAACCGCATCCGCTCGGCGATCCTCCAGACCATCGTCGCCGCGGTCGACCATGGGATGCGCGCGGGAGCGGCGGTGCGCGCGCCGCGCGTGCACTTCGAGGACGGCGTCGTGTACGCCGAGCCGGGCGTGGACGTGGCGGCGCTGGAGGCCGACGGGCACGGGATCGCCCGCTTCCGGGCCTTGAACCTCTTCTTCGGGGGCGTGCAGGCGGTCGAGCGCGATCCAGCTTCCGGGGCGCTGTCGGGCGGCGGCGACCCGCGGCGGGGTGGGGCGGCGGTGGTGCTGTGATGGCCTGGGTTCGGTGCGGGTGAGACTCGCCGCCGCCGCCGTTCTGGTCTGCCTCGTCGTGGCCGGCTGCGGCGCCGACTATCCGGACCTGCTCGTCCTGCATCGGACGGGATCGCTGCCCGCCGCGAGATTGACGCTGCTCGTCAACGACGGCGGCACCGTGCGCTGCAACGGCGGCGAGGCGGTGCAGCTGCCGCCGAGACTGCTGCTCGACGCGCGCGGAATCGCGAGAGACCTGGCGGAGGAGGCGCACGACGACCTCACGCTCCCCGCTCCGCGCGGCTCGCTGCTGCGCTATCGGCTGCGCACGCAGGACGGCACCGTCACCTTCAGCGACGTCGACGCGGCGCGCAGAGCCGAGCTGGCGCCCGTGATCGTGTTCGCGCGCTCGGTGGCGCAAGACGTATGTGGTCTTGCGCGGTAGTTGTGCGGTACTGGGCGCGGAGAGTCTTTACGAATTCACAGATCTGCTGTGTAGACCGACGTGCCCTCGCCGCTTAGCGTTCTCCGTGACGGAGGGTGCAGCGGCGTGGTCGCCGCAGGCGCTTGATACACGCACTCCAGGAGTGACCCTTCTGGTGGGTTCGATCCCCACACCCTCCGCCAAGAAGCTCGATCGGACGACGATGGGCAGACGCCGAGATCATGCGTCGAGGGAGCTCGTCACTTACCGCGCCCAGTCGTCCGGTCAGCGCTTGCAATGCTCGCGACGCCAGCTATCCTGAATCGCAGTATCAAGCGCCTGCGACTACGCAGCTCCGACCCGCCGCCAGGCGGGTCGGGTCGTTAAGCGGTCGCGGGACGCTTTCGCGCGCCGCGCGCTTCGCTGGCTCCGCCCCCTATTGCCCGGCCTCGTTCGCGGCCGGTCCTCTCCTGGAGCTGCTCGCTGCCGCGTCTGAGGTCGGCGATCTCGCGTTCGTGGTTCATGGCCGAGGCGTACCCGCCGGCCGCGGGCGGCATGCGGCATGCGGCCGTCAGCCGAAGCGCACCTTGCCGTTCGAGCGCGCGCGTGTCTGCGCGTGCGAGACGAACTCCATCCGCTTCATCGCCGCCCGGAACAGCCGCGTGATGAGCCGCAGGCGCGCGTTCTCCGAGCGCATGTCGAGCAGGCCCTGCTTCGCGTCGAGCCCGAAGTCGACCGTCGCCGCCATGTCATAGGCGCCCATCTTCGCCAGCTCGGGCGGCTCCGGGCGGCTTTCGGTCGCCCGCTCGACCAGCTCCGCGTAGGTCTCGCGCGCGAGCCCCGCGAGCGAGCTGTCGGGCGTCTCCTCGCGATCGGCCAGGAACTCGACGACGCCCGCCGGGTATGGCAGGTGGTCCTCGCGCTCGAGCAGCTGGAACGGCCGCGTCCCGCGCGTGAGGATGTTCAGCCGGTCCTCGTCGTCGCGCTCGACCACCTCGGTGATCTCACAGGCGCAGCCGATCTCGCGCAGGCCGTCGTCGGACATCCACACGATCCCGAACTCGCTGCCGTCGGCGAGGCAGCGCTCCATCATCGTCTTGAAGCGCTCCTCGAAGACATGCAGCGGGACGACCTCGCCCGGCAGCGCGACGATCCCGAGCGGGAAGAGGGGGAAGTCGCGTACGGGCCCGCCCGGCATTGCTGCAAGTGTATGCCGGCTCCGCTGCCGCTGCCGCTGCCGCTGCCGCTGCCGATGCCGCTGCCGCTGCCGCCGCCGGGCGCTCGCGCGCTACGGCGCCGCCGCAGGCAGCTGAGGCGCGTCGCCGCCGGTCGCGCCCGGCACCGCCGCTGCCACGCGCGCGAGCTGGGCGACCGCGCGCGCGAGCGCCGGCTCGCTTGCGTTGCCGAAGCCGAGCACCAAGCCGGGCGCCGTCGCCGGGGTCGCATCGTGGCGAAACCAGGAGAGCCCGTGCAGGCGCATCCCGCGCTCGGCCGCCGCCGCCAGGAATACGGCCTCCTCGACCGCCTCCGGCAGCAGCGCGACGACGTGCAGGCCGGCGGCGATCCCGTCGCCGACGCGCCACGCCGGCAGCTCGTGCGCAAGCGCGGCGATCAGTGCGTCGCGCCTGGCGCGGTAGCGCGGGCGCATCCGCCGCAGGTGGCGGTCCAGCTCGCCGCGCTCGATGAAGTCCGCGAGCGCCAGCTGGTCGAGCACGGCGCTGCCGAGGTCGTCGAGCGACTTCTCCAGCGCGATGGCGCCCGCGAGCGCGCGCGGCGTCACGAGCCACCCGAGCCGCAGGCTGGGGGCGAGCACCTTGCTCGCGCAGCCGGCGTAGATCACGCGCTCGGGTGCGAGCCCTTGCAGCGCGCCGACCGGCTCGCGGTCGTAGCGGCACTCGGCGTCGTAGTCGTCCTCGATCACGTACGCGTCGCGCGCCTCCGCCCACGCGAGCAGCTCCGCCCGCCGCTGCGGCGCGAGCACGCCGCCGAGCGGCATCTGGTGCGCGGGCGTCGCGAGCAGCGCGTCGGCGTCGAGGTCTGCGAGCACGTCGGTGCGCAGGCCGTGCGCGTCGACCGGGACCGGCACCGGCTCCAGCCCGCAGTGCGCGACGACGGCGCGGTGGACGAAGAAGCCGGGGTCCTCGACAGCGATGCGCCGCGCGCCGCGGGCGCGCAGCGCGCGGCAGGCGAGCGAGACCCCCTGCGTCAGGCCGCTCGTCACGACCACGCGCTCGCTCTCGGCCGCGACGCCGCGCGCGCGGCCGAGATAGCGCGCGAGCGCGGTGCGCAGCTCGGGCGTGCCGACCGGGTCCGCGTAGCCGAGCCGGTCATCGGGCAGCTCGCGCAGGACCGCGCGCAGCGAGCGCAGCCAGGCGGCGCGCGGGAAGCTCGCGAGGTCGGGCGTGCCGGGGTGGAAGTCCTCCGCGACCGCACGCGGGTGGGGCGGCGGCGCGGGCGCGCTCGCGGGGCGCGGCGCGGCGGCGACTGCGGTGCCGGCGCCGCGCCGCGTGAGGAGGTAGCCCTCGGCCGTCAGCTGCGCGTAGGCCTCCACGACGACGCCGCGCGAGACGGACAGCTCGGCGGCGAGCGCGCGCGTCGCCGGCAGGCGCATGCCGCTCATGAGGCGGCCGCCGCGGATCGCCTCGCGCAGCTGGCGCTCGAGCTGCGCGTGCAACGGCTCGCCGGCGTCGCCGCGCGCGAGCGTCAGCAGCAGCTCCATCGCGATTGGTCCGGTCGTGCGCGTCCGGATTGGCACTGGAGAGCAGTCCGCATCGGGCGTATCGTAGAGCGCCACACAGCGAACGGGAGCGTTCAGATGACCGAGATCACCGTCGTCGGCGGCGGCATCGCCGGACTGGTCGCGAGCATCGCATGCGCTGAAGGCGGCGCGCCGGTGCGGCTGCTGGAGGCGCACGAGCGGCTCGGCGGGCGCGGCCGTGCCACGGACGGGCCGTTCGTCGCGAACTTCGGCCCGCACGTGCTGTACGCGAACGGCACGCTCTGGTCGTTCCTGCGCGAGCGCGAGCTGCTGCCGCCGGTCGCGCGGCCGCCGCTGGGCGGGGTCTTCTTCCGGGCCGGGGGGCGGCGCCGCCGCACGCCGCCGCTCGCCTTCTCGCGTGCCGTGCTGAAGCTGTGGCGCACGCGCGAGGCGCCTGACGACGTGCCGTTCCGCGCATGGGTGGCGCAGCGCTGCGGCGACGACGCGGCGGAGCTGCTGTCGCGCTCCTGCGGCGTGTTCGCGTTCCACCACGACCCCGGCGAGCTGGCGGCCGGTTTCGTGTGGTCGCGCTTTCGCCAGGCGTTCCTCGAGCTGCCGCCGAGAGCGCGCTACGTGCACGGCGGCTGGTCGCGGCTGATCGCCGTGCTGGAGGGCGCCGCGCGCGAGCGCGGCGTGCGGATCGAGACGCGCTCGCGCGTGAGCGACCTCGCTGAGCTCGGCGGCGGCCCGAAGATCGTCGCGACCGAGCTGCGCGACGCGCGCACGCTGCTCGGCGACGCGTCGCTCGACTGGCCGAGTGGCCGCACTGTCGGGCTCGACCTCGGGCTCACCGGGCGACGCGCGCCGTTCGTCGTCTGGGACCTCGACGAGGCCGGCTGGATCGAGACCTACTCGATCCCCGACCGCTCGCTCGCCCCGGACGGCCACGCGCTCGTGCAGGCGCAGATGCCGCTGGCGCCGCGTGCGAGCGTGGAGGACGGCGAGCGCCGGCTGGAGGCGCTGCTCGACGCGAGCTTCGGCGACTGGCGCGAGCGCGTCGCCTTCCGCCGCCGGCAGCTGCTCGACGGCCGCTCCGGCGCGCTCGACCCGGTCGGCACGAGCTGGCGCGACCGGCCCGCGATCGACCGCGGCGACGGCGTCTTCCTGTGCGGCGACAGCGTCGCGGCGCCGGGACTCCTGTCAGACCCGGCGGTGACGAGCGCCCTGGAGGCCGCGGCCGGCGCCCTGCGCGCGGCTCAGGCCGCCGGCTTCGAGCCCGCGACGAGCAGGTTGTAGAAGATCGCGGCCGGCAGCCGACCCTCCAGCAGCCGCTGGTCGAGCTGCTGGAGCGTCAGATAGCCGCGGTAGGCGTACTGGCGCCAGCCCCACGGCACGTCATCCGGGACAGCCGTCGCCTCCAGCACGCGGTTCGTCCAGCCGAACCAGTTGGCGACCAGCTCCTCGCCGCGCACCGTCACGTCCTCGAAGCCCGCGCCGCGCGCCGCGTCCGCAAGCTCGCTCGGCGCGAACGCATGGATGTCGACGAACCGCTCCAGCGCGTGATCTGCGGCATGCGGATCCGGCCGATGGCCGTTGGACCCGTTCCCGTTCACGCTGTCTGCCGCCCGCGCGCCGATCGCCCGCCGCCACAGCGGCGCGACCGCCGCTGCGCCGCGCTTCGGCACGCGCGCGATGCGGTCGCCGTAGCGCGAGGGCTCGCCGGCGAACACGACGGTCCCGCCCGGCGCCAGCACGCGGTGGAACTCCGCAAACGCCTTCGCCAGATCCGGGATGTGGTGGAGGATCGCGTGGCCGAGCACGAGGTCGAACGAGGCGTCCGCGAACGGCAGCGCCTCCGCACCGCTCTCCACCGTCTCGACCGACAGCCCCAGCCGCTCGGCGTTGCCGTGCAGCGTCGCGAGCATGCCCGGCGAGATGTCCGTGCACGTCGCCGCGCGGATCGCGCCCGCCTGCAGCAGGTTCAGCGAGAAGTAGCCGGTGCCGGAGCCGATCTCCAGCGAGCGCTCCCAGCCGCGCTCGAGCGCCGCCGCGCCGAGCACCTTGCGCAGCTTCATCAGCACCTGCCGCTGGCCCGGCTCGCCGAAGTCGATGCCCCACTTGGCGTCGTAGCTTCCGGCGGCGACGTCGTGGTAGCGCGTGTTGACGTCGCGGATGTCCTCGTCGGTGCGTGGGGCCTCCATGCGGCGCGGCACTCTACTGTGTCGGCCCTCATGGAGACCGCATACGTTCAGTCGAATCAGCCGGCCGGCGTGCCGCCGCTCGAGCTGACCGGCGAGCGCACGCTGCCGGACGTGCCGGAGGAGAACTACTGGTACCGCCGCCACCTCGTCGTCTACGAGTGGATCGCCGCACGCACGATCGGCAAGCGCGTCGTCGACATGGCGTGCGGCGAGGGCTACGGCTCCGAGGTGCTCTCGCGCGGCGCGGCATCCGTCGTGGGCGTGGACGCGAACCCCGAGGCGCACGAGCACGCCCGCCTGCGCTACGCGCGCCAGAACCTGCGCTTCGAGCGCGACCTCGTCGAGACGTTCCGCGAGGAGTGCGACGCGGTCGTGTTCCTGCAGACGATCGAGCACGTGCAGAGCCCGGGGGAGATCCTCGAGCACTTCACGTCGATGCTCGCGCCCGGCGGCGTCGCTTACATCTCGACGCCGAACCTGCTCACGCTCGCGCCGCCCGGCGCCGAGAAGTCCGAGAACCCGTGGCACGTCAAGGAGTACCGCGCGGAGGAGTTCCGCGCGCTGTGCGAGGGGCGCTTCGAGCAGGTCGAGCTGTGGGGCCTCTTCCACGCGCGCAAGCTGCGCGCCCACGCGCTCGCGCTGCGGCTCGGCTGGGATCGCGTCCACAGAGCGCTCGGCATCACGAGCGCGTTCTATGAGCGCTTCACGCCGGCGATCGCCGCCTCCGACTTCGCGCTCGAGCCGGCCCCGGCCGCCCAGCTCGACCGTGCGCTGGACTTCCTGGCAGTCTGCCGCGCGTGAGCGGGCGGGTGGGATCGGAGTCCGGCGAGCTCGCGCTCGTCCTGCACACGCACATGCCGTACGTCGAGGGCTACGGCACGTGGCCGTTCGGCGAGGAGTGGCTGTGGGAGGCGATCGCCACCTGCTACGTCCCGTTGCTCGACGCGTTCGGCGAGCACGGCGCCCCGCTCACCGTCTCGCTGACGCCGGTCCTGTGCGACCAGCTCGCGGCCCCGGGCGTGCCGGAGCGGCTCGCACGCTTCCTGCGCGAGGTGCGGCGCAACACGCATGCGCTGGACGTCGACGGCTGCCGCAGAGGCGGCCACGAGCGCTGGGCACGCGAGCTCGAACGCGCCGCCGGCGACTACGAGCGCGCGCTCGCGCGCGTGGAGGCGCTCGGCGGCGACCTGCTCGGCGCGTTCGCGCCGCATGCCGGCTGGACCTCCTCCGCCACGCATGCGGTGCTGCCGCTGCTCGCGACCGACGCCGGCGTGCGGCTCCAGCTCGAACGCGGGATCGCCTCCCACCGCGCGCGCTTCGACGACACCCGCGAGTGGGCCGGCGGCTTCTGGCTGCCGGAGTGCGCGCACGTGCCGTGGCTCGACCCGCTGCTGGAGCAGGCGGGCGTGCACGCCACATGCGTCGACCTGACAGACGTGCTCGGCCGTGGCGCGCCCGCCCAGCTCGCGCCGATCGCGACCGGCGACGGGCCGCTGCTCGTGCCGATCGACCGCGCGACGATCGAGCTCGTGTGGAGCGAGGGCGGCTACCCGTGCCACGACGTCTATCGCGACTACCACGCCTTCACCGTCCACCACCACCGCGTCTGGCGCAACGACGGCGGCACCTACGACCACGCGGCGGCGCTCCGGCAGGCGCGCGCCGACGCCGCCGACTTCGTCGCGCGCACGATCCGGCGGCTCGACGAAGGTGCGCGCGCGCTCGGCCGTCCGGCGCTCGCCGTCTGCGCGCTCGACACCGAGCTGCTCGGCCACTGGTGGTATGAGGGGATCGCGTGGCTGGGGGCGGTGATCGAGGAGTCCGAGCGTCAGGGCCTCGCACTGACGCCGCTCGACGACGCCCTGCGGCGGCACGAGCCGGTCCCGCTCGCGCGTGCGCTCGCCGAGGCGAGGCCCGCCCCGCGCGCCGCCGCCGACGTGCGCGCCGGACGCCTTCCGACGACGACCTGGGGGACCCCGCGCGACCTCTCCACCTGGGAGGGCCCGCAGGTCGCCGACCTCGCTTGGCGGGCGCGCGACGCCGAGCTGCGTGCGCTGCTGCGTCATGGCGGCACCTCGATGGACGGGCGAGAATGGAATCCGCGCGCCGAGCGCGAGCTGCTGCTGCTGCAGTCGAGCGACTGGGCCTTCCAGGCGACGCGCGAGCTCGCCGGCGCCTATCCGCGCGAGCGCGCGGCGGGTCATCGCGCCGCGCTCGAAGCGGCGTCTCGCAGCGGCTCGGACTAGCGACCGAGCAGGGCTGCGGTCTCTGGTAGCGTCGGCCTCCACGCGCCGATTTGGGGGGCTGGCATGGGGAAGGGGGATGACGCGGCGTCGCGGCCGGAGCCGGTCTCGCCGGCGGCGCTCGCGTGGCTGTTGCTGCCGGCGGCGCTCGTCGTCGCGGCCCCGCTCGTCCTGTTGCTGGCCCCGCCGCTCGGCGACGTCCTCTTCGCGGAACCCGGGCTCCACTACTGGGTCGAACTGTCGGCGGTGCGCAAGCCGGCGATCCAAGCGGGCTACCCGCTCGCAGCCGCCTGCGTGGTCGCCTACGCCGCCGCGATCCCGCTCGTCGCGCGGCGCGGGCCGACGCTCGATCGACGGGTGCGCCGCGCAGCGGTGGCGAGCGTCCAGCTGCTGGGCCTCGGCCTGCTGATCGCCTGTTGGATCGCCCAGCGCCACGTCACCTCGCTCGGCAACCGGCGCGTCTACTTCACGACGGCGACCGTGATCGTCGCGGCGCTCCTGACGACCCTCGCCGTCATCGCGCTCGTGCGGCGCGAGGATGTCGCGGGCTGGGCGCCGAGGCTGCCGCGTCCGTCGGCGCGCGCGCTCTCGGTGACGTGCGCCGTTCTCGCGCTGCTCGCGACCGGCGTG
>Ga0126310_10000808_pt1 | contig 11450 bp, 7 predicted proteins | sample Plot60_FD_92540 | JGI IMG/M metagenome (GOLD analysis project Ga0126310, IMG submission 92540) | Serpentine soil microbial communities from UC McLaughlin Reserve, CA, USA - Plot60 | ecosystem: Environmental > Terrestrial > Soil > Grasslands | place: USA: UC McLaughlin Reserve, Lake County... | reverse complement strand
GATCGGGGCGTCGGACGGCACCTCCGCAGGAGCGAACTGGCCGCCGAACCACTCGAGCCTCGGAGGATGTTCTCGAAGCCACGGGTCGCGTTGGGCGACGGTGGTGATGCGTTCGGCTACGAGCTCCTTAAAGGGTTCGACCTCTTCACTGGGGATCAGGCCGACGCGGCCCTCGGCGACGAGCGCCTCCGGGACGGTCGAGGCCCAGTTGCCAGCGCGCACCAACCCGACGTTGATGGGCACTTTGTTGCGCAGGTGTTCGTAGAGGGGATGGTGCAGAGTAGCGTTGCGTTCCTCTTCGAACGCGCGCAGATCCTCGAAGATCGGCATGAACTTCTCGAGCGCGGAGACGCCCTCGTTGCGCACGGCGGCGTGAGCTGAGCGGCCTGCGACCTCGAGCCGGAACACGAGCGAGCCTCCCTGGGCCGGCACGAGGGCGAGGTGGGTGGGCTCGGTGATCAGGGCCGCGTCGGCCCTGTATCCCCTGAGCACGGCCGAGAGGGCGCCCAACCCCCCGTTCTCCTCCCCCACCGTCGCCGCCACACTGACGTCCCCGCGCAGCTCGACCCCGAGCTGTGCCAGCGCGTCGAGCGCCATCAGGTGGGTGACGAGCCCGCCCTTCATGTCGCACGAGCCGCGGCCGTAGAGCAGGTGCCCCTCGACCTCCCCCGAGAACGGGTCGCGGCTCCAGGCCGACGCGTCCCCGCCGGCCACCGTGTCCACGTGCGCGTTCAAAAGGAGCGAGGATCCCCCTCCGCGACCCGTGCGAACCCCGACGACGTTTGGTCTGTTCTCGTAGCCGCTCTGCTCGCCGACGTGCTCTTTGTAGGGGGAGACCTCCTCCGGCGTCGCCTCCCACACGTCCACGGAGAGCCCGCGTTCCCCCATGGCGCGCTCGACAACCTCCTGCACCGCGCCCTCATCCCCCGTGACCGAAGGGATGCGGACGAGCTCCTGCAGCAGCCGCACAGCCTCGTCGCGCCGGTCCTCCACGGCCCGGCCGATGGCCCCTGCGAGATCGGCGTCGAGTCCCCCCACGGCTCCTTCCTCCTTCTCCGGTAACGCGCCACCGTACCACGCGCCAGATCCCCCGGCAACGGGCCCCGCTTGACCGCATAACGGCGGATAACTGGTATTTTCCGTGCTAGAGGACGGGCTCCGGTCTCAGTCCGAGACGTTCAACGCGACGCCCCTGATCGCGGCGGCCCTGATCTACCTGGCGAACGGCCTCAAACGCCGCCTGAACCGCAGGGTCGCCTGAGGAGTCACCCCCCGATTCCCGCTATCTCCGGTCAAGCTCGGCTTGACCGGAGATAGCGGGCCTGTGAGGTAATGAAGCTGAGGCTCCGGTGGTCGCCGGCCCGTGCGTGTCCCGGCCGCCTCGTCGTTTATGTGGATGGTGCGTGGAGTCTTTCTTTGTGCTGGCCATACTAGTGGTGCTTCTGGTCCTGGCGCTGATTGTCACGGTCGCCTACTTGGTCGCCCGGCGCTGGTGAGTCCGCGGGGCACCCCCCGTCGATCGCCTTCGCCCTCCTCGGAGCAATCGCTCCAAGAAGCGTTGTAGTAACATCCTCCGCATGGCGGCCATCTTGCGGGCCATGCTCTCGATATCGGTGGCGACCGTCCTCTCGCGGGTGACGGGGTACGCCCGGTGGATGGCCCAGGCGGCCGTCCTCGGCACTACCATCGTGGCCGACGCCTACACCGTCTCGATCATCCTGCCGAGCCTGATCTACGAGCTCTTTCTGGGCGGCATCCTCTACTCGATCTTTATCCCCGTGCTCGTAGATCGCATGACGACCCACGGGGAGGAGGACGCCAGGCGTCTGACGAACGCCCTCTTCACCCTGGTGCTCCCTGTGATGGCGGCTCTGGCGCTCGTCGGTATCGTGTTCGCCGGCCCCTTCGTCGCGCTCTTTACAGACTGGGGAGCGGCGAAGGAGCTCTCGCCCGCCGAGGCCGAGCGTACGGTGGACCTCGCCGTGGTGTTCTTCCGGATCTTCGCCGTCCAGATGCTCTTCTACGGCGTGAGCAGTATCGCGACGGGGGTCTTGCAGGCCCACCGGCACTTCTTCCTGCCGACCTTCGCCCCCGTCCTGAACAACCTCTGCGTCATCGCCTCCTTCGCCCTCTACGTTCTGCTCGTCGGGGTAGACCAGACCCTCGCCCTCTACGTGCTCGCCGGAGGGGTGACGGCGGGGACGGCGATCATGGCCCTGGCGCTCGTCCCCACGATGTGGAGCCTCGGCTACAGGCCGCGTCTCCAACTTGGCCATCCTGCCCTGCTGCCCACAGCGAGGCTCGCGGGGCCGATGGTCGTCCTGGTCGCAGCCTCCGTCGCCTTCCAGGCGTTTGGCGTCTACCTAGCCACCCAGTTCAAGGCCGTGGCGCAGCTCAACTACGCCTTCGCGGTCTTCTCGCTCCCCTACGGCGTCTTCGTGGTCGCCATCGCCACCGCTCTCATGCCCGAGCTCTCCGAGAGGCACTCCCGCGGGGACGACGAGGGCTACCGTGACACCTTCTCGTTCGGGTTCAGGACCATGGTCTTCGTCGTCGTCCCTTCGGCGGTCGGCATGATAGCGCTCGCGGAGCCCATCGTCGGCCTCCTGTACCAGCGCGGCGAGTTCGACGCGCAGGACACGGGGGGGGTAGCCATGCTGCTCGTCGCCTACTCTGTGGGCCTGCTCGGCTACTCGGCTTACTTCTTCCTGGTGCGAGCGTTCTACTCCCGCCAGAACACGAAGACGCCAGCGCTGCTAAACGTCGCCATCTTCGTGCTATACGCTGCCCTCGCCTACGGTCTCTCCCGCGTCCTCGAGGTGGTCGGCATCGTGCTAGCGCTCTCGATAGCCTACGCGGTCCTTGCCGTCCTCGGTCTCGTCGCCACGAGGCGTGAGATCAAACGCATCGACGGGCGGCGCCTCCTGCGTTCGACGGCCAAGGTCCTCGCCGCGGGGGTCGTTATGTACGCCGTTGCCCGCGGCGGCATGGTCCTGCTGGGCACCGGGGCAGATAGTCTGGGCCGCGCGCTGATTGTAGGCTTCGTCGGGTCCACCTCGCTCGCGGCCTACCTCGGCGTCGCCTACGCCCTGAAGACGGAGGAGCTAGAGTCTGCCGCAGCCCTGCTCAGGAGGAGGCGACGCGCGGCGGAGGGTTAGGAGCCGCCGCTCTGGGACTCCCAGACGGCATTGGAGAGGTCCTTGATGAGGGACTCGCCCCCGTCCAAGCTCTGGCCGTACTTGCTCATGATGGCGACCACGTAGGGGCGGTCCCCTGCCTTCACGATCCCGACGTCGTCGTAGACCTCATAGAGCCAGCCGGCCTTGTTGGCCGCGTCCACGTCGTCGGGGAGGCCGGCGTCGAGCCACCAGTCGAGCTCGTCCTGGTGCATGAGATCTATCATGTACTCGCAGCTCTTCTCGCTGGCGGCCTCGCCGTCGGCTATCTTCTGGAGCATGGTCGCCATGTCGCGCGGCGTGGATCTGTTGTCCAGCTGCGGGATGGCGGCCCGCTCGCTGCTCACCTTCTGGTAGATGAGCGTGTTCTCGGCGCCTAGAGAGCGGGCGACCTCGTTAACGTGGTCAGCTCCTCCTACCGTGCGCACGAGGGCGTTAGCAGCGACGTTGTCCGACTGGGTCATCATCAAGAGCAGCAGGTCACCCACGGTCTGCTTCGTCCCGGCCCTCTCCCACTGCAACCACCCGGCCCCTGCCGCCCAGTCCTCCTCCTTGATCTCTATCATCTGCGAGAAGCTCAACTCGCCCGCATCAAGCTTGCGGTAGACGGCGACCATGATCGGCAGCTTGATGGTGGAAGCGGTGAAGAACTGCTCGTCCGGCCGCACCCCGTAGCCGAAGTTCCCCTCGAGGTCCCCCACGTAGACTCCAGCGACGCCGTCGTAGCCCTCGATCCTCCCTTTCGCCTCACCGAGCACCTTCTCCACTCGCTCGCGCTCAGAGTCGGGCACGCCCTCGGAGACCGGCTCCGGCGGCGCGAAGTTCGCCGGACCCGCCTCCGGCAGATCATCCACCTTCTCCTGCTCGGGTTCGGGGACATCGGCGGCGAATGCGTTCTCGGGATAGATGTACTGCACGAGGTCCTTGGGCACCTCGGTGAGCGGGACCACCTCGTTCTTGGCGTAGTCCGGCTCGTCGGCCCGCATAGACTTCTTGGCCTCCCACCTGTCTCCGACCCGCTCGACGAAGACGAAGAAGGGCTTGCTCTCCCCCTCGGGCTTAAAGCGCACCGAGGCCCACGACGGGTCGAGCTTGCTGCGGTAGGCGGCCTCTACGCTCCCCGGGCCAACGCCCGGCATCTCGGGGGCTACCTTCCAATAGGCGGCGCCCTCCGGCGTCTCGGTTGCAGAGGCCGGGACGGGCTCCTCGGGGCTCCCCCCCGAGGCCATCCGCAGCACCCTGTGAACCGGCGAAGGCTTTTGCTGCGCCGTCTGTGTGTCGCCCGAGGCGCGGCCCATCAGGTAAACAGCGCCCCCCACGAGCACCAGCAGCACCGCAAGGAAGCCGAGCCACCGGCGCCGGCGCCGGCGGCGGGCGAAAGAGAGCTTCTTCTGGGGCCAAAGGTTCAAAGGAGATCCTGCGGCGGTTCAGTGGCCCCAGAGATGCCGGGTGCTGGGGCCAGGCGTCGCCTCGCGCGGGTCTCCGGGGTTCTGTGGCGTTGTGGCACGGTCAACCCGCTCCCGACTCACTGGGGCACCGGGGCCCAGCCGGTGGTGTTGCCCGGGTCTTTCCAGCCGGACACCCGCGGCGCGCTCGTGTCGTAGTGGGGAAGGCTGTCGTCTACCGGCGGGTTGTAGCTGTAGATGTAGGAGTGGATCAGGCCGTCGAAGAGCACCTTTCCGTCCTTGGTCACCTTCTTGTAGGTGGACCATTTGATGCCCCTGGCAGTGCTCTCGTAGATCTTCTCGGTGCGCATCTCGACTTTCTTGCCCGTGGGCTGGCCCTGGATCTCGGCTCTGAGGAAGCCCTGGTCGTCCACCCACTCGCGGACGAGGATGTAGGCGTCTGTGGTGTTCTTGAACTTCATGTCCATCGCGCCCCACCCGTTCCCAGGCTCCCCGAACCAGACCGTCGCGTCGAAGCCGGGTTTTATGTATGGCAGCACGGCGTAGTGCGGGTGGCGCTCCACGATCTGGAGCCCCGCGTACTGGGCCCCCATGTAGAGGGTAGAGGAGACCTGGCAGAGGCCGCCCCCGTTGGCGAAACCCACACCGCCGTCGGAGAAGGTCTTCGCCTTGTCGTAGTCCAGCTTCTCGGCGTGCTCGTTGAACGAGAACACCTCGCCAGGCGGCACGAGGGTGCCGTTTATGGCCCCGGCGGCGAGCCTCATGTTGGCCTTGCGATTCGGGTTCGAGTCCCAGCGGAAGTCAGTCTTGTACTCACCTATGACATCCGTCGGCCTGAGGCTCTCAACCTCCTCGGTGGTGACCGAGGGCTTCGGGGAGGGCCCCTTGGCTATGGGGACCTCGTTCCTGAGATCCGTCAGCGCCTTGTCGAGGTTCGCCAGAGTAGCCCTCTGATCCAGGACGCGGCCTTCACGGGCCTGCTGGACCTCGACCTTGCCGTCCACAAGATGGAAGGTGGCGTTCTGGGGCTTCTCGTAGAACTCGCCCGCCAGTGTCTTTACCGTGTCCTTCGCGGCCTCCTCGTTGTACTCGACGTCGGGGTCGACCTGGATGCCGCCCAGGTCCGCGCGCACCACGTCGAAGGCTCGCTGGCCGAACCAGCCCCGGTGCCCGAGCGCGAAGGCTTCCTCCGAAGCCGACGCGGCGTCGAGCTTCACGCCGAGCTTATCGCCGGGGAGCGTAGAAACGTCGTCGCCGAACCGGATCTCCTTGAAAGTCGCCGAGGCGTGGCGTTCGACGGCCTCTCGGGCTTGGGCCTGGGTCATCCCGCCGACCTCGACCTCGCCGATGCTTACTCCCCGAAGGATCTCGTTCCGGCTGTCCAGATACCAGAAGATGAGCACCGTCAACAGGATGCCCGTGATCAGGACGAGGATCGCGTTCCTACGCCTGTGGGAGTAGTTGACCATCTTGCGGCTCGGCCGCGGGCTCGCAGGCAGCGTATTCTTCGCCACGCTCGCGCGATCATATCTGCGCTCGGGCGGTAGGCCGCCCCTGTTTTTGGTCTCGCTCAAACTGTCCGCCCCTCCTGTCGCGCCAACCCGCGTCGCCCTGTCCTTCGGGGCCGCAACAGCGCGCAGGGCTCTATTATCACGGCGCGTCGATGAACCTTCAAGCCTTTCGTCCAAAAATTCGTCTCTTCCGGCCCCGGCGAGCGTGCTTGGACTTTGCGGGGTCGCTCATTTACACTCTGACTTCTGGACCCGGACGAGCCGCCCGGAAGAGAGCTGGAAAGTCGGAGACGGAGGGGTGATTACGGCCCGAGCAACGAAGATAGCGGTACGCCCGCTTGATAATGCAGAGCTCGAGCGCGGCGCCGACAGGTTGCGCACCCTCGTCTACCCCGACCATCCGGAGGCCTACGAGGTCGACTGGCACGCCTCTGTCTGGAGCTGGCTGGGGACCCACCCGGCAGCCGACGCGTTGCACCGCTGGGTTCTGGCCTCCGAGGATAACGAGGTGGTGGGGCATCTGGCCGCCGTGCCCCTGTTCTACCGGATCGGTGGTGAGAGGGTCGTCGCCCACACGCCCGCTGACTACCAGGTGCTCCCAGGGCACGGTTTCCACGCGCTCTCCCTCATGCGCCGCTTCTTCCGCACCGCCGAGAACTGCGTCTCGGCGGACCAGGTGCCCGAGGCAATGGCGGTGGAGACGCGGCTCGGCGCCAAAGAGGCGGCCAGGCTGCAGTACGCGGCGAAGATCCTGGACGTCTCACAGCTTCCGAGGGTCCCCGCGGCCCTCAGGCCGGCGCTAAAAGTTCCGAGCCGGGGCCTCAGGGCTATCGACGCCGCTCTCGGCAACATCCTCGCGCCCGGTAAAGAGTCGGAGGTGCTCGACGGGTTCGACGCCTCCTTCGACGAGCTCTTCGAGAGCGTCGCGGCTACCGTGCCCTGCGTGGCGGAGAAGGACGCGGCCTTCCTGAGGTGGCGCTACGGCCCTGGATCCCCCCAGCACCCGGTGACCGTCCTCGGCGTGAGAGACGGGAAGACGCTCCTCGGTTACGCCGTGCTCAGGGTGACCAGGGAGGGCGACAACGGCTACGTGCTCGACCTCACGACGCGCCCGGGGCGCCACGACGTGGCCCGGTCGCTGCTGCGGGACGCCATCAGATGCTTCGCGCGCAGGGGCGTGTACATCATCAGGTACCGCTTCCTCGAGTCGCCTGCGTCGCCCGAGATCAAGGAACTGTGGAAGCTGGGCTTCTTTTTCCGCAACGATCGGCGCCACACGCTGCTCATCAAGTTTGCGGACCACGGGCTGCACAAGACGGCTCTGGACGCCGCCAACTGGTCGTACAACGCCGGCGACGGCGAGATGACCTTCTGGGTCAGATAGGGTCAGATAGTTTAGGAGGTAGCATGGCTGTCAGCACCGAGAACGCGGCCGCCGAGATACAGGGCTGGCTGAGGGAGAACGTGACGGGGGGCCGTGAGGTCTCCCCAGACGAGCCGCTCATAGACAACGGGGTCCTGACCTCGCTGCAGACGGTCGAGCTCGTCACGTTCCTCGAGGAGAGGTTTGACATGATCGTCGAGGACGACGAGTTCGACGAAGAGAACTTCGGCTCCGTCGAGGCCATCGCCGGGTTGGTGGCGAGCAAGACCGCGTGAGCATGCCCCGCCCCGAATTCACGCTCCACGACCTTCTTGCAAACTCCGTGGAGCGAGACCCCGGCAAGGCTGCTGTCGTGGACGGTGCCGCCGAGTACACCTACGAGGACCTGGAACACGCGAGCAACACTTTAGGCGCCGCGCTCGTCGAGTCGGGGGTCAAGAAGGGCGATCGCGTTGGCGTCTACATGGAGAAGTCGTGGGAGGCCATAGTGGCGATGCTCGCCGCCTCCCGAGTGGGCGCCGCTTACGTGAACATAAACCCCCTCTTCAAGCCACCGCAGGTCGCCTACGTTGCGCAGGACTGCGACGTGCGCGTCATGATCGGGGACTCCCCCAAGCTCGACGACCTGGAGCCGGGGACCGTCCCAGGCACGGCTTTCTACAGGGGCGAGCGCCCCGGCGAGGAGAGCGCAGGACGCCTCGAAGACCTCGCTGAGGTGCTCCGTGGCGGAGCCGGGGACGCGCCCCGGATCGAGAGGCAGGTCTCGGAGATAGATCTCTTGACGATCCTCTACACCTCTGGCTCGACGGGGATGCCCAAGGGCGTGGCCACGAGCCAGCGCAACGTAGTGGTCGGAGCCCAGATCGTCTCGACCTACCTTGAGAACACGCCGGAAGACCGCATCCTCTCCGCGCTCCCCCTCAACTTCGACGCCGGGATGAGCCAGTTCACCACCTCTTTGCGGGTGGGGGCGACGCTCGTGCTGCAGCGCTCGCGGCTCCCTGGCGACCTGAGTAGGGCTCTGCGGCGGCACGAGATCACGGGCGTCACCGGCGTGCCGCCGCTCTGGGCGCTGCTCTTGCGGAGCGCGAAGGGTATCGAAGCAGAGCCTCTGGGGAGCTTGCGCTACATAGCCAACACCGGAGGGCGCATACCGCAGGCCAACCTGGACGAGCTCAGGCGCCTTCTGGAGCCGTCGGGGACGAAGATCTACCTGATGTACGGGCTCACCGAGGCGTTCCGCTCCACCTACCTACCGCCGGAGGAGGTGGATCGCGGCTCCACCTGTATCGGCAAGGCCATCCCGAACACCGAGATCCTGGTGATAAACAAGGAGGGGCGCGAGTGCGCCCCCGACGAACCGGGAGAGCTGGTCCATCGCGGCCCGACGGTGGCGATGGGCTACTGGGGCAACGAGGAGGCGACGCGAAAAGCGTACCGCCCCAACCCGCTTGCCTCGCCGGAGCTCCTCGACGTGGAGCGGGTCGTCTACTCAGGGGACACCGTGCGGCGTGACGAGGATGGCTTCCTCTACTTCATCGGCCGCGAGGACGCCATGATCAAGAGCCAGGGCTACCGCCTGAGCCCCGAGGAGGTGGAGAACCTCCTGATAGGAAGCGGCCTCGTGCACGAGGCGTGCGCCTTCGGGGTGGAGGACCTCGATGTGGGCCAGCTCGTCATGGCGGTCGTCTCGCTCAGGAACGGCGGGGAGAAGGGCGCCGTCGAATCTATCCGCGAGCACGTCATAAGGAACGGGCCGCCGTACATGGTGCCGAAGGAGATCCTCGTCCTCGACGAGCTGCCCAAGACCGGTTCAGGCAAGATCGATCGCAAGGGAATAACCAATGCTTACGCAAATGGATAAAGCCGTCGACCTAGCCGAGCGCCTCGGCGGGGAACACGACGGGGAGTTCGCCCCCGCGGGCGTGCGGATCTCGGAGATAGCGCGGGAGTTCGGCACCCCCTTCTACCTCTACCACGGGGAGACGATCGTGGATAGGGTACGCCGCGTCAGGGAGGCTCTGGGCACGGAGGTCTCCTACTCGGTGAAAGCAAACCCGAGCCTCGGAGTTTGCCAGCTCATAGCCCGCGAGAAGGAGGCCGGCGCCGAGGTCGCCTCCTCGGGTGAGCTAGCCGTGGCGCGGGCCGCCGGCTTCGAGCCCGAGGACATCGTCTTCGCCGGGCCGGGCAAGACCGACGACGAGCTAAAGCGGGTCGTCCAGGAGGGCATCTTCGCGGACAACGTGGAGTCCCTGGGTGAGATCGACCGTCTCGCGAGGATCTCCGGGGAGATGGGACGAAAGATCGGGGTCGGGCTCCGCATCAACCCCACAGCCCAGCTTATGGGCTCGCAGATGCGCATGGGCGGGACGGTCGGGCAGTTCGGCATTGACCAGGCCGAGCTCGAAGAGGCGGTCGAGAAGACCCTCTCTTACCCCGAGCTGATCCTGCGCGGAGTCCACGTCTACACCGCGACCCAGGTCTTCGAGGTGGACCCTCTCCTCGAACACTGCCGCAACATCTTCGAGATAGCCCTGGAAGCCGCCGACTACGCCGGCCACCCGCTCGAGATGATCGACTTCGGCGGCGGGTTCGGGGTGCCCTACTTCGAGAAGATGTTGGAGTTCGACCTACAACGATTCGGCGAGGGCTTCAGAGAGTTGCTCTCGACCTACCGCTCGGACCCGCGCCTGGAAGGGTGCCGCTTTCTCTTCGAGCTGGGCCGCTACCTCGTGGCCAACGCAGGCGTCTACGTCACGCGGGCGGTCGACGTGAAGCGCACCCGCGGCAAGACCTTCGTTGTCACCGACGGCGGCATGAACCACCACCTCACCGCGACGGGCAACATGGGCCAGGTCTTCCGCAAGTCCTACCCCCTGCTGAACCTGACGCGCATGAGCGGGGTACCGGAGGAGGGCGTCGCGGTGGCGGGCCCCTGCTGCACGCCGCTTGATACCTTCGGCTCCAACATCCCCCTCGCCGACCCGGAGGTAGGCGACCTGATCGGGGTCTTCTATAGCGGAGCTTACGGCTTCTCCGCGAGCAACCTCGGCTTCCTGAGCCACCCCGCCCCCGCCGAAGTGCTGCTCTGGCGGGGCGAGGCGCACCGGCTGCGCGCGGGAGGCAGACCCGAAGACGTCCTCGACGGCCAAGAAATGTTAAAGAGCTAATCAGCCAATTAGCGGACCAGCCGATCAGCAGACAGGTGCTTCAGGTATCAGCAAGAACCTATGACCTTAAAAACTGAGACTGATCGGCTGAAGTGCTGACCGGCTGTTCAGCTATTTCTAGAAGCTCGGCCCGAGGTAGGTCCCGTCGACCTCCGCCACCGGCACCTGGGGGGTAGGGATCTTTTTCCCCTTGTCGTCTATCAGGGCGCCGTACTCGGTCTCCCACTGATCCTTGTAGACGACCTTGCCGTTGTCCGTCCTCTTGTAATACGTGATCCACTTGGAGGAGTCCTCCTCTTTGTAGATAGGCTCGGAGGACATCTGCACTTCCACGTTGTCAGGCATGCCGTAGACATTGGCGTAGATGTAGCCGTCGTCTGCGACGTACTCCTCAAGCAGCACGTAACCGTCGGTGGTGTTCTTGAACTTCATGTCAAGGTCGTCGGATGTTCCCACACCGCCGTACCACACCGTCGCATCCATCCCCGGCCTTATGTAGGGCAGCTGCGAGTAGTGCGGTGTGCGCTCCGTTATCTCGAGGCCGGCGTAGAGGGCAGCGTTGTAGAGCGTGGAGGTAACCTGGCAGAGACCACCTCCCTTATCCACGGTCTCGGCGCCGTTCACGATAACGTGCGTGTTGTAGTAGTCGAGGCCGGCGACGTGATCCAGCATCGAGAAGGTCTCTCCCGGCGCTATGAACGTCCCGCTCACGGCTCCGGAGGCGAGCTTGAGGTTCTCCACCCGCGTCTGGCCCTGGTCGGTGGTCGCCCGGTAGTTGGTCCTGTAGGAGCCCTGCAGCTCGG
>Ga0126310_10000807_pt1 | contig 11450 bp, 10 predicted proteins | sample Plot60_FD_92540 | JGI IMG/M metagenome (GOLD analysis project Ga0126310, IMG submission 92540) | Serpentine soil microbial communities from UC McLaughlin Reserve, CA, USA - Plot60 | ecosystem: Environmental > Terrestrial > Soil > Grasslands | place: USA: UC McLaughlin Reserve, Lake County... | reverse complement strand
GGTGCCTTACCAGCGCGGATGGCAAGCAGCGCGGTCTCGGTCCGCTCCCGCGGTGCGAGCGACCGGGCCAGGCTTCGTAAATCAAGATCACCCGGCACCTCGTACGATCCGGCTCGGGAGACCCTCTTTGGCAAATCCGTCATTCGAGAGAGCTTGAACATTCTGGATGCCTGGCGGTCCACATCACGACCGATCACGTACCACCGACCTTTGTACGAGGTGAGGCCCCACGGCTCAAGCGTGCGAGGACTGCCGTCGCGGTAGGTGAAGCTCACGCGGGCCCGATCGAGCACGGCATTCCACAGCACATCGAATCCAGGCTCGGATGCCTGCACCGACGGCTCCAAGGAGGCAAGCTGCGAGGCGTCCGGCTCCACGCCTGCTGCACGCAACTTGGCTATTGCGCTTCTGGTCGACTCTGCCATGCTCGCGTGCTTCCAGACTCTGGCGGCCACGCCGACTACGGCGGCTTCCTCTGCGTCCAGATCGATGGCTGGTAGCGCAAACTCTGAGGAGAGGATGCGGTAACCCGGCTCGTCATCGAAGAGTGGATCGAAGCTACCGACCTGGATCGGCACCCCAAGCGAGCGCAATTCGTCTTTGTCGCGCTCGAAGGTGCGCTCGAATGCGGCGTCGCTGAGGTTGTGGTAGCCCTCGACCGCCTCACGGATCCGGCTCTTGGGAAGATAACGGCCTGATACCAGCAAGCAAATGGTGAGGTTGAGAATTCTCTCGGTCTTGCGGGGTGGCATTACGTGTGATCACTTTCTCACCGGAGCGTCGATGAGCACGGTACCAGCAGATGATTGACATCCCGGGTAGCTCGGCGGAGTCCCGCTCGGAGCGTCCTCGCGGTGTCGGGGCCGGGCGCTATGCGCCGAGCCCAACCGGCGAGCTGCACCTCGGAAATCTGCGTACGGCGCTGCTTGCGTGGCTCTTTGCGCGCTCGACAGGGCGTCGGTTTCTGCTTCGCATTGAAGATCTCGACGCAGCGCGTGTGCGGCCTGGATTTGCAGAGCAGCAGCTGGCCGAACTCGCGGACTTGGGTATCTCATTCGATGGCGACCCTGTGGTGCAGTCTGAGCGGCTCACCGCGTATCAGGAGGCCTTGATCAGCCTCGCTGACCGGACGTACGAATGCTTCTGCAGCCGGCGTGAGATCGCTGAGGCGGCCTCAGCACCGCACGGCACACTGGTGAGATATCCCGGCACGTGCCTGAACCTGACGGAGGCTGAGCGTGCGAGTCGCAGAATGACCCGGCGGCCTGCGCTTCGGCTGCGGGCTAATGGTGCTCGGCAGACCATCTGCGACGTACTGCATGGGGAGATTACAGCGGAGGTGGACGATGTCGTGTTGCTGCGCAATGACGGCGACCCGGCCTACAACCTCGCAGTGGTTGTTGACGATGCATACTCCGGTATCGACCAGGTTGTGCGTGGGGACGATCTGCTTCCGGTGGCGGCAACGCAGGCCTATCTCACCGGATTGCTCGGAGGCCACCCACCGATTTATGCGCATGTGCCTTTGGCGGTCAACGCTGAAGGGCGACGACTTGCCAAGCGAGATGGCGCCGTGACTCTCCCCCAGCTAGCCGCTAGCGGCCTAGGACCAGACGTCGTGCGGGGGGTGATAGCGCAGTCACTGGATCTGGCCGCGCCCGGCGAGCGTCTGACGCTCGATGTGTTGCTCAAGCGTTTCGAACCTGATCGCCTGCCGCGTACGCCTTGGGTTGTGATGCCTTCCGGGGAACTAAGGTCAAGCACGTGATCATTTGGGCTGACGGCACAGTGACCAGCGTGCGCGCTCAGTGGAAAGGAGCCGTGGAACTGGCTGTGGCGCGGCGCAACGGCAACGAGACGACCGAAGTACTCGCACTCGCCTACACCGACCTCATGGCCGTGCCCGCCATCGGCGATCGGGTGCTGTTGAATGTCGCGGCCTTGGAACGCGGTCTGGGCACCGGTGGCTACGCGCTCGTCATTGCGGTACTGGACGCTGACGGCCGGGTGACTGCTCAGCCGCCGCAGCCGGCCGGTCATCTCGTCAAGGCGCGCTACTTGCCGCTGCAAGCCATGGTGGCAGGGGCCGATGAGCAGGGATCTGCGCATCATGATCTGTTGGCCGAGGCTGACTCGATCCATGGGATGCCGGTAATCGTGGCCGACTTGCACTCCGCACTGGCGCCGATCCTGCTCGCGATAGCGGACGACCGTCCCGGCACGCGGGTGGTCTATGTGATGAGCGATCAGGGCGCATTGCCGCTTGCATTTTCACGCTTGGTGGCTGAGCTACGCGGCAGCGGCTTGCTCGCCGGAACGGTGACCGTCGGTCAGTCGTTCGGAGGAGATCTCGAGGCCGTGACCTTGCACTCGGGCCTTCTTGCGGCCCGCCTGGCCCTCGACGCTGAATTGGTCGTGGTGACACAGGGTCCGGGAAATCTCGGCACCGGCACCCGGTGGGGATTTTCCGGCGTGAGTGCGGGAGAGGCCATCAACGCAGCCGCCATTCTTGGTGGCCGGCCGGTTGGGACGTTACGAATTTCGGCTGCAGACTCTCGGGAGCGGCATCGCGGTGTTTCCCATCACAGTCTCACCGCGTACGGACGAGTTGCGCTGTGCCCAGCTGATATCGCCATTCCCGATCTGAGCGACGATGGCTCACCCGCCATGGCCGAGCTAGCAGAAGCCGTCGCCGCCAGTGCACAGCAGCTGTCCGTGCGTCACCGGCTGGTCATGGTAGACCTCGCCGGCCTCAGAACAGTTCTGGCGGCGTCTCCCATACAGCTGTTCAGCATGGGCCGTAGCCTCGAGGACGATCCCGCCTATTTCCTCGCCGCGGCCGCTGCCGGCCGTCATGCCGCCACGCTGCTCGATTCTGAAGCAGCGGCAGTTGGCTGAGCGCTACTGGCTTTGCGTAAAGAGCAGATCAACGAGGATGACGAGGGTTTCTCCCGGCTTGACAGACGGCGTCGCATTGCCGTCCGGATAGCCATCGGCTGGTGGTATTACCAGCAGTACACGGCTGCCGACTGTCTGCCCACTCAGGCCCTTGGCCATCCCGGGGAGCAAACCGGATAGCTCCGTGCTGGCCGGCTGCCCACCGTAGGTTTCCTCTAAGACCTTGCCGTCGCTCCAGCGCACCCACACATAGTTGAAGGTGATGGTGTCATTCGCGCCGACCTTCTTGCCCTTGCCTTTGATCAGCGGCTGCACCTGAAGCGTTGTGGGTGGGGCAGACTCCGGAATGGTGATCTCAGGCTTGCCAGCATTCTCGACCACGGTGGGGAGCCCCGCCTTGGGCTGCACCGCGGCGCCCTCCGGGCCGGGGAGTTGTACGTCAACCAGATCGACAACGAAGATCAATGTGTCGCCGACCTCGATGCCGGCTTGCGGGTTGCCACCCATAGCGTCGTAGCCATCCTTGCCAGGCATGGCGATCAGCACTCGGCTTCCTTGGCGCTGTCCAACCAGGCCCTTGCTGAAGCCAGGAACGACTTGCGCCAGGCTGAATCCGATCGGCTGCCCTCGACTGAACGACTCGTCGAACTCTTTGCCTGTCCGTCCATTAACCCCGTAGTAATTGACCTCCACACTCTGGCCTTCGCCAACCACCGGTCCCTTGCCGGCATGCAGCACTTTGGCCCTGGTCTGGTCGATTGCCCACGGTGAGTCGACCTTGACCTTTGGTGCCTTTCCGAAGCTTCCGGTCACACTGACCTTGTCAAAATTGTCTGACGCCTTGACCGACTTGGGTTTCGGTGTCGGCGTCGGCGTCGTCGACTGAGACGGACTGGCCGAGCTCGGTGTCGCGGCTGGGGAGGGTGAGGCTGCATCGTCGGCCGGCTTGTCCTTGCTGCACCCGAAGAGAAGTAACAGCGACGAGGCGAGCCCAAGAACTACTGCGGCTCTGACCGGAGAAGAGGGCACCGGAGAAGGGTACAGGGGTCCCCGCAAAGAACATGGACCAGCGCGTACGTCCCAAGAACTCATGTCATGAGCCAGAGGGATGCCCTCTGGCTTGGAGGCAAGGGCCCACGGACGTTTTGACGACCGTGATGGGGAACGACCCGTGGTTCAGCCGGTGGTGGGTACGTTTCGACGGCTGTGCTGCGAAACGTACCTAGCCGCGCATCGAGGCGATCAGCCGCTCGACTCGGTCGTCTGTGGCGACGAACGGATCCTTGCAGAGCACGGTCCGCTGCGCTTGGTCGTTCAACTTGAGGTGGACCCAGTCCACGGTGTAGTCGTGACGCCCTTCCTGTGCGGCACGGATGAAGTCGCCTCGCAGCTTGGCCCGCGTCGTCTGCGGCGGCACGGCCTTGGCCCGGAAGATCGCCGGATCGGTGGTCACACGAGCGGCAAGGCCCCGCTGCTCCAGTAGTGAGAATACACCGCGGGATCGCCGGATGTCGTGGTAAGCCAAGTCGAGCTGTGCGATCCGTGGGTCGGCGAAGCTCAGCTTGTGCTTGGTCGAATATCGGTCGAGCAGCTTGAGCTTGATGGCCCAGTCGACTTCGGTGTCGATCAGCTCGAGCTTGTCCTCTGCGACCGCACGCAGCGTCCGCTCCCACAGGTCGAGTACCCGATCGACGACCCGAGTGCCAAGGCTCTCCCGCCGCACGAACTCTGAGACCTTCTCGTAGTACTCGGTCTGCAGCTCGAGCGCCGAAACGCGCCTGCCATTGGACAGTGCGACTCTCACGTGGCCGGACCGGTCGCGGCTCATATCCCGGATCGCCCGGATCGGGTTCTCCAGGGTGAAATCTCGCATCGGGACACCGGCCTCGATCAGCCTGAGCACCAACTCGGCGCTGCCCACTTTGAGCAACGTGGTCGTCTCGCTCATGCTGGAGTCGCCGACGATGACGTGCAGGCGGCGGTAGCGCTCTGGATCGGCGTGCGGCTCGTCACGGGTGTTGATGATCGGGCGGCTCCGCGTCGTGGCCGAGGAGACGCTCTCCCAAATGTGCTCGGCGCGCTGGCTGACACTGTATTCGGCGCCTCGAGCAGTGTGCAGCACCTTGCCGGCGCCGCAGACCAGCTGCCGTGAGACGAGAAACGGCACCAGCACGTCAGTGATCTTCGAGAAGTCGCCGATCCGGGAGATCAGGTAGTTCTCGTGGCAACCATAGGAGTTGCCGTGGCTGTCGGTGTTGTTCTTGAACAGGTAGATGTCGCCGGTAATGCCTTCGCTCGCCAGCCGATGTTCGGCGTCGACGATGAGGTCCTCCAGGATCCGCTCACCGGCACGATCGTGGTTGATGAGTTGAACGAGATCGTCGCATTCGGCGGTCGCGTACTCCGGATGGGAGCCGACGTCGAGGTAAATCCGGGATCCGTTGCGGAGAAAGACGTTGCTGCTCCGCCCCCACGTGACGACCCGTCGGAAGAGATAGCGCGCAACTTCGTCCGGAGTCAGCCGTCGCGTGCCGCCAGAGGTGCACGCGACGCCGTACTCCGTCTCAAGTCCAAAAATTCTGCGGTCCACTGCCCTCCTCTACACACGCGGTCAGTCCCCCGCCAACTCAGCCATCGGCTAGGTCCAGCAACCCGCCGAGCTCTTCACGGGTCAGCTCCCGGTACTCCCCGACCTGCAGGTTACCTAGCCGAACCGGTCCGATTCCGATCCGCGACAGTCGCCGGACCGGATGGCCGACCGCTTCCATCGTACGGCGCACAACGCGATTACGACCCTCCTGCAATGTGATCTTGAGAAGGGTCTTCTCACCGGCGCTCGAGACGATCTTGACCGAGGTAGGTCGAACTGGTCCATCCTCCAAGGTGACGCCGCTACGTAGTCGTCTCAATGTTTGCGGGCTCACCACTCCAGTTACTTCGACGATGTAGGTCTTTGGCACCTCGTAGGACGGGTGTGCCAGCTTGTGGGCGAAATCGCCGTCGTTGGTCAAGATCAACAGACCCTCACTGTCAGCGTCGAGCCGGCCAACGTGAAAGAGTCGTTCTCTCTTGAGCGACCGCCTGGCACCCTCAGCGAGCAGGTCGGCGACAGTACGCCGGCCTTGCGGATCATCCATAGTGACCACGACGCCGCGGGGCTTGTTCAGGGCAAGGTAGAGATGTCGACGCGGGGGTGGGATACGAGCACCGTCGACTCGAATCACGTCACGTTCGGGATCCACCCTGCGGCCCTGCTCGGTGACGACCTCGGCGTTCACTTCAACACGGCCGTCGCTAATCATGGCCTCACAGGCCCGGCGAGAGCCTATGCCGGCTTGCGCAAGTACCTTCTGGAGCCGTACACCATCCGCAGGCTCGGTCACTGAGACGGCTCTTGAGGAGGATCTGGCGCCGCCTCGACAAGGTCGGAATCGGAATGCGCCGAGCTTGCCGCCGCATCCGCCAGTTGACCAAGCTCTGCCTCCAGCTCATCTACTTCGGGCAGCTGGGGCGCTAGCGGTGGTAGCTCGTCCAGGCTCTGCAAACCCATGCGTTCCAGAAAGTAGCCCGTCGTCGCGAACAGTACGGCGCCGGATTCTTGATCCTGGCCGACCTCCTCGATGAGGCTGCGGGACAGCAGCGTTCTCATGACGCCGTCGACATTGACGCCTCGGACAGCCGACACGCGTGCTCTTGAGATCGGCTGAGTATAGGCGACGACTGCGAGCGTCTCCAAGGCAGCCTGAGACAGCTTCGCCTGTTGGCCCTCCATCACATACCGGGTGATGAGGTCTGCGTATTCCTCACGGGTGTAGTACCGCCAGCCACCGCCGACCTGCCGCAGCTCGAAACCACGGCCGGTCTCCTCATAGAAAGCGACGAGCTCCACCAGCGTCTCGGCGACGACCGACTCGGGTACCCCAACCGCCTGTGCCAGCTCGAACTCGGTCACCGGTTCAGCAGCGAGCAGTAGCAGCGCTTCCAGCGCCCCCGCCACACTCCCTGAGTTGTTCGCGTCTGTGTCATCAGCATGGGGGTCGTCAGTATGAGGGGCTGCCATAGCGACCTCTGACGCCGACAAGTCGACATTGTTGTCGCTCATTTCTCAACCTCCGGCGGATCAGAAGTTTGGTCGAATTCGTCGGAGATTGCCCATTCGCTCTCCTCACCACCGGTCCACCGGACCGTCAGCTCACCTAGCGGCGTCAATTGCTCGAACGCCACAGCACCGTCGCGGAACAGCTCCAACAGCGCAAGAAACCTCGCCACGGTGGTCAGCATCGTCGGCGAATCGGTGGTCAACGCCCGAAACGTCATGGCGCGCTGTTGTCGTAGCCGATCGATGACCACCACGGCCTGCTCGCGAACGCTCACTGACGGGGCATGCATGTGCGCCAGCGACAGCACGCTCGCCTGTTTCGGTGCCATCGCCTTTGCCGCCAGTGCCGCCAAACGGGACGGGCTGATCGAAATGGTCACTTCGGGCAGCAGCCGGGCGAAGCGCGGCTCGATCCCGACCTCACGAGGAAATCGGCGACCCTCCGCCTCGAGAGTTGCAGCAAAATGCCTGGCCACGCGCTGGAACGCGCGATACTGCAGCAGCCGTGCGAACAGCAGATCCCGCGCTTCCAACAAGGCCAAGTCTTCTGGATCCTCCACCTCTCCGGACGGAATGAGCCGGGCAGCTTTGAGGTCGAGAAGCGTTGCTGCAACTACCACGAATTGACTTGTCTGATCCAGATCCCAAGCAGTGCCTGCAGCCTTGATGTGGGCAATGAACTCGTCGGTCACTTGCGACAGGGCGACCTCGGTGATGTCCAGTTTGTGCCGGGAGATCAGCTGGAGCAGGAGGTCGAAGGGGCCATCGAAGTTGTTCAGATGCACCTGGAAGGCTTCGGCGTCCGGCGGCCTGCCGACGCGGGTTGGCAACCCGGTGCCTTGTCCCACGTCTGCCGACACTGCAACAGAACTCGCCGCTGGGGCTGGAGGTCGCTCCGCTGCTGCCGACAATTGCAGAGTCACGATGCCGACAGCCGGCGGACCAGCTCCGAATATTCGCCATTCGCCTCAAGATCAGCAAGCATCGCAGCGATCGCCTCGCGTACGATCCGTCCTCGATCCACAGCCATGCCGTGCCGAGCGCGCAGCGTCAGCCGCGCCTGCTCAAGCGCCACTAGCTCGTCGGCACTGACGTAGACGGTGATCTTCTCCTCATGACGAACTCGGCCAGAACCGCGTCGCGCGATCGCCTCCGCTGCCGCCAAGCCTGCGCTTAGCCCACTCGACATCGGGCGAGCACCTCACGAGCCAGAGTGCGGTACGCCTCGGCTCCAGCTGATGTTGGGGCGTAGGTGGTGATCGGCTCTCCGGCCACGGTTGTCTCGGGAAACTTCACAGTGCGGCGAATGACGGTGTGGAAGACCTGATCGCCAAACGCCTGAACTACTCTCTCGAGCACCTCACGACAGTGCAGAGTGCGCGGGTCGTACATGGTGCCCAAGATCCCCAAGATTTCCAGCTGTTGGTTGAGCCGATCTTGCACTTTGGCAATCGTGTCGGTGAGCAGCGCTATGCCGCGCAATGCAAAGAACTCGCACTCGAGCGGCATGATCACCCGATCGGCAGCAGTCAATGCGTTGATCGTCAACAGGCCCAGGGAAGGGGCGCAATCGATCAAGATCACGTCATAGCGGCTCCGCACCGCCTCCAGCAGCCGCAGCAGCGTCTGCTCTCGCGCCACCTCAGAGACCAGCTGAATCTCGGCCGCAGACAGGTCAATGTTGCTGGGCAGAATGTCCAGTCCGGGGACATTGGTCTGGCCGATCACCTCATCAACGGAGATGTCCTGGCCCATAAGCAAGTTGTAGATGCTTGCTGGCAGGGTGTGCGGATTGACCCCTAGCCCGACAGAGAGCGAACCCTGCGGATCGAAATCCACGAGTAGCACGTGGCGACCGAGCTCGGCGAGCGCAGCACCAAGATTGATCGTCGTCGTGGTCTTGCCGACGCCGCCTTTTTGGTTGCACATGGCAATGATCAAGGCCGGCCCATGCTCGGTCAGCGCAGGAAGTTCGGGCAAATCTGGCCAAGGTCTACCTGTTGGACCGATCACCGGCTCTCGCTCGACCGATTGCGCTATGCCGTCGGGTGGAGCGGGTACGACCAAGTTCTCATCGATCGCGGAGCGCTGATTTGCCCGGTATAGCGCGTCAACCTCAGTGTCATGGAGATTAGGGTCCGGGAGATCAGGGTCGTGGAGATCAGGGTCGTCGAGATAGTGCTGGTCGGTGAGGTCCGCAACTACGGTGCGCGATGATGTTGCGCCATTGGTCATAGGGACATTGGTTGCAGGGACATTGGTTGCAGGGCCGTTGGGCGGAACTCCGCCACCCCCGTGGAGTTGCTCCACTCCTGCCTCCTCCTGTGGCTCCTCCTGCCGGACGGCGTCACATTTCCTAGGGCGACATTGCGTACGTTGCCTTGCCGAAGCCTAATGCCGTGGAGCAGGAAGCAGCTTTGTCGACACGACACTAATACGCACGAGGATGCGAAGTGAGGAAGACTTCCCGCAAATGCTCGATGGTCACCAGCGTGTAAATCTGCGTCGTGGTGACCGACGCATGGCCCAGCAGCTCCTGGACGACTCGGATGTCGGCGCCACCGTCTAGGAGGTGAGTTGCGTAGGAGTGGCGCAGGGTATGCGGCGAGACGTCGGCCGCAATGCCTGCTTTATCGGCAACCGACTGCAACACCGCCCAAGCGCTTTGTCTCGATAGCCGGCCGCCTCTGGCATTGACGAATAGCGCGGGAGTTCCCCGACCACGTGCCGCAAGCGCCGCCCGCCCGCGTACCAGATAGGCATCCAGCGCCCCGCGCGCGTACGAGCCGATCGGCACGATGCGCTCCTTGCCGCCTTTGCCGAGTACCCGCAATCCCGGTGCGGGCTCGTCAGCCGGCGTCCGAGCCAGCCGCTCGACGTCATCCACGTCGAGCGCTACAGCTTCGGAGATCCTGATGCCGGTGCCATACAGCAACTCCAGCAGTGCCGCATCACGTACGCCCACCTCCGTGTCGGTAGCCGGGACGGCGAGCATGGCCTGCACCTGCTCCAAGCTCAACGCCTTCGGCAGCCGTCTCGGTGGCTTCGGCGGGCGGACGGTTCGCGCTGGATCATCGCCAGTCAGCCCCTCGGCGACAGCGAAACGATGCAGGCTGCGAACCGCTATCACAGCCCGCGCGACGCTCGCATTTGCCAGAGGCGCCTCCACCCAGCCGTCACCGTCGGGTCCGGCTATGCCTTCCCGCAGTCGGCCGGCGTAGTTGCCGATCATCGCGCTCGTCACATGGGAGGTGTCGGTGACACCGAGCTGGGCCAGGTAGCCAACGTAGCGATTCAGGTCACGCCGATAGGCGGCGACAGTGTGCCGAGACATGCCGCGCTCGACGGTGAGGTGGTCGAGATAGGTCTGGATGAGCCCCTGAATCTGTGAGGCGTCAGCCGAGGACGTCGGCCAGCTCCCGATGCTCCAGCCCGTGCGCTTGGGCGACCGGACCGTTGGTGATCATGCCGTCGTGGGTGTTCAATCCCAGCGCCAGCGCTGGATCGGCTCTGAGTGCATCGCGCCAGCCCTGATTGGCCAGGCTCAGCGCGTACGGCAAGGTGACATTTGTCAGCGCGTACGTCGACGTGTTAGGTACCGCGCCCGGCATGTTGGCCACGCAGTAGAACACCGAGTTGTGCACCCGGAACGTCGGCTCGGCATGCGTAGTAGGCCGGCTGTCCTCGAAACAGCCGCCTTGGTCGATAGCGATGTCGACAAGTACGCTGCCCGGTCTCATCCGGGAGACCAGCTCGTTGCTGATCAAGGTCGGCGCCTTCGCCCCCGGGACCAGCACCGCGCCGATCACTAGATCAGCGTCGAGAACCGCCCGCTCGACCTCGTACGCGTTGGAGGCGACGGTCTGCAGATGACCCTGATAGATCCGGTCCGCATCACGGAGCTTGTCGATGTTGCGGTCCAGCAGCAGGACCTCAGCCTGCATGCCTAGCGAGATCGCCGCCGCGTTCATGCCCGAAACTCCCGCGCCGATGACTACCACCTTGGCGGCATAGACGCCCGAGACACCGCCCATCAAGGTGCCGCGGCCACCGCCTTGCCGCATCAGGTGATAGGCCCCTACCTGCGGCGCAAGCCGACCGGCTACCTCACTCATCGGTGCCAACAGGGGCAGCGTGCCACTGCTCAGCTGCACCGTCTCGTACGCGATACCGGTGACCTTCCGGTCCAACAACGCCCGGGTGCATTCCCTGCTGGCTGCCAAGTGCAGATAGGTAAACAGCACCTGGCCGGGCTGCATGCACTCGTGCTCGATGGAAATCGGCTCCTTGACCTTCAAGATCAGTTCCGAGTCCTGCCAGACGTCGTCGCGGGTGGCAGCGATCTTGGCTCCCGCAGCCGTGAACTCGTCGTCGGTGATCGAGGAACCGATGCCGGCACCGGCCTGGACGAGCACATCGTGGCCGTGTCTGGTCAGCTCATGCACCCCGGACG
>Ga0126310_10000806_pt1 | contig 11455 bp, 16 predicted proteins | sample Plot60_FD_92540 | JGI IMG/M metagenome (GOLD analysis project Ga0126310, IMG submission 92540) | Serpentine soil microbial communities from UC McLaughlin Reserve, CA, USA - Plot60 | ecosystem: Environmental > Terrestrial > Soil > Grasslands | place: USA: UC McLaughlin Reserve, Lake County... | reverse complement strand
AGAAGAGGACAGAACCATCTTCTCCCACCTCCTGATCTTCCACGGCCGCCGCGTATGCAAGGCCCGGAAGCCAGACTGCCCGAACTGCATCCTCAACGACATCTGCCCGTCGGCCCACATTTACGAAAACTGAACGGCTTGCAGTTCCGCGCCGTGCTCAGTGAAAGTGGCGCTGAGCAATTGGAATTGGCGAGAGCGTAGAGAGCTCTGAGGGCGTGTTTGGAGAACGGCACGGATGCGCTGACATCCATGCGAAACGGCAAGACACGGGAGCTTCGGTTCTGCGCCCTGCTAGTTGCAGACGCCATCGAGCGAGTGGAATTGGTGAAAGCCTGAATGTGGTCCCGCATGCGCTCGGTGAGATGTCTCTCAAAGATACTGATCCGCTTGGGCCTTCAGGTTCGTAGAGTGTTCTGTGAGGTGCATGCCTTCATCGTGGAACAAAATGACCACGCAGCCGTTCTCTTGATGAAGACGGGTGGTGTGTCTTCTCAAACCTTCATGAGGCTTTATCACCTCTTTTACCGAATTGTTGTCGAGCCGCAACGGAAACGTTACCGCTTCTCAATCACGCCGCAACCGACCGCCGCTATGCTGCACCGGAGGCACGTATGAGAGGGTGGCTGTCTCATGAGAGTGGGGCCAATGAGGCTACTAGGATTGCTCGACGCACCAAACCGAGTGCCGATGGTCGGGACACACCGGTGAAGCGGGCTCTGCTGGTCGAGGACCACGCCGTGTTCCGAGTGGCCCTTGCAGCCGTGCTCGAAGAGCATACGGGCCTCGAGAAGACTTTCCAGGCGAGTTCACTCCCCGAGGCGCGCCGGATCTGGGGACAGCTAACCGGCGAGGTTGACTTGGTAGTCGTCGATCTCGACCTACCGAATGGCGAGGGGATGAGCCTGATCGATAACCTCCGCGAGATCGAGCCTGACGTCCCGGTGCTGGCGCTCACCAACGCCCGAAACCTGGAGCAGCGGGCCCGGGCGCTGCAGGCGGGGGCGGACGAGGTGCTCAGCACAGCCTCTTCAGCTGATAAGATCGTTGGAGTGGTGCAGCGGCTCGTCGGCGGATAAGCTGCGCCTATAACTTCCCTCGAACACTAGATTTGTCGTCGATTTTATGTGCTGAACGATGAGTGCTGCGCGCGCCGCTGGTACCTGCTACTCTACGAATGTAGGTGCCCAGGAGGGGGGCAGATAGACGTGCGGGTGCTGGTGGCCTTCGAAGACGACTACCGTAGTTACCGCGAGGTTATCGCTGCTGGCATCTGCGTGCTTCGTCCACGCACTGAGGTGAAGACTGCGCCAATGGAGGAGCTCGAGGAGCAGATCGAGCGCTTCGACCCTCAGTTGGTCGTCTGTAGCCGACCCAATACCCTAGCCTCGCGCCGGTGCGCTGCTTGGGTCGAGCTTCCCCTGGACCCTACCCGTCCGACCAAAATATGCGTAGCAGGACGCTACGCGAAGCGCATCAACCCTCCAATAGCCGTGCTGCTAGCGGTCATCGACGAGGTTGAGCAACTCCTCCAGACGAACAACGACTTCGAGGGTTGCTAATCTTCGCTCGAATATTCTCGCTCGCATCGATGTTCAACTGCAAACGCCCGGAAGGGCTTACGTTCCGCGCCGAGCTGCCTAAAGACGGCGCGGAGCGGCTAGAATTGGCGAGAGTCTAGGAAGACAAGGAGGTGCTCGGTCGCGGAAACAAGAGAACCTGAAGCCGGAAGCAATCCCGTTCTCGCTGTGCCCGTGAGTCGCCGGGAGTTTCTGAGTCTGAGCATTGCCGGGATAGTCGGCTTCTCGCTCGTCTGGGCGCCGGGTTGCGGCAATGGCCAAGATGGCGGCGGCAACGGGAAGAAGAACAAGAAAGGCGATGGTGGCCAAGGAGGCGGCTACTAAGTTTCGCCATAGAACACCTGAAGAAAGGAGGCACGGCGCGGGCCTCGACTCATCCTAGCAGTGGCCCGCGCCACACTCTATGGGGAGTGTACCAAAGCCAGCTTCCCTCGAAATCATGGGGCTGGACAACGAAATGAGAGCTGCGCGCGCAGCTCCACACAAGCCGTTGGTGTCGGTATCCGTTCAGTGGCGGGACGTTGAACGGATACCGACACTTCTCTCGATCCTTTCCGACATACCACGAGCACCAAACGACCACGACCTTGAAGTAATGCGACGTGACGACGGTAGGTACACCATGATACCGAAATCGATGCACTACGTGCAAGACAGCACTGGTACATCGCTCTCTGACTTAGCTCGCTGGGGTGGTTTCGTGGTTGGTGACGACTACCTGGAGTATGGTAGCAATATCATCAAACAGTACCAGCCGGATTTCGATTACTCTGCGTCAGAAGAACACGCACTTCTGTTGCTCCACACACTTGCGAGGATCAATAAAGTTCGAGAAAGCATCGAAGACTTGCAGAATTACCTTTGGTACTCGAGCCCCGAGAAGCATAATAGGGCAGTTCCGCCGATAAGGCATCCGGTGAGAGATGTCACGGTCGCCGTACTACAAGATGTCTTTGGCCTAAGCACTCTTGAGATTGGAGAAACACTACAGTTCAAAGCCCCCTCCGACCTAGACAAGATGCGCAAACGCGAACATGCCACTGTCAGAGCTGCCGCGCAGCGCGGACGTGAACTGCTACATTATTACTTCGGGGTGGAGGAGTGGAGGCAGAAGGCCGAACGAATCCGTGCCCTGCGCACGCGGTGGCTGGAGATAGGTGACCAGCCAAAGAAGCAAATCTACTACCTACTGGGGGAACGCAGAGGCACATCCCTAGAAGCGGAAGAGGCGGCAGCTATACAGGACGGCTTCGACCAACTCCTCGAAGAATGGGTTGAGGCGCGGCTTCGCGGGGACGACCGGATGGCGGCCCGGCTTAGGCGTAAGGATCCGCGCTTCGAGCAGCTCGTTCCGCTCCTCTAGCTTTTCCCCGAAATTCCAACTTCCTTTCGGTTTTCGGTCTACAAGGTACACCCCTGCACCTATGCTAGCCTTCGATGGACAGCGCTACATTACATATCAGCGAGGCCGCACGGCAACTTGGAGTAACACCTAAGCACCTTCGCCTCCTCGAGCGAGAGGGGCGCATGCCGCCGCCCCGCCGTGATTTCAATGGCCGGATCTATACGAAGTTCGACCTCGCCCTCTTGCGCAGCATGGGCGTGGGATCCCGGCCGCGGCGGCTCAGGCGCGCACAGGAGATCCTGGAGGTGTCGAGATGATCCAGACGCCCCGCATCGCCTATCGAACCAGGAACGACGCCACGGCCGAAGCGGAGCTCTCCATACTCGCCACCGTCTACAAGTTCGTTCTTTTCGATTCTCAAGCAAGTAAGGGAGGTCTACATGACTTGACAAAGCACTCGACACAGGAATGCAAGACAAGCCAAGATAAGAAAGGAAGAGATGATGCCGACCTACACGGCGACTGACTACGAGCCGGTAGCGCCTGGTCTCTACACCGCCAAACTAGAGAAGATAGAGGAGGCGACCAGCCAGCACGTCACCTACTACCGTTGGTGCTTCGTTATCGAGGACGAAGGCGAGCTAGAGGAGCGCAAGGTCTATGCCAACGTCTCAGACAAGTTCGGCCCTCAGTCGAAGGCTAGGCGCTGGTGCGAGCAGATGATCGGTCGTGCGATCCGCAAGGGTGAGCAATTCGACACGGAAGTCCTGCTTGGCAAGTCCTACCACATCATGGTCTCGAACACCCCAGAGGACGAGCGCGGGCGCATCTACGACAACGTCGAGAACGTCCACCGCAAACGCCTCAACGCCGAACCCAACCAGGAGAAAGCGAAACGACCCGAAGATTCGGAGGAGGACTTCAACGATCTTCCCTGGTAGCCCAGCGACTCGCGGAGACCCTTTATACGGGGCCTCCGCTCTTCACAAAGGAATGCACATGACAGTCTACACCTACAACCGCATTCTCCCGGTCAGAACGGAGAACATCCCTGAAGAACTCAAAGTGCGTCCGCAGTGGGTTGTGTGGAGGACCGTTGGCGATAAGCCGGACAAGGTGCCGTACACGGCTAGATCCGGTCGCAGAGCTTCCAGTACAGATTTGCTTGCATGGAGCAGTTTCGAGGAAGCCCTGGAGGCTTACGAGAACGGCCAGTATTCCGGCGCAGGCTTCATGTTCTCAAGCGCTGACCCTTATACAGGCATCGACCTCGACAACTGTGTGGATGAAGACGGCCAGATAGCGCTGTGGGCCCTTGAGATAGGCCGCTACTTCGACAGCTACACAGAGTTCTCCGCCACCGGCACAGGTCTCCACGTCATCGTCCGTGGCGAGGTGCCCAACCGCAGGAAAGGCGATGTCGAGGTCTACAGTTCGAAGAGGTTCTTCACCGTAACCGGACATATCGTAGAGGTATGCGGTGATTAGGGAGCGCTCACAGGAGCTTGGCACTTTCTACACCCGCCATTTCGCCGAACATGTAGGCAAGCGACCGGCTAGTGCGAACGGGCACCATAGCGAACTCACAAACGAGGAAATCATAGCGCTTGTCAAGGGTGCGAAGAACGCTGCCAAGTTCGAGGCTTTGTGGGGCGGCGATACTAGCGGCTACGCGAGCCCAAGCGAGGCTGACCAGGCCCTCATCAGCTTACTCGCCTTCTACACCCAAGATGAAACCCAGCTCGATTCGCTCTACCGGAGCTCGGGTCTGTGCAGAGAGAAGTGGTTGAAGCGCTCCGGCTATCGTCGCGGCACGATCGAGAAGGCGCTCTCCAACCTAACCGAGACCTACACATCTTCTGACGACGGTGCTCGGATGGTAGTCAGAAACGGACACACAACCCTTCCGTCCCCGTCCCTATATAAGGTGGAGGGACGGGGACGGAAGCTAGAAGCGGTGAGATTCTCGGAGATGGTGGTGCCTGGGCCTCGCCGCTATCTCCTGAAGGACCTCGTCCTCGCTGCCTACGTCACTCTTCTCTACGGCGACGGAGGGGTGGCCAAGAGCCTCCTCGCTCTCGCCCTGGCAGTCGCTGTCGCGGGAGACTTCGAGGAGTGGTTAGGACACAAGGTGGAGAGCTGCTCTGTCCTCTACGTGGACTTCGAACTCGACTCAGAGGAGCAGGCCAGGCGCGTCCACCAACTGTGTCGTGGTCAAGGATTCGACACGCCTCCCGAGAGCTTGCTCTACATGAGTGCCCTGGGTCACCCGGCAAGAGAAGCCTTCGCCGCAGCTTTAGAGGCGTGCAAAGAACACGGTGTAGGTCTTGTGGTCGTGGACTCCTTAGGGCCTGCCCTCCAGGGCGATGCGGAAGCGGCCAGGGACGTAATAGGCTTCTTCCAGAAGAGCATAGAGCCCTTCAGGGCAGAAGGCATAGCGGTTCTGATAATCGACCACCAGAGCCGCCTACAGCAAGGCCAGAGCTATCAGAGCAAGGGCGCCTTCGGCTCTGTGTTCAAGACCAATTTAGCCCGCAGCGTCATCCAGGCTCAGGCCACAGAACCCGGAGAAGGAACCCTCACTGTTCGCCTGAGACAAAAGAAGCACAATTTTGGTCCATTGGCCGAGCCGTTCGGCGTCAAGCTCTCCTTCACGGAGGAGGCCGTGAGCTTGGAGGCCGTCCAACTCGACGCCTCGGAGCTAGCCGAGGAGGCTACCCTGAACGCCACAGACCGGGTGAAACTGGCGCTGGAGAACGGTCCAGCTTTCCCGTGGGAGATAGCTGAACATACGGGTCTCGCCGTGAAGACGGTGAAGAATGCGCTCACGGGCTTACGCAAGCAGGAAGTGGTGGAGCCTACAGGGGAAGTAGAGAACCGCACGGAGCAGGTCAGGCTTTCCGTCCCTGCGTCCCTATCCCTATATAGGGACGCAGGGACGGGGATGATAGCAATATCCACTCGGAACGAGAGGTCTTCGAGCTGACCCATGAGTTCTTGGGCAAAGGCGAGAAGGGAGCATAACTTGACGGAGATACACCAAGCGATGACCCGCCCCGATGTAAACGGCACGCCGTCGCTGCCGAAGAGGACCGGTCTGAAGGGATTGTTGCCTAGCACATGGCTGGAGCGAACCTTGAAGGTTGCCTACACGGACTGCCACGGGAGTGGACAGGAGACGAGCGGCACCCTGCTCGACCTCTACCCTGCAGGGCCGGTGTTGAACATCGGCGGGGCCAAGACGTTACTGTCCTGGGACCGGCTCGTGCTCTGCGAACTGGTCGAGGACTGAAGGAATCCGAAAGAGACGAGCTTGGCGATATGGCAACAGACCCGGTAGAGATACTCAACCGACGCAACGCCGAGGTTGCGCAGATTCGCGGCTTTGCGGACCTCACAGAAGAGGCGAAGGAGCGGCGCATAGAGGAGGTCAACGAGAGGGCACAGGCGGAGTACGCCGCGGCCCGCGAGTCGGCCGAACGTGAGAGGACAGAGCGGCTAGAGAGGTCCAGAAAGGCCGTGTTCCGCGTCCATGTCCCCGCTACCGCTTCTGATGCGGAGGAGGCACAAATCTACGCCGCTTACCGCTCGGCCTACAGGGACGTTTACTCATCCACCCTCTCCCCCGAGAACCCGGACCGAGCCCACGAGGAGCTCGAGCGCATCCTGCAGCAAGCCGAGCGCACGGGCGATAAGCTGCTGGCGAGGGCGGCTTACCACAGGGCCATCGACCTCGGCGCTCAGGGCGTGGTCGATGCCTACCTCGCCTCGAGGCCCCAGGAGAACAGGGCGTGGGAGTCCTACACCGCTGCGCACCAGGAAGCCAACCACTCCCAGGGCATCGAGCACCTCCTCGCACGTGGCCTAACAGAGCGCGCCCTCTCCTCCGATCCGGCCGGCGGGTAGGAGCGGGCCGGCACCGAAATAGGAGGTAGGTCAGCAAATGGCCCGATGCCGCGCCATCAAGGCGAATCGGGAGCCTTGCACACTGCCAGCAAACGGGAAGCAGGGCTTTTGCTGGGCCCACGACCCCGCTACAGCGGAGCAGCGCCGCAGGAGGGCACAGCGAGGCGGCAGGGCGAAGGGAAACAGGGAGGTCGCCGGCCTCAAGGCAGAGATCAAGGCCGTGATAGCCGACGTCCGGTCCGGGGACCTCGACCGCAACGACGCAGCGGTGATGATCCAGGGATACAGGGCCCTAAAGGACTTCATAGCCCTAGAGCGCCAGGTCAAGGAGACCGATGAGCTGGCCGCCGAGATAGAGGAGCTCAAGCGTGAGTACGGCGTCGCTTAGGGCCGACGTCCGGCGCCTCCGGGAGCGTGAATTGTCTTCACGTGAAGACATTCCCCGAGACCGCGTAGAGTTCGCCCGCTCCGTAGGCCTTGACCCCGACGACTGGCAGCTAAGGGCCCTGCGCTCCGAGGCCCCGCGCCTCCTCCTCAACTGCTCACGCCAGAGCGGCAAGAGCACCGTCGCTGGCGTCCTAGGGCTGCACGAGGCCCTCAATCGCCCTGGCGCCCTGGTCCTGATACTCGCCCCCGCAGAGCGCCAGGCTAAAGAGCTATTCACGAAGATTGCAGAGTTCTACCGACGCTTAGGCCATCCCATCGCGGCTGACTCTTACCGCAAGCTCGGCATGGAGCTAGCCAGCGGCTCCAGGATAGAAGCTCTGCCAGGAACGGAGAAGACCATCCGAGGCTTTAGCGGTGTGGACCTCCTCGTCGTCGACGAGGCCTCCAGGGTCACAGACGAACTCTACTTCGCTGTCAGGCCCATGCTTGCGGTCTCGGGCGGCCGCCTTCTCATGCTCTCCACACCCTACGGCAAGAGGGGCGTCTTCTACGAGGAGTGGACAGAGGGAGAAGGATGGGAGCGCTACGAGGTCCCGGCTTCTCAGTGTCCGAGGATACCGGCCTCGTTCTTAGAAGAGGAGCGCAAGTCCATGTCGGAGTGGTGGTACGCCCAGGAGTACGGCTGTGAGTTTCGCGAGACCGAAGACCAGCTCTTTACCTCGGAGATGATAGAGGGAGCCAGAGACGACGAGCTAGAAGAGTACAGATTCGAGGGAGATGATCTGTTGTGGAACACCGCATGAAGTACATGGTTAGTGCCGACTTCGGCCAGACGACCGACTACACGGCCGTCGCCGTAACGAGGAGGCGACTTGTGCCCACGAGCGAGAAGTACGTCCATGAGGGGGAGAGGTACGAGGGCGATCTCTACCACGGTGGGCGGGCGCCTTTCAGGGAGACTCGCCAGGACGTAGAGCAGCACTACGACCTCATACGCCTGGACAGGGTGCAGCTGAGGACGCCCTACACGCAGATCGCCAAGGGCATAGTGAAGCTCATAAAGGAACTAAACGCCCTGCACCGCAAAGAGGACGGATTGCGGCCGCGTCAGCCCGTAGACATAGGGCTAGCCATAGACGAGGGCGGCGTAGGGAAGGCGGTTAAGGATATCCTGGTGGAAGCCCTCGAGGATGGCATACCCGACCAGGACGGCGAGCCTCACGTCCTCTTCATGCCGGTCACAGTCCACGGCGGCGCAAACACTACCAAGAGCGGCGGCTACTACCACGTCCCCAAGAGGGACCTCGTACACGCTGGCATCGTCGCCTTCCAGAACGGGACGCTGCGCGTGGGCAAGCTGAGGTATCGCGGGGTGCTCGAGGAGGAGCTGAAGAACTACCGCTTAAAGCAAAACCTCAACACAGGATACGCAGCCTTCGAGCCCTTGCGCGAGGGTCAGCACGACGACCTCCTCTTCGCCACGTGCCTCGGGGTGTGGGCGTGGGAGCGGGCCATCGAAAAGCAGGAGTACATCTCCTACCCGGGCGAGTGGGAGCTTGAGGGCGTGCCGGTTAACGTCGTGGGCAAGCTGAGGCAGCTTGTAACGAGCTTGACGGAGCTTGGCGGCGCTTGGCGGCCTACTGGCCCGGCGGGACGGGGCCATCTAAGGGTATGATGCACGGTGTAGGGAGTCAGAGCAGGGAGGTAGACGGTACCCATGTGGGAGTTGTTCGTCGTGCATGCGAATTCTCAAAGGTCAGGCGACAGCTATTCGTTCGATGAAAAGCCGCAGGCGACCACACAAGGCAACAAGGTACTCGTGCACTCGGGAAAGCTTGACGGCAGGGACCAAGAAGTCTGGCTGTATATCGACAACATTGCAGCGTGGTGGATACTAGGGCCTAGCCAGCAGTAGTCAAGCATATCCCTCGTGGGAGAGGACCGTATAACATCCGGGATGGCGTGGCATACCGTAGCAGAGGCCGCATGCTGAGTCCGACACGCTCACATCCGAGCTGCGCGACAGGCTGCGCTACGTCGAGGGACAGCTCGAGGCCGAGCGCCAGGCCCACGCCGAGGCTTGTAGGTTGCTAGCGGCCGCCCTGGAGCGGATCTCGGCCATAGAAGCACCCTCAGAGGCCTCAGAAGCCGCCGAGACGGTCGAGGGGCCCCAGATAGGGCAGAGGCCCCACCCCGCTACGGGAGAGGCTCAGGAAGGTGTACAGATTCCCTGGTGGCGTAGGGTGTTCGGTGGGTGACACGCCGGGGGGTTGGCTCGTTGGAGAGGCGATCTCCCAGATACTGCTGGAGGCCGACGGCTCGCTCCTCGGCCGTCCTGCACGCAAACGCAGCAAGGTACGCAGGGTGTACGGGGGGCAGAAGGAGGCCGAAGAACTCTTTGAGAAGTTGGCCGAGTTGGGACACGACGCTCGCATAGAGACTTATCCGGGCAAGAGGGTCGAGTTACCAGGGTGTGGGTATGCGGGGTACAGAGAGGAGTCGAAATCCGGGGAGCCTACAGTAGACGTAGATGTTAATATCGAGGTAATAGGGTACGTAAAGTTCAAGTTCGTGGGAAGCGCGGGGCATGACGGTTAGACCCGAAGACCGGCTCGAAGAGATGCTAAAGGCAGAACTGATCCTCGAGGCTGAAGAGGATTACGCGGACCTGTCCTCCTACGCCCGTGAGGTTGCGGACGTGCTGGAGCTGCGGGGCGAGGACGAGACGCGAGAGCACACTTTTCGGCTCATCGCAGAACTCCTAGAGGACGGGTACATCCGTCCTGGCATACCCACCGCCGAGGGCGGGTTCGACGCATGGGACGAGGACATTGTCGAGGTCGTTGCACACATAGACGGCGCTTGGCGCAGGCTAGGACGGACCCCAAAGCTGGGCGAAATCGTGTGGTTCGAGGCCACGGCGGAGGGGGTGGCCTACGTGAACGACCACCCTTCGCTAATCACCCACTGAGCGGCCTTGATACATTGTCGTAACACCGTTTGATACACGCCGGCGGCTACAAGCAGACAGTAAGCTACCGCTAGCCTCAAAGCCCTGCAAAAGCGCCTTTTCGCATTGCGCCTAAATAGAATTCGCGGAAGTTCGCCAAGCCACGGCCCTCTGAGGAGCCAACGAAGTTAAATGCCACGTACGGCGGAGTCCTCCAGGGTGTAACCTGCCCATCATAGGCGAGGGATAAGGAGGCAAGCATGGTAGTCCTGAAGGGACACACATCGCAGACCGGAGGCGGCATCTACTGGCAGATGATGGCCGCCGGGGATCCCGGCGTACTCACGTTATTTGCGGACCGCCTGCAGGGCGATCGGAGCGCTCCGATCGCCGGCGTCCGCTACCCCGCCGACGAACGCGAGGCGTGGACCTTCGACCTGGACGCCATGAGGGAAAAGGCCGAGGCGCGCACTGCTCACGCCTTCCCCCCCTGGGCCCGTGGTACGGCTCACGTAGCACCCACCGTGGAGGGAAACATGTGGCGCTTTGACATAACCCCGCAGGCGTTGAGTCAATAGCGCATAGCCCCACCCCGATAAGGCCAGGCCCCACAAGAGAGATGCTCATATCGTCGGGCATTATGCGCCGGTAAGCGGCTGTGCGTAGGAAGGCTTAGGCCATTAGGACCGGATGAGAGCGAAGGGTCGGAGTCCAGTAGCGCGAGAGCTCCGACCTTATGAGAGAAGCCGGTGCGCCGAGCACGGGGAACGCAGCGCCGTCTCCCAGAGTGTGCCCGCGCACCGGGGCAATCATGGTCGCACCACAGACGATCTCGCGCAACATGGGAGGCAAAAAGAGAAGGCCGCGCCAGTACGGTGGAAGACTAGCGCGACCACGTGAGCGCATTATAAAGGCCGAAGCCCGAAAGCCCCGGCCCGGTCTAAGGGTCTTAGAGAAGCCGCAGTAGGAGCAACACCACAACGATTACTACCACTACAATTATCACTGTGCGGACCATCCCTCACCTCCTCCCGCAGACGGGTTCCCCCGCGGGGCATGGTAACCCAAAGACCGGAGCCCCGTAGAACCCCGGCCTCCTAGCAAGCGTGCTAGCTTGCAGCTAGCTCAGCAGATCTTTTGCAGCACCCTTCTTCTTCTTGAGAGTGCCCTTATTCTGGTCGGCGCGCCCTTCGTTCTTCTTGTCCTTGTTGCCGGTTATGGACCCTCCGGCCTCCTTCATGCGGCCCTTGGCCTTGTCCATTGCTCCCTCGTTCTTGTCTTTCCTGCTGT